>VFQR01000236.1_pt1 | contig 103915 bp, 81 predicted proteins | sample 3512321 | NCBI WGS metagenome assembly VFQR01 (sample SAMN10412374, study PRJNA504923) | tailings metagenome | isolation source: Relicate 3 Philex TSF1 revegetated site | place: Philippines: Tuba, Benguet | collected 2017-08-29 | reverse complement strand
ATGGCTACTACCAAAGTTACCTGCTGGTGGGAAGCCATCCGCCTGCGACCATATTACAGCGGCCGCAGCCCGTCACCGATCTCCTGAGATGGGCGCACACAAGTGCATCCGCACGGTCTGAAACTCCGTGGCCGACCGGCACAGCCCGGCCGGATCAGCCGAACTCGGGGGCCGATATTGCGATTGCAAACGAGATATTCTTAATGATGTCTGCTTGGATTCTCTTGCACGAAGTCGCTCACATTATTCGGCAGGACACCTATGATGAGACGCCGAACGGCCACGCACATAACCACGCCATCGAATTCGCCGCGGATGCTTGGGCATATAGGTTTCTGTTGGACCACTGGCGGGTTTACTGCGCCAATGAAGACGTGCTCCTCAAGCGAGGCATCGGTATAGCCTTTGCAATATTCGTTTTTTCTGCCGACCGGTATTTCAAAGGCGGAATCGTTGGATCGCATACCCATCCTCATCCGGTGGACCGCCTGCTGCGGTTCTTTGATTACCTCGAAACCGCGCACGCGACGTATGCCAATGCTGTAACGCGCATCGAGCACGCGGCGTGCATTTGTCTTTTCGGTACGGTCGGCCCCAACCTTACGGAGGCAGACTTCCAGGCGTCCTTCGCAACACCACGTGCATGCGTCGAATTCGTACGCCAGAAGTTTCAGCCGATCTCCGTGTGAGGCTGTGCGATGTGATGCGGAAGACGTCTGGCTACTGTGACAGGGGCCTGCGCGGGCGCGAGCTCAGCGAGAAGAATGTTCGCGGCAACACCAAGGAAGTGGGGCGGATGGGCAAAATGCCTACCCGGGCTGGGATCGAACCAGTGATCTATTGATCAACAGACGAAATTTTCCTTCCGAGATCTCCACGCTCGGACACCGGACGCAATCAAGCAAATGAGTTGTAAGCGTCACCGGGGCGCTGTTGAAACATGCCATGCAGGACGTTTCCCGGCTTCGCTGCAAACAGTGGCATGGCACCCAACTCACACGAGCACGGGAGGCGGTGCGAATGCGAAGATGCGCCCTGCGGGCGCCCGACGATTCGGTACCGCGCCAAAGCAGGGGTCCAGCTAGTGACTGCACCTCAGAGGTTCACGTGTACGCAATGGAACCCGGGTAGCCATAGCTTGAAGCTCGCTCCTCTTCGTTTCAGCAGCTGAACATAGCCCCCGTCGGCACTCGAACCCGACCTGTAAACGCCTTCCCTGATATGCCCGTCCTGCTTCGCGACCTCATCGACCTCCCGGAAAACGTCCGCCAAGGTGACTTCGTCCTTCGGCTGAGCGAGGGCGTTACCAAGCCGGACGAGACCCTCCGGAACTACGTTGTCACCCCCCAGCTCGCGAAGTGTTTCGAGCAGGCCCTCGATCTGCTCAAGGGCGCTGTTCAGGCCAAGAGCAGCAAGGGCGCCTACCTCCATGGCAGTTTCGGCAGCGGAAAGAGCCATTTCATGGCGGTTCTGCTCCTCCTTCTGGAGAACAACCCGCAGGCGCGCTCGATCCCCGAACTCGCGGAGGCCGTGGCGGCGTTGGACCGATGGGCCAGCGGAAAGAAGTTTCTCCTTGTACCCTACCACATGATCGGCGCGAAGGACCTGACCTCCGCGGTCTTGGGGGGCTACGTAGACCATATTTCCCGGATTCACCCCAGCGCCTCTGTCCCGGGCGTTTATCGCTCGGATGGATTGTTCGCCAACGCGCAGCAGTTTCGCCGCGACCTGGGTGACGAAGCCTTCTTCGCAAAGCTGAACGGCGAAGGCAGCCCAAGTAAGTCGGGTGCCACCGACGACGATGGCTGGGGCGAGCTTTCCACCGGCTGGGACTCGGCGAGCTTCGAGGCCGCGCTTGGCGCCGGACCCAAAGACCCCCGTCGGGCGAGGCTGGTTGGCGACCTGGTCGCCCACGTCTTCCCCGCGATGCGCGGCATGTCGGAGTTTGTCGATATCGACCAAGGCCTGGCCATCATCAGCCGCCACGCCAGCGATCTGGGCTACGATGGTCTGATTCTCTTCCTGGACGAACTGATCCTTTGGCTCGCAAGTCACGCGGCCGACTCAAACTTCGTGGCGCAGGAGGGCCAAAAGCTGTCCAAATTGGTGGAGTCTCAGAACGCCGACCGGCCCACCCCCATCGTCAGCTTCATCGCGCGCCAGCGCGATCTGCGTGAGCTGGTGGGCGAGAACATGATCGGACTTCAGCAGGTGACATTTGCCGACTCGCTGAAGCACTGGGACCAGCGCTTTGACGTCGTGCGGCTGGATGACCGAAACCTCACCATCATTGCCGAGAAGCGCGTCCTAAGGCCCAAATCCGAGGCGGCGCGGCTGCAAATCGACCAAGCGTTCCGCGAAACGGAGAAGATCCGCCAGGAAGTCCTGTCCGTCCTTCTCACCAGCCATCGTAATACGACCGATTTTCGTGCCGTTTATCCCTTCAGTCCGGCACTGGTGGACACGCTCGTCGCCCTCTCAGCTTTGCTTCAACGGGAGCGCACAGCCCTGAAAATCATGTTCCAGCTCCTCGTGGAGCAGCGCGACACCTTGCATCTGGGCAGCGTGGTGCCGGTCGGCGATCTCTTCGACGTCATCATGCGCGGCGACGAGCCCTTCAGCGAAGTCATGCGCGCGCACGCCGAGAATGCCCGCAGGCTTTACCAGGAGAAGATTCTGCCCCTCATCGAAAGTGACCTCGGGATAACTAAAGCAGAGGTGGGGGAGCTGCCGGCCGCGGATGCGCGTCGGGCCGCTTTCCTGCGCGACACCCGATTGGCGAAGACGATCCTCCTCGCCGCGCTCGCTCCCGAGGTGGAGTCGTTCAAGAACCTCACGGTCAAGCGCCTCGCCGCCCTGAACCATGGAACGATCAAGACACCAATTCCCGGTCGCGAGAGTCAGGTGGTCCATGAACGTGTGCGAAAGTGGGCCGCGGAAATCGGCCAGATCCGCATCGGCGAAGAGCAACAGGACCCGACCGTCACCGTCCAGCTCACGGGGGTGGATACGGAGAGCATCCTCGCCCAAGCCGCCAGCGAGGACAACGACGGCAACCGCGTGCGTCTCATCAAGCGTATGCTCTTCGACAAACTGGGGGTCGAAGCGGCCGACCAGTTGATCCTCGAACACCGTTTCACCTGGCGCGCCACCAAGCGGGTTTGCGAGGTGCTTTGCACCAATGTCCGGGTGTTGAACGATGAGTCCTTTAGGAATGACGGAGAGAACTGGAAGCTGATCATCGACTTCCCTTTCGACCCGGATGCGCATCACACCCCGCGCGATGACCATGCGCGTGCGATGGATTTCTTGAGCAAGAACCCCAAGGGGGCCCGTACCCTGGTCTGGCTTCCGTCGTTCTTCAGCCAAGCCGCCAAGAAAGACCTTGGGCTTCTCGTGGTCTTGGAGCACGTGCTCACGGGTGCCCGCTTCGACGGGTACGCCTCACGCCTGACCGAGGTGGATCGCGCCCAAGCAAGGGGGATCCTCGACAATCAACGCAGCGCCCTTCGCGTGCGGGTGCAGGAATATCTCAGCCGGGCCTACGGCATAGGCTCGGACACCGGCGGGATCCTGGACACGACCCATCAGCTGGAACGGGAGGAACAGGTGCTGAGCCTCCATCCGGACGTGTCGGTGCGTCCGCCAGCGGCTGCCAACCTCAGCCAGGCTATGAGCGGGCTGCTTGACCAGGCACTTGCCGGTCAGTTCCCGGGCCATCCCGTCTTCGACGCGGAGACCAACCTTGGCCGCGCAACGGTGGCGCGCGTTTGGGCAGAGCTACAGAAGGCTTTGTCCAGTCCTGAGGGCCGTACGATGGTGGACAGCGCACAACGCAAAGACGTGCGGGCGATCGTGACGGCGCTGAAGCTCGCCAACATGAGCGAGGCGCATCTCGTCATCGATCAGCACTGGCGGACTCACTTCGAGCGCAAGATTGCCGCTCACGGTTCCTCCGGCATCACCGCGCGCCACCTGCGCGGTTGGTTGAATGACCCTCGTCCGATGGGTCTGCCCACGGCGTTGGAGGATCTGATCCTGCTTACGTTTGGCGCACAGACCAACCGCGTGTGGGTTCGCTTTGGCTCGGACACATTCGAGGCAGACATTGAAAAGATCCCGGAAGATGCCGAGCTCCGTGAGCAACCTCTGCCGGAGCAGCCAGTTTGGGAACGGGCCGTGGAACGGGCTCAAAGCGTGTTTGGGCTGGCTGCATCGCAGCTCCGGTCCGCGGCCAACGTGGCGAAGCTTAACGCCGACTTAGGGCAGGCTTATCAGACACATCTGGAGACCATGCGGGAACTCGTTCGCGAACTTCAGTCCCGCCTCGGTGCATTCAATGTACCGGTCGGGGCGAGCGCCCGCTTGAAGACCGCGCAATCCGTCTTGGTCCTCCTGGAGGGCTTGCGCAGTGCGCCAGATACGCGGCGGGTGAACATCCTCGCCGAGGCCGCGATTGACGGCACGGGTATCACGGCTGGAACGGCACTTAAGCAGTCGCAGGCTGTCCTGCGAAGTCTGCGCGATACGCATTGGCGTATCGTTGAGTCGGCGGGACGACTACAGCCCGCGGGGCCGTCGTTGATTGAGCGAACGCAGGAGATTCTGAGGCTGGACGAACTCGCCAAGGCGCTCGCGCCAGCACTGAAAGATGTCGTTCAGGACGCCGCGAAACTTATCGAAGAGGCTGCCTCGTCGGCGGCACCTAGGACTGCGCCGAGTCCCGCGCCCGTACCGGCGCCGCTTACGCCACCCGAACCAGGGAAAGCCGGTGGTCAGGGCGCGCCCGTGGGGGGTGACACCGCCGGTTCCGCTGGCAGAACCATCGAGGCAAATCCTACCGTTAGCACTCCAGCGGTCAGGACAACCCATGAATGGGCAGGGAGCGATGACGCAGAGGTAGCTGCTTTCTACAGCAACCAACCGGAGAAATACGCACGGAATCGCCGGCTCGCGGCCGAACTCAAGCAGCTCTACGGAGCGAGCCAGATCGAGGGCGACGAAGGGCCGCGGAGTTTGCCCAAGGACCGGTTACTGGAAGTCCTTGAGGTTCACCTCATCGTGCCGCTAGCCGCAGGCGGGGCGGATGGGCGCGAGAACATGATCGTCCTCACGCCGACGCTTCATGCGCTCGTGCACGCGGACCCGGAGGCGCGCTTCGACCTCGCGCGCGGAACGCTGCGCCTCTTTGGCCGGGAGATCCGTTTGACCGTACTTCCCAATCACCGAGGCTGAGCACCGATGATGACGGAGAATCAGCTGAGAGCGCAGATCAACACGATCCGCAGCCGCTCCGCGGACGCGAAGAGCGTGATAGGAATCTCCGCACCCAGCCGATGGAATGGCTCCAATTATCTGGAGATCGACGGTGAGCGCTTCCGGGTGATCTCCGCGGACACCGTACTTGAAATGCGCAGCGCCTTGCTGGACGTGCCGGGCGAAGATGCCCGTCCGGTCGTGCTGACTTCGCTTGCGGAGAAGGAACTGGGAGAAGACTTGATCTGCCGCTTCGCGCGGCGGCGTATTTTTCACCCGAGCACGAAAGACCTCCTTTGCGACTTGTTTCGGGTGCGGGATATCGATCCGCAGCTGCAAGCCCTCGGCTGGATGGCGTCGGCATTAGCGGAAGCCAAACCCGAAGGTGGATACGCGTCCCCGCCTCAAGGGGTGCTCGATCAAGAATCCGCGTGGGCTGCGTATCTGCGTGCCAGCATGGGACTGGAAACGGCCCGGCCCGATCTGGTGACCTTAATTCATTGGTCACGGAGCTCTGGGCACGTTCTCCAGTGGCAAAATCTGGAGAAGGACGCCGCGACGGCAATCGAGGCCTGGATCGCGAGATCGGCGGGTTTGGAGGCCCACTGCGTATGGGCTGCACTCCGACGCGGAAACGCCTCACTGGTTCTCTCGTTGGGGTTGGTCGCAGATCTTCTCTTTCAACGCGAAGACGTACCAACCGACATCGCCGTGGCGCGCGGTCGCTACCAAGAGCGTTATTTCGACGGCCTCACCATCGACGTCGAAACCGGGCGGAAGTTTGCCAGAGCAGCGCGTGGCGCGCTCGTCTTGCTCGGAGAGAGTGCGGAGTCGGATTTGATCGAGGCGGATAGATTGATGGCTGCGCTCGGAATAGAGGCCCGGGCCTGGGAATCCGACTTCTCGCCGAATGGTTGGACGCAGCGGCTGGCGGCCTTTGGCCGCTCGTTGAGCGAATGGCTCGCGTCACCAAACGATCAGCGATTGGAAACGATGCTCCATGCTGGTGCGCAGGTAGGCTCGCATCGGATGGCGGATCGCGATCTTGCAACCAAAGATCAGATCGAGATGGCGCTCAGGCTCGTACGGTGGCTCAAAGACGCCTCGGCCGGGCAAAGCGGTTCCGGGTTCGAGGCGGCATGCCAACACTACGAACGCCAGCTGAGCTTCGTCGATTGGGCACGGTACCAGCTATTTCATGGCCATGCGGTGTTGGAACTTAACGGCGCGCTCGAAAGCTTGGTCCATCGGGTCGGAGAGCTGCGGGAGAGCTTCAACGAACAGTTCGCGAAGGCGGCCGACGACTGGACCAAGGTCGGCTCGGCCAGCCCCACCGTTGGCCTCATCGAAGATGTCCTGCCTGAGCGGGTTGCCCCGCTCCTCAAACAGAGTCCGGTGCTCTTCGTCATCCTCGACGGACTTTCCTATGCCATTCACCGCCAGATCGCGGCGGCCCTGGTTCGCGAGAACTGGGCGGAGGCCGTGCCGGAAGGGCAAAGTCGGTCGAAGCCTGTGGTCGCGGGAATTCCCACGATCACTGAATGGTCGAGGCGTCTGCTGATAGCGGGACATGCGAAACTCGCGCCGGGCGCCGATGAGGTTGCACTCTTCCGTGACAGCCCCGCTTTTCACGGTGTCCTGCGTGCGAACCAGGCGCCGCTTCTGTTCCGCAAGAACGAGCTGACCGACGACGGTGGTCGCAGCGTGTCTGCTCAACTACGCGAGACCATCCTCGACAAGAGCCGGCCTTTGGTAGGTGTCGTCATCAACGCGATCGACGACCACCTGGCGAAGGATGACCAGCTGCGCGTTGCCTGGCCCTTGGGGCAAATCCCCATCTTGTCTCAATCGCTGGACCTCGCTCGAAACGCCGGCCGGGCCGTGGTGATCGCAAGCGATCACGGCCACGTGGTGACGCACAAGGCGAAGCTCATCACGACTGCTCCCAACGATCGATACCGCGCGCCGACCGGCAAACCCACGTCCGTCGAAATCCATCTCGCCGCGGGGCGCGCGACTCAGTTCCGCAGGGAAGGTGTGTTCGTGCCGTGGACGGAGCGAGGCTACTACACAAGCCGCCGCAACGGCCTGCATGGCGGCATCTCACCGCAAGAACTCTTGGTTCCGGCAGCCGTATTCGTTTCCGGTACCGAAGCGCCCGCAGGGTGGAATCTGATTCCCCAGCAATACCCGGGTTGGTGGTGGGAAACAAAGCCACAGGAGGCCAGTCCTCCGGCACGAACCTTCGTACCTCCGGCACGCAAAACGAAGGCCACCTTGGCTGCGGATTCCACGCTCCCGCTTTTTGCCAGCCAGGCTGGGTCTGTGGATGGGGGAGGAGATTGGGTGGAGCGTCTGTTCGCCACCAAGCTCTACCAGGAACAATACGCACGGGTCGGCCGGAATCCGCCAAATCCGGAAACGATACGACGCGTGCTTGTTGCGCTGAAGGAACGCCAAGGAACGCTGCTCAAGAGCGTACTCGCTCAAGCCAGTGGCGAGCCGGAGATTCGGCTGCCAGGCCTCCTCGCGATGATGCGTCGCATCCTCAATGTTGAAGGTTACCAGATTCTCAGTGTCGAGGAGGCGTCCGGGACCGTCCGGCTCAATCTGGACTACCTCAAGACCCAATTTGAAGTGACCGTATGACGATCAGCCCCCAACGCCGCCTCGACATCCTCAACGCGCTTCGGCGTGGCACCGTGCCCCAGGCCGGTCTGGATGCGCTGGCCGTCGGACTTGACCGGTTCGCGGCCACGTTGGACCACGAATTGGAGCAGGTTGAAAAGGGCTCGGCCGTCTTCAAGGCGGTGCGTGGCGACTACGGGTGCGGCAAAACGTTCTTTGTGCGTTGGCTCCAGGAGCGGGCACTTAAGCGGGGTTTCGTCACTGCGGAAGTCCAGATCTCCGAGGGCGAGACGCCGCTGCATAGACTGGAAACCGTCTATCGACGCTCGATCGAACGACTGCGCAGCAGCGAATGCGACCAAGGCGCGTTCAAGAGCGTGCTCGATGCGTGGTTCTTTGCCTTGGAGGAAGACGTCCTGAGTTCCGGGGCTACGGAGGCAAGCCAGCTGGCTGAAAAGACCATGGCCTTGCTGGAGACCAGGCTGAGCGCCGTAAGTCGCGTTGCCCCGGCCTTTGCTCTCGCTCTTCGCGCTTATCGGGAAGCCCAGATGAAGGGCGATACGGTGCTCGCTGACGGTCTTGTGGCCTGGCTTGGCGGGCAGCCAAACATTTCCGCAGACATCAAACGTGCGGCCAAGATCAAGGGCGATGTCGATCACTTCGCTGCACTCGGCTTCACGCAAGGACTGTTGACGATTCTGAGGGATTCCGGACGCCCCGGGCTGGTTCTGGTGCTTGACGAAGTGGAGACCCTGCAACGCGTGCGGGGCGACGTTCGCGAGAAGGCCCTCAACGCACTCCGCCAGCTCATCGACGAGGTGGACGCGGGACGTTTTCCAGGACTCTACCTGCTCATCACGGGGACCCCTGCGTTTTTCGACGGTGCGCAAGGCGTGCAACGTCTGGCTCCTTTGGCCCAGCGCCTGCACGTGGACTTCTCGTCTGATCCGCGGTTCGACAACCCGCGGGCACCTCAATTGCGTCTGAGGGGATTCGATCAGGAATCGTTGCGTGAAGTGGGTAGGCGGGTGCGTGACATCTTTGCCCTTGGCTCCAATGCGCGCGACCGCATCGGCGACCTCGCGGGGGACGAAACCCTCGGGCGGCTGGCGGACAGCCTCTGCGGTCAGCTCGGCGGCAAAGTAGGCGTCGCTCCACGGTTGTTTCTCAAGAAGCTCGTCGCCGATATTTTGGACCGGGTCGATCAGTTCCCGGATTTCGACCCCGCGCGCGACTATCAGCTCACCTTGCATTCGCAGGAAATGACCTCCACCGAGCGCTCGGCGGCAGGATACTCCACCGTGGACGAAATCCCCTTGGACACGTGAGCGCGTTCGACCGGCTCCACCCGCTCATCCAGCACCACGTCGTCAACACGCTCGGCTGGCGGGAACTGCGACCTTTGCAGGAGGCCAGCATTCAGCCAGTGATGGAGGGAGCACACGCCCTGTTGCTGGCACCAACGGCGGGCGGCAAGACGGAGGCCGCCTTTCTGCCGCTCCTCTCGCGAATGGCGGCGGAGCAATGGGAGCCGATGTCGGTTCTGTACCTTTGCCCGCTCAAGGCCCTGCTTAACAACCTCCATCACCGGTTGGAGCGCTACAGCGGATGGGCTGGCCGAACCTGCGGCCTCTGGCATGGCGACATTCTCGCCTCACGCCGCAAACGGTTGCTCGCAGAATTGCCTGACTGCCTCCTCACCACCCCGGAATCGCTGGAGGCGATGCTCATCTCGACACGAGTGGAGCACCGGAATGTCTTCGCGAACGTGCGTGCGGTGGTGATCGATGAGCTGCACGCCTTCGCGGGAGACGATCGCGGATGGCATCTGCTCGCGGTGCTGGAGCGCATTACCCGACTGGCCGGACGCGAAATTCAGCGCATCGGACTTTCTGCGACGGTCGGTAATCCCGACGGCCTCCTCAACTGGCTCGCCGGACACTGCGCCGGGTCCCAGACTTTGGTCGAGATCAAGCCTCCGGCATCGACTCAGACGCCGGAAGTGCAGGTGGACTTTGTCGGCAGCGCCGAGAACGCCGCCCGCGTGATCGCAGCGCTACATGCGGGTCAGAAGCGCTTGGTCTTTTGCGATTCCCGCAGCAGGGTCGAGCAACTAGCGACTCACCTTCGCGAAGCGGGCGTTGAGACCTACGTCAGTCACAGCTCGCTCAGTGCGGACGAACGGAAGCGCGCGGAAGCTGCATTCGCCGAAGGAGGCAGTTGCGTCATCGTCGCGACCAGCACCCTGGAGCTGGGAATCGACGTTGGCGACCTGGACCGCGTCATCCAGATCGACGCGCCCGCCACCGTGGCGTCGTTCCTTCAGCGGATCGGCAGGACCGGACGGCGGCCGGGATCGATCCGCAATTGTCTCTTCCTCGCGCTTAGCGAGGACTCCCTGCGGCAATGCGTATCCTTGGTGCGCCTTTGGCAGACCGGATTTGTCGAACCCATCCAGTCACCGCCCTATCCCGTTCATTTACTGGCCCAACAACTGATCGCTCTGCTCCTTCAGGAGAAGCAGCTATCGACCGCGGATTGGTTTGGATGGATCGACAGACTACCTTGCTTTAGGGAATTTCCTGACGCCACCCGGTTGGCGGTGTTAGGGCACCTGGCCGCAGGCAAGTTCGTGCTGGAGGACCAAGGGCTATGGATGATCGGTCCCACGGCCGAATCAGAGTTGGGCATGCGCCACTTCTCCGAATTGGTGTCCGTGTTCACGTCGCCCCCGCTTTACGAAGTCTGGCACGGCCGTCAGCACGTCGGCAGCGTCGAAGAAGGCGCCCTCCATACCACGAAAGGCGAAGGAATGGTTTTTTCCCTGGGCGGCCGGGGGTGGCGCGTGACCCATCAAGATTGGAGGAAACGCCGGCTTGAAGTGATCCCGGAATCCGGCCCGGCGAGGACGCGCTGGACCGGAGCGATCAAGTCGCTCGGCTTTGAGCTGTGCCAGATGGTACGGCAGGTGTTAACCGACCGAGAGCAATACCCCTTCCTGTCGCGACGGGCACGCGAAGCCTTGGAACGACTGCGAGACGAGTTCGCTTGGGCCGGCCTGAGCGATCCGCTCATCCTGAGAAAGGATGACCAGACAATCGAATGGTGGACCTTCGCCGGGCGCGGCGTGAATCGATGGATCTGCGACGCCCTTCGGGATCGAGTTTCCGGAGGCTTGGAAGCGGACGACTTCAAGGTGAAGATCGGAGCAACGAAGGAGGAACTGCTCACGCACATTCCGTTGCTCTCTTCCCAGCCAACCCCGAAATTGGATGAGGACGAAAGTGAACTCACAAAGTTCAGCGAGCTGCTCCCCCGCTCAGAAATCGTGCGAATGAAGGAGCAAAGAGCCTACCCGAGAGCCGCGGTGGTGAGGTATTCTAAAGTCACAGTAATCTGAATACGAACATAATCAAACAATTGGTCCGATGAAAACCCCTAAACATTCGCTCCGCAAGATTGTCACGTTTCTTAACAATGCGGATGAGGACGGTGGCTTTTGGCTGCCAAATATCCAGCGTCCATTCGTCTGGAGCGAAGAGCAAATCTGTCGGTTGTTTGATTCGATCCTGCGCGAATATCCGATCAGCACTTTACTGGTTTGGAAGACGAAGAGCAGCATTCGTCGCCGGAAATTTATCGATAACTTCAAACCAGAACATCTGCACCGCCTGAGTGATTTCCACGTCCCCGAGGATACCAAAAAGAAGTGCCTCGTGCTGGACGGGCAGCAGCGTCTCCAGAGTTTGTTTATCGGCCTAATGGGGAGCTATGAGGGTCGGGAGTTGTATCTCGACATCTTGAGTGGCGAAGTCGCTGCGCCGGACGACATCAAATACAAGTTCGCATTCCTCGGAAAAGAGAAGGCGGTTTTCCCTTGGCTAAAGTTCAAGGAAATCGTCTTCAGCAAGCAGGACATGCTAACGTTGGCTCAGAGCATCATGGCGAAGGCGAGTAGCACGCTCTCTGACCAGGAGAAGCAAAAAATCAGCAAGCACGTCTCGCTCGTGTTCAAAGCGTTTCACAGCGATGATGGTATCGGCTATCAAGAGCTCGACAGCATTGAAAACGAAGGACTCTACACTGAAGATGACGTCGTTGAGGTATTCATCCGCGCAAACTCGGGTGGCACTAAGCTCGGTAAGTCGGACCTGCTGTTTTCGTTGCTTACTTCGACCTGGGATAATGCGGACGACAAAATGGAGACTCTGCTCAGCGAGCTGAATGGACATGGTTTTGCATTCACGCGCGACTTTGTCCTAAAGACCTGTCTCACTTTGCTCGGCCAGGGTGCTCGCTACGAGGTGGAGAAATTTCGCAAGGCCGGGGTGCGTGAGGAAATCGAAGCTAAGTGGGATGATATCGCCACAGCAGTAAAGGACGTTTTGGATTTCATTCGGGGGAAAACGTTCATTCGGTGCGATAAAGCGCTACCCTCATATTTGGTTCTGATTCCCCTCGTTTATCTTCGCTATCACTTCGCGGATGCATGGAGAAAAGCAAAGGACGTAGACAGCTACTTATTGCGATCCTCGCTGACAGGCGCGTTCGGTGGCACGCCAGACCAGTTGATCGATGATTTGGTGAAACGTATAGATGAGATAAAGAAGTTCGATCTAGATGAAGTGTTAGGAGTAATACGCGCCAAGAACCGTAGTTTGGAGCTCACGGAAGGGCGATTCTGGGAGATGGGTTACGGATCAGATACGATCCACCTCTTGTTTAATCTCTGGTATCGCGATTTCAATTACACGCCCGCATATGCGGGTAATTTTCCCCAGGTAGACCACGTGTTCCCCAAGAGCTTGTTGCTAAAGTTTAAGAAACAGAATCCTTCGACGGGTGCATGGAACCTCACACGCTACAAGGAAGCAGAACGTAATCAGCTGGCGAACTGTATGCTGTTGACCGCTGCTGAGAATGGCGCTGGCGGCAAAGGCGATACTCCGCCAGAGGTATGGTTTCCTACTGCGATGGCAAAGGACCCGGATTACCTTGCCAAACACTTGATCCCGGATGATCCCGCCCTGTGGAAGCTGGATCGTTTCGAGGACTTTATTTCTGCTCGCAAGGAATTGATTCGAAAGAACTTCAAGACGCTCCTAGTCGCACCATCACCGACCTAGCCCCAAGCCGTGCAGTGCCCTCGATTTCGTTGGCCTCGATTGCGGGTGATTCATTTCACGAGTGGCTGGTCGCCCGCGTCGCGGCAGATTCTGCGCGAGAGTCCACAGGTCAACCTCGCAGCGAGAATTTCGGCGCACGAGCCACCCGTTCAACGGATCGCGGAAATGCGCGATCGCGTCTGTGATCAACCACGCCGAAACCATGAAGCAGATTCCGTAGGCCACGTAACAGGCCGCGGACGCGACGGGAAATCCGGTCTGTTTGATCATGGCACGCACGTTTCATTTCCGCACGGTTTGTCGGCAATCTTGGCCATCATCTGGTTCCATTTTGCCACCGTGGCCAACATATGTTTCCAGTCCTGAAAACGACCGCTTTCCGCTAGCTGGGAGAAGAGTGGACAACTTGTGCTTCCTGGGGCGGCATTTCTTCGTCAGATCGACACATCAGTGAGGGAATGATTTGCGCCAGGGCCATAGGTTACGCTGGATAGCCGTTAGGTGCATCGCACGCCTCCATCACCGGCCTACCCCGCGCCGCCGTGATTCCCCAACAACCGATCGCCCGCGGTTGAGCCCTAACCATCTCCTCGCAGGCAACGTGCGACCCCGACCCATCCTTCCCTATGAAATCCCTTCTCCGTCTGGTGCTCTGCCTGCTGGCTAGCCCGCTCTTCGCCCAGTTTCCTTACCCGCCGACCTCCACCGATGCGCGCGTCGAGACCTACCGAACGATCGACGCCACCGAGCTGAAACTTTGGATCTTCGGCGAGCGGGATCCCCAGGCGCAGAAACCCGCAATCGTGTTCTTCTTCGGGGGCGGCTGGAGTTCGGGCTCACCGGCCCAGTTCGAGCGGCAGGCCCGGCACTTCGCCACGCGCGGCATGATCGCCATCACCGCCGACTACCGCGTCAGGTCCCGGCATGGCGTCCGGGTGGTGGACTGCGTGAACGACGCCAAGGCAGCCATCGCCTGGGTCCGGGAGCATGCCCAACGTCTTGGCATCGATCCCCAGAAGATTGCCGCATCCGGAGGCTCCGCCGGCGGCCACCTCGCCGCCTGCACCGGCACGCTCGAGGGCTACGGCAGCAACGAACGCCCCAATGCCATGATCCTCTTCAACCCCGCCGCCACGCTCGCTCCCATCGCCGGCTGGGAACCCGGGGCCCGTGACTTGGTGCCGGGCGCCGATCGACTCGGCGCGCCGGCGGCCGCCCTCTCCCCGGCGCATCACATCGGCCCGCACACCCCGCCCACCCTGATTCTCCACGGCAAGCAGGACACCACCGTTTCCTATGGGAGCGTGGTGGCCTTTGACGCGGCGATGAAGAACGCCGGTCGCCCCTGCACGCTGGTCGGCTACGAGGGTGCGGGCCACGGCTTCTTCAACAGCAACCCGCATTTCTCCACGACGCTCGCCGAAGCCGACCGTTTCCTCGTCGCACTCGAGTGGATCAAACCGTAGGCGACGCTCGTCGCTGACGGTCGTGTCGCGGGCGGGCCGCCGCACCAGACGGCTCGCTTCGAACGACCTCGGAGCCTGTAAGATTCCGGCCGGGGCTCCGTCTGTTGGAGTGATGAACACAGTATGGATCTCTCTCCTCTCACTCACGGTTGCCATGGGGACGATGCACCCGCTTGCGGCGCACGCGTCCAAGGCCGATCACGATGCCCACCACGGGCATGGCCGGCACGCAGCGCCCGCGCCCGCCGCCACCGCCCACGCGTGGACACTCTCCGCCCGGACCGCGGCTCCGCTCGCCGCCAACCGGCCGGCGAACCTGCTCCTCGAGCTTCGCGATGCGCACGGACGTCCGATCCCCGCCGCTGACCTGGCCCGTGTGCACGAGGAAACGCTGCACCTGCTCGTCGTCGACGAAACGCTTTCCGATTACCATCACCTTCATCCCGTCGAGGAAACGCCCGGCAACTACGCCGTGCCCTTCACGCCGCGCGTGGGCGGTCGTTACCTCGTCTTCGCGGATGTGACCGACCGCGCCAGCCAGACGCAGCGTTACCTACGCGCCGCGGTTCGGGCGGACGGCGCGCGTCCGCGCGCCCGTCATGAGGTCAGCCACGTCGCCGTCGTGGACGGCTATCGTTTCGAGCTGTCCGTACCACACGGGATCTCCGTCGCCTCCGGCGGTCACCTCACGGTCAGGGTTACCGACGAGAACGGCCAGGCAGTGCGCCACCTCGCACCGGTGATGGGCGCGTTTGCGCATGGCGTCGGGTTCAGCAAGGACCTCGACACCGTCCTGCACGTGCATCCCCACGGAAAGGAGCCGAAATCCGGCGCGGACCGTGCCGGCCCGGACCTCGGGTTCCACGTTAGTCCCGTCCGCACTGGTTTCCACCGACTGTACGTGCAGGTGCGGATCGACGGACGCGTTCGCTTCGCCTCGTTTGGTCTCCACGTTGACCCTTGAACCGCCGGAGCCTCCGGCCGCCCGGTTTCGATTCTTGCCTCGGTCGCCCGGCGCCGATCCGAATGACCGTTGCCGCCCGCGTGGCCATTCGTCTGTTGTGATCCTTCGCCTTACGTCTCCGCATGAATCGTAGCGTTCTTCGCCTTGCCGTCGCGCAGGCACTGGCGGGGGCCAACTCGACCGTGGTGTACGCCACCGGGGCGATCATCGGACACGGGCTCGCGCCGACTCCTGTCCTCGCGACCTTGCCGATCTCGATCTTCGTCACGGGCATGGCGGCGTCCACGTTGCCCGTGGGCGTGGTCGCGCGGCGTCACGGGCGGCTCGCGGCGTTCATGGTGGGCAACCTGTGCGGCGCGATCGCCGGCCTCATCGCGGCATGGGCGCTCGTCGTCCAGTCGTTCGTGCTTTTCTGCACCGCCATGGTGTTCGCCGGCGCCTATGCGGCGGTCGTGCTCACGTTCCGCTTTGCCGCCGCAGACTGCGTCGGACCCGGCGAACGGCCGCGGGCCTTGTCGCTCGTCCTCGCCGGAGGCGTGGCCGCCGGCATCTTCGGTCCGCGCCTCGTCAACGCCACGATGGACCTGTGGCCGCCCCACGCCTACGCCGTCACCTACCTCGCCGCCGCGGCGGTGGCGGTGATCTCGGCGTTGGTGCTCATCGGTGTCCGGTTCGAAGCGCGCCCGGCGGCCGCCACGCCGGTTGCCGCCCGGCCGCTATCGGCGTTCCTGCGTCAGCCCGCGTTCCTCGTCGCGATGCTGAGCGGCGTCGTGAGCTACACGTTGATGAATTTCCTCATGACGTCGGCGCCGCTCGCGATGGAGCTCTGTGGCATCCCGCGCACGCAGGCCAACCACGGCATCGAGCTGCACGTCATCGCGATGTACGCACCGAGCTTCTTCACCGGCCGGCTCATCGCCCGGTTCGGCGCTCCCGCCGTGATCCTCGCCGGGCTCGCCGGCATCGCCCTCGCCGCGATCGCGGGCATGAGCGGACTCGACGTGGCGCACTTCTGGGTCTCGCTCATCTTGCTCGGAGTCGGCTGGAACTTCGGCTTCCTCGGCGCCTCGGCGCTCGTCCTCACCTGCCACACGCCCGAGGAAGGGCCGCGCGTGCAGGCCTTCAACGACTTCGTGGTCTTCGGCGCGATGGTGCTGGGCTCCTTCGCCTCGGGCGGGTTGCTCACGAGCCTGGGCTGGATTCCCCTCGCCGCCCTCACCCTGCCGCCCGTGCTCGTCGCCGCCGCCGGCGTGGTCTGGCTGCAACGGCGGCGGGTCTCGACTCATCGGTAGCGGCGTCGGTCTCAGGCGCTGCACCAGCGGCCAAACCTGGCGGCTTGCGTCCGCGGCGCTTTTCGCAGCTATACGCAGGGCATGGCTCCCAAGGTGTCCGCAAAAAGCCCGCTGCAAACCCGCCGCGAGGAGGAGAAGGAAGAGCGCCGGCAGGCGATCCTCGATGCCACCGAGCAGGTCATCGCAAAGGTCGGCTGGGACAACACCCACTACGGCGAAATCGCCAAGGCCTCCCGCCTCAGCCGCTCGCTCGTGTATTTCTATTTCCCGACCCGCGAGGAACTCTTCCACGCCGTGTGCGGACGCGGACTCGCCGAACTGCAGCGGCGCTTCGCCCGCGCCCTCGCCAAACACCCGCTCGGCATCGACCAGCTCATGGCCATCGGCCGCGCCTACCACGCCTTCTCCCAGGACGAGCCGCTCTATTTCTCGCTCATGACCCACCTGCAGGCGCAGGAGTACCGCGCCGTGACCGAGCCCGGACCCGAAAAGGACGCCCACGAGCAGGGACGCGGCTGCCTCGGTCTCGTCGTGCAGGCGCTGGTCAATGGACTCAAGGACGGCTCCATCCGCCCGAGCGTGGGCGACCCCCGTCCCTCGGCCGTCGCCATCTGGGCCTTCACCCACGGCCTGATCCAGATCTCCTCCCAGAAGGCCGCCATGCTCAAGGAGGAGTTCCAGCTCACGTCCAAGCAGACCCTCGACCACGGCTTCACCCTGATGCGCAGCTCGCTGTCGACCGGCGCATAATTGTCACCTTTGTTATCATTGACATAGTGTCAATGAACGTGTGGCCTCTCCGGCCATGCGCTGGTCCATCCTTGCTGCCGCGGGCGTTCGCTCCGGTCCGTTCTCCGCCCGCCGCGACGGGCCGCACCGGTCCCGGGCATGGTCTCTTGCCGCCATCGGCGCTGGGCTGCTCCTCGCCGGCTGCACGCCGGCGGACGAACCTGAGCCCACCACCGCTGCGCCGGCCCGGCCCGTGCGCGTCGCCGCGCCCGTCTGGTCGGAGCGCGCCCTGCCCGTCCGCGCCAGCGGTGTGGTGGCGCGGCGGACCGAGGCGGATCTCGCCTTCAAGGTCGGCGGCATCCTCGCGTCGGTCGACGTGCGGGTGGGCGATGCCGTGACCGCGGGCCAGCGGCTCGCGAGGCTCGAGACGGAGGAGTTCGACGCCCGGCTCGCCCAGGCGCGCAGCGCGGCCGAGAAGGCGGAGCGGGACCTCGCGCGCATCCAGCGGTTGGAGACCGACCGCGTTTCCACCCCGGAGGAGCTGCAGGCGGTGCGCACCGCAGCGGAAATCGCCGAGGCCCAGGTACGGATTGCAGAGTACAACCGGCGCCATGCCGAGATCGTCGCGCCGGCGGACGGACGCATCCTGCGCCGTCTCGCCGAGCCGGGCGAGCCGGCCGGCCCGGGCCAGGCCATCGTGGGCTTCGCCACCGGACGGGATGGCTGGCTCGTGCGGGTGGGCTTGCCCGCCCGCGAGGCGCGCCGCATCGCCCGCGGCGACCGCGTCGAGGTGCGGGCCGGCGAGCTGACGCTGGAGGGTGAGGTCGCGCAGATCTCCGAGGCGGCGGAACCCGGCACCCGCACCGTGCCCGTGGAGATCGCCCTGGCCGGCGACCCGGCCGGCTTGCGCTCCGGTGAGGTCGTGTCCGTGTCAATTCAGCCGCCGCCGGTGCCGGTGCGTCCCGTCGTGCCGGCCTCGGCCCTCATCGAAGGCAGCGGCCTGAATGCCTCGCTCTTCGTGCTCGACGCGGAAGCGCCGGTGGCGCGGCGGCTCACGGTCGAACTGGAGGCGCTCGACGGCGCGAACGCCTACCTGCGCACCGCCCTCCCACCCACCGCCCGCGTGGTGGTGCAGGGCGGCGAGTTCCTCGAGGACGGCATGCGCGTGGAGATCGTGCCATGAAACGCCTGATCGAGGCGTCGGTCCGGAACGCCCAGTTCACCTTCATCGTCTTCCTCTGCCTCGCGTCCGTGGGTGTGAGCGCCTTCGTCGCGATCCCGCGCATGGAAGACCCCGAGTTGCGCCTGCCCTCGTTCTCCGTCGTCGCGATCTATCCAGGGGGCAACGCGACCGACATCGAGCAGCTCGTCGCACGTCCGCTCGAGGACGCGATCAAGGAGCTCGACGACATCGACAAGATCCGGACCACGGTGAAGGACGGCTTTGCCTTCCTCACGGTCGATTTCTTCTACGGCACCGATCCGGACCGGAAGTACGACGACGTCCTGCGCCAGATCAACGTGGAGCGTCCCCGCCTGCCCGAGGGCGTGACCGACGTGGAGGTGCGCAAGATCGAGACGACCAACGTGGCGATGATGCAGCTCGCGCTCGTGTCGGCCCACGCCAGTTACCCGCGGTTGCAGGAGCTGGCCGAGACGTTGCGCAAGCGTCTCGAGACCGTGCCCGGCGCCCGGCAGGTGCGCAAACACGCCTTCCCGGAGAAGCAGCTGCGCGTGTCGGTCGACCTCGACCTGCTCGCGCAACAGCGCCTCTCCCTCGGCGCGGTGATTGCCGCGCTGCAGGCCGACAACGCCAACGTGCCCGGCGGAGCGATCGAGGCGGGCGGGCGGCGCTTCAATCTCAAGACCAGCGGGAGCTACGCCACGCTCGACGACGTGCGTCAGACACCGGTCGCCGGCAGCGGCGCGTCGGTGGTGCGCCTCGGCGATCTCGCGACGGTGGAGTGGACGACGGCGGACACGGAAGACTTCGGCCGCTTCAACGGCGAGCGCGCCGTCTTCCTGTCCGTGCGGCCGCAGGCGCGGCAGAACCTCTTCGACCTCAGCCAGGCGCTGCGCGCCGAGCTCGACCGCGTGCGCCCCACGCTGCCGGGCGACGTACGGCTGGAGATCGGCTGGGACCAATCGGTCAACGTCGAGACCCGCCTGCAGAGGCTGGAGCACGACTTCCTGCTCGCGTTCGCCCTCGTGCTCGTGACCCTGCTGCCGCTCGGCTTCCGCGCCTCGCTGCTGGTGCTCGTCTCGATCCCGCTCTCGCTCGCGATCGGCCTGGCCGGACTCTACTACGCCGGCTACAGCCTGAACCAGCTGAGCATCGTCGGCTTCGTAATCGCGCTCGGCCTGCTCGTCGACGACTCGATCGTGGTGGTGGAGAACATCGCCCGCCTGCGCCGCGAAGGACTCGGCCCGCGGGAGGCGGCGGTGGTGGCGACGCAGCAGATCGCCGTCGCCGTGCTGGGCACAACCGCCACGCTGCTTTTCGCCTTCCTGCCCATTCTGATGCTGCCCGGTGGTCCGGGTCAGTACATCCGCAGCCTGCCGCTCGCGGTCGTGTTCACCGTGCTGGCCTCGCTCGTCGTTGCCCTGACGATCATCCCGCTGCTCGCCAGCCACGTCCTGCGCGGGGCGGCCCCGCCCGAGGGCAACCGCCTGCTGCAAGGCCTGCAGTTCGTGATCCAGCGCGGCTACCGTCCGCTGCTCCAGGTGTGCATGCGCCACCGCATCGCTACGCTCGTCGCGGCCGCAGGCCTTACCCTCGCCAGCCTCGCGCTCGTGCCGGGCATCGGTTTCTCGCTCTTCCCCAAGGCCGGCATGCCGCAGTTCCTCGTGCAGATCGAGGCCGAGGAAGGCGCCAGCGTGACCGCGACCGATGCGTTGACGCGCCAGGTCGAGGCGATGCTCGCGGCGACGCCCGAGGTGGCGACCACGTTCACCACCGTCGGCAACCAGAATCCACAAATCTACTACAACGAGGTGCCGCAGGCGCCGAAGGCCAACGTGGCGGAGATCTTCGCCGCCCTGCGCACCTACGACCCGCACGAAAGTCCAGCCGTACTCGAACGCCTGCGCCGCCAGGTCGAACGCCTGCCCGGGGCACGCATCGTGGTGAAGGAGTTCGAGAACGGACCGCCGATCGAGGCCCCGATCGCGGTGCGCATCTTCGGGCCCGACCTCGATGCGCTCGCGGCGCAGTCGGCCCTCGTCGCGCGCGTGCTCGCCAGCGTGCCGGGCACGGAGGCGGTGAACAATCCCCTGCGCGTCCGCCGCACCGACCTGCGGGTGGTGGTGGACAAACCGATGGCCGCCGCCCTCGGACTGCGCGAGGTCGAGATCGACCGGGCGGTGCGGCTCGCGTTCACCGGACTCGAAGCGGGCCGGTTCCGCGAGGCCGACGGCGACGAATGGTCGATCCAGCTCGCCCTGCCGCGCGGCGAACGTGCGACCCTGGAGAACTGGGCGAAGATCCAGCTGCAGAGTCCGCTCACCGGCGAGTACCTCCCGATCGCGCAGGTGGCCGACCTCGTCTTCGAGAGCGCGCCGCCCGTCATCCAGCGGTTCAACCGCGAGCGCTCGAGCACGGTGACGGCCTTTGCCCGCACCGGGTACAACGTGGCCCGTCTCACGCAGCAGACCGAAGCGAAGCTGCGCGAGCTTCCCTGGCCGGAGGGCATGCGCTGGGAGTTCGGCGGCGAAGTCGAGAGCCGGCAGGAAAGCTTTGGCGGACTCGGCGGCGCCATCCTCATCGCGACCTTCGGCATCCTCGCCATCCTCGTGCTGGAGTTCGGCAGCTTCCGCGGCACCCTGATCGTCGCGTCGGTCATTCCACTCGGCTTCATCGGCGGACTGGTGGCGCTGTGGCTGACCGGATACTCGCTCTCGTTCACCGCCGCGATCGGCTTCGTGGCGCTGATCGGCATCGAGACGAAGAACTCCATCCTGCTCGTCGACTTCACGAACCAATTGCGCGACCAAGGCGTCGATCTGCGCGAGGCGATCGAACGCGCCGGCGAGATTCGCTTCCTCCCCGTCGTCCTCACCACCTTCACCGCGCTCGGCGCGCTCCTGCCCCTCGCCTGGCAGGGCAGCGGCCTCTACTCGCCGCTCGCCGTGGTGATGGTGGGCGGACTGATCAGTTCGCTCCTGCTCTCACGGCTGGTGACGCCCGTGCTTTACTCGCTCATCCCGCCGCCGCGGGCGAAGGCCGCGGACGCGCTCGCCACCAGCGCGCACCCGTTGCCCGCACCGGCCGGGTAAGACCCGGATCCACGCGACGCCCTTTTCCCCTGCCCTCCCACCTGTGGGTCTCCTCCAGCCCCGCTCCAAACCACCGATCCTCATGTCCTCCTCCCGATTCGCCCGCCGCCTCACCGCCGGCCTTGCCCTGTCCGTCTCGCTCTTCTTCGCCGGTTGCGCCACCTCGATGCCCCGCGGCGCGGCCGAGCGTGTCGCTTCCCGGCCGCCCGCCGAACAGATCCGCTGGCCCGAGGCCTACGTGCCGGAGCGGGTGGTGTTCTTTGTGCACAACCAGATCGACATCCAAGCGCCGCCCGAAGTCGTGTGGGCCATCCTCACGCACGTGCAGGCCTGGCCCGACTGGTATGTGGGCGCGACGAATGTACGCGTGGGTTCGCCCGACGGCCGCGTAGGCCCGGGCGTGGTGACGGCCTGGCGCACGATGGGGTTGAACTTCGAGTCGCACGTGAAGGAGTTCGAACCGCCGACGCGCTTCGCGTGGGAGAGCCGCAAGGCGGTCATCCGCGGCTACCACGCGTGGCTGATCGTGCCCACGCCGGACGGCTGCCGCGTGATCACCGACGAAGCTTTTCACGGCGTGCTCGCCTACCTGCAGCGCGCGTTCATCCCGCGCAAGCTGCACGGCCTGCACCAGACCTTCCTCGAAGAGCTGAAGAAGAAAGCCGAGGCCCAGGTCGCCGCGGGGAGGTAGCGGCGCCCGCACGAGTGAACGTTCCCCACTTGGAGGGTGGACGTTCAGCGTGGGATGTTCGATGATCGCGGGCCTCATCCCCTCCTCACTCCCATGGGCCTTTGCATTCATTGGACCGTTCACCTCCCTCACGCCGTCACCTTGTCCGAGGCGACGGCCCGCATCGACGCCTGGCGCAAGGCGTGCCTCGACCTGCCCTTTGCCCACGTCACCGAACTGATGCAGTTGGACGAGGCGGAGATCCGGCGGATTCTCGCCGATGACGAGGCGCCCGAACGCTGGTTTGTGATCCAGGCCGGCGCGTACTGCCCGGCGGACCCGAACGATGCCGAAGCGTCGCCCGTGCTGGTGGACCCGCTGGAGATCGTCGGTTTCACGGCCGTGTTGGGCGAAGCCTGCGAGCCGATGAACCTCATGCTCGCGCGTTATCCCGCAGTGGCGGTGATCGACGGCCGCGAGGTGCGACCCGGCGTGGCCGGGTGGCGCGGCAGTGCGTTCACCAAGACACAGTACGCGTCGACCGTGTCGGCGGAGCATTTCCTGCATTGTCACCGCACGGTAATCGCCGCGCTCGACGCCGCGCAGGCGCTCGGGCTGTTGAGCTCGGTGGTGGACGACAGCCAGTATTGGGACCACCGCGACGACGCGCGCCTGCTCGCGACGGTCCGGCACTGGAACACGTTGGCGGCGGGCTTTGTCGGTGCGCTGGAGACGGTGACAGGTGAGGAGACGCCGGCGCCGATCAAGCGCCACCCCGAGTTCGAACGCCTCGAGCACCAAGGCCTCGACCGCGACGCCACCATCCTCGCCAAAGCCGTCGCTCGGGTGCTGAAGAAAGAGCCCTGATCGCCGGGCCTGCGCCCCCCTGGGAACGCCAAGCCCCCGCTTGGCTTGGCTGAAGAGAAGGCCGAGCTGGTGCTCGGCGCTCCCGGGAAGGGACAACACCCACGGACGGCGGCCAAGATCCCTCGGGCCGCCGATACTGAACCGAAGAACAGGAAAAACAAATAAAATCTCCAATTTAGTTAAACTGTACTTGTACTAAACGCTTATTTTTGGCTTAAAAGCGATGTGATTGCATCAAAAGCCGAGCTCTTCGCGATCCTCCGCCAGTACAATCCGTGGTGGTCGGGTGGACGATTCCCCGACCTGCCCACATGGCGGCGGGCGGCCTTTCGAGAAATCGCCTTATGGGCCGAGAATCCGCCCGGGGGACGGGCGCTGCTGCTGAGCGGGGCGCGGCAAGTGGGAAAGACCACGCTGTACCTCCAAGCGATCGACGATCTACTGAGTCGCGGCGTTGCTCCGACGAACATCCTCTACGCCACGTTCGACCATCCGCTCCTAAAGCTCATCGGACTGGATGCGCTCGTAACGTTGTGGCGTGAATTTGAACCCGCTCAGGAGGGACCAGAATACCTCTTCCTCGATGAGATCCAAGTGGCCAAGGACTGGCAGACCTGGCTAAAGCATCAGGTTGATTTCGAGAAGCGTCGCCGGATCGCGGTTACCGGCTCGGCCACCCCCTTAGTGACGGAAGGGCAGGAATCAGGCGTAGGCCGCTGGCAGACCCTGCGCCTCGCGACTCTGTCGTTTTTTGAGTATCTACAAATCCGCAAGTTGACCGTCCCTCCCTTGCCCGCCGTCGGTTCGTTGCTCGATCTGTTTGCCTGGGATCCGGCCCGGTTTGCCCGCTGCGGAGAGGAAGGCCGACCGCTGACCGGGCTGTTTCACGAGTACCTATTGCGTGGCGGCTTTCCACAGAGTGCCGTGGTGGAGAGCATCTCCCTTGCGCAGAAACTTCTCCGGGAGGATATCGTGGACAAGGTGCTGAAGCGCGACATGACGGCGCTTTTTGGCGTGCGACGGGTGTTGGAACTGGAGCAGGTGTTTCTGTACCTCTGCCTGCACGACGGCGGTCTGCTCAATCTGCCTGATCTGTGCTCCAGTCTGCAGCTCAAGCGTCCCACGGTGGGCAACTTCATCGAACTCCTGGAGAGCACGCACCTCATCCATCGCCTGCTGCCCTTTGGCTACGGCAAGCAGATCCTGCGGGCTCGCCCAAAAATCTATCTGGCCGACGCGGCGATCGCGCCAGGCGTACTTTTGAAAGGAAAGGCCCTGCTGGAGGACGCGAATGCCCTGGGGCGAGCGGTTGAAACGGCGTTTTTCAAACACGTCTTCACCCGCTATTACGCCCGCAGCATCGGCTTCTCCTACTGGCGGGGAAAGCAGGACCGCGAGGTGGACATCATTGCCGACCTCGACGGCCGGCTCGTGCCGTTTGAAGTGAAGTATCGAGCGCAGCAGCACACGGGGATCGGCGAGTTAAAGGGAATGCTGCAATTCTGTGCCGAGCACCACATCGAGCGCGGCTACGTGATCACGCGGGAGATGTCCGACTTCCAGGTCATGGACGTCGCCCGCGACGGAGCCCACGTTCGTCTGCTCAAGATTCCTGCCCCCCTCGCCTGCTATTGGTTGGGCCGCTCGGAGCTCGAGTCGGCGAGTACGTAAGCGAGAAACGCCCTCCCGTTGTAGCGGCGGTCGTGTCGCCCGCCCCTCGCCCCCAATCAACGTCCCGCCCAAACGGGCGGCGCCCCCGCCAAAGCCTTGCGCCGCTCATTTGCAGCGCTACAACGCCGGGGTCGGCTACATGAAAGACCGCGTCCTCCGCGACTTCACCTCCGCAGGCCGAAGCGCTGGCGGATGAGTGGAGCCACGAGTAGTCCACGCTTCACGCCCACCCCATTCCCTATGGCCATCCCCACCTACGAAAAACTACTTCGCCCAATTCTGGAACTGGCCGCACGCGAATCCATCACGCGAAATACGGCCAACGAACATGTCATTCGACAGTTCAACCTCACGCCCGCGGAAGTGGAGCAGCGATTGGCCAGCGGCGGGACCACCATCCGCAACCGCACCGGATGGGCGATGACCTTTTTGACGAAGGCGAGCTTGATCCAGAAAGTCGCCCCCAAGACCTATCGGGCAACGCCGTCAGGAGTGGAGTTTCTGAAACGGCATCCAGAGGCGATAACCGTCGCAGATCTGGAGCGTATCCCTGGGTACGAAGAGGCATGGGAAGCAGGACGTCAGAAGAGACAAGCCAACGCAGCCAACCGTGCCGCTGCGCCCCATTCCGAGTCGTCCGAAACACCGGATGAGGTCATCGAACGCGAAGTAAGGGCGGTCAACGCGGTCACCCGAGAACGCATCTTAAGGGCCGTGCTCGACCAATCGCCGGCATTCTTCGAAAAGCTGGTTCTGGAGGTACTCCAAGCCATGGGCTACGGAGGCAAGCTCGCATCCGCGACAGAACACCTGGGACAAACGGGCGACGAAGGCATCGACGGCCGGATCAATCAGGACGCGCTCGGCTTGGATCAGATTCTCGTGCAGGCGAAGCGCTATGCTCCCGATAACACGGTAGGACGGCCGGCCATCCAAGGATTCGTGGGGTCGCTGGCCGGTCAGGGGGTGACCAAAGGAATCTTCATCACCACAAGCAGCTTTGCCGATAATGCTTACGACTATGTGCAACGAGGCTCGAACCTCAAAGTCGTGCTCATTGATGGCGAGACGTTGGTCGATCTCATGCTCAAGCATAACATCGGCGCCCGCGTTGCTCACAAGTACGAGATCTACGAACTGGATCAAAATTACTTCGAGGAGGGCGAATGATCTTCGCAGCGATAAGTGAGCGTTCGGTGTTCATCTGGTTCTGCAGCTATATTCTGCTTTTCCTTTTTGGTGTGACGGCTACGGCAATCGTAATCCGCAAACGCCGACGCGATCGTCCACCGATCAAGTTCAAGCTGCTGCGCGGGCCAGGAGAGACGTTGCGAAACCGCATCGCGAAGTACGATGAGGACTTTCTTTTCCGCATCGGGGGTGCTGCCTTTATCCCGATCCTCGTTGGGCTGATTGTGATGGGTGCATTGCTAAAACTTAACCCACAAACACTATTTCAGTTCTATGCCGGTCTAGGTGTGACGGTCCTGTCCTGTCTGATCGCGCTGTTCTTTGCCGCACGCTGGGCACTTCGCGATCTCCTCCGGTACAGCAATGACTACCTTGGATATTTAGGAGAACGTGAGGTAGCGGAGCACTTGAGGCCCCTATACGCCAAAGGCTACCATATTTACCACGACGTCCCGGCAGAAGACGCCCGAAACGCATTTAACCTCGATCACGTCACCGTCGGGCCAACGGGCGTAGCGCTCATCGAGGTCAAGACTCGCAGAAAAGGCCGGGCCCGGCCCGGGTTCAAAGACCACGTTGTTACATATGATGGCTACCAGCTGATTTGGCCATGGGGAGAGGAGCGGAAAGCACCTGAGCAAGCCGTCAACGCAGCTGCATGGCTGCAGAATTGGATCATGAAGCGGACAGGCATCAACACGCCCGTTAAGCCGGTGCTCGCGCTACCCGGCTGGTGGGTGGAGCGCAAAGCGGTTGGCCAAGTCTCAGTCGTCAACCCAAAGTCCGTTATTGCTGCGATCATCGGAAAGAGCGCACCAATCCTAAATGCCGATCAGGTCGATCTCATCGCCCGACAGCTGGACATCGCCTGCCGTGATGTAGAGTAGGCGCTCGACGTCAGAACCGCTGAAATTCACAATTGAGCACATCTGATGTAGACCTCGAGGAAGGCCCGCGCCTACCCGGCGTACTGACCCAAACGCCATCACTCTCGATTGATGAAACCGGCCGATCACGACACTACAGATAAGATGGATAACGACGCTTCGCCATCGAGTGCAGCGAAGACAAGGCGGCACGGCCGCATCATCGAGTGGAATGACGACCGGGGATTTGGTTTCGTGGAAGACAAGTCCCGGCAGCGGACATTTGTGCATATCCGCGAGTTTGAGGACCGCATCAAACGACCGGCCATCGGAGACAAGGTCACGTTCAGCCTCGGCAGCGACGCCGCCGGCCGAAGCTGTGCCAAACAGATCGTGCAGGAAGGATGGGGTGGCGGTTTCGGTCTTGGAGCCTTGGCCATGCTCGTCGCGCTCCTCGTTGCGCCGGTCTTGGCTGGCCGGCGATTTATCCCTGCGGAGTTCTGGCTGGAGGTGGGTGGCGTCGCGGCGGCGCTTTCGTTGCTCACGTTCGGCATGTACGCCTGGGACAAACGCAAGGCGCGTCGCCAGGAATGGCGTCTGTCGGAATCCACGCTGCAGCTCTGGTCCGTGATCGGCGGCTGGCCCGGCGCGTTTCTCGCGCAGCGCCTGCTTCGCCACAAATCGTCCAAGACGTCGTTTCAGGTCATCTTCTGGGCGACCGTCGCGCTCCACCAATACGTCATGATCGACGCCCTACTCGACTGGCGGGTGTTTCATGCCGCCCGCGCCATGCTCGGTGACATTCTGTAACGAGTGATAAATTGACCAAGCCCCCCTGGGAACGCCAAGCCCCAGCTTGGCTCGGTTGAAGAGAAGGCCGAGCTGGAGCTCGGCGCTCCCGGGACACTGCTCTACGACCAAAACGTTGGGAACATTCGTTACCCTCCCGCCACTATGATCGCCCGCGCTCAATCATTTCCTGCATTCAATGAACCCATGCAGTAGCGATTCCCTCGTTCACATGACGCAGCACCAATCTATGATCGCGAGAGTCCAGCGGAGTGCGAGCTGGCTTACGCTCTTGGCGTTAACGCTGTCAGCTACTCTTTTCGCCGCCGTCCGAGATACCGTGTCGGTCATTCCGCTGGCCGAGCGGACGCCGGCTTACTTCGTCGATCGCTACGGACCGGCAAGGTCGTCGCGGAATGTTTCCCAGTACGGCTTTGTTAACCCAGAAACGGGAACGTTGACCGTGAAAGGCGAGTTCTCCGTGCGTGAGTTTCGCGCGGACGGCTTGCGGGTGCGGGCAGTCTTTTTTGTTCCTTCCCTAAAGCTCGCGGAAGTGACGTTGCAGATGGAGCGCAGTCAATGGACCGACGAACAGGTGACAGCCGCCCTTTCAGCCTATGGACCAGAATGGCGGTTGACCGGAAGAAACGTGGGCCAACGACGCTGGAGTACTCCATAAGGGGCGAGGGCGATTCTTCTGCTGACGTCGTTGCACATTCAGTCGCCGGAAACCGTCGCGGCGATAGAAAAGGTCCGCCAGGAACGGGAGGCTCAGCGCAAGGCCGTACCGAAGTTCTGAATAGACCAACATGGAGCTGATGCAGAATCTCCCCGGGAACGCCAAGCTCCAGCTTGGCTCTCGTGACTATGCCGAGCTGGAGCTCGGCGTTCCCAGCCGGGTCGCGCCGCAACATCTCCAGGCCGCCGGGACCTATAAAGAACGGTTCGCGACCAAACACCCCGCATGAAAAGCAAACCCTCGCGCAGCCGCGGTACACGCAATCCTAGCCGGAACGCCGTGATGTTCGGTCTCGGGACGGTTGCCGGCGTGATGCTGGTCCTGGCCGGCGTCGCACAGATGCGGGCCACCGGGCGGTCGGGTTCGCCTCTCCTCGCGCTCGGGATCTTTCCGGCGATCCTGTGTCCGCTCTTCTTCATCTATTACGTGACCCGGATCCGCGTCTTCCGCGACCTCCGACTCGGCCGCACGGCCATCGCACGCTGGACCGTGCCGGCAGATGAGTTTTCCCGTTTCTGCGAGGAGGAAGGGCGCGTTCCTTCCCACAGTATCCTGACCAACTTCTACCAACCCCGCGAGACAGTACCCGACCAAGGTGTGGAGGTGATCTTCTCCGACCACGGCGTCTTGATCGACGACGGCTATTTTCCGCTGTCGCTCCATGGGGGACGCCGCCTTCGAAATGCGCGCTTCGTCGCATCTGATCCTCCGTCACTCGAGTTCGCCATGACGCTGACCACGAGCGCCCGCACCTCGAGCACGACCAATACCCGTGTGACCTCCTCGGTCATGCTACGCGTGCCCGTCGCGAGCGCAGCCCGAGAGCAAGCCGCAGCGGTCGCTCAGCGCTATCAAGCCCGTATTCCTCAAGGCCGGTAGCTTTCTCGCGGGCAGGAGGGACCGGCATATAACGCCAGGTTTTGACCCTCGACCGTTCACCGGCGGCACAGGCTCGAACCCATTTGGCGCGCCTCGTCATGAACGTCTATCCTTCAATCTTCATCGAGGCCCTTTGAGCATCCGCTGGAACATCCTTTTCCCGGATCGAGATGCCAAAGAGGAAAGGTCGGCCGTAGGGTCTCTTACCAAGCCACCGCTTGGCTCAGCGGAAACGAAGGCCGAGCTGGGGCTCGGCGTTCCCGGGGGGGCCATCACTGTCGGATCGGTACGCCACGAGAGGGAAGCCCCCCGCCCAGCGCGGGCTCGGCGCCGGGCGGGGCGTAGCTGGCGGAGGCGGCGTCGAGCACGAGGACCCAGTCCGGTCCGTGCGAGGGCGTGGTGAAGGTGTGCTCGCGGTCGGCGGGCAGGATCCCGATCTCCTCGGCGAAGCCGGTGCGGGGATCGTACCACCAGGCCCGGAGCTGCTCGTCGCGGATCGCTCCGGCCGCGACGCGGATCGTCTGGTCGCGCTCCGGCACGTACACGAACGCGTAGGTGCGGGCGTCGTCACGACACGCAACGGCGTGATGGGAGCGCGGCCCGGGCGCTCCGACGAGGAGGGCGGGATCGGGCCGGCGGTCGAAGGCCGGGCGGGACTCGATCAGGCTGCGCAGGTGCACCATCTGGCGCGCGGCCGGGCGGTGGAGCGCGTCGACCCAGTCGCGGTCGGCGTGGTTGATCACGCCGTTGCGCTTCGACGCCATCTGCCAGACGGCGTGGTGCCCGTAGGTGACGCCCGCGCCGCCGGCGAAGACGGAGCGATAGCATTGCTTGCGCACGTCGTGGTCGCGGAACCACCCGGTCGCCGGATCCCACGCCGGCCACGGGTTGTAGGGGTGGTCCTCGTAGTTGGGCTCGATGTCGAGGGTGGGCTTCCGCGGCTCCATGGCGTAATCACGGGCAATCCACTCCCACACCGGCACATCGCGGCCGCCGCCATGCCCGCTCTGCATCGCGTGGATGTCCACCCACGGCTCCGTCGGCAACTGCCGGGAGGAGGAGTACTCGCCGCCTTGCGGATGATAAAGACAGACGGGGTCGCGGCCGAGGCCTTGCGCGAGGCCCCGGACCATCGCGGCCCAGATCGGCGTCCAATCCTGATCGGGCGGAAAACCGGCGGACTGCGCGAGGTCGCGCAGGAACGTGCTGCGCACGCCGGCGAGCCGGCTCGGGCGGTCGCCTCCGATCATCCAGATCACATTGGTCCGGTCGCGCAGCCGTCCGCCCAGGTAGGCGCCGAAGGCCTCCGCGTCGGCGAGGTTGTCGTTGCGGAAGATGCGCGGCCCCGTGCCCCAGGGCGCGGTCAACTTGTCGCCCCAGGTGGGCACGAGGGCGACGTAAAGCCCGAGGCGCGCGGCGTCATCCACCGCCGCGACCACGTTGTCGAAGAAGGCCTCGTCGGGACGGCGCAGGTCGCCATCGACGAAGGCCACGCGCCCCAGCGCATTCGGCGTGAGGATGCTCTCGTTCTCCGCAAGCGCGACGGTCTGGATGACGTTGAACCCCTGCGCGGCGCGGATGCGCAGGTAGTAGGCACGCTCGCGGGGCGTGGCGGATTGCAGGAGTTTCCACGCCGTGTCTCCCAACCAGAAGAAGGGCCGGCCGTCGGCCGTCTGCAGGTGATGGCCGCCGGGATGCACCTCGATCCGCGGCAGCGGCTGCGCGCCGGTCGCAGGCGCCACGGTCGCGAGGGTGAGGAGCAACGCCGTCCAGGCGGCGACCACGGCGGGGCGAATCGACCTGCGCGCCGGCGGCGTCGCCGGGTTCGCATGCATGCACGTCATTGTCCCACGGTGAGTTCGCGACCCCGGTCGCCAAGCGCGCAACGCTTCATCCCGTTGCAAAATCGCGGTGTCCGAACGCACGACCGTGAAACGTTGAAGAACCAGACGCACCCGCTGTGGTGTCACCGTGCGCCCGACCGCTCGGACGACCCGCGCCTGCCGTCACGAATCTCATCCGTCCCGCCCATGAAAAAACCCATCCCCAAAAACACGATCTGCCTCTGGTTCAACCGGGACGCGCTCGACGCGGCACGGTTCTACGCCGCGACCTTCCCTGACAGCCGCGTGACGGCGGTGCATCACGCTCCGAGCGATTACCCGATGGGCAAGGCGGGCGACGTTCTCACCGTCGATTTCACCGTGCTGGGACTCCCCTGCCTCGGCCTCAACGGCGGGCCCGCCTTCACGCACAGCGAGGCCTTCTCCTTCCAGGTCGCGACCGACACGCAGGAGGAGACGGACCGCTACTGGAACGCCATCGTCGGCAACGGCGGTCAGGAGAGCGCCTGCGGTTGGTGCAAGGATCGCTGGGGAATTTCGTGGCAGATCACCCCGCGCGTCCTGACCGAGGCGATGGCCGCCGGCGGGGCCGAGGCCAAGCGCGCCTTTGAGGCCATGATGCAGATGGGCAAGATCGACCTCGCGACGATCGAGGCCGCCCGGCGCGGGTGCTGAAGCAAGAGCCCTGATCGCCTGGCCGCCTCCCCCCTGGGAACGCCAAGCCCCAGCTTGGCCGGCTGGAACGAAGGCCGAGCTGGGGCTCGGCGCTCCCGGGGGGAAACCGTCCGCCTCTGCCCTCCGAACGCGGTTGATTCACCGCCGGCCGCGCGCAGGCTCGCGGGTACCCCGATGAGTCGCGCCTACTCCCGCCCCTTCTGTCTCGCGTCGTTCCTGGCCACTGCCGCCTTCGCCACCGGCGAACCGCCCGCGCCGGTGTTTCGTCCCCAGGATATCGATACAACCATCGCCGTCGGCTACGGGCTGGCCATCGCCGATGTCGATGGCGACGGCCGGTCCGACATCCTGCTCGCGGACAAGACCACCGTCCAATGGTACCGCAACCCCGAGTGGACGAAGCACGTGATGGCCGAGAACCTCACGCCGCAGGACAACGTCTGCATCGCCGCGCAGGACCTCGACGGCGACGGCAAATGCGAGGTCGCCGTCGGCGCCGGTTGGAATCCGGGCGAAACCACCGACGACACCAAGAGCGGCGCGGTCTTCTACCTCGTAGCGCCCGCGGACCGCACGCAGCGGTGGGAGCCCGTCCGCCTCCATCACGAACCGACCGTGCACCGCATGCACTGGGTGCAGGCGCCCCACGGAGCCTGGGAATTGATCGTCAAGCCGCTGCACGGTCGCGGCAACCGCAACAACGCCGGCGACGGCGCGAAGGTCTTCGCCTACGCCAAGCCCGCCGATCCGCGCCAGCCGTGGACGCTGTCGCTCGTCAGCGATTTCACCCACGCCAGCCACAATTTCCATCCGGTGAACTGGGACACCGATCCCGAGCACGAGCTGCTCACCGGGGCGAAGGAAGGCGTCTTCTGGTTCGAGCGCGCCCAAGGTGCCTGGACGCACCGCCCGCTCTCGACCCACTGGACGGGCGAGGTTCGCGACGGCCGCCTGCCGGGCGGGCGACGTTTTCTCGCCACGATCGAACCGATGCATGGCAACGTGGCCGCCGTCTACGTCGACCCCGCAAACACCCACGACCTCTGGCCGCGTCAGGTGCTCGACGAGACCTTGCGGGACGGACATGCCGTCGTCGCCGCGGATCTGCTCGGCGTCGGCAGCGACCAGATCGTGGTCGGCTGGCGCGCCATGACCCCGCGCGGGGCGCCCGGCGTGCGGATGTTCACCCCGCTCGACTCCGAGGGCCGGCAATGGCGGACGACGGAGATCTCCGGCGTGGAGGTCGCCGTCGAGGACATGAAGGGCGCCGACCTCAACGGCGACGGCCGCATCGATCTCATCCTCGCCGGACGCGCGACCAAGAACCTGCGCATCCTCTGGAACGAGACCTCGCCGTAACCGGCATCCCGGCCAAACGCCAACCGCTCACTTGGCGCGCTCGAGCAGACCGCGGTGGCGCAACCACTCCTCCGCACGCTGGGGCCAGAGCGAGGAGGTGCCGAGGCCTTCGCGCAGGCCGAGGCCATGCGAGCCGCGTTCGAACGCGAGCAGCTCCGCGGGCACACCCGCCTTGGTCAGCGCCTGAAAAAAGCGGATGCTGTTCTCGATCGGCACGAGGGTGTCCTGCTGCGTGTGGATGAGCAGGGTCGGCGGCGTGGTCGCCGTGACGGAGTTTTCGAGCGACATGCGCGTGACCAGCGCCGGATCGGGCGACTCTCCCAGCAACTGTTTGCGCGACCCTTCGTGACCGACGTCGGGGTTCATTGTGATCACCGGATACATCAGGATCAGGAAATCCGGCCGCGCGTTGACCGCGTCGAGCGCATGGCCGGTCTTTCCGTCGGCATGTTCGAAGTGCGTGCCCGCGCTGGCTGCGAGGTGCCCGCCCGCCGAGCTTCCCATCACGCCGATGCGGTCGGGGTTGACCTTGAACTCGGCCGCCCGCGACCGCACGAGGCGCACCGTCCGCAGCACATCCTGCAACGGCGCCGGGTGCCCGTAGTCGCCGACGCGATACGTCAGGATGAACGAGGTGACGCCCAGGTTGGACAGCCACTGCGCGTACTGGATGCCCTCGCGTTGATACGAGAGGCCGGAATAGCCGCCGCCCGGACAGATGATGATCGCCGTCCCGTTGGCGCGGTCGACCACCGGCGCCACAACCGTAAGCCGCGGCTCGGAAATACGCGTGACCCACCCGCGCGGATCCGTCTGCTCCGGCCCGATGGGCCCCTTCGCTGCCGGCGCATCCGCGCGCATCGCGGCCGGCAGGCCCTCGGGCCAGAGGGGAATCACGTTATCTTGGGCCCGGCTGACGACGGGCGCGCCGGCCAACGCAAAGGCCAGCGTGAGAAGGAGGGGTCGACGTTTCACCGGAGCACCTAAACGCGGGTTCGTTCCGCTGGCGATGCAGGAGTCACCCTCGCACCGTCCACCTGCGGCGACGGCGCCGCGACCGGGCGGCAAAAGGTCCCGGCCGCACCCCATTTGACAGGGCGCGGCGTTCCGGCAGCATGCCCGTTTCGTTATGCCGCGTCCTCCCACTTTTCGTCACCGCTTCGTCGCCTGTTGGGGCGTCGTCATGCTGGCGCTGAGTGCGGTTCACAGCCCGTCGGATCGGTTCGCTTGGACGACCCCGGACGCGGCGGAACCGGCCGTGCGGGCGCCGGCCCTGCCGGATGATCCCCATTTCGCCTGCGAACTGCAAGTGGACGAGCCCGTCGGCGCCACGCGGTCGGAGCAGGATCGGCTCACGCCCTATACGGCCATCGCGAAGGCGTTGTCGGGAGGCATTCCCGCGCCGGAGCAAACGGATCGCAGGCTTGTCGCGGTTCATCCGACCGCCGACGGTCCGCCTCGCGCCTTGTCCGGCGCCGGGCGCTACGCCCTGCGTCTCTGATTCCACCGCGGGGCCCCGCCTCGCGCATGGCACGGGCTTGGATCCGGGCGGCACATCGGCCGCCGGACCTCGCCACGAAGGTAAATGCGCTGGTTGGCGGTCCCCATCGACTTTGTCATGCGACTTCCTCTTTGGGTCCTTCGTCTGCTCCACCGCCGCCGCCTCTCGCGCAGCCGGCTGCGCGGCACCTGGCTGCACTCGCGGCTGGGCGACCGTTTGCTCGATCGCGCCCTGTGGCGACCGACCCGAGATTCCATTTCCCGGGCGTGGCTGATCGGCATGCCGATCACCTTGATCCCGTTTCTGCCCATCCAGTCGCTAATCGCCTGCGCCGTCGCCGTCTGCGTGCGGGGGAATGTGCTCCTCTGCATCGCCCTGCAGTTCCTGTCCACGCCGCTGACCGCGCCAATCCACCTGCCCGCGTGCTACCTCGTCGGCGAGGTGGTGCAGGGGCGTTCGCCCGCGGCGGTCTGGCAACACCTCGCCCACAGCGCCGACCCGATCTTCACGGGCAACGCCGTGTTCTCGCTCTACCTCGGGGCCGTCGTCCTCGGCGCCGTGGTCGGCCTGGCGGGCTACGGCCTGATCCGACTCGTCTGGCGCACGCCGCCGGCCCGACCCAAACCCTGATTCTCCCATGCCGCCCTCCTCGCCTCCTCCCGCCGACGCCCCGTCGCTCTCGCACGAACTTCGCGAACTCGCCCACCGGTACGGTGAGCAACCGGTGCCGCTCGGCAACGTGCTCGACACGCTCGGGCCGCGCGCCTCGGCCCTTCTCGTGGTCATCTGTGCCCTGCCGTTCTCGACGCCGATCAGCATCCCGGGGCTGTCCACGCCCTTCGGCCTCGTGATTCTGCTCCTCGCCCTGCAGTATTTCCTCGGTCAGCCGCCGTGGCTGCCCGGCCGCCTCCGGCGGGTCGTGCTCCCGGGCACCTTCTTTTCCCACATGCTCTCGGCGAGCAGCAAGCTCGTCGGCTGGCTCGAACGCCGGCTCGCCACCCGCCTGCACCTGCTCGCCGACGCCCACTGGAAACTGCGGCTGCACACGAGCGTCGTGATCTTCGCCGCGTTGCTCCTGATGATTCCCCTGCCACCGCTGCCGCCCTTCACCAACACCCTGCCGGCGCTGGTCGCCGTGGTCATGACCTTCAGCGCCCTGAAGCGCGACGGCCTCGGCATCCTCGCCGGCTACGCCCTTTTCGCCTTCACGGTGGGTTACTTTGTCTTCTGGGGCGCGGTGGTGGTGGAAACGTTCGATCGCTACGGCGGAAAGCTGCTCGCGCTCTTCGGGCTGAACGCGTAAGCACCCCCCACCGGCGATCTCCGCCCACCTCTCTCTGTCATGAATCTTCCCGTCCTCAACGAATGGCTCTCGCTCGCCCTCGGTCTCGTCGCGCTCTACTTTGGCGCCGAGGCCCTCGTGAAGGGCGGCGCCGGTCTGGCCCTGCGCCTGGGCATCACGCCGCTCGTGGTCGGCCTCACTGTCATCGCCTTCGGCACGAGCAGTCCGGAAATGGTCGTGAGCACGCAGGCCACGTTGTCCGGCAACGGCGCCATCGCCGTCGGCAACGTGGTGGGCTCCAACATCTGCAACATCGCGCTCATCCTCGGCCTGTGCGCCGTGATCTCGCCGCTGCGGGCGGACATCCAGGTGATCCGGCGCGAGGTGCCGATCATGATCGGCGTGGCGGTGCTCGCCCTGCTCGTCCTGATCGACGGCACGGTCGCCCGCTGGGAAGGCGGCGTGCTGCTGGCCAGCCTCGTGGTTTACACGTGGCTGACGGTCAAACAGGCGCGCGCCGAAACCTCCAAGGCCGCCGAGGCGGAGTTCTCGGAGGAACTGGGCCAGCGCAAGCCGTCGAGCCTGCCCTTCAGCATCGGCGCCGTGATCGTGGGGCTCGGCATTCTGGTCGTAGGGTCCAACCTGTTTGTCACCGGCGCTGTGACGCTGGCCGAGCGCTGGGGCATGAGCCAGATGGCGATCGGCCTCACCATCGTCGCCGTCGGCACGAGCCTGCCCGAGTTCGCCACCTCCCTGGTCGCCGCGATCAAGAAGCAGGGCGACGTCGCGATCGGCAATGTCGTGGGTTCAAACATCTTCAACGTGCTCGGCATCCTCGGCGTCGCCGCCCTCCTGCAGCCGATCCATGCTCCGGAGCTCGCCTGGGTCGACCTGGGCATGATGATCGTCGTCTCACTCGCCCTGCTGCCGGTGGTACGCTCGGGCGGCAGCATCAACCGTTGGGAAGGCGCCGCGCTGTTCGTCGTCTACGCGGGCTACACCGCCTGGCTGCTGCGGCAAGGGGGGTGATCGGCCGTGAACCCGATCCAGGGTTACCATCTCATCCGGCCGGATGACCTTGTCTGGCGTCCGTCCAACCTGATGAAGATCCCGAACGCCGATTACCTCGAGCGCACGGGCAGCGAGAACCTCGGGGCCCGGCTCTGGCGCCTGCCGCCGCGCAGCGCGAACACCCTGCACAAACACATCCGGTCGGAGCAGTTCTACTTCGTGCTGGAGGGCACTGGCCGGATCCGGATCGGCGATACCACCCTCACCGTGCCGCGCCACGGCGGCGTCCTGGTCGGACCCGAGCAGCTGCGCCAGGTCTTCAACGACACCGACAGCGACGTGCTCTGGCTGATCGTCGGCGGCCCGGAGGAGCGCGAATTCCTGCAAGGCTCGAAGTCCAAGATCGACCTCACGCCGTTCTACCCCACCGACCCCACCGCCCTGCCGAAGGAACTCGGCGACGCGGTCTGGCCGCCGAAGTGAGGCCGGAAACCGGCCGCTGGTCTCAACCGTAGGCCAAGGAGAACGCGGAGCGCGCGGAGCAGGGACGCCTAAATCGCCCAGGCTGGTTCCGCATGGTGCGCATCATGGACAACGATTCTTCTTGGGTCACAGAGCACACGGAGCTCCGCCACAGAGGCCACCGAGAAGCAATCCTCCAAGCCGAATCTTCGGCGTAGCGTTGGTTCGATGGTCATCCGCCGTAAACTTCCCGCACACGGTGTGGCCTCCCGCTGCCTCCGTGTCGGAGCCGTTTTGACAGGCAAAAGGCCCATGAGAGTCGAGGGGCTCCGTGCACTCGGTGAAACTGGCCTTGGCTAACGTGTGGTGAACTTTGCGGGTTCCCTGCTCCGGCGTGCGCCTTCCGTGTCTGAGCAGGCCATGGACCAACGCCGCCCACGACGGATCAATCCGCCCCGGCGCGTGTCTCACCGTGAAGCCATGATCGCGCGCGTTTCACTCCTCCCGGTGGCTCTGGTGTTGGCGTGGGGTCTGGCCGGAGCCAGTCCCCTCGTCGCCCGCGACGCAAAGGCGAACGCCGCGGTCGTCGCCGACGCGCTGCGGGCGGTCGACCAGGCCTTGGCCGCCTTCGAGCAGCGCATGCATGGAGAAACCTCTCCGGTCACTCAGGCGGCGATGAAGACCCGCCTCGTCGTGCTGAAACAGCGGCGCGTCGAGTTGGAAAAGCGGTTCACCGCCGAGCGTCACGCCGCCTTGCTCGCGGACCTAAGCAAGGAGGTGAACGTGACCGCCACCCAAGCCCCTGCGGTTGACCCGAACGAGGGCCGCGCCCGTCCGACGGTCCGCCTCGAGGATTTGGCCCCCTCGGCGGTGGAGACCCACCGCGCCGACGCCGCCGCGGCCCGGCTGAAGGACGAGGCCTTTCATGCCGCGCGCGCCGCGGAGCTCGCCTCGCAGCGTCGCCTGGAGATCGCCCGTCTCGACGCCGAACTCGCCCGCCTGACGGCCCGTGTCGATGCCGCAACCGTCGGCGACGCCTCACGCCGCGCCGAACTCAATCAGCGGCTGCGCGAGCTCGAGCTGGAGCGGCGCCGCCTCGAGTTGGTACCGGATCCTGCGCGCCTGAACCAGCTGCAGCTGGAGATCGAGCGAGAGCTCGAGCGCACGAGGCCGTGAGCCGGTCGACACGGCCCCGCTCCACCGGAAGGCGGGTCAGAATTTTACGCCCAGCAGCAGGCGCAGCTTGTCGATCGGGTTGGTGTCGAAGACGGAATAGTCCTGCCGGTAGTGGTGCCGCAGCGTTAGGTGCAGGTGGGTGGTGATGTGCTTGGTCAGCTCGGCCTCGTTCTCCCAGCGCACGTCGTCGGCGACGTCGAGGTAGAGCAGGCGGCCCGTCTGCTTGAACTCCAGGCCCCACGGCAGCTTCAGCTGGTTCTCAAGCGAGAGCACGGCGCCCTTCGCATCGAGCGTGACGAAGTCGAAGAGCCGGAGATGGAAGTAGGCGGCGTTCGCCGTCACGGAGGTCTTGAGCGTGGCGGTGTTGAGCAACCGGTATCCCACGCCCGCCTGGTGCTGCTGCAACAGGTAGTTCAGTCGCGAACGGTCGAGGAACTCCGCCTGCTCCGGCGTGAGGTTACGGCCGTCGTACTCGAGCGACGGCCGCACGGTGGTGAACCAGCGTGGGGAAAGATCCCGCCGCCAGTCGGCGTAGGTCGTGGCCCGCCGCTTGTCGATGCGGTCGCTCTTGTCGACGTACTCGTAGCGCGCGTCCCAGACGAAGGAGCGACCCTCCTGCCACGGCCGCTCGACCTTGAGTCCGGCGAAGTACTCCAGCCGGCGCACATCGTCCTCGAAGGTGCGCTCGGCGAATCCGCTCAACGACACAACCCACGGATGCCACCGGGCGCGCGCAGGCGCCGCCGCCGAGGCCGGCGCACCCGCCCGATGCTGCTCCGCCTGCTCGCGCGTGGCTCCGGCCCCCTCCGGCGTCACCGGCGCCTCGACTTTGATCGCCTCGAACACCGCCTCGTTGGCGTTGAACGTGACGACCCCAAACCGGTCGCTCGCCAACCGCCCGGGTGCCTCAAGCCGCCCCGTCACGCGGTTGCCATCGGCAAAGACCAGAACCCCCGTCTCCGCCCGACCCGCGGTGCAGACCATCACCAGCGCCACAACCAGAACACGCAAGATCCCAAGGTGCATGCCCGGCAGCGTGGAGACCCCGCGCCCCAAAGCCAACGCGGAGTCGGGAGGCGGAACGGTTCAGGTGAGAGCCTTGTCCACAGGCCTCACCGCCCACGACGGCGACTCGGGCAACGAACCCATACCCTTATGGATGTTCTGGAACCTTGAGGCGCTGCTCCGAGGAAGGGCGCAAAGTACGCTGTCTGGGGCTTCGTGACTTTCTGCCTCCGTCTTGGGAATCCAAAACCCGACCACAGACCTCAGGGTTTGACCCTTTTGTATCGCCTCAAGGCATCACGTCTTTGGCTTGGATTTTGGTCACACTTAACTTTACTTCAAAATCTACCGTGATACGGTACCATACACCATGACGGCCGGCGATCTTCACACACTGGTTGATTCTCTTCTAACCACCTGCACAACTGAAATTACCCGTGTGAACCTGATGCTGGCGGCGCTGGTGGCCTTCGCAATGACTGCTAAAAAACTGCGCGAAGTTCTAGGTTTCAAAAAAAGCCTATTCGCAGAATCCCCTCCCGGGACGACTTCCTACATTTAAGCCATGTCACGTGGCCCAGGCAGCTTCCAACGTGACATCCTAGACCGTATTCATCGGCAGCAGCCGACTACACTGGAAACGCTACGCTGGCAGCTAGCCGACGAAGAGGGCGGGCATGGCAACTTGCCAAAGTCGCGGGCCTTCGCTCTAGAACGCGCGGTAGCAAATCTCGCCAAGCGCGGCCTGCTCAACGTCGAGAAACGTGCGCTGGCAACTGTCCAGGAATGGCTGTCTCACTATCCCGGAAAGACTCATCGACGCGCTGTGCGACAACTCCGTGTCGATCTGCTCCCTGTCCTCGCTGAGTGGGTCCGTAGCGATGAAGGCCCTGGGCCGCTTTTTTCGGCCGACGAAAACGAGCGATTCTTTGCCCGTGCGGAAGGCGGATCGCTGTCGGCTCGCATAAGATTCGGCAAGAAGGATCGCGGCCTGTTGTTCGCTTCGCGATGGCGGCAGGTCGAACCACATTTGCGCGCGCTACTCGCGCAATCTGACTCCGACGATCTCTTCTACCTGATTGCGCGCGGCAAATACCTGTTCACGCGGGCACCAGTCGAAACGAGGTTTTCGTTTGGCCAGCTCGTTGATCGCTGCGCGGCAAAACAACTCATCCCGAAGGCGCTCCTGGCGGATCTCAATACACTCCGGCTCGAATTCATTCCACCGGAGACCGTCGGCGCGCTCGAACTTAAGAGCGTCATCTATCGTTTCGTCACTTCAGTAATCCATCGACATCCGGATCTGAAGCCCGAGGCACTTGAAGCGCTTTACAAGGCGCGTTCCGACTACCTCAAGACGGTGCCCGGCTTTCGACCGCCTATAGACCAAAAGCGACGCCGAGGGATATTGCTCGATCCGATGCGCAGTGGACTCGGCTACGAAAATGGTTCGATCCTCGCGCGATTGATCGACCAAACCACTTTCCAGAAATTTCATTTTCTGTCGCTGCCGACCGAAGGCGGGGGCCAAAAAGACGTCACGTCTTGATTTTTGACAGACGGCGCTGATCGGTCGCCAACGCATCACGAGTCGGGACACGACGTCGTCGCTTGTCCCGCACCGGCGTTGAAGTCGGAAGGATTGACGGAACGGTCGACGAGCTAACCATCAGTTAGCCTTCAGGTGAGCAGGCTCGCCGAAAGATCTTATCCGAGCGTCGACCCGATTTTCAACGTGAACACCCGTCGTGCGACGACTATCGTGACCCTCCCTCGCCTGGGCCTCGCGGGATTGTTGGGGTTGGTTTTTGTTCCGTCCTTGCCAGGGGAGCAGGCGGCCGGTGACAGCCCTTCTTCAGTCAGGAGTCGAATGGCCGAGCGACTCCGTGCCGACTTTCCCTATCAGCCGCCGACAGATCTACAAAGCGTCCAGGCCGAGGCCGATGATGTGATCGAGATGGAGCCCTTTGAGGTCATAGGCGAGAAAGACCGTTCGAGGGAAACGACGAAGATTCTCGCGAAAAAGGAGAGGATTGAAATTGAGAGGAAACTCAGTCTGGCACGAGGAGCGTCCCTCGAGAATGATCGGATTTCCGTTGGTCTTCGTCCCGACAAGAGCCTGTTCAAACCCGCCAGGGAGATCACTCCGAAATGGACGATGATTGACCTGAAGTTCTGAGCTTCCGCCGAGTTGCGGTCAGGCCAGCCGGACGGGACGCCGTCCAAGGAAGACCCGAAGACAACATGACGTCGTTGCGTTCCTTTCGTTAAGGCCAGTTATTCTTGATTATCAGCTAACTAAGAAACTGCAAATCGCCCTTCGTCAGAAATCCGTGGATTTGACCCTTTCGGATCGCCGGACCCGCCAGAAAGCACTATTTGTTGCACCGCGAGATCGTAACCGAACGTTTCAAAGCAACTAGCTTAGCGCGTGCTCCGGCATTCCAGGGCAGAACCCTTGCTCGCGTCCGCAAAAAAGCCGTACTCGCCATGTCAGTAGGGTTTTTCATGCATTTTGCATTTGATCAAGTACCTCATTTGCGAATTCTCAGCGATTCGTAGTGGCTGTCCCGCCCTTGTCCTCGTGTCTTTTCCAAATCCTCTCCCAGTAGGTGCCTTTTGACCTGTCCCTCGCAGCGTTCAGTAGAAAGTCTTACTGAGTGCGGCTGAATAGAAGTGTTGGGCAGTTCTGCGTGAGGTGCCCTACATCTAACCCATCGACACTCAATGAACGCATTACGAGTACCTGCGTGGCTGATAGTAGCAACTGGTGTGATATTTCTAATCGTAGTCCTAGAGCGCCTATATGTAGCGAAAGTACCGGTTCAGATATTTGGAATCGCACTGAACCAACCCGCCCAGTCGCTTGCATCTGGACCAATCGTAGAGATCGGTAGCATTTCGGCCGACCACAACGATCCTTCTTGGAGGCTAAACGCTGGTTCGGGAGAGCGGCAGTATAGAAAAACGATTCGATTCAATAGACCGCTCAATAAACCTAATGTTATCACTTCCCTCCAGCATATTGATGCTTGGAACGGAAGGAACCTGCGGATTGGGGCTAGGGCAGAGAACATAGACTCGCGAGGTTTCGATCTCGTGCTGTACTCATACGCCGACTCCGTCGTATATGCAGCAGCAGTTGCGTGGGTCGCGTATGCACCATAGAAATTGTTGCAGCTTTGGTGTGCGACTCTGCTTCCGATTTCAAAGCCGGACGAAACAGCCAGCACAGCCCAACGCGGGCAGCCGTCCGGTTTCGGAAATTTCACCCGCATCCGCATCTCCATCTTTGTTTGGCCCGTGTGGCTGACTTCAATAGTTAACCAAAGAACGAAACGCTCCGCCGCAGTTCTAATTCTTTCTACGCGACGCCGCGCTTGAGCTCAAGTCTTGAGCGGCGTTGTCTCGACGGATAGGAGGCGACAAAAGACGTCCGGTCTCGTAGTATGACGGATGAAGCTGCGCCCTCACAAGAGCGTAAAGAGTCAGGACGTCCTCGCTTGGCCCCAAAACCGCGCGGTAAAGTTCTTCGGGGCAGCCGGATCGATTGTCGCGTATCGCCAGATCACAACATCGATGACGGAAAGCGCGTCGCCGACTAGAGCTTGTATCTCAGAGCACATCTCGAGCGGTGTATCGTAGCCGCTGTGCTCAGCGATTCGAATTAGGTGCCGGTCCGGTTTCACTACGTCGATACCGATATTCTTGGCGAGATGGAGCGAAGTAATCGGCCCCATATAGGGTAGATCGCGAAGGGCTGATGCTCCTCGAGAATTAAGTTCTGACCGGATAGAGTTGAATCCTTTAGCATGGATCCGCCGACTACATTCCAGAACAGCCGAAACTTTCCCGCGATGGCCGAATACTTCCAACGCTTGGCGACGACATCTAGACCGATTGCGCCAGATTTCCTGCGCGCTCGCAAACCTACCGAATGCCAACCGCAACGCCGAGAACTTCGCGCGCAAAATCGACTCTCGAAATCCGGACGAGAAAACCACCCACGCGTACTCTGTGAGAAATCGAGTTTCAGTGAGATCGGAAACTCGTAGGTCATCTTGCCAATCCACCTCATCTGAAAATCCGGCGGCCAGTACAGCCTCCTTCACATCCAGGTAGGCGTGCGCCAAGCGGTCAGTTGGTGGTTTGTTTGGCATCTGAGGGTTGTTCTTCTGAAAGCGTGACTCTCTAACATGCCGAAACTTACTGGACCGTCGCGAGGACAAACCCCGGAACTTCGGGATGCTGGTCCAGCCCTTCGATCGGAACCTCCTTCATGGCTTGATCATGAGGTGCCGTCACCGAACAACTGCCGCCAGAGTAACAGGTCCTTGGCCGAATCGGCATTCCTCATTCGTCTAGCGATACGCCCGCAAGCGTCAGCGGCAACCCTTCGTTGCAAACTGCCTGCCGCCCCCAGATACCCGTCGACATGATCCGACTGGCCGGTCACGTCCGGAATTGGCTGGGATAGCTGCCCAGGTGCTTTGTCAAAGAAGTGCTTGAGCATCGCTCGGGTTGTGAGCTCACCCGAGTAATCCTCGAAAATCTTCACCGCCAGCGCTTCGACATGATAGCCGCTCAGTTTCTTCTGATCGGGTAGTTGAGCGATTGCTGCCTTTGCCAGTTTGATCATAGGCACCAGCTTGTTGCCCAGTTTTCCGTTCGCTTCAGTCAACTTTCCCGCAAAAACCCGAGGTCTGATGCGTTCCCAGTCGGTTCCGTTTGCACTTCCGATTTTGAAATGCTCGCCGGTGCGAATCGCGGGCAACAGCTGAATCTCGTGATCACCCGCCTTCACCGTCACCGCAAGTTGCCCGACTTTGACGTTCCCCTTCCCGAACATCCCTTCAAGGTGTTTCCCGCAGTCTTCCCTGATCTTAGCCGGCGATTGCTCAGCCGCGACATTGGCGTTCAAAAGCAAAAGTGCGTCCACATCACTGAGCCCGTCGACGTAAGTGCGCTTCGCAACGGATCCGCCAAAAAGCAGGTCAACCGTACCTTCAAGAAATTGGGAGAGTTCGATACGTACCTTTTCCAGCACCTTGTTAATCGCAGCCGCATCGCGAGCGTTGAACTGTGCCAAGTAGTCTGACATCAGTTGATTTGCGCTCGATTCAAACGCTTCGTCGCGGCCTTCGGCATCCGCCTTCCGCACTTTCTCGCGAAATTCACTCGGTGTGTAATCCGGGAAATACCTGCCGCCTGAACCAGCCATTAGACGGCCCTCCTATTGAGTTTTGCATTCATACTATTCATCGAGTTGCGGAGAAAGCCTTCGCCGCGACTAAACTCAATCCGTTCGGCAAGGCGTTTGAAATCACGGGTACTGCAGAACTCCCGTAGAGCATGCTGCATCGTTTGCAGGTGGGTGATGTTTCGGACCTGGGTCAGGGCGCGGACAGAATCGTCATCTTTCTCTAAGCCGAGCGCCACCGTCCCGTGATTGTGAGTGTAAACGCAGCGACCCTCAGCGTAGGCATAACGCAGCCAAGTCAGACCGTCGAATATCTCGGCTCCCGCAAAGAAGTATAACACGGTCGATATGGGATCGAGCGCGCCGAAGACATGAATTGGGGTTCCCTGAAGGCCGGCCCGATCCATCGCTTCTCGCAGGAGAGCCAAGTTTACCATCCGTTCCAACATCGAGCTGCCTACTTCCCTCTCAGTAACGCCGATTACGTTAAAATACCGGAGTTCAGCCGGCGCGGCAAAGACGTGTCCTAATGTGCGATCTAGGGTTCGCTGCCCCTCCTTCTCAGGTTTTAGAAGGAACGCCGTAAGGTGATTCTTCTGTCCGCCAAAAAGCTCTCGGGCTCGAATTACCTGATCTTCGAACGGAACCCGTTCTTTCGGACTGTCGAAACTAACCAAGATCGTCGCCACTTCTGAGGGCCATGTCGCCCAAACCGATTTTAACATTTCAACATTCCAATCCCGACTGGATTTTTGCGGCTCCTCAATATCGCTTAGATCAGCATCCGTGGAAATCTCATAGCCGCCGCTGTCCAGAATCATGATTTCGGGGAGCTGCTCGATCTGACTAGGGTGCGGCAAATACCGGTAGTGGATATCGAATGCGCTGAGCAAGAACGAGTCCGTCATATATTCGCTCACCGAATCGAACTGGCGATGAAGGCAAGAAAGTAGCTTGTTTTTGGCCGACTCTCCTGTGCGAGCTGATCGATCAAATCCTTTGCTTGAAAAGGACGGCACCAGCAACGGCGTTTCGACCGTATTCCCTGAGGTCGGATGAGTAAGCTTAGTAGTTCTACAAGACATCGAGCTTTCTCCGGTCAATGCACGATTCGCACTTCCCACAAGGGCGGACCTTCCCCGCTTGGCAACTGTAGGTTCTTCCCACCGGAACATTCAGTTCACCTGCCAGTTCCCAGACTTGGGCTTTCGACATTTCTAGGAACGGCGCAGCGACTCGCACCTTGCCATCGGTGTATGCCGACACGAGATGCCGTGCAGACTTTAGGAATGCCAATGTTGAATCATAGTATCGCGCACCAGCGTGAATTCCTAATGCGATCGTTTCGGTTTCGGCTCCTCCTTCCATCAGAGCGGCCATCAAAAAGAATCCGTTTCGCGCCTGCACCTCTCCAATCTTTTTCCGAACCGCACCTCGCAAGGTAATTTCCCGATGGGTCGTCTCATAATGCCTTGCTATCCTCCGCGCAGCTAGGCGCTCCTGCCTCGCCGCCATCTGACCGATGTCAAAAAACACCGTGCTAACTTCTGCTTTCTTCTCGCTGTAGTAAGCAACACAGGTGGTGGAATCAAGGCCGCCGCTGAGAATAACCAGAACTTTGCGGGCGGAATTCACGCTTCGATAGAACCTCCGCTAATTGTTCTGCAAGGAAAGGCGTTAGGGGCGCACGCAGCCATCGACAGTTTTTGTGCCCAACAGGCTTCTTTCGGGCGAGCTAAAACCCTCACGCGATGCATCCAGACTTGCTTGAGGCATCTCACCAGAATCTAGAATCTCCCTGCCGCAGGTTGCATCAACCGATGCCGGCCGTCCTTTCTCTCGTAGAGCGGAGCATCTTACTGAATATTGAGGCCTGTGAGCGCGCGTCGTCCAGCGCATTATGCGTTAACGCATGGTCCGGTTGGAACTCGGGGAGCAGCTGGCTCGACGATGTCTTACCCCACGGAAGACCACGCATGCCCATGTAGTATGACTTGATGTCGATTCCGCCGAAACCGAACGGATTTTGTCCTACAAAAGTATCAAAGTACCAGTTTACGAACTGCCAATCGTAGCAGCCGTTGAAACCGACGAAGATCGCTTTTCGTTTTCCTGTGCATTTTTTGATCCACCGAGAGAAATCGGTCATCGCCTTTTTTGGGGTGGTACCGGTTTTCCGCAGTTCCGTCAGACTGAGACCTGAGACTTCCAGCGCTCCGGGAACGAATTCAGATGTGATTGGCTTAAGCTCGACGTAGAATGACTTCGCTGGTTTCCCAACGATGCAGGCACCGAGCGAAAGCATGCTGTATTTGCCGGGGATCGGTCCAGCCGACTCAACGTCGACTGAGAAGTAAGTTTCGTTGTTCATCGGGCCTCCGTCGGACGAACAATCGTCGGCATGTTGATGTTACGCATCCAGTGATCCCTAAAGCGATCAAGCTGGACGGCGGGACTTTCCGCTTCGTCCCAAGCAAAACTCTCGATCATGGAAGAATCGAAGGGCAATATGGTGTCCTTTCGGTGAGTTGCGATAACGCGCTGTTTGTTTCCCAAGGCGTACCCGAACTCCATCAGGCAGTTGGGGCGAACACCAGTAGCGTCGAACAGCGCCACCGAGCTGTGATGGAGCGACTGGAAAATCGCCTCATTCATCCACGCGAAGTTATTGACGCCAATACCCATCTGACATGGCTCATACCCCAGCTCCTTCACCAGTGCGTCGACGGTCGTTCGAAAGAAACGCTCTACGGAGGGATACTCCGGTGTCGTTGCATTCAGCAGGCGAATATAGAACACCCGGGGAGGCAGGAGCGCTTCCATCAAGATCATAAGGGCGGAGACGACTGCGTCGACATCAGCGGAGGCATCACGGGTGCGGATTCGGTCGAGTAAATCGGCCGGGGAATCCCCGGGTAGAACTTTGAAAAAGTCGCTGGGTTTCGCCAAAGCGCGGTGAAAGAGCCGAGACGCTCCACCTGATCCGTCATGTTGCGACGCGCCCAGGTTCAGATCGAGGGGTATGACTGGCTTCCCTTTGGCGGAGTATTCCAGCGCGAGGTGCTCAACGCCCTCGCCTCCGCTGATGCCGATGAGGATGTCTCCCAATTGGGCAAGGCGTTGCCGACGAAATGAACCCGCACTCCAGCCTGGCTCGATGAACTCCGTGCGTACTGCATTTAGGGATCGAAAGCCGTCGTAGATCGCCCGTCGCGTAGTCGGGATATGTCCGTCAGTTTTCGAGGTTGCGATGGTGGTGACCAGTTTTCCATTCGGTCCGTTGGGTGCGGCTCGCCCGTCGCGTGCTGCCTGAAAGAGGACTTCAGCCACGGTCCAGTCGAATATTTGGGCTGGGCCCTCGGTTCTCCCATCTAGAAACGGCTCTTTTCCAAATGGCACAACAAAACTTGCTCCTCGCTCGATAAGAGAGTCGACCAGTCTGGCGACTAGGGTGTGAGCATAGGCGACTTGCTTAACATCCCAATGCGATGCTGCACTGCCGACGATGTGGATTCTGCGTCCTTTGAGATTCATTTGAGCTTGGTTGTCTCGACGCTGAATAACGGCGTAGATTCCAGGCTAACACAAGCGGGACTGACCACCGCTATGTTGTTCCGCTCCGACTGCGGATCCGTACGTTGGTTACGGAAGGCGACGCCAATCCGAAAGGGTCTGCCAATCCGAAAGGGTCAAACCTGATGTCTGTGGTTCGGTAGTATTCCGGCTCTGGCTCAGGAATCTGAACCTCGACTACAACCATCAGGGTTTTGATCTGTTCGGATCGACCGCTACGGAAATGTTCTCCTGCGCGTACCTCGATCGCATGAACCGTTCTTCAGATCCGCAAGGGACCTTGTCCTCAACCCTGACGATCCGGAACGGGTCGTGCCGTTACAGGTTACGAATCGGACTTCGGTGGTGATCCAACGAGGTCATACCCGGGTTCTACTGAATGTCGTCACTCTTGCTGAGATTGTGAGCAGCGCAGAGCAGCTGGATGTTCTCAACTTGGGTTGAGGAGCCGCCGCGGGACCACGGAATAATGTGGTCGAAGTGGAGATTCACGGTTGCGGAGCACTGCGCACACTTGCCCCCGTCTCGCTTCCACACTTCCCGCTTCACCCGGGTCGGAATCATTCGGCCGGGATTCGGGTTTGGCGGAACCGGTTGGGCGTCGTCCTCTTCCCCCACCACGGCCGTCAGCTTGAACTTAAACACCGTCCGCTTCTCCGCCTTCTCCGTCCATGCATCTTCGAGGTGGAACACGCCGTTGTAGGACCAGATGCCATCCTTGATTTTCTCGTAGACTCGGACGCGTTCCGGCGGCTGCTGACCCGCTTTGAAGGCCAATGCGGCTTTCTTGAACTTCCCATTCTCGGTTGGATTTCCCGCTTTGGTGAACTCCGGCTGATCGACCAGCTCGGGATACTTGCACTGGGCCGTCCGGTTTTCGTTGTGGCCTTCGTAGATCAGCACCCTCCCCTCGTCTTCCACCCGGTCAGCATAGGGAGCGTTAGGCCGCACTGACATCAGGATCACCGAATGCTTCCCGTGCAGGCGGAAATTCATTCCCCGCTGCAGGCTCGTGCCCTCTCGCTGGCACATCTCGTAGTACGGGATGATATCGTTGGCCCGGGGCATCGTCGTCAGCTTTCACCACTCAACAGCCAACCGACCGTCACCTTCAGCGCCGCGGCCAAGGCCTTCACTTCGAAGTCAGACACATAACGGCTGCCCGCCTCCAGCTTCGCGATGCCCGCCCGATCGATCGTGACCCCACGGGCGGCGAGTCTTCCGGAGAGTGCGTCCTGCGACAGCTTCGGCTTCTGCGCCAAACGCGCTTTCTTAACGCGTTTACCGACAAGGTTATTGTTCTGTTTTGGAACCGCCACAGATTCAGCCTACCAGGTCCCAGCTTGAAGAGTGTTCCGTTTTGGAACATTTGATCGGCATGCTTCCGATCCCAATGCCTTCCCGGTCAGCCTACGCCATCTTTACCCAAACGCTTTGCGACGGCCTCGTGCCGGCGTGGCATGACGAAAGCAACCTTCCCGTCACTTACCTCACGGAGCTCGAAGCTCAGCGTGAGATCGCCGAAGACCTCATGGAGCAGCTCCGGCAGTTCCTTGATGGATCGAGGGAGTTCGACGACGCGATCACGACCGAAGATTTTATTCTCGCCGTTCAAGTCTGGCCAGACGGCCGAATCTCGACCGAAGACGGCCGCACCTTCGGGAAACGCGAATGAGGTCCAGACGGAGGAGCAGGGCCGCGTGGACCTCGCGCACGATGGCTTTGGCGGCTGCAGGCTTCAGGCCAAAGCGGGGCGCGGCTATCAGGGCCGCCTCCATGCTGGAGTCGCTGCTGTCCTCGGAGATGGACGTCTGGAGCATCCGCCAGCGTCAGCCCTGGTGCCCTCTTGACGTGAGCTGAAGAGGATTTGGCGAGAGGTATGATGGCCCGCGAACGGGGTCGGCTCGAACCCTGTTGGTTGAGATCGAGAGCTGGACACGAGCCATGCGTCTCGGACGCGGGCGGACGCACACCACGCGCGGAGGGATCCGCGCGTCCACCTTAGGTCGGACAGTGGGGCATCCGTCCCTGGGCGCGGAGGAGACAGGCGGATGAGTCCGATCCGACCCTTTCGGATCGCCGGTCCAATCGCGGGTTCCGCCGACGCCAAGAGACCGCACAGGGCGAATGAAGCCGCCCGCACGCCGGCGAGGAGGATGCGCATGCCCGCCAAGGTACCACACGGGCCCGTCCCCGCGTTTGGCATTTTGTGCGAATCTAGCAGGCCGGAGCAGGCCGGGCCGCAGGGCCGCGAAGAATCTTTTCTGCGAAATGTCGAAAGGGGCCAGGCAAGCCCGTCATCGGGGTGACGGCGCGGAACGTTTCCGGGCCCAATCAACACCATCGACCAACGAACATTATGAAGCCTATTGGAAACTCACTCCCTACGCCGCTGCAACGGGCGGCACTGCTCCCCGGCCTCGCGGGGTCCTTCCGATTCCCAGACACGCCCTAAATCCCGATTGGCAACGGCGATGCGATGGGGTTCGACTTTGAAGTGCCCCACCTGCTGCCGGCGCCGCGAAACCGACACGATTCCCACTCAAAAAATAACAACGTCCGAAAACATTTCTCCCATGGAATACATGCTTCTGTTTTGTGAAACTGCGTCTGAAAAGGCGAAGGCCAACGATCCTGTGCTGGCCGGTGCCTATTGGGGCGCGTGGGGCGCCTACGTCGAATCGGTGGAGAAGGCGGGAATTATTGTGAGCGGGAGGCCGCTGCAGCCGCCGCACACGGCCACGACCTTGCGCATCCGCGACGGGAAGCGCCACGTGCAGGACGGTCCGTTTGCCGACACCAAGGAGCAATTCGGAGGTTTCTATGTGATCGACGTACCGGATCTCGACACGGCGCTCCAGTGGGCGGCGCGGTGTCCGGCGGCGAGCGGCGGCGCGGTCGAGGTGCGGCCGGTTTTGGTTTTGCCGCCGAGGGAGTAAGACTGCGACCTGCGTATGGAAGCCACGACGGCGGTCGAAACGATGGTGCGGACCTCGTATGGCCGCCTCGTGGCTTACCTCGCGGCGCGTTCGCGCGATGTCGCGGGCGCGGAGGACGCGTTGAGCGAGGCGCTGCGGGCTGCCTTGGCCACCTGGCCGCGCGACGGTGTGCCGGAAAAACCAGAGGCATGGTTGCTGGCGGCGGCCAGGCGAAAGCTGATCGACGCGGCACGGCACCGGCAGGTGCGGGTGAGCGCGGAGCCGACGATCCAGGCGATAATCGAGGAGGCGGCAACCCTGGCGCACGAAACGAAGGAGTTTCCCGACGAACGGCTGAAGCTGCTGTTCATCTGCGCACACACGGCAATCGACGTGGCCGCGCGGACGCCGTTGATGTTGCACGTGGTGCTCGGGCTGGACGCGGCGCGGATCGCATCGGCGTTTCTCGTGGCACCGGCGGCGATGGGTCAACGGCTGGTGCGGGCCAAAGGAAAAATTCGCGACGCGGGCATCGCGTTTGCGGTGCCGGAGGCGGCGGAGTTGCCAGAGCGGCTGGAGTCGGTGCTGGCCGCGATCTACGCAGCGTACGGCACGGGCTGGGAGGATGCGGCGGGCGTGGATCCGCAGCAGCGCGGGCTGGCGGAGGAGGCATTGCGGCTCGCGCGCGTGACGGTGCAATTGCTGCCGGCGGCGCCGGAAGCGAAGGGGTTGCTGGCGCTGATTCTTTTTTGTGAATCGCGGCGGGCGGCGAGGCGGGGCGCGGATGGACGGTTCGTGCCGCTGGCAGAGCAAGATCTGGAAAAGTGGTCACGGCCGATGGTGGAGGAAGCGGAGCAGGTGCTGCGAGAGGCGAGCCGGGCGCGGACGCCGGGGCGGTTTCAGCTGGAGGCGGCAATCCAATCGGCGCACGCGCAAAGGCTGTTTACGGGTCGGACGAACTGGGAGGCAGTGGCGCGGTTGCATGCCGCGCTGGTACGGTTGACGCCGACGGTGGGTGCGCGGGTGAGCCACGCGGCGGCAGTAATGCAGGCGGGCGATGAGGACGCGGCGCTGAGCTTGCTGGATGAATTGACCGGCGCCCCTGCGGTCGCGGAGTATCAGGCGTATTGGGCGACGCGGGCGCATGTGCTGGCGCAGGTCGGGCGGGCAGAAGAGGCAAAAGCTGCGTTCCGGCGGGCGATCGGGCTAACAACCGACGCGGCGGTGCGCGCGTTTTTGCAAGAGCGGGCGGAAGCGCTCAAAGACGTTTAGGGGTGGGTGCGGGGACGGAGTTGAGGGCGACCCAAAAAGGTCAACCCCTGATGTCGATGGTTCTGTGATCTTCTGGCTCTGGCTCAGGAATCTACCATAGGCGAGGACACGACGACTGAGCACACATCCTTATCGTCCCTTCTTGTAGAGACACGGTCACTTCAAACTGAGACTCGGATGCTTCATCTGAAGCCACGCCCCAACCTCAGCCTGTAGCTCACGACCGAAGGCAATTAGTTCCTGAGCCTCCGCTTTCGAGGCTCCGCCCACGTAATCATACTCGACCGTGTTTCGCTTCTGACGGCATCCATCAAGATAATCGGCGTCTCCCTGCCGATGGTCACCGAGTATGTGCGGCAGGGCGGAAAGAGCCCGGTAGTGCGCGAGCGAGCCCTTGGCCGGCTTGTAGCCTTCGGCGTAGAGCAGGATCGTGCAGAGCTTCAACGCCGCGTTGTACGCGATGCCGTACTGCCAATCGTGCGAAATGCCCCCGGATGCCGCGTCCTTCAGGTCTCTTTCCGCGATCAGCCAAAGGTCCCGGATTTCCTCAGGACTCGTTTGATGGCGTTGCAGCCATCCGGCGCTTAACCAGGTCGGCAAACTCATGTTCGTTACCCACGATGAAGAGCTTTGGTTTATCGATCACGTCACTCACAAAATGATCGCGATTTGCAAGACGGCCGAAGAACTCCTCTTCGGTCAAGAAATGGGCGTTGATCTCCCTCGCGAGCGCTTCGCCTGCACGCCGCAGACCTGATGCCACCTGGCGGTGGCTCGTCGTGCCGATCACCATGAGGTCAACGTCACTCCCGGCTGTTTCCGTGCCGGCCGCAATGGAACCGAATACGAAGGCGTGCTCGACCCTACCCCCCTTCAAGGCCGTCTGCAGCACATCGCGCAGTCCGGAGGTCTTGAGGACGATTCCTCGCAATTCCGCATAAAGCGGATGGCCGCGGTTCACCTCATAATAGCGACGGTTGCCGTCCTTGGTGGTGTGGAGCAACTCAAGGCGTACCAGCTTCTCCAACTCCTCCTCCACCGAGCGTCCCGCGAAGTTGAATCGCGCAATGATCTCCGCGCGGTACATTCGTCCCGACGACGGCCCGAGAAATAGGCGGAACAACGCGGCCCGAACCTCGGAGAGGAAAAGTTGTCTGAGGAAATCCATACCAGGCAAAACCCGGCATCTACCTTGTTTTACCTGGGATTAGCCTGGTAATACCTGGTGCAGGTAGGCAAGCCTCGATTTGGTACGATCCGGAATGATAGGTAACACTTAATCCTGGGTGATGGGTTACACTCTGCGGCACTACGCCATGGAAAACCCCTACTCCGATGGAAGAGGCCATCCGCTTTATCAGTCTGGCGCAGACCGATCGGTTCACGATCACGGATCTGTGCGAGCCGTTTCCCATCAGCCGGAAGACGGCCTGCACGTATCTCAAGCGCTAGGGCGTGTCTGGGAATTGCGAGAGCCCAGCGCTGAGAGCGCAGCAGGGAGTGGGCAAGGCGGGGGCGAGGGAGCTGGGCCTTCAGGCCCTGCCCCTCGCGCCCAACGCCGCCCGGTCCCTGCTCCGCTCCAGCCCTTCGGGTGGCCGGGAAACCGCGCTGGGCCGGCGTTGCCCGAGGCGGCACGGGCCTCTGGCCCGCCTCCGCCTCGGCCGCCTTGGCCGAGCGCGGTTTCTCGGCCACGCTGGGCTCTCGCAATTCCCAGACACGCCCTAGGCCGAAGGCGGCTGACCCGCGTCGTTTGTCAGAGTGCAAGAGAAGACACTGTCCCTCCACCTCAGACCAGGCCTCCCGCTGAGGCGCTGAGACGCTGAGTAGATTGAATGAATCTCTGCGCCTCCGCGCCTCTGCGGGAGCATCCTTCAGCGTCAGCCCCGGTGCCCTCTTGACGTGAGCTGAGGAGGATTTGGCGAGAGGTATGATGGCCCGCGAACGGGGTCGGCCGAGCAACGTCACATCGATGCGAAAATTCCGAGAATGTGACCATGATCGGCCTGACCCCGTAGGCTCGAACCAGGTCTCCCGCTGAGGCGCAGAGACGCTGAGTAGATTGAATAAATCTCTGCGCCTCCGCGCCTCTGCGGGAGCATCCGCCAGCGTCAGCCCCGGTGCCCTCTTGACGTGAGCTGAGGAGGATTTGGCGAGAGGTATGATGGCCCGCGAACGGGGTCGGCTCGAACCCTGTTGGTTGAGATCGAGAGCTGGACACGAGCAAGGCGTCTCGGACGCGGGCGGACGCACACCACGCGCGGAGGGACCCGCGCGTCCACCTCAGGTCGGACGGTGGGGCATCCGTCCCGGGGCGCGGAGGGGACAGGCGGGGGAGGTCAGCCGCCGCGACGGCGGAGGCCGGAACCGGCGGAAGGGCTCACAGGCCCGGGCGCAGGAAGGGGGCGACGGGGTTTTGCGGGAGGGCGCGCAGGCCCTCGACCACGACGGCGGCGTTGAGCACGGCGCCGTCCCAGTTGGTGTGCACGGTGCGGTCGGCGAACAATGCGAGCACGGCGTCCTCACCCAGCGCGTCGTAGCGCGCGGCGATGCGTTCGTGCAGGTCGATGAACGCCACCCCTTCGGACTCGGCGACGCTGCGCGCCCACGCGTCGTGGCGGTCGGGCGCGCGCGTGATGCGTCCGTCGGTCCAGCGGTTGCGCGGGACGAGCGAGCAGATCACGGGCGTGGCGCCGCGTTCGCGGATCTCGGCCACGAAGAGGCGCAGGTAGGCGCCGAAGGTGCGCACCGTTTCCTTGCCGGCAGGCGTGTCACGCTCCTCGGTCTGCTCGCCGATGCCGGGGAGCGCGCCGCGCTCGCCGTTGTCGTTGTGGCCAAACTGCAGGATGATGACGTCGCCCGGCTTGAGCAGCGGCAGGATTTCGGGCCAGTGCTGGTTGCGGAAGGTGCGCGCCCCCGTGCCGCCGACGGCGCGGTTCACCACGTTGGCACGCGCCGGGTACACGTAGGCCTCGAAGGGATCACCCCAGCCGAACTGGCCGTCGTAGCCGTTGCCGCGACCGTTGCGCACAGTGGAATCGCCGATGAGGAAGACCGTCGGCAGGGCGGGGTCGGCGGCCTCGGGCAGGTTGAGCCAGCGGCGAAACGCCGCCGGTGGCGCGCCACGCTCGGGCGGCTGACGTGGGGCGGACACGAACGAAGGCGGCGCGGTCGGCACCGAGCGGCCCTCGAGCGAGAGCAGACGGATCAGCGCCTGTTCACGCAGGCCCTTGAGCCCGCTCACGGCGAGGAAGGCATTGAGGCGCGCGCCGTCTTCGCCGGTGTGCACGTGGTCGCGCGGGAAGAACGCGTTGACCGCAGCATGTCCGAGCTTGTCGTAATAATCGGCGATGAGGGTCGTGTGGTCGATGAACGGCACCTGCTCGGCGGCGGCGACTTCGCGCGTCCACCGGGCGTAGTCGCCCGAGCCGCGTTCGACGCGGCCGTCCTGCCAGTAGTTGCGCACCGTCAGCGACATCAGGATCGGCGTGGCGCCCTTCGCCCGCGTCTCGGCGATCATCGTGCGCAGGTAGGCACCGAAGGTGAGCACGGTTTCCTTCGCCTGGGTCGTCGGGTGCACGATCTCGCGGGTCTCGTCGCCGATCCCCGGCAGCGAGCCGCGCGCCGGCGGCGTGTCGATCGGACCGCCGTCGTTGTGTCCGAACTGGATGAGCACGAAATCGCCCGGCTTGAGCTCGGCGGCAAGGCGGGCCCAACGACCCTCGGAGACAAAGGTGCGGCTGCTGCGGCCGCCGATGGCGCGATTGGCCATCGTGACGCGCGCCGGGTCAAAGTAGTCGGCGAAGGCCTTCCCCCACCCGACCGCGACGGGATTGCCCGGCTGCGCGGTCGAGTCGCCGGCGATGAAGAGCGTGGGCTTCGGCGGCGTCGGATCGAGGGCAGGCGCCTCCTGCGCGACCAGCGCCGCGGCGGCGCCGACCCACGTGACGGCAACGGTGAGAAAACGGACGAGGGGAAACATGGGGGGGGAGAGGCGCGCCCAGAGTCGGCGCAGGTTTAACCCTCAGCAGATTCGCCGCCGAAAGGCGCCTCTCCCGGGACCGGACAGTCCCGGCGACGAGCCCGACCGTTGCGCTTCGGTTGCAATTCCTGCGAGGTCGCGTCTATCTCTCCCGCACTCACCCCCTCCCCGCACCGCGCACCATGAAACTTCCCCTCCTCCGCAAGCTCACCCGTATCTTCATGGTCCTCCTGGCGCTTGCGCTGGTCGTCCTGCTCTCCTTCCGGATCAGCCCGTGGCCGGGCGCCCTGCTCATCCGCTTCCTCTTCGACAAGGGCGGCGTCGCGGCGAATGCGGCGCTGGCCAAACACGTCCCGCCCGGGCTCGTGGAGCGGCTGGACCTCGTCTACGACCCCAACGACCCCGATGCGAAGCTGGATCTCTTCCTCCCGCCGGCGGAGGGCCGCGCCGGTCCGCCGGCCGTCACGGTCATCTGGATACACGGCGGCGCCTACATCTCGGGGGCCAAGGAGCAGATCGCCAACTACGCCCGCGTGCTCGCGGGCCGCGGTTTCGCCGTCGTGGGCATCGACTACTCGATCGCCCCGGGCGCGCGTTATCCCGTGCCATTGCACCAGGCCAACGCGGCGCTGGGCTACCTGCGCGCGCAGGCCGCGGAGCTCGGGATCAACGGATCTCGCCTCGTCCTGGCCGGCGATTCGGCCGGAGCCCACCTCTCCGCGCAGCTCGCAAACGCGATTCGCGTGCCCGCCTACGCCAAGCAGGTCGGGATCGAACCCTCGGTGCCCGCGCAAAGCCTCGTGGGCGTCGCGCTGTTCTGCGGTCCGTACGGCATCGATGGGATGGACCTCAGCGGCGACTTTGGCGGGTTCATGCGCACGGTGCTGTGGGCCTACCTCGGCACGAAGGAATTTGCGGACGACCCCCGGATCGACGCCTTCAACGTGGCGCGGCACGTCACCGACGCCTTCCCGCCGGCCTTCATCTCCGTCGGCAACATCGATCCGCTCGCGCCGCAGTCCTACGCCCTCGCCGAGGCCTTGAAGGCGCGCGGCGCAAAAGTGGACACGCTGTTCTTCCCGGCCGACCACGCGCCCGCCCTGAACCACGAGTACCAGTTCAATCTCGACACCGACGCCGGAAAACTCGCGCTGGAACGCCTAGTGGCGTTCCTCAAGGGACGGTAGGCGTCACCGCCCGGCCCCGAACTGATCCAGGCGGGCAGCACCGCCGTAAACCCGCAGGCCGGCCGCTCCACCGTGCAGGGGTGACGTCGTATCCACCCGGTGGATAAACTCACGACCGTCGACGAATCCACGCAGCCGCACGCCTCCGGTGATGAAATCGTCCAGGAAGAGCATCAGGTCGCAGCCGCCGGCCAGATCGATTTCCGGCGGGAGGATCACAGCGCTGCCCGGCAGGATCTGCCAGGCGCCATTGAATCGTTTGGCCAGGGCGAGTTCGCGCGTAGCCGGGGCAACGCGCAGCAGGTAGCCATCGCCCGACGCCTGACGCCGGCCCATGACGCCGAGCGACGTCGCACCGTCGGCGAAGATGCGCGCGCGGACGAACAGGACGTCATCGTTGGTCGTGAGGGCGACATCGTTGCGATGCAACACGCCTTCGGCCGTCCCGCCAAAGACCGCCTGTCCGCCGACCACGCTCCAGTCGGACGTCCCGCCTGACCAGCCCGTCGCTAGGGCACTGCCGGAGAAGGCATCGTAGGCCAAATCGTAGGGACGAAACGCCACCGGGCCAGCCCGTGTCGGCTGCATCGGCGCCGCCGAAGCGGTCAGGCTGACGCCCTGACCGACCCCGGGCGTGAACGTGTGGAAGCCGAGGGGAACCCACTGGCTGCCGCCGTAAACCTGGTCCACCGCCCGCGTGGTGGAGACACCGCCGTCACTCGTCACGGCGTAGGTCACGAACCGTCGTTCGTCGACCACCCCGTCGCTGAGGTCGTCGTCCACTGTCCAGTCCGGGGAGACGAGGTTGAGGGCAAAGTGGGTCGGATTGAAGGCGAAGACCTCGTAGCCGCCCGGCGGCAGGGATGGAGGAAAGGCCCATTGCGCGACCGCCCCGGGCTGGAAGGTGAGCTGTACGCCGGAACCGGAACCGGCAATGCCAACATCGTTGTGAATGATCGGGCTCGGGATCCAGCCCGCACCGACGGCCGGGCTGACCACCTCGACCGGCCGCGGAGCCGTCGCGCCGTAGTCTTTAGACCAATACCGGAAACGGTCGACATAGTAGAGCGAACCGTCCTCGACACCCCCAACGCCGGTCCCGAGGCGGATGTTGATCGCAAGGTTGGTGAGCCAGAGATTGGTCTCGCTCATCGGCCCGGCGTAACGCGTCCGGCGCACCTCCACGCCGTCGACGTACCAGATGACCTCATCGGGCTTCCATTCCCAAGCGTAGGTGTGCCACGCCGTGGTATCGTTGCCGGAGGGCAGGAGGTGATAATGGTTGGAGCGTCGCTGGGCGGGATCCCGCTCGAGACCGTAGGCGAAGCTGCCCACGCGCTCTCGGTCTTGGTCGATGGATCGGGGATGAATGTACAGGTTGAAGGCGACCTCCGTGGGCTTGATCGTATCGACCTCGAAGCCGTCGATCTCGTTGCCGCCGCGCGCTACTCCCAGCGGCACGTTGGTTTGATATGACCAGAAAGAGCAGTGCCAGCCCTTCTTATTCGGGAGGCGGGCCTGCACTTCGTAGTAGCCATAGCCAAAGGTCTGTTTGCTGATGATGCCGGCCGAGACGTAGGGATAGCCTTGGTTTGTGTCCGGTTCGACTACGCGACCCTCGAGCAGCAGGCACCGGCGTCCATCCACCAGCACACCAGTCGGAACCGACGTACGATGGGTGGTGAGCCGCGTACGTTCCGCGCGGAGACGCCAGCGGGTTGAGTCGAGCGACGGTCCGTCAAAGGTCTCCTCGAAGGCGAGGTGGAAACCGGATTCCGTCGTCGGGACGCCCGGCAGCCGGCCGGTGCCCGCGGTCAGCGCAGTCAGCAGCGCGAGGGAACGGAGCAAATGAGACGTGGTCATGGGCGGGAGCGTTCGTGGGGTTGAAGTTCAGAGTCCGGAGCCAAGGTCATCGAAGGCGCACCCGCCCCCGAAGACCCGCACGCCCACCCCGCCGGCCCCGAGAGGCGACGGATCCACCACTCGCAGGAGATGACGATGGTTGACCGCCCCGGTGAGGACGCCGCCGTCCATGCTCAGGTGAAGCGTGGCCGGTGCCGCCAGATCGACGTCGTCGGGTAAATCCACGTTGGCCAGGGTCACATACGTGCCGGACACGAGTTTGAGCAGGCCCAGTTTTCGAAACGGGTAATCGATCCGCAGCAGGTAATGATGGTTCACATCGACCGCGCGGCCGATGATGCCGGCGCTGGAGGCGCCACCGGGAACGAGGAGCGCCCGCACCTGGGCATCGGCCGCCCCGAGGGGCGGGCTGACCAGCCGCGCCACACCGGTGTGGCCGGCGGAAGGTTGCAGCCGGCCGTTCGCCACCTGCCAGGTCGTGCCGGCACTTGTCCCGGCGCTTGACCAGCCGGCCGGTGCGCCGGCGGCAAAATCCTCGAAGACCAGGTCGAACCGCTGGAAATAGGCCGACGACACCCGCGTGGGAACGACGGTGACCGCGGGAGACACGACGTTCACCCCCTGACCCGCCGTACCGGTGAAAGGAAACACGCCCAACGGAGTCCACAGCTGGGCGCCGGCGATGGCGTCGATCGTGCGCGCAGTGGTCGTTCCATCCCGGTGAACCACCTGGTAGGTCAACGAAGCGGCCGTGTCGGCCGGGATCTCGCCGAGATACCGGAAGGGAGAAAACACCGCGGGATTCCACACGTACACCTCAGCCGCCCCGACATAACCGGTAGGTGCCGGCCAGGACGCCTCAGCTCCGGCTTGGTAGGTCATCGCGACCGTCTTCTTGGTCGCAACCGCGGGGTTCATCGCCTCGGGGCCATAGGCGAGCCGGCTGGTGAACCACGCGCCCGCCGGTGCCAGCACCGGGGCCACTGCCGGTGCCGTGGCGCGGCGCGCCAAATTGTACTCACGACGCCAATACCGCACATAATCAATCCTCGCCGCGGCCGGAGCAGCAACCCCGGTCGGGGAGCCGTAGATCGGGCCGACGATGAGGACCAGCTGCAGCCCGCCATGGGTGTGGGGGCCGCCGTACGGGATGCGCGCGAGTTCCGTCAGCGCGCTGCGGGTGTCCGGCGCCGGTGCAGATAACGGCCGGCCGCCGTAAAAAACCACCTCGTCGGGCGTCCACTCGATGCCGACCGTGATCGGATCGTCGGGACCGGGTACACACAGCGGATTCCCGCAGGCGGGATGCGGCACATCCACCTTGCGGGGTGACAGGGCGATCGAGCTGAACCGATTCTTGCCCGCGGCAACCGGTCCGGCCGCCACATCGTTGGGCGCACCCGGCACCGGTTGCGTGTGCACCAAGGCGAGGGTCACCTTGCCCGGCTCCTCTCCGTTGCAGACCACGGACAGGAAATCGCCGAGCCGGACCTCGGTCCGCCAGCCGGGGGTCTGGGAGGGTATGAGACGGACCTCGTAGTAGCCATAGGATCCTGCCTGATAGCCACCCCCGCCCGACGATGAGCCGACGACGCGCGCCGACGTGAAGAGGTTGCCATCCGCACGCCCAGTCTGCGCCACACCAGAAAGGCGAAGTCCCCGGGCATTGGCACCAAATTCGGCCAGCGCCAGCACGGTGGCATTCGCCGGCTCGTGCGTGCTGAAATCCGTGCGGAGGCTGACGTTGGACCAGCGGGTGGTGTCCAACAGGGCTCCGTTGAACTCATCGGAAAGGACGTCGTCCTTGGCATAACGGGCGTCGGCCCAGAGGGGACTGGTGCCGAGGGCAAGGGCCGCGGACAGCCGCAGGGCCGTGCGCAGTCCGCGGGAGCGGAGGTGGGTGTGCATGGGGCAGAATGGGCGGGCCGGGGCGGCGCCGCCGCGGACAGGCGAGGTGGAGAAAGGCGGTGATGCCGCCCGGTAATGCGGTCAGAACCGCTGCTCGAGCGAGAGGCGGAACCCGACGGGATCGCCCGGACCGAGCGAGCTCGGGAAGTAGAATTCGTCGGTCACGTTCGTCACGAGCAGGTTCAGGCGGGTCGGCTTGCGAAAGACCCGCAGAGTGTAGGCGGCGCGAAGGTTCACGACGACCGCCGGATCGATGAAGAACGGATCGTTGGTCTCAAAGGCCTTGGAGCGGGAGTAGCCGCGGATCGTGCCGCCAAGCTCGAGGCCCTTCAGCCGGCCGCCGGCGAGCCGGTACGTAGCAGTAAGCTGGGCGGTGTGATACGGCGTGCGGGGCAGGATACGTCCTACGATGCCCGGGTTGCTCGGATTCTTGCTTACCCGGGCATCCACATAGGTGTAGCCACCGACGAGCTGAAGCTGTTTGGAAACGTTGGCTGCGACGCGGAACTCCACCCCGCGAGCGCGCGATTCGCCGTTCTGTAGTTCGTAGGTGTAGTTGCCCAGCGCGTCGCTCGCCTGAAAACTTTGCCTGGCATTCTCATAGTTGATCTCAAACGCACCCAGTGCGCCGCTGACGCGTCCGCCGAAGAGGTCGTACTTCACTCCGGCATCGAGTCCCTTCGCGATCAGCGGATCGAACGGCGACTGGCTGCGGTCCTCGTTGGTGCGGAGGGTGTAGATCTGGCGGAACGATTCGGAATAATTGGCGTAGAACCCGAGGCCTCCGGCGGTGCGCCACATCAGGCCCGCCTGAGGGCTGGTCCGGGACCGCTTGGAGTCGGATGTGCGTGAGCCGGCGCGCAGATTGTCGGCGATCACGTGGACGTCCGAGTGGCGCACGCCCCCAAGGAAGAGCAGGGACTCGCTGAAGAGCGAAACCTGGCTGAGCAGATAGTATTCGTCGGCCCATGACCGCTGGCGATTGCGTGCGGACTCAATACCGCCGGCCCGGTCGGGCACGGTACGGTTCCAGGTAGAAGGGTCGCGCAGGATCCACGGCGCTGGCGCGGGCAGCAGGGTGCCGAACGTGCCGCGCGTCCGGGCGTCGGAGGTCGTGGATACGTACTCCCAGCCGCCAACCAGGCGCATGTAATGGCGCGAAGAGAAGTCGAAGCGCCCGGCGAGATTGGCCCGGTTACTGAAGGCGCGGGAGCTTGCGACCTCGCCACTGATGCTGCGCGAAAGGGTCCCCAGCGCACCAACCCCCTGCGTCGCGCCAGCCTCCCAGGCGTCGGACTCGCGCCGCATCACGCCGCTCTCGTTGCGAAAGACAATTCGGTCGTTGAACGCATGTTCCACTACGGCGGTGTGAAGGTAGCTCTCGACGAACGTTTCGAGCCCGGGCCCCTGGGCGTTGAACGATCGCGGGATGTAGTCCGCGAAGCCGATCACCGGAATCTGGCGCTCGATCGTGCGTGGCCAGTTTGAGGCCGAGATCAGAGACATGTCGAGGTACTCACCATCCAGCTGAACGTAGGTGCGGGGGCCGATATTCCAGCGGACCGCCGGGGCGATGAACTCCTTGCGCTGGCCTTCAAAGTCCCGGTAACCGTCGCGGTCGAGCAGCGATGCATCCACTCGGTAGGTCACCCGCTTTCCGGAGCTGAGCGGACCGGCCGAACCGAGTTCCGCACGAAAGTAGTTCCAGGAGCCGACATCGAGGCGAAGGTTGGACTGCCGCGTGGCCGATGGCTGCTTGGTCACCACGTTGATGATCCCGCCCGGGTCGATCTGGCCGTAGAGCACGGAGGCGGGGCCGTTCACGACCTCGGTGCGCGCCACGTTTGCGGAGTCGAGGTTGCGGAAGGAGACGCTGCCGTTGCGCGCGGTAAAGAATGTAGTGAATCCACGGATACTAAAGCTCTGCACATCGCCACTAGCCGCCCGCTGCGCGGTGCCGACCGAAGGGGACAGGGCGGCGATTCCGAAGAGCTCGGTCTGACCGAAATCCTTGATCAGCTGCTCGGTCAGTACGTCCATTGACACCGGCAGTTTGTTGAGTTCGGTGGAAATTTTGGTCGCGCCGATCGAGTTCGTGGCGACGTAGCCAGCCTCCTGATTCGCCTCGATGGTGAAGGCGGGCAGCAGCACCGGGGCGGGGTCACCGGGCGGCGTCTGGGCGGAGAGTCGGAGGGAAACGGCGCAGATCAGCGGGAAGGCGGAACGGCGCCAAAGGGACGTGAGGGTCATGAGATGAAGGGGTACGGGGTTGGACCACCAGTGCGGCGAGGAAGAGGAGAACGCGCGTTTGGTCCGGGAGGCAACGAGGCCAGTCATTTAACCGTTCACAATGTGGTTCACCCTTGTCTCCCACCGCCGCGCGGCGCAAGGCTGGGGCGTGAAGGATCACCTCCCGCCCTCACTGAAGGACGTGGCGCGCCGGTCAGGCTTTTCCGCGGCGACGGTCTCCTACGCGCTGCGTGGCGACACCCGCATTCCGGCAACGACGCGAGCTGCGGTGATACGCGCGGCCAAGGAACTCGGCTACCGCCACAATCGCAGGGTCGCCAGTGTGATGTCCTTCATCCGCCAGTCCCGATCCCGCCGGTATGGCGAACGGATCGCCTTCGTCTGGGTACACACCAGCCCAAACGAAGTAGAGCGGGACACGTACCTGCGCAACCTGTACGCCGGGGCCAGGCAGCGCGCGGCGGTTCTCGGCTTTGGCGTGGATGCCTTCTGGACGTCCGCCCCAGGCATGAACGAGGAGCGCCTGCAACGTATCATCCTCGCGCGCGGCATTCGCGGGGTCATCCTTTCGCCGGTGAAAACAGACGAAGTCTCCGTCACGTTGCAGTGGGACTGGTCAGCCTTCGCCGCCGCCGTGATTGGCAACACATCTTGGACTCCGGAACTGCACCACTCCGGCCATCATCATTACCTTGCCGTGCGCATGGCGCTGCAGGAATTGCGGGGTATGGGCCTTGAACGGCCGGCCGCCTTGCTTGAGCCCAAGAGTCATCTGCGCACCAAGCACGCGTGGCAGGGTTCTTTCCTCACCCATCACCCCCGCGCCCCCCGCGCCGCCCGGTGGATTCGCATCCACGATCCTGACCAGGCCGAAGCCAGTGTGCGCTGGCTCGAGGAACTCGACGCGGACACGCTGATTGTCAGCGAACTCTCGCTCCTCAACACACCGGGGCTGTGGGACGTCGTGCATCGCCGCCACCTAGCCGTCATTACGCTTTATTGGAACGCGCAGGTTCCGCCCGGAATCGGCGGTATCGACCAGTGCGACGACCGCGTCGCCGCCCATGCCGTCGATCTGGTGGCCGCTCAGTTGAACAGCAACGAACTCGGTGCGCCGGAGTTTCCGCGCATGATGCTGTTCCCGGGGCGTTGGGTCGCGCCGGTACCTCCGCCGGGTGCTTTGCGCTAGAATCCTGGCCTTAGGGTCTGGCCCGCAAACGTCAGTCGGCCACCGTCTCGGCGCCGGACGGGGCGGACTCGCCGTGCGCGCCCAGCGCGGAGACGGTGAGCGCACGCGCACCGGCGGCGGTTTCGCCCAGAAGTACGTAGCCGGGCTCGGCAGCGTTCACCACGACTTCGCCGGCCTTCGCACCGGTCCAGCGCACGCGGTAGCCGGTCGCCTTCGCGACAGGCGTGAAACGCACCGCGATCGTGCCGTCGCCGCGCACGGCGCCGAACAGCGTGGGCGTCGCCGGCGGGAGGCCGCCATCGGGCACCACCGTACGCTCGCCCGACCACGCGCTGGGGCCGCGGCCCGCCACTTCGCGTCGGAGCCGCACGTAGTAGGTGCGGCCGGGTTCGAGCCCGTGCACCGCGAGCGCCCCTTTCTGCGCCACAGTCAGGGTCAGGTCATAGCGGCCGGAGGCCGTGCCGTATTCGAGGGTGAAGGCTTCGTCATCGGGTTCGGTCGAGTAGCCGACCATGAAACCGTCGTCGAGCGGCTCCACGTGGTTGATCACCGGAGCGGAGGATCCGGTCGCCAACGGAGCGGCAGCAGGTTCCCCGCCCAAGGCGGTGGTGTGAACGACGTAGCCGAGCGGATTCACCACCGTGGCAACCAGGGTCGCGTTCTCGGCCCCGGTTGGCGCAGGCGAGAGCGGCACGCGCACGGGCGCCGCGCCGGGCGCGAGGTCGGGCAGCGCCGCCACGCCACCGGCCAGGGTGCGTCCGTCCGCGCGACGCCACTCCCAGATCAGCCGGTGAGCGCGCAGGGTGTAGCTCGGAAAATCATCGGGGCCGCGCACAGCGACGACGGCCTGTCCGTCGACGACGCGCAGTTGGCGCAACGGGCTGTGCAACCGGGCAATGTCGCGCGCTGCCGCCTTGTCGCGGCGCCACAGGTCGACGATGCCCCAGGAGCGCAGCTCGCCCGGCGCGGAGCCGCGGTAGTTGCTGCGATAATCATTGTAGGTCCACAGGGCCGCACCGATCAGGCCCGGCCGGTCGGCCAGCGTCGCCCAGCGCTCCTCGAGTCCGTCGATGCGACTGTCGAGCGTTTCGCCAAACTGCCGAGCGCCGATCTCGGCGAGGAAGACCGGACGCCCGGGCCACTTGCGTTCGAGGGTTTCGAGCATCCCGCCGGGATTCGGTCCATACGTGTTGTGCAGGATCACGTCCGAGACCGAGATCGGGTCGTTGGTGGGGGTGTACTGCGTACGGTTGCCGCTGAAGCTCACGTAACTGATGAGCCGGTGCGGATCGAGATCGCGGCGGACGTAGTCGATCATGCTCTTCACGTAATCGTAGTGCTCGAGCAGCTCGTTGCCCACGCTCCAGCCGATGATCGACGGGTGGTTGTAGTCGCGTTCGATCATCTCGCGCAGCCACTGCTTCGTGCGCGGGTTGTCCACCACGACGTTGGGATCGTTCTCCCCCCAGACGGGAATCTCGGTGAAGACCATGATGCCTTTCTCGTCGAGGTAATCGAGCAGGTTGGGCGCGGAGGGCGCATGCATGATGCGCGTGAAGTTGCCGCCGTAGCGCTTCATGCGGTCGACATCGAGGCGGACGAGGTGGTCTGGCTCGGTGTTGCCGTAGGCGCGGTGGTCGTGCACGCGGTTGAAGCCGACCAGGCGCACCTTCTCGCCGTTGAGGTGGAGTCCGTCGGGCTTCACCTCGACCTTGCGCACGCCAAACCGGTCCATGCGCTCGTGCACCGCGGCTCCGGCCACGCGCGCGACCGTGGTCAGGCGGTACAGGTGCGGGGTGTCGAAGTGCCAGCGCCGCACGTCGGCGGCGGCGAGGGTGAACGACGCCTGGCGGCGCACCGAGCCGCCGGCGGGAACCTCGACCGTGACAGTGGCTCCCCCGACCGGGCGATCGTCGAAGCGTGCCTCGGCCGCGAGCGCCACGGTCGCAGGCGAGGCGCCGTTGTTCTCCACCACGTAATCGAGATGCACCGTCGCGGCGCCGGTGGTGAGGTCGAGCTCGGGCCGGACGTGCTGGCGCTGCAGGCGCACCGCCTCGTTGGCGACGAGTTCGACGCTGCGGCTGATTCCACCCCAGGGCCACCAGGCGCCTCGCTTGTAGGTGTTGTCCGCCATCACCGTGACTGTGTTCGGCCCGTCCCAGCGAACGAGGTCGGTGACATCGAATTCGAACGGCGTGTAACCACCCTCATGGCGCCCGAGCGCGCGTCCGTTGAGCGTCACCTCGGACGTCTCGTACACGGCGTGAAAAAGCAGGCGGACGCGCTTGCCCCGCCACGCCGACGGAACGGAGAACTCACGCCGGTACCAGCCGCGCCCGACGTGCTGGCTGTAGGCGTTGACCGTGTCCCAGTTGCCCGGGACCGGCAGCGTGTCCCACTCGGACATCGGCCGATCGAGCCGGCTCGCGTCGATCGTAAAGGCCCAGCGGCCGTCGAGGGACTGGCGTTCCTCGCCCGCAAACGCGGAGAGCGCACTGAGGGCAAAAAGCAACGGAGTGAGGCGGAGGAGGTTCATTTTGGAACGAGCGGTTGAGTTTTAACGCAGAGACGCGAAGGCGCAGAGCTTCGGGAACTAAAATGGCCTCACCCCCAAGGTGACGGCGTATTCGCCGATCCTACACCTCCTGCCTCTTTGCGTCTCACCTTCTCTGCGCCTCTGCGTTTCTTCCGAACTGCCGAGTTTCGGCTCATGCGGACGCGGCCGCCATGCGCCGCAGCCGCCAGATCAGGAAGATCGCGAGCGGATGAGCGAAGGCCATGATGTAGAAGGCGGGCGTGTAGGAGAAATGGGTGACGAGCCGGCCCACGCCGGCGTTCATGAGCATGCCGCCGACGGCGCTGCCGGCCGCGATCACGCCAAAGCAGGTCGCGACCGACCGCTGGGGAATGACATCCACCACGAGCGAGGTCAGGTTGATCAGCCAGGTCATGTGCGCAAAGACGATGACCATGCCGAGGGCGAGCGCGACATAGAGACCGTCGACCAAGGGAACGAGCGCGGACAGCGGAATCAGGCAGGCCATGACCAGCATCACGCGCAGGCGCGCGGCGGGCGGGGCGACCTGCTTCTTGATCAGGCGGCCGGAAAACCAGCCCCCGGCAACGGCCCCGAGGTCGGCGGCGAGGAAGATCACAAAGGTGATCGAAAGCCCCACCTGGCTCACGCCGCGCGCATCGAAGAGGTACTTCGCAAACCAGAACTGATAGAAGTACCAGACCGGGTCGGAGAGCAGTCGGGCGAACATGAGCAGCCAGACCTCACGGCGGCGCAGGACGGCGCGCCAGCCCTCGGGCTTTTGGCTCACGCCCGGAGGCGGCGCGTCGGGCAGCAGGGCCTTCTCGGAGTCGCGCAGGAGAGGATTCTCGCGCGGACTGCGGTAGAGCCAGAGCCAGGGGATCAACCAGATGAATCCGGCGACGCCGGTGGCAACGAAGGCCATCTGCCAGCCGTAGCGGGTGGCGAGCGCGACGATGATGATCGGGGCGATGGTGGCGCCCACCGTGGCCCCGAGGGTGTAGAGGCCGATGGCGATGCCGCGTTCCTTCGGGGAGAACCACTCCGATACGGCCTTGGGCGCGGCCGTCCAGTTGCCCGCCTCGCCCAACCCGAGCAAAAAGCGGAAGACGCCGAGCGAGCCCAGGGAGCGCGCAAAGCCCGTGAGCAAGTTGGCCGCGGACCACCAGGCGACGAACACGGCGAGCGAGGCGCGCACGCCGAAGCGATCGACGATCCGGCCGGAGAACAGCATCGCCGCCGTGTAGGCGACGAGGAACAGGTTGACCACGAAGGCGTAGTCCTCGTTCGAGAGCGAAAGCTCCTCCTGGATCGTCGGCGCGAGGATCGACAGCGTCTGCCGGTCGATGTAGTTGAGCACCGAGGCGAGGAAGAGCATCCCCGCGATCCACCAGCGCAGGTGCGGAATCTTCATGGGGCGTAATCGAGGGCCACGACGGTGAGGCCGTAAGCGGGCACGGTCAGGCGGAGGGGCTGGTTGAGGTCGAGCTTGGCGCGGGTCGACGGACCGATCACGCCAGCGCCACTGAAGGCGCTCGCCCGACCGGCGGTCAGGGAGGCGGCGTCGGGGGCGAGCGTCACGGTGTGTTCGCGACCGACTTCATTCATGAGCAACAGGTACACGCGGGGCGAATCGACCGCACGGGCAATCACGCAATCGATGGCAGGGTTGTCCACCCCGGCCTCGCCCCAGCCAAGCTCCGCTGCATCGCCATACACCGAGCCCGGGGCAAAGCCATAGCTCGCATGCGGTCCAACTTTCGGGGTGAAGAAGCCGCGCGGAAAGGTGACCTTGCCCTCCGAGCGCACGGTGAGTTCGGCCATCAGGTAATCGGTGATCCACCCGATCTGCCACCAGGCGTGATGGGGAAACCGGCCGGCGCCGGCATTGAGCGTGCGCCAATAGTACGAGGCCACCCGTGTCGCCGGATCGACGAACGCCTCGCGCCCCACCGCGGCCGAGCGCGCGAGGTCGCGGAAGAGGGTTTCGCCCGTCAGGCGGTAAACCCGCAGGAAAAGCCCGGCGTGGCTGGCGAGGAGAATGGGGCCGTTGGTCACCGCCGACCCCATGAGGCCGCCGTGCTCGAAGCCGAGGCCCGCCTGGTTGATCGTCCACTCGGGCACCGGCTGGCCCTTGACCGTGCGCACCTGGGTCGATGCAACCGGGTGCGTGTAGATGGAGGTGGTGTAGTAACGGGCCGCCTCGATGCCGGCGTCACGATAACGCGCGTCGCCCGTCGCCTCGTGGAGATCGAGCAAGGCCTGGGCAATCTGGGCGGTCGCAAAGTCGGGCAGGAACCGCACGTCGCCGCACACCCCGAGGAAGCGCCCCGGGTTGACCGCCTGTCCGATCAGCCAGTCGGCACCTTTCCGCGCCGCAGCGAGGTACTTTGCGTCACCGAGAACTCGATACGCCACAAGCAGGCCGTAGAAACTCGGACGGTAGTCGTTGAGATCGGTGAAAACCGGGCGCTCGTCATGCCGTCGGTAGCCCACTTCCCAGCGGCCGTCGGCCTTTTGCCAGGCGAGCAGCCGTTCTGCGGCGAGCGTGAAACGGGTGCGCGCCTCCGCATCGCCCGGCTCGAAGAGGAGGATGTTCCCGAGATCGAGCAGCGCGTAGTACGTGAGCGCCACCGGCTCGACGTAGTCGCCCCACTCCTCGGTGAACCGCTTGCTGCTCGGCAGGTAATACTGCCCGACCGCGGCGCCTTGGAAGAAACCCGGTTCGCCCTGCACCTGCTTCAGCTTGAAGTTGCGCGCGTAGGGCAGGCGGTCGTCGAGCAGCTTCCGGTCGCCGGTCATGCGCGCGAGCATCCACATCGCCCCGTAATCGGAATTCTTGATCGAATCGCCACGCTCCTTCGCGCCCATGACGGTGCCGAAGTAGGATTGGGCGCCGATGCGGAGTCCCTCGAACTCCTCCACGCGCCAGAGGGAAGTCTGGTCGTCGGTGACGTAGCGGTGCTGCGCCCGGATGCGATCGGTCAACGACTGCGATGGCGCGCGGAGGGCGAGGGCCTCGCCAAACCGGTAGATGTTCTCGACCACGTGCTTGTTGAGCGCGAACCAGTCCGCCGCCCGCAGGGTGTAGCGAAAGCGAAAGGTCAGGCTCTCGCCCGCGGCGAGCTGCGAGCCGGCCTGTCCCAACACGGGATGATACAGCGTCGGACTCAGTTCGCCCGCGCGGTTCATGTGCGAGAGTCCCAGCTTCCAGAGCTGACGCGTATCCTGGTCCTCGCCCCAGGGTTCAGCGGCGGTGCCTGGCTCGGCGGTGACCGCGAGCGATGCGCCATTCTTGATCGACGCGATCGACGTGAGGGTGGACGCCGTGCGTTCGCGCACGACGACCGGCCGGTGGGGCAGGCCCTGGCCGTACCCATAACTCAAGAGCAGGTTCGGCTCGATGGCCGCGCCTTGAAAATACCCGGGCACGATGGACCACGCCAGGGCGTCGGGGTTAACCGTCGCCAAGGACGGTGTGGCGAGCGAGAAGAACCCGGGGGTCTTCGCGGTCAGAGTCAGGACGACGCGGACATCGCCGGCGCGGGCGGTATCCAACGTGTACTCCGCCCGCAGCGAGAAGCGCGCGTGGTCGTGCCGAAACTCCAGCGTCCCATCGGCTCGCCGCACCGCGTCGCGCGGCAGAAAGCCGATCGCCTCACCGGCCGTATTGAGGGACACGGCATCGGTGGTGACGGCCCATTGCCGTTCGAGGTGCGGTATCCGCAGCTCCGCCCCCAAGTCGTAGAACTCCCCCAAGCCGGGCCCAACCGGGTCCGTCGACGGCGCCGTGGCCGCGTACAGGACGGTGTAGCGCCCGGAAGGCTGGCCGAAGGGAAGGACGCGGCCGCCCTGCAACGCGGCGGCCTCCTTGAGGCGCCAGCCATCAGTCGTGGCCTCGAAGACGAGACGTGCCGAACCATCCGCAAGGGTCAGTTCGGAGCGGGCCGGCAGGCCGGCGCACGCGAGCGCGACCACGGCGATCGTCAACCGGGACAGGAAGGGGACGCGTGAAAACGAGCTCATGAGACAAGGGGCGTCGCGTAGCAGCGGACCTCGAAGAGCGCCGCGGGCACGTGGGCGGAGGGGTGCTCGAGCTCGAGGCGGAGCGAGCGCGTGCGCACCGGCTGGGCAAACACGTGCACGTTGCGCGTCTCGTGGTTGTCGGTGCGCTCCGCGAGCACGGTCCCGGTCTCGCCGTCGACGAGGCGGTAGCGGCGCACGCAGAACGGCATCTCGCGCTCCGGGTGGCCCCAGAGCACGGACTCCATCGGGTGATCGAAGTCGGCATCGAACCCGAGCTCCACGCGGGCGAGCGTGCGCGGCTCGGACCAGGTGAGGGTCAAGGTCGGGTGCGGGTCGGCGGGCGACGCCACCCACGCGTTGGGCCGGGAGGTGGGGCGGGCGACGCCGTTGACCACGTTCGCGGCCGCGTAGACGCGGAGCGGTTCGGCGAGGGTGAGCGCGAGGTTGTGTCCGCCCGGGCGGCGGCGCGGCTGCCAGAACTCGAACTGGTCAACGCCGATGTCGCCCGGGGGCGTCTGGACGGCGGACTCGGCCACGGCGCGGTTCGCCTCGTGACAGAGGGAGAGAACGCCGGTGACCCGGCGTTCGGAACAGCGCAGGCCGATCGAGGCGTCGCCAAAGAAGCAGATGAAGGCGTAGCGCGTGTCGGTGAACCGGTGGGTGAAGGCGAGGTCGAGCGGCACGTCTTCGCCGGGCGGCACGGTGACGGTGAGGGTCTCGAGGGTGACGTCGGGCGTGTGGTTGTCCGGCTTGCTGCTCTGGCGCAGTTCGATCCGGAGGGAGCCGGGCTTTTTTGCGTGGGTGAAGACCCGGAGGCGCGGTGTGGTGCCCGCCGTGAGCGGAAGCATCATCGCCCAGCGCTGGCCGAGGGAGAGGATCGGGCCGTCGGGTGGCAGGGCGTCGAGCACGTACTCGCTGGACGCGGTGAGGGTCGCGGACGGGGCGAGATCGAGGGGATCGCGCAGGGCGAGGCCGGGGATGTGATGACCCACGCGGAGGAGGGCGCGTTGCAACTCGTCGATGCGCTGGCGGCCGAGTTCGCGCGGCAGGAGTCCGTGGCGGGTGCAGAGCGCGGCGGCTTGCCCGACAGCTTCGCCGACGTAGGCGCAGGTGCCCATGACGCGGCTGGAACCGAAGGCCACGTGGGTCGCGCTGATGATGCGGCCGGCGAGGAAGAGGTTGGGGATGTTCTTGCTGTACACGCACCGGTACGGGATCTGGTACAGGCCCTTCGAGTGCCACTGGTTGCAGCCGGGTTTCTCGGAGAACACGCCGTCGGCCGGATGCAGGTCGATGGACCAGCCGCCGAAGGCGATCGCGTCGGGGTGCAGGCGTTGCTCGACAACGTCCTGCTGGGTCAGCCAGGTGTCGCCTTCGAAGCGCCGGCTCTCGCGCTTGCCGGGGATCGTGCCCACCCATTCGAGGGTCAGGTTGGCGGCCTCGGGGAACTTGCCGGAGTTCTTGATGTAGTCCCAGACGCCATAGACGACCTTCCAGAGTTCCCACTTGATCGTTTCGGTCGCGTGCACGGTGTCGAGGCGGCCGCCGTACTCGATCCACCAGAGCTTGCAGCCGTACTCGCGGGCGTTGAAGGCGCGGAAGCGTGGGATCTTCGTGATGTCGCGCAGGGCGAAGGCCGGGGGCGTGAAGGTGACCGGGCGGCCGGTGTCCTTTGAGTAGAAGTAGAGCGAGTGGCCGAGCAGTTCGCCGTACTCCTGGGTCGGGGCGAACTTTTCCCCGAACTCTTCGCGGGCCTCGGCGCCCATGCGGAACGCGGCGCCGGCGAGGAAGCCGACGACGCCGTCGCCTGAGGCGTCGCAGAAGAGCGGCGCGGCGAGCTCGTAGCGGGTCGAGTTCTGGGAGCAGAAGGCGTGGACCGCGCGGATGTGGTCGGCGTGGCCGTTGGCCTCGGGGCCGGCCTTGACCACCTCGTGGACGGCGGTGTTGAGCAGGAGAGTGAGGTTGGGTTCGGCCGTGACCTTCTCGAGCAGGAGCGCGTCGACGAGCAGCGGGTTGCCCTCGGGATTGCGGAAGGTGTTCTCGACTAAAAGCTCGTCGACGATCCCGCCCTCGCGCGCCCAGCGGTTGTTGTTCCCCATGTGCGAGGTGGCGCCGAGGATCCAAAGCCGGACCTCGCTGGAGGCGTTGCCGCCGAGGACCGGGCGATCCTGCACGAGGATGACCTTGATGCCGGCGCGGGCCGCCGCGATGGCGGTGCAGGAGCCGGCCAGGCCCCCGCCCACGACCACGAGGTCGGCGGAAAGGCGTTGCGTGTGGAGTTCGCGCCGTTCGACGGCGGGGGCGGAGATCATGGGAAAGGGAGGGATCAGCGTTGGTCGCGATGCCAGGCGGCGAGGGCAACGTTCCAGGCGGCGTTGAAGTTCACCCAGCCTTCGGGGTGGCGGAACTTGCCGTCGGGATTGAACGGGTACTTCTCGGAGCCGGGCGAGGCGCAGAGGGCGCCACGGACCGTCTCGATGCGTGCGCAGGTGTCTGGCTTGTAATGCACCGGCCAACCGCGCTCCACGAGCGGGAATCCCAGCCACGGATACGCCGTGGCGGCGGCGAGCTGGGGGTTGCGGCCAAAGAGATTGTCGAGCTGGGCGGCGGCCAGCACACGCAGGCGGGCGGACAACGCCGGGTCGTCGACCACGCGGGTAGCAGCGAGGGCGCTGGCGGCGAAGGCGGCGAGATTCCCCGGCTCGTTGATCTTGGGAATGGTCCAGTGATCCTGCAGGTCGAAGCGGCGGAAGTCCCAGAGGTTGTCGGAGCGCGCCACCGCCACCTTCGCCCAGGCGACGATCTTCGCCTGCAGACCGGCCGGCGCCGCCTGCGGATGCGTTTCGAGCAAACGCACGAGTCCGGGGACGGTCTTGTGCTCGCTCATGCGGTGACCCTTGGTGGTGCGCGGGTCGTTCCAGTCCAGGTGCTCGACGATCCACGCCGCCTGCGCGACAGCGGCAGTGAGGTAGTCGGCCGCATCGGCGCGTTGTTCGCGCCGCGCCACCTCGTGGAGAAGGAGATTAGGCTCGATCGAATGACCGGGGGCATGGCGTCCCTTGTACGGATGCAGGTAACCGCCCATGGGATTGTCGCCCTCCATCTCGGCGACGGCGAGGTAGGTCTTGGGATCCCACATGGGAGGGATCGCCAACAGGCCGCTCGCCTTCCAGTGAGCGAAGACGAAGTCGCGGCACCGTGCGTAGAACGACGCGGGCAGCCAGCGTTGCAACTGCGGCCAGGCATGGAGCACGTACACGAATTGTTCGACCGTCTGGCCGTGGATCTGGCGCGGCAGCGGATCGCCGCTCGGATCGCGCGTGGCGGGATTGACCAGGTAGTAGCCAAGGCCCCAGTGCATGAGCTTCACGACGTCGGGCGCGTTGGCCGCGGGCGGCTCGATCTCGGTGAAGTAGCGCGTCACCGCCTCCATCACGCCCTCGCTGTGCGGATTATTTGCGTCGAAGACGAAGGTCGGCGCCAGCACGCGGGCCTTGTCCGCCGCCCAATCGACCTGCCGCGGCAGCCGCTCGTGAAACGCCGGGTCGGCCAAATAAAGATCCACGAGCGAAGGCACGGCAAAATCGTAGTAGGTGCCGTCGCGCCATGGAGAACCGCCGAAGGCCGACGGATGCGTGCCGAGCACGCTGCGGCAGTCGATCATGAAGTCGACGGCCGCGGCCCAGAACTGTTCCTGGTAGAGGTTGCCGCGCACCGCGAAGGGATCGCTGACCGTCGCGGTGCGACCGGCCCCGGACACTTCAATCACGTACTCCGCGGCGCGATCCGGCGGACGGAATCCGGAGAAGTCCCCCACTCCGCCGCGAATCACACCTTCAAATAAAACCTCGCCCCCAGTCGCGGCGCGCACGCGAAAAGCGCTGCCGTCCGGCGAAACGGGCGCGGTGAAGCGTTTCACGGCACCGGTTTCGAAGCCCACCTGGTTCAGGGCTACGACATGCGCACCTTCCACGATGACAGCCCGCGGCGACGGCGGCGGCAGCACTCCACCGGGCGTGACGGCGGCCGTCGCGATCAGGAGGGCAAGAAGATGCGGAAATCGTGGCATGGCAGAATATCCTCTCACAGCGCGGTGCTCGCCGACCGGGCCAGAAAGCCGAAGCCGTAGGCCGCGGTGACCGAGGCGCCGCGCGGTGCCGAGAGCACGCCGTCGTCGACGCGCGCGGTCGCGTCCGGTGCGAGGCGAAGGCGGCCGGTCAACGTGCGGGCATCGGGACCGTCCTCGGTGACAGTGACCCATTCGGTGTCGCCGTTTGAGGTGGTCACGCGCACGCGGCCAATCTCCACGCGGGCGTAGTCGAAGTTGAGCGGCGCCGTGAGCTGCACGACGAGATCCGAGCCCTCGCGGCGCACCGTGACACTCGTCTCGTGGTGCGCGAGCCAGGCCAGACTTTGGTTGAAGGCGGCGTTGAACTGCACCCAACCCTCCGTCCAGCCGACGTTACCGACCTCGGGATGATAAGGGTAGTGCTGCGTCTTCGGCGCGCCATCGATGACGAAGCGGGCCTTCTCCAACTGGCCGATGCCGCCGTGGTGAAACGAGTACCAGCCGAACTCGACCCCCTCCAGCTCGCGCGCTGCATCGTAGGAGAAGTGGCGGCCGGTGGGATTGCGTCCGAAGCCATTGTCGAAATGAGCGTAGGCCACCTGCTCGAGGCGGGCGCGGCGGCTGGCGTCATCGATGAATGGATACACGGCGAGCAAAGGGCCGGGCAGGCCGAGCACGTTGCCCGGTTCGTTCCACATCGTGCGCGCCGGGCCGGTCGGCACCCAGCCGCCGTCGTCGGTGAGCCGGCGGAAGTCCCACAGGTTCTCGGAGCGGCGCAGCGCGACGCGGCTCCAGGCGTCGAGCTTCTCGCGCAGCCCCGCCGGGGCGCGGTCGGGATACTCCTTCAGGAAGTGCACGAGACCCGCGACGGTGAGGAACTCGCTCATGCGCTGTCCCTTTGTCGTCTGTGGATCCTCCCAGTCGAGGTTTGCGATCATCCAGGCGACCTGACGGTGCGCCGCCTCGAGGAAGCGTTCGGCATCGGGCCGGCCTTCGCGCCGTGCCACGGCATACATGAGCAGGTTGGGTTGGATGGAGAAGCCGGGCGGGTACGCGCCCTTGGTCGTGCCAAGCTTGGTCTTGAGCGCGAAGAGATCGTGCTCGGGGCTTTCGTCGTAAGGGTACGCGCGGTCGCAGGTCGCCTGCGCCCAGGTGGCGAAGGCGTAGTCGCGCACGGCCGCGTAGTTCTGCGCGGGCAGCCAGGCATCGATCCACGGCCAGGCGTAGAGGAAATAGGCCAGCTGGGCCTTGAGGTGCTCGTGGGTCAGCTTCTGCGTGACGACCACATCGGCGCCCCAATGGATCAGCTTCACGATATCCGGCGCGTCCTCGCGGTAAGGTTCGAGGGCGCCCCACAGCTTGCGCGCGTCAGGCGCCTCGTAGCTCACCTGGCGCGGCATGCGCTCGTAGGCGGACGGATTCGACAGGTACTGCGGCACGAGCGTGTGCAGCACCCAGCCGAAGTGGTGATCGTCGCGCCAGCTGAAGGAGCCGCGGCAGATGTCGCGCCAGTTGCCGACGTAGTGCCGGCTGTCGACCATGAAGTCGATCGAGCGCTGATACGTGACGCGCTCGAGCCACCAGTGACCGATGCGGAACGGCACTGAACGATGTCCGCCTGCTTCGACGACAAACTCGTCGGCGGAGGCGGGATCGAACGCCGAGAAATCGCCGCGTCCCTGCGTGATCGTGCCGCGAAACACAGGCTCGCCGCCCGACGCGCGGCGCACGACGAAGTCCGTGCCGTCGGCGACGGTCGGCGCGGTGAAACGCTTGGGCTCGCCGCGGTTGAAGCCGCTTTGGTTCAGATAAATCCGCGGGATGACCTCGTCCGGCGCACTCTCCGTGCCCTCTGCGATGATCGGTGGCATGCCGCCGCCGGCAGCCGGCCAGACCACGAGCTCCTTCACGCGCGCCGCGCCGTCGCCGGTGGACGTGATCCAGAGGCGAAGCCGATCGGTCGTGACGACGAGGGTGTCGTCGAAGGCGAGGCTGAACGCGAGGCGCTGATTGCCGCTGATCCGGGCGGAAGGGACATCGACCCACGCCCCGTCGCGCCAGAACTGGACGACGAGGTCGCGGATCACGGTGGTCGGATCGAAGCCGGTGAACACGTGCACGCCCGCCAGGGTCGTCGCCGCCGGGAAGCGGACCTCCAGCCAGGCCGGTCCGGCGCCCGGGGCGCTGATCCACGTCGACTCCTCCGTGACGAGTCCATCCACCGCCCGCGACGGCTCGCGGCCGTCCGCGACGGAGCTCGCCGTGGCGGCGACCGGGCGGAGCGAGGACAGCTGGACCGCGCCGGCCGTGCCGGTGACGGCACCGAGCACAGCCGGGAGAAGGAGCCAACGAAGCGATCGCATGGTCGTGGGGTGGCGGGGTGTGGCGATCAGAACCGAGTACGCACCGTCAGGAAAGCCTGACGTGGCGCGCCGAAGACACGGTTGCCCTCGATGTACGTCGAGTTGGTGATGTTCTCGATGTGCAGCAGGAAGCTCGTGTCGCGGCCCCAGAGCTTGGTGTCGTAGCCGAGGTTGAGGTCGCCGACGATGAAGGACGGGAAGATGATGCCCCAGGCTGAGTTCGCCGGCTGGCCCCACATCTCGGACTGATAACGCACGCCGAGGCCGACCGAGGCGCCCTTGAGGCGGCCGGTGGAGAACTCGTAGCGCTGGAAGAGGCGGACGAGCGTGTCGGGGGCGAAGTCGAGCGGGCGCCCGTTCAGGATGGTGAAGTCACGCAGGAGGATCGGATCACTGGTCGGCGGACGGTCGACCGTCTGCTCGTTCGTCGTCAGATGGCTCGCCCCGAGGATGACCGAGTAGTTGTCGTTCGGCGACCAGACGAGGTCCATCTCGTAGCCCTCGGTGGAGTTGCCCTCGATCGGCTGCACCCAGTTGACGCGGGCGCGTACACCCGGGTTGGCCGTGGCGGTGTTGTTGTCCACCTCCGTGCCCACATTGCGCGGATCGTTGCCGTTGCGCACGGTGTCGGTGACGAGCACGTTGCCGCGCACGAGCTGGAACCAGCCGAAGCTGCCGGTGAGCTTGCCGTCGGCGGTGCTGAACTTGAGGCCAAGCTCCTTGCCCGTGCCGGTCTCGTTCGGCACCGGATTCGCGCGGCGTTCCTCTTCCGTAACGATGTCGGGCGGCGAGATGCCGAACGAGACGCGGCTCACGAGCGAGCCGCCGCGCGTGGTTTCGCCGCGGTTGTAACTGGCGTAGGCGTTGAGGCCGCGACGCAGGCGCACGGACAGGCCGTACATGTAGGAATCGACCGGCTCGGGCTTGCTGCTGCTCAGCTGGGGCACGCCGTTGACCAGCACCGGCACGCGGTCGCGGTCGAGCGAGCCGGACTTGTCGCGGCTGAAGTTGCGACGGGCGCCGGCGGTGAGCGTGGCGCGACCTTCCCAGAAGCCGACGCCGGTGGCGGCGTAGACGGCGCGGCTGATCGACCGGCCGTAACCGTAGGCACCCTGCCCGGCGGGCCGGACTTCGCTCGGCCAGCGCGTGACGGCGCGCGTATCCGGAAACGCATGCACCCGCGGATCGAAGAACTGGAAGATCTGCTGTCCGGTGAGCGGATTGGCCGGGTTGTTGAAGACGTTCGGCGAGGCGGGCACGGGCGCGAGGCCGGAGTAATCGAAGAAGGCATCCTCGGTGTAGGACTCGCTGCGGCCGTATTGGCCACCGACGATCAGTTTCGGATCGAGGAACCGCCACGGCCGGCCGATGACGGCCTCGACCTTGCTGTCGAAGGACTCGGACTCGGTGCGGGTGCCGCTGCCGAAGTTGAGCGGGTTGTTGCCGTCCGCGTAGATGCGCTGGCCGAAGCTGTAGTAGTCGTGATGGATCTTGGAATCGACGAAGCGCGCGATGCCGCGTACCTGCACGAGGTCGCTGGCGATCCAGGTGGACTCGACCTCGTAGAGGGCAACCGGCTCCTCGAAGTCGGCGTTGGGCCCGTAGTAGTTGTAACGGCGTCCGCTCGGGGCGTTGCCGTCGATCAGGTCCTCGCCCTCGCCCAGCGAGACCCAGCGGCCCGTGGTGTCGAAGACGTCCTGGCGCCAGGTGCCGAAGGCCTGGCCGATGCGGGTGCGGTACTCCTCCACGGTGAACGGCAGGCCGGCACCGGGACCGGTCGTGCGGCGGCGGCCGAGTTCGAGCAGGGCCGGGGCAGGATCGTTGTAGGCCGCCTGGTAGTTCACCGTGCCGGTGACGTTCTGCGAGACCAGGTTGCCCGTGGCCTTGCGGTAGTAGGCATCGAGCCGCACGTCGAAGGTACGCGACGGACGCCAGAGCAGCTGCGGGTTGATGTAGAACGAACGTGAGTCGGAGTGGTCGCGCCAGGTTTCCTTGTCGTTCGCATCGAGGATCAGGCGGTAGGCGAGCGTGCGCGTGAGCGGGCCGGTGGAGTCGAGCGTGGCGCGGTAGTAGGAGTGAGAACCGACCTTCAGCGTGAGTTCGTCGGCGCGCTGGAACTGGGGCTTCTTGGTGACGAGGTTGACCTCGCCGCCCAGCGTGGCGCCGCCGATGAAGACGGCCATCGGGCCCTTGGCGACCTCGATGCGGTCGACGTTCTCGGTGTCGAAGCCGGTGCCGAGCCGGAGGCCGTTGCGGAAGGTGCCGTTGTAGGGCTGGCCGCGGAAGCGGTTACCGTTGGCCTGGCCATTGCCGCGGCCGAGTCCGGGCGAGTAGTTGCCGTTGCTCGCGTGCGGATCGAGCGTGACGCCGCTCACATAGCTCATGGCGCCGATGAAACCCTCGAGGCCCGCATCGCGCAGGAACTCGCCGGTGACGACGGTGATGGGCAACGGGGTGTCGATCAGCGCCTGGGCGAAGCCGGTCGTGGCCACGGCGTTCTCGACGCGATAGCCGGCGTCCTGGGTGCTGCTCACCTCGAAGACGGAGAGTCGGATGGGTTCCTCCGCCGGCGCGGCCTGGGCCGCAGGGGCGGTCGGCTGGGCGGGGGCAAGAAGCGGCGTCAGGGCCGCGCAAACCAACAAGGGACGACAAAGCAATGCGGTCTTCATGGGGGTCAAGGGGGATGCCGGCGGGATAGTGACGGCATCGGGATCTAAAGAATCCTTTGCAGTTGAGGCCAAACCCTGTGCCGGTGAATCTGTTCACTGTACCCCGCATGACCCTGGCCCAAATCGCCCGCCGCACCGGCTTCTCGCGCTCCACCGTATCGTACGCGCTCCGGAACGACCCGAAGATCCCTTCGGAAACGCGGGAGCGCATCCAGGCGGCCGCCCGCGCCCTCGGGTATCGGCCGAATCCGCGAGTCGCCGAGCTGCTCGCGCAAATCCGGCGCGGGCGGCGACATCCGGTGGGCGAGCGCCTCGCCTTCGTCTGGGTGCACACCGCGCGGCGCGAGGCGGCCGAAAGTGCGTTCCTGCAGGGCGTGCTCACCGGCGCGCGCGAACGCGCGCAGCAAAGCGGCTACGCGCTGGAGGAGTTTTGGACGGACGACCCAGGCATGACGGACCGCCGCCTGCAGCAGGTCATCCGCGCCCGCGGCATCACCGGGGTGATCCTCTCGCCGGTGATGCATGCGGAGACGACGGTGACGCTGGACTGGGACTGGAGCCAGTTCGCCGCGGCGGTGGTGGGCAACGTGACCTGGCAGCCGGAGCTGCACCACGCCGGGCATCACCATTTCGTCGGCATGCAGATCTGCCTGCGCGAACTCGCGCGGCACGGCTACCGCCGGCCGGCGGCGGTGATCGACGCCGAGACGAATGAGCGGGCCAAGCGGGCGTGGCAGGGCGCGTTCGCCGCCCACCACCCCACCCCCTCGGCGATCCCCGCGCTGTGGCGGTTACACCACGGCTCCCGCGACCTACCACTCAGCTGGCTCATGCGCGGGAATGCGGACGCCCTCATCGTCAGCGGAACGGAGCTGCTCGCCGGCAACGCCCTGCACGCGCACTGCGGCAAGCGCGGCCTGCCGGTGTTGAGCCTGCGGTGGGAGGAAGAAACGCTCCCCGTGGGCGGGATCGACCCGTGTTACCCTCGCATCGCGGCCCACGCCGTCGACCTCGTCGCGAATCAGCTCACACTCAACGAATCCGGCCCGCCGGACCTGCCGCGCATCATGCTCTTTGCCGGGCGCTGGATCGCTCCACCGGAGTTTGCCGGTCGGGCCCTCGTGCCGGCGTGAGTCCGACCTAAACGCCCGGGCGCATCACGGCGCGCAGGGCGACGGCGAACTTCGCCATCTCGTCATCCGTGCCAATGCTCACGCGGCACCAGTCCGGATACCGCTTCGCCGGCGCATGCGGCCAGCCTACGAGGAAACCGCGTTCCTTCATCACCGCCTGAAACTCCCCCATCGGCCGGCGCACCTCGTGGAAGACGAAATTACCCAACGACGGCGTGTAGCGCAGGCCGAGTTCGTCGAGCAGCGCGCCGTAACGGGCCCGGCCCTCGCGGATCTTGCGCACGCTCCAAGCATGGAAGGCCGTCTCGAAGAGCGAGGCGCGGGCCGCGGCGACGCCGAGGAAGTTGACACTCGACATCTGCAGCTTCCGCAACGCCGTCGCGAGTGCCGGCGTTGTCACCACATAACCGATACGGTGTCCGGCCAGGCCGTGGGACTTCGAGAAGGAGCGGCCGATCATCACCGGAAGGCCGGCGCGCACCAGCGCCACCTGGGTGTGCGCGCGGGGATCGTCGAGCAGGTCCACATAGACCTCGTCGAGGAACACAGGCGCGCGTGGCGCGATCTCGCGGCAGAACGCGGCCACGGCGGCCGGCGGCAGCACGGTGCCGGACGGATTATCGGGGTTGCAGACGTAGACGAGGGCGGTGGACGCATCGACCGCTGCGGCCATGGCCGGCAGGTCGTGTTGCATCGTGTCCGGCCGATGCTCGATCCGGCGCACCTCGGCGCCGACCTTCACCGCATAGTCGGTGAGCTGGAAATAGGTCGGTTCGGCCGCGACGACCGATCGGCCGGGACGGAGGAAGGCCGCCGCGGCGAGCGCCAGCAGTTCGTCGCACCCGTTGCCCAAAACGATGTGGTCGACGGGCACGCCTTCCTTTTGCGCCAGCAGCTCCTGGAGCACGTACTCCTCGCGGAACGGATAGCGGGACGACTGCGGGGCGGCGCGGAGGATGGCCTGGACGACGGCCGGGGCGGGTCCGAACGGGTTCTCGTTGCCGCCCAGGTTGATGTGGCGGCCTTCGGGCGGCGGCGCGGTCAGCTCCTGGGCACTCAGCCGCCATGCCGGCGCCACGCCCGCCCCGGCGAGGGCGAGGGCGGCGGTGCGCAGCCAGGTGCGGCGGGAGAGCGGTGCGGCCATGAATCGGTTTCAGCACGCCGCGGGCCACGCCTCCGACCGCGCCCAAAAAACACGCCGTCCCGGCGAAGGGACGGCGTGCAAACTACAGAGGGATCGAAGCGGTCCGAATCAGGCGGCGAGCACCTTCTTCAGCGCGGCGTGGGCGAGGGCCATCTCGTCGGGCGAGCCGATCGAGAGGCGGCACCAGTCGAGCAACGGCGGGAAGGGCCGGCCGACGATGACGTTCTCGGCCTGCATGCGCTCCTGGAAGGTGCGGATCGGCATGCCGGTCTGGAAGAAGACGAAGTTGCCCTGCGGATTCGCGTACTTCTTGCCGAGGGAGGTGAGCAGGGCGCAGAGCTTGTCGCGCTCGGCCTTGATCTTCTGGCGGGTCTCCTCGACGTAGGTCGTGTCCTCGAGGCTGGCGGTGGCGGCGACGACGCCGAGCAGGTTGAGGCTGCCCGTGCTGTAGTTGCGCACTTCCTTCGCCATGGCGGCCGGCATGACGCCGTAGCCGATGCGTTGACCGGCGAGGCCGTAGACCTTCGAGAAGGTGCGGGCGACGGCCACGTTGTGACCCTCGGCGACGAGGCTGACCATCGTGTTGGCGGCGAAGTCGTCGCAGCACTCGAGGTAGGCTTCGTCGATGAAGACCGGGACCTTCTTCGAGATCTCGATGGCGAAGGCCTTGAGCTTGGCCGGATCCACCAGCGTACCCGTCGGATTGTTCGGGTTGCAGATGTACATGCACTTGGTGTTCGGGCCCACCTTGGCGGCCATCGCATCGAGATCGTGCTCGAGCGCGGCGTTGAGCGGCACGTAGATCACCTTGGAGCCGAGCTTCTCCATGGTGTTGGTCATCTGGAGGTAGCCAGGCTGGGCAGTGATGACCTCGCCCTTTTGCGGCCCGAGCCAGAGGCCGTACACCTCGAGCACTTCGCCGGAGCCGACGCCCATGACGATGTTCTCGGGTTTAACCCCTTCCTTGGCGGCGATCAGGTCGATGAGCGTCTGCGTCTCGGTGCGGGAATAACGGAAGGTCCGCTCGATGTTCTGCATCATCGCCATGACGGCCATCTGCGAAGGACCATAGGGATTCTCGTTGCCGCCGAGACGGGCCGGTTCGGCCACGGCAGCGGAGCGGTCGACCTCGTGCTGCGCGCGCAGGCGGGGCGCGAGCTGGGAGGCGAGGGCGAGACCGGCGACGGCCCCACCGGCGGATTTGAGCCAGTCGCGACGATTCAGGGAGAGTTGGTGTTGCATGTGTTTTCTCGGGTTGATGACGGAGGCAGTGGCGGGGATTGGCATGAACGGTCAGCATGCGGTGTGCCCGCTCCGCCAGCCGATCGCGGCAAGGCGATGAAATGATTTCATCCCCGTCCGCCCCCGCCCCGGACCCCGCGTTGGCATCCATCCTGCAACGGAGCCCTACCCGCCACGCCCTTCCGCGTGCGTAGTGCTCCGACCATGACACGACGAGATTTCCTTCACCGCGCCGGCCGCTTTGGCGGCGCCGCCTTCACCAGCATGACCGCGCTCGGCTTCCTCAGCCGCGCGACCGGCTACGGCGCGGAGCTGAAAGGCCTGCCCTCCGTGGCGGGCAAGAACGGCACCCGCATCGTCATCCTCGGCGCCGGCATCGCGGGCATGACCGCGGCCTACGAGCTGGGCAAGCTGGGCTTCGCCTGCACCGTGCTCGAGCCCGCGAGCCGCCCCGGCGGCCGGAGCCTCACCATCCGGCGCGGCGACACGCTCACCGACACGGCCGGCTTCAGCCAGACCTGCGCGTTCGACGAGGGCCACTATTTCAACGCCGGACCGGCGCGTTTTCCCCAGTGGCAGATCACGATGGACTACTGCCGCGAGCTCGGCGTCGCGGTGGAGCCGTTCGTGAACATGAACGAGAGCTGCTACTATTATAACGAGAACGTGCCGGGGAAGCTCGCCGGCCAGCGCGTCCGCCAGCGCGAGGCGAAGGCTGACCTGCGCGGCGCCATGGCCGAGCTGCTCGCCAAGGCGGTGAACCAGGACAAGCTCGACCAGCCGTTCACGGCCGAGGACAAGGCGCGCCTCATCGACTACCTGAAGCGCGAGGGCGACCTCAACCCGACCACGCTCAGCTACGCCGGCTCCACGCGCCGCGGCTTCAAGACCTGGCCGTCGGTCGCGAGCAAGGGCGAGATGGATCCCGCCCACGAGATGCTGGCGCTGCTCGAGGCGAACTTCATCACCCACTTCCACCGCAACAATGAGTTCGAGTACCAGGGCGCGTTGTTCCAGCCGGTCGGCGGCATGGACATGATTGCCAAGGCGCTCTTCGGCAAGGTGAAGGACGCCGTCCGCTTCGGCTGCGAGGCCAAGGAGATCCGCAAGACCCCCGGCGGCGGCGCGCGCATCGTCTACACCGAAGGCGGCGAGACGAAGGAGTTCCTCGCCGACTACGCCATCGTCACGATCCCGCCCACCGTGCTGCGCGGCATTCCGAACGACTTCGCGCCGCTGGTGAAGAACACGATCAACGTCATCCCGTTCCAGGGCAGCGCGCGCATCGGCCTGCAGTTCAAGCGCCGCTTCTGGGAAGAGGACGACCGCATCTTCGGCGGCATCACGTGGACAAACCAGCCGATCAACGAGATCTATTATCCGTCGCACGGCTACTTCGACAAGAAGGGCCTGCTCATCGGCTACTACATCTTCGGACCGGTCAGCGACGAGCTCGCGACCAAGTCCCCGGCCGACCGCCTCGAGTACGCGCTCGCGCAGGGCGAGAAGATCCACCCGCAGTACCGCGCCGAGTTCGACACCGCCTTTTCCGTCAACTGGAACACCGTGCCGCACATCAAGGGCTGCCTCTCGCACTTCCCGGACCGGCTCGTGCGCACGCTCTACCCGCTCATCACCAAGGCCGACGGGCCGCTCTACATCGCCGGCGACTGGGCGAGCCACCTCGGCGGCTGGCAGGCCGGCGCCTTCGAGTCCGCACGCCACGTCACCAAGCTGCTGCACGAGCGTATCTCCGCCGCATGAAGCCGTCCGTTCTCCGCCGCCTCCTGCTGATCGCCGCCGGCACCGCCGCCTTGGCCGGGTGGGTTCCCCTCGGCGCCACGGCGAAGCCCGAGGCCACGCCGCCGCAGGGGCGCGATGCCGAGCTGCTGGCCTCCGCGCGCAAGCCCGAGCTGATCAGCGCGGGCAAGGAGATCTACGCGGGCCTCTGCAAGGCCTGCCACGGCGAGGAGAACGTGCAGGGCGAATCGCCGAGCAATCTCTTCGACACGAAATGGTTTCACGGCGGCAAGCCGACCGACATTGAGCGCATCATCGCGCTCGGCCTGCTCGAGAAGGGCATGCCAGCGTGGGGCGAGGTCCTGCCTGCCGAGGACGTCACCGCCGTCGTCGCCTACCTGCTGAGCGTCCAACCCGCGGCCCCGCGCGCCGCCGAATAACGGTCCGTTGCCGGACCTCCTTTCCATGCGCCTGCTCCGTCTGCTCGTCCCCGCCCTGCTCGGCGCGTCCGCCCTCCACGCGGGCCGCCCCGTCGATTCGCCGAGTTACGATCTGTACCTCGACCAGGTCCTCTTCGACGAGGCCTTCTTTCCCGTCAGTGCGCTCTGGGGCGTGCTCGCGGCGGGGCTCGTCTTCCTCATGCACCTCGGCTTCGCCACGCTCGAGGCGGGCCTGACGCGCGCGAAGCACGTGGTGAACGTGCTCTACAAAAACGTCTTCGTCATCTGCCTCGGCCTCGCCGCCTACGCGATCTGCGGCTTCACGACGATGTTCCCGGGCGAGTTCAACGGCTGGCTCTCGTTCCACGGCTGGTTCGGTATTCCGCAGAACGAGTACTTCGATACGATGACGCCCCGGTACGATCCGTTTCCCTGGTGGGTCGACTTCCTCTTCCAGGCCATGATCGCGGCCAAGGCCGCCACGATCGTCTCCGGCGCCGTCGCGGAGCGGCAGAAGCTCTGGACCTTCCTCGTTTACGCCACGCTCCTCACCGGCCTGGCCTATCCGATCGTGGGCTCGTGGACGTGGGGCAAGGGCTGGCTCTACCGCCAGGGCTTCCATGATTTCGCCGGCGCCTCGGTGGTGCACGTCTTCGGCGGTTTCGCCGCCCTCGCCTGCGTGCTGCTGCTCGGGCCTCGCCTCGGCAAGTACGACGAGGCCGGCAAGGCCCGCGCGATCCCGGGACACAGCCTGCCCCTCGCGACAATCGGTCTCTTCGTCCTCTGGTTCGGCTGGTTCGGTTTCAACGGCGGGTCCCTCCGCAACGCGCATCCCGAACTACTCGGTCTGGTCGTGACGAACACCGCCCTCGGCGGCGCGATGGGTGGCCTCGCCGCGATGCTCACCAACACCCTGATGATGCGGAAGCCCGACCTCACCATGGCGATCAACGGCGTGCTCACTGGCCTCGTCGCCGTCACCGGCTGCGCCGACATCATCCTGCCGCACCACGCCATGATCGCCGGGGCGATCGGCGGCGTGATCGTGGTCCTCGGCGTCTTCCTGCTCGACCGCCTGCGGATCGACGACCCGATCGGCGCCATCCCGGTGCACGCGTTCGGCGGACTCTGGGGTACGGTGGCCGCGGCGATCTTCGCCAACGCCAACTGGAAATGGCAGGTGCTCGGCGCCTTCACCTACGCCTTTGCCGCCTTCGCCTTCACCTACGTCGTGTTCGGCGCGCTCAAGCTCGCCTTCGGTGTCCGCATCGGCGCCGACGCCGAGCAAACCGGCCTCGATATCAGCACCCACGGGCAGGAGGCCTACGCGGCCGATACCGTGCCGGCGAAGTAGCGGACCACTGAGCTGACGGATCCGCCCCATCCGGCCGATCTGCCCGATCCGACTGACCCAAATCCCAGAACGAAGCTGAGCCCTCATGACCGCCACCACCAAGACCACCCTCGCGGGCCTCATTGCCACCGCAGGGTTCACGCTCGCGGCCTTCCTGCTGTTTCTCAACGCGTCCAACCCGCCGCCGGCCCTGACCGTGCGCGAGGGCAGCAGCCCGTACTTCTCTGACTCGGTCACGGTCGCTCCCGGCTCCGCCCTGTTTTTCACCTGGGGCGTGACGCCCAGCCCACGCGCGAAGGCGATCGCCCGCGGCGAGACCGGAGAGCCGGGGTCGCGCTACGGTGACACCTACGCCCAAGCCCGCGCACTCATGACGCAGCTGACGGACGACCTGCGCGAAGTGGGGCTGTCGTTGCGCGACGTCGTCGCCGTGCGCGCCAACCTTGTGGCCGAACCCGAGCTGGACATGGAAGGCTGGAACAAGGCGTTCTCGGAGTTCTTCGGCAACGCAACCAACCCGCACAAGCCGGCGCGCACCACCATCGGCATCTCGCGGCTTTTCCATCCGGACTACCTCGCGGAGGTGGAGTTCGTCGCCGTCTTCCCGCCCGGCCGGGGACCCTTTGTCGAAGGCTCGCGGTTCGAACGCCTCTACGAGCGACTCGACCGCGCCAGCACCAACGACCGCGTGCGCAGCTATGGCCGCCCCACCTGGGCGCTGAGCACGGGCAAGGCGATCCAGGGCGGCAGCGCGTTGTACTTCCAGTCGGCGATGTTCCCCGATCCGATGATGCCCAACATGGCCACGATGCCGCTCCGCATGCGCATGTACCGCGGCGACGTGGCGACGCAGGCCGAGGTGATCTTCAAGAAACAGGTCGCCGCGCTGCAGGAGGCCGGACTCACGCCGGGCGATGCGTTCTTCAGCCGCAACATTCTCTATCCCGACCCGAAGAACGGCGGGCGCATGGATTTTGCCGGCTTCAACACCGCCTACCACGCGATCTACAACAAGCCCGAGAATCCGAACCGCCTCGCGCGGACCGTCATGTCGGCGCCGGGCTACGTCCAGCAGGGGCAGTTGCTCACGATCGAGACCTACGCCGTCTATCCCGGCGACGCGTCGAAGCGCTTTGTGAAGGAGGACGGCACCCGCCTGCCCCTGCTCGCCTTCCGCAGCGATGCGAAGGCAACGGCGTCGTCGGGTGTGGCGACCTCACCCGAGGCTGCGCTGACCTTCGTCAGCGGGCTCATCGCCACCGAGCGCGGCACGATCAAGCAGGAGGCGACCGAGATCTTCGCCCAGGCCAAGGACAAGCTCGCCGCGGCCGGCGCCACCCTGGATCATGTTGCGCAGTTGCGCGCCTACGTCGTCGCCGGTGCCAACGGCGGCATAGCCGCCACCGAGTTCGAAGGGGTGTACACCGCGACGTTCACGGGCGACCACCGCCCCGCCCTCACGATCCTCCCGGTGCGCGCCCTCGCCAACGGGGCCAAGGTGGAGGTCGAGCTGATCGCGGCGACGTTGCCCAACTAGCGTTGGGAAATCACAAACGCCAAAGGGCCAAATCACAAAGAAAGCTCCAAAGGGGGCCGGGGTGGAGTCTCGGATCCACCAGGAGTTTTCTCGTGAATGCCTCGAGCGACGAGGCGTCAGAGGGCTCGGCTTGTTTGTGATTTGGCCCTTTGGCGTTTGTGATTTCCGCCCCTCATCCCAGCAACCCCGCCAACGCCTTGTCCTTCGTGAGCGCGAAGGCCTGCCTTGCGGCAGCGAAGGCGAGCACGAGCTCCTTCGGTGAACCGGCACGGGGAAACGTCATCTCGAGGGTCGCCCCGTCGCAGATCACGGTCGCATCAACCGCGTTGACCGTGAGCGTGCAGGACCGGCAGTCCGACGGGTAATCGACGCGCAGGCCGGCGTCGGCCTCGAGCCCCTCGACCGCATCGATCACGGCCTCGACCTGCACCCCCTTCGCCAGCAGGAAGTGGATCGACGCAAATGAACCGGCGAAGAGCGCGTCGAACTCCGGCACGTCAAGCAGCGACGCGTTGCGCAGGCTGTGCAAGGTGCGCGTCACGGCGTACGACGCCGGATCGGCCTCCTCGAGGGCGTAGAGCCACTCGAGCGTGAAATCCTTGGCGCTCAGCACCGCCTGCGGACTGGTGACATCGAGGCTGAGGTCCTTGCGCTTGTAGGCGAGCGCGGCGCGGGTGCGCTGGAAAAACTCCTCCGCCTCGGTCGCGAGTTCCGGTGCGCACAAGCGGGCCAGAAAACCCGTGGTGGCAGGGTTGACCGCATCCGGGACGGTGTGGCGGCTCTTGTCGAAGCCCGGCAGGGACTTGAATGCACCCCCGCCGCGGCCGACCAGACTGACTTGGGAGATGAAGGAACGCGGATCGCCCGCCGCTTTCGCCATAGGGGCGAGGATTGAGCCGACGCCGCGCCCGCTGGCCACGAAAAACGCGAGAGCCTGCAAAAGGAGCGGCGGCAGTCCTGCCGCCGGATTGGGTGCAGTACCGCAGACGTAAGCCGGTCCTGGTTCAGAATCGGCGGCAGGAGTGCCGCCGCTCCGCCTCAGGCCGGCCGGCGCCCTTAGGCCGCCTTGCGCGAGCCGCTGCGCAGCAGCGTGATCAACCCGATCACGGCCAGCACGGGCACCCACAGGGGCGAGGTCACGCCGGCCAGCGCCACGAAGGCCACGAGCAGACCCGCGAGCCCGATCAGGGCGGCGACGATGAGCAGCACCAGACCGGAAGAGAGCACCCCTCCCAGCACCAGCACGGCCGCGCTCAACAGGACGAGCGGCAGCGCCAGCACCGGGAAGAGGTGGTAAAGGAGCCAGGCCGCGCCAACGATCAGCGCGACTTTGAGCAAGGTGATGAAGACGGACTTCATACCCTCACAACCCGGATGGACCGGAAAAGTTGCACGACGCCCGCGGCGCGGGTGTCCGCCTCCTTTCGGCTTGGCGCGCCCCGGACTTCGCGCCTGCGTGGAACGCATGCCGTCGACTCCACCCATCCCCGTGGTCTGCGCCGTGATCGAACACGCGGGCCGCGTGTTGCTCGCCCAGCGCCCGGCGCACAAGCACCTGCCGCTGCAGTGGGAGTTCGCCGGCGGCAAGGTCGAGCCCGGCGAGGCCCCGGAGGCGGCGATCGTGCGCGAGATCCGCGAAGAACTCGGATGCGATATCGAGCTCGTGCGCGCCCTGCCGGCGTTTCAGCACGACTACACCACCGTGGTGATCGAGATGATCCCCTTCGTGGCCCGCCTCAAGCCCGGCAGCCCGGAGCCGGTCGCCCACGAGCACGTCGCGTTGGCCTGGGTGGAGCCGAAGGACTTCGAAGACCACGCGCTCGCACCGGCCGACTGGCCTGTAGTCGCCGCGTATCGCAAGTGGCCGGCCTGAGCAGTGGGCCCGTCCACGCTGCCCTTGCTATTCCCGGGAACGGGCGTAACGTCACCGATCCTGTTCTTTGATTGGTTCACACCAATCGGTCATCACGACCACTCACTTTTGGGGGTGTTCTGGATTCGACCCTCGGTTGGAGTGCAACGCTGCCTGTCGAGCACGGAGGGAGCTCGCTAATCCCCCTACCAAAAACACAAACGGCAACTACGAAGAAATGCCCCTCGCTGCTTAATAACGCAGTGACGTCCGCCCGGTGACACCTGCTAGCCGACGTGGACGACGACAGCAGGAATAGTGCGCGGAGCGACCCGCGGTTTGCGCACCGTACTTCGACCCGGGGGTTGGCCGGTGATTAAGCGCGTGTTGGCGCATAACATCGGCGAGATTAAACTGACACTACACAGGTAGACGCGGTGCGCGAAAGTCGAGGGGACGCGGGTTCAAATCCCGCCACCTCCACCATTTTGATGCGCTGACAGCTCCTTGGCGGGAGTTGAACCCGCAGCAGGTTCTTCACGCGCGAGACACGCGTACTCTTACAATCGTGCTACCCCGATGGGGTTGCGCTGCTCCTGCGCTCATTTCGTCGCGGGAGCCTTCAGGACCTGGCCGGCGGCGCGCAGGGTGGTCGCGAGCGCGGCATAAGGAACTGCCTGCACCCTCATGTCTCCATCGATGGCCATCGACGCGGCGACACCTGTCGCCTGGCCGATCGCCATAAACGTCCATTCAAGCCGTAACGCCCCATAGGCAACGTAGCTCGATGACGGACACGTCGGCGTCAGGAGGTTCTCCGCCTCCACCTCCCGGGGCACCACGGAGCGGTAAGCGATGCCAAAGGGAATCCAGTCTTCCCCGCCAAACACGGCACCCTCCTGCCACACAGCCCCGTCTTTCACGATGCTCCGGGCACTATGCAAATCCGGCGGCCACCACACCAAGGCGACCGGGTCTGTCACGGGCTCTGGATTGGCCGAACGCACATGCGCCTCCGTCAAAACAAAGTCGCTCACCATCCTCCGGCCGTTGCGAACGTAGAAAAGTCGGGGCCATCCCTCATGATCCGTGAATTCGTCGCGGCATACGCCCCACTGCGTCCATTCAGCCCGAATGTCGGCCGGCACCGCGGGATCGTTCGACAGAAACCAATAAAGTGCCCTCTGCCAGCGCAGGCTATCGGCGAGCATCGCCTCCCGGGCGGCGTAGGTGGCGGTATTCCACCCGTGGTTGCGGCCGGTCAGGTTGCTCTGCAGCGGGTGCCATACGCCCGGTTCGCATTTATCACCTGGCAAATTCACCGAGGGAACCGCCAGTCGCCCGCCGGCGGCAATGTAGCGACGAAGCAGCTCAAACTCCTTGGGGTCATACCCCGAAGGAGGGGCAAACGGGATGCGATTTTCCGCGCGTTTGGTGAGCACGGTTCGAAAGCGAAAACCCTGGATGCTTTCGTCCGGCGCCCCGTGTTCCCCAAGTTCGTCGCCGGTTACTCCTGCAATGAGTCCACTGGCCGGATCGCCGGGCACCACGTAGGGGTCGATGCGGCGATCGATCTGGCTGTGTGTCGTGTCCTTGCGGATACCGTTCTTCGTTTCCCCGTACCGGGCGTTGCCCTCCCGGCCCACCGCGAACGTCACGCCGGCGGCGGCCAGCAAGTCGCCTTCATAGGTCGCATCGATGAAAACGCGCGCCCTCACGCTGGCTCCATTCTCGCAGCGAATCGCAAGCAAACGCGCCCCGTTCTTCTCGACCGCGTTGTTTTCGTGCAAGCGGTGGCCCCGGTATACCCGGACGCCGGCCTCGCTTGCCCACTCATCAAAAACCCGCTCAGCCACTTTAGGTTCAAAGCGCCATAACTGCGGACGCTTGGTCCCCTCGGCCAGCATGGCCTCGAACTCGGCCGTCCGCCCGTAATGGGCGGCGATTCTCCGATAGAACTCGAGCGCAAGGCCGCCCACCGCGGGGCTGTTGCGGAAACCACGATGATTGTCGATGTCGCTGCTACCCAGTCCTTCTGCACTCATGCCTCCCAGGTGGCGTCCCGGCTCCAGCAATACGACCGACTTCCCCAAGGACGCCGCCTGCACGGCGGCGATCACCCCCGCGCTGGTGCCTCCATAGATACACACGTCAGCCGAGAGCGAATCTCCGGCGGCGGAAGTGCGGACAGCCGGACCGACCATCAGCAGAAGGAGCAAGAAGGTGCGGGACATCATCGCGTGGAAACGTCGTGCAGGGGTGACCGAGGCCGAGCCGCGGCCACCTTGTGCGACATTAGAAGCTGAATTTTGTCGTGAGCATGAACGTGATCGGCTGCGGGATGCTGAAGATTTCGGGAGCACCCGTCTCCGGATTCGCCCGCACCGGGATGAGATCGTCATTATTCAGAAGGTTGCGAACGTTAAGCTGGGTCCTCCAGAGCACCCGGCCTTGATCAAGCTTGCGCTGATAACCTATCCAAGCGTCGAGGCGCGTTTCAGAGTCGCCATAGAACGTCTTACCCGGGTCGATGCGCCACACTCCGGTCGCCCCGTCAAAGAACGTGGCGCTGCCGATGACCGGAGCGTCCTGCCATCGAACCGCACCGCCAACGTTCCACCCGCGGAGCGCGCTGTCCCCGGAGAACGTGTAGTTGCTGATCACATTTGCCCGCCACTCGCGCACTTCCGGGCTCGATTCGCCGTCGAGACTTTTCAGTCGCTCCAACGGGGCGAGAATCTGGGTGTCATACGTCCGACCGACGTTATTCGAGAAGGTATCAAAGGTAGGCAGGTCGCGGAACTGGTCCACCAACGGCCGCACTTGCTCGACCAGACGGCTCACTACCCGGACCGAGTTTGATCGAACCGCGCGCTGCTTCGCCACATTTGCCGTCAGGCGCCAGTTGCGCGTGGGGTTCCAAGTAAGTTCGATCTCGACCCCTTCGGAAACCAGGTCCGACGTTTCCGTCATGCCTTGGGGAACGGTTTGAGTCACTCCACCCTGGCTGTCGGTCACGTGTTGATAAAGGTTGGCCAGCGGGAAAGGGTTCGCGAGGATGGCGGCCACCTGCTGATTGACTTGGGTTTGCGTGATACCGGGCGACAGGAAGAGATCGCCCGCGCGGAGGGTCCCGCCATTGCGGTTGATGCGAGTGAGCGCATCCGTCCAGAGCGAGCCCACGCGGGAAATGATCGAATTGGCGTCGCCGCCAATGGCGTTGTTGGCCTGGTCAGTCCTGTACCACGTGGTGCGCAACGACAGGCGGTCGTCGAACATCCCGAGTGCGAAGCCAAAATCCTCGGTCGTCCCGGTGGGCGGCCCCACGGTTTCGCCATAAGCATTCACCCGCACACCCGTGGGCTCGAAATTCTGCGAGTCGTTGTAGAAGAAGGAGAGGCGGGTGACGGAAGGCAGTGGGCGCAGCCAACGAGCGGGAATCTTGCCCACGACGCCATAAGCAAAGGTGTTGTCTTCGGTCTCAAGCGACGGATCGGCGTTCAGACGGAGGTTTGCCGGATCCGTGAGCACTTCGTTGCGCGAGCCTCGCACCACCGGGGCGTTGATAAACGACTCGAACTGGTCCTTGCGCCAGCTGAGGGTGCCCACCAACGCGTCGTTCAAGAGATGGCTTTGCCAGACGAGGACAGAGGAATCCACCTTGGTCCGTCCGCGATTGGCATTGGCAGCAAATGGGAGACCATCCTCCGAGAGATTCTTGATGATCGAGACGAAGGGCGTGACCCACTGCTTCAGGTCATTATCCCAGAGGATGAATCCTCCGTCGCCTGGAGTGACGGTCGACGGATCCATCACGGCAGTGACAGGGGAGAGACGAAGGTCTTCGGCGCGACTGAGGCCGAGCACGCTGGGTCCGAGGTAGTAGTACCGATTGATCAGATCATCGATTTGATCGGACCGGGTGCGATTTCCCGGAATGGCCCGGAGTTCCGGTCCCGCCACGTAATCATTTCCACCCTGAACCATCGACGTGCGGGTGTTGGTTGAGTAGTTGATTGTCCAGGTGTGCCGTCCGAGTGCCTTGCCGACCCATCCCTCAATCAACCGGGTAAAGTCCCGTTGATAAAACGCCGTGGTCCGGAAGCTGTCGCGCTCAAGCTCAATCAAGCGCGAACTCCCCTTCACGACAAGATAAGGCCGGCCGAAGTTCGGGTTCGGCTCACCGTTGAGGAGGTGACTGTTGTTGTCGATGTTAACGATGCCGGAATTGTCGGAGTTTCGGATGCCGTTCAGCCCCCACTCTGTTGCGTCCTCGCGAAAGTAGGAGACTTCAATGCCGGCGGTGTTATCCAGGAACAGGATCTCCGCATCTGCCGCAAAGGACGAAAACTCGAAGTGTTCCTCTTTATTGGGACCATCGTAGAGATAATCTCGATAGGGGAAAATCGCTTCATCGAGAATCTGAACTCCATTCGAGAAAGGATTCCGTCCAGCCACGTTGAGCTGGTAGTCGGCGGGCGCGGCGTAGAAGGCAAAGATGGGCGGGCCCCCGCCAAACACCGGCGGGTTGCCTCCAAATGAAGGGACGAAGCCATTGCCACCGGGGATGCCCGTCGTGAGGTTGGCAACGCCCACCGTACCGAGGATCGTGCCGTTCCCGGAACCTCCGGGACGCGAACTGTTGGGATCAGCGAAAAAGACGTTGGGCGAGCGCAGGATGTCGAGGTCGAACACGTTGCGATCAACCGCCCGCAAGTTGGCGAACCGGGGATCGTTCACGGCGCGGCCCAGCTCGAACCAACGCGGCACGTTGGTGTAGGGCGGATTGACCCGCGGACGATTCGAGTCGATGCGCCCCTGTTCACCATTAACCCGAAGGACGACGTCGCTCACAAACCGGCCCTTGCGCACGAATGCCGGCCGCCAGGCGAGCGCACCGAACAGTCTTTCGTCATCTTCAAACGCGAAGGCCTGTTCGTATTTTTCATTGTCGACCATGCCGGCAATCCGGAGCGAGAGTCTGCCCTCCACGAGCTGCTGCTCCCAATCGGCGGTGGCGCGAAAGCTGCCAAAGCTGCCTCCTCCGGCGGTAAACTCGCCGCCCGTGCGAAACCGCGGACGGATCACCGTTGAGTTGATGATACCCGCCGGGCTGCCGATGCCGAACAGCGCGGCGTTCGCCCCACGGTTGATTTCGATCCGGTCAAGGTTGTAGCTGTCGAAGGGCACGCCCGTGGAAAAGAAATCACGCGTGTTGTCGGCAGGCAGCAGACCGCGCACGCGGCTGCCCGCGTTTGCGTTCAAGTTGCTCTCGAAGTTCGCGAGAGGGGTTTGCGCACCGGTGCTTCGGGCGTCCGTGAAATTACCGCCGGGTCCGGTGACCTCGGTGCCGGTGGTGTAGACAAGCAGGTCTTTCGCCGAAGTAGATCCGGTGTCCTCAAAGAACTGCCGGTTCACCACCTGGATCGTGGTCGCTACATCCTCAAGGTTGGTGCGGATCCGGGTGCCCGAAAGAGTGGACTGCGTTGCGTAGCCGCTGTCCTGAGTCGCGTCGACCGTGAACGGCGACAGGGTGATGGGCGTATCATTTTCGCCGGCCGGCTGGGCCTGGGCATAGTTGGCAAGCGCCACGGCGATGAGCGAGCGGACGAAACGCGGCAGGCGGGTCATGCGTTCTTTCTCAGGGGACGCGGGAGCGGAGCGGGAGGGATTCATGGCAGGTTCGGGGGCTGAGGTGGGGTCTGACCGGGATGCGGAGGCAGGCTCCGCCTTGATGATCGCGATGGCTCCAGATGCCGGATCTCGATTAAAGACCAGCGGAGTGCCCGAGAGCACCCGTTCCAAGGCCACGCTTGTTGACAACCTCCCCTTCGCCTCGCGGGTCCTCACGCCGCGCAAATCCAGAACGTCGAAGACAATGCTAACGCCGGCCTGCTTTGCGAACAGCTTGAGGGTTTCGGACGCCTCGCCCGCTTCGAGCTCAAACGATCGCACCTCATCGGCCCACAGTTCTGCCACGGTTAACATCAGCAGAAGAACGGCCGATGACATCCCGCGCCAGAACGCGTGAGGGGTGAGTGCCATCGTTTGGGGTATTTCGAAACGGTGCGGGCCACGGGGCTTCGGGGTTGTTCAATGATAACAACCCGCGTCGCCTGAATTTCCATTAAGCGTGAATCATTATTTTTGAGTCTTCCTCCATCATCCTAACCAGATCGCAGGCGAGACGGAGCGGTCAACACCCGGCTTTGCGGTCCTTCGTGTCGTTGAATTCTCACTACGGCAAAGGCTCCGGCGGGTGACTCTTGCTCCACCCGGAGCTCCGACGTTTCCAGCATACGTTCCAACGCCTCACGCGGTGTTAAGCGTCCGCGGATAGTATTCGTGCTCACGCCCCCGACCGATTGAACGTCAAACGCGATTTCCACCCCGGCTTGCCGGGAGAACTCGCGGAGCGTGACCGACGCCGGTCCGGCTTCCACCGCGAACAGCTGCCGCGGCTCACGCGTGCAGCCGCAGAAGACGAAGACCGTCACGACCAGGGCGAGGATGGCCGGCCGTTTCCCGAGGCCCGGCTTAACCGCGCGCACGTCCGCCTTTGCCCGTCAGCACGACCTCACTCGCACCACGCCATTCCACAGCTATGCCGAAGCTGGACTCCAGTAATCGTACAAATCCCTCCACGTTGTCGGACCAGAAGGAGAGGCTCAGCTGCCGGGAAGCGATCGCCGAATCGGCAAGGTGAATCTGCAAGGGATTCCTCCGATTGAACTCGGCGACGATCTGCTCAAGCGGAACGGAGTCAAAGTCGAGCAGCCGGGGACGCCAAAGCTCCGCTTCGTCCAGCTGTTCCCGCGAAAGCTGAGTCACCCGCACCGCACCGCCGGGCTCACTCAAGGAAACGACCCCTTTGTCGCCAGGGTGCAGCAAGGTGCCACCGCGATGGTCCGCGGCCGGCCCGGAATCAGTACCGATGGCGACAACGCCTTCAGAAACAACCACAGCAACATCACCCGTCCCACGCTGCACGCTAAACGCAGTCCCCACGGCCTGAACCGCAACCGAGCCCACTTCGACAATGAACGGACGGGACGGATCCTTCGCGACTTGAAAGTTTGCCTGGCCTTGCAGCAAACGCACCCGCCGCACATCGCGTGCGAAATCCACCGCGACCGACGCGCCACGGTCGATCTCCAACCGCGAGCCGTCGTCGAGCATTCGTTGCTCGACCCGTGTGATCGCGATCGGATCCGGTCGCACCCCACGCGATGCGTCCGTCCGCCACAGCCCCATACCAATGCCGGTGAGGATGCCCGCAACGGCGATCGATGCCGCGAGGGGCCAGAGCCAGCGAGCTTGCCTGCGTGGAGGAGTTGACGCGTGAGCGAGCAGGTCGGGATCGGCCGGGCGCGCCCGCACCTCGGAAAGGCCCGCCAGCCGGTCGAACTCTTCCCAGCCCCAGCGGCATTGGGCAAAGGCCTCGCGATGACGAGGACTGGCCGCCAGCCATGACGACAAGGCATCCTGCTCCCGCGGGGTGAGCCCGCGGTCGCACTTCAGCATCCACTCGGAGGCCGCTGCGAGCACCGGGTCAAAGGAGTCGTGCTGGTCGTGGTCGTTGCTCATGGCGTCGGAGTGCGCAGAAAGCCTTTTTGACGGAAGTATTCGATGCACTTTCTCAGACCGATACCTCCTTGAACCTCAACCGTGTTGACGGAGATGCCCAGGCGTTCGGCAACCTCCTTTTGCGAGAGTCCATAGATCTTCCTCAGCGTCATAATCTGCCGACAGCGCTCAGGAAGAGATTGGATGGCCTCGACCAGGTGCTTGTAGTCTTCCTGCTTTGCCAGCAGATCGCGCGGACCCGCCATTTCATCGGCAATCGTCAAGGGATCCGCCAATGCGTCGGCGCGCATCGCTTCGTAACGCCGATGCCTGAGGTCATTTAAGGCGAGATTACGCGCCACGACAAAAAGAAAGGCCCGGGGATTCGCAACGGGCCCGGTGTCATAAGCACGCACCAGGCGGGAAAAGACCTCCTGCACAAGATCGTCCACATCCTGAACGCGGTTGAACCGCACGTTCAGCCACCCCCGAAGATCGGCCTCATGCGGAAGCACTTCATCAATGAACCACTGACTTCGATTGGAATCCGGCGCGCTCACGGTCGACCTGACGATTTTGTGAAAACGAGGGTTATAACGGTAACAACACGCGAACAGGAGAATTCCACTAAAAGAGATTCGCCCTCACCACACCGGACAACAGGTAAGAACGGCGGCGCCACCTCTCAATGCAAGTCTCCCGCGAGGGATGAAATCCCCCACGCACACATTGACTGCGCTCCTCTGCGGACCTCGCGGGCATTCTATTGATCTCCAGCAAGGCGAATGCGGGCTGGTCCCTACGCATTGCGCCGCTTTACCGCAGTTTGTCCGGTCGCGCGGGACGGCTTGGAATACAGGCGTCTGGTTATGCGGTACTTGCCGGAGCAAAGCATGAAAACCGGGTTCCCTGCCAGCGTCGAACCTGGCTCGGCAGGTTCGCCGGCCACGTTTGGGCATAAACGCGGCGGCCTTGGGCGAGCGGATGTCGACGGCGAAGATCGGTTTCATCAAGGCCACGACGCAGGCAGAGAGCTCGCTGATCCCCCTAGACGCGGTGCGCGAAAGTCGACGGGACGCGGGTTCTTTACGCGCGTCGCGTGTAGCCTGAAGATCCCGCCACCTCCACCATTTCATAACGCTGAAAACTCATCGGCGGCAACTAAACCCACAGCGGGGTCTCTACTTGCTCTGCGCGTGGTCCAATCACCCCGCCACAGGCATCGCGGGAATCGACCAATCCAGGGTAGGACCAAGCGTCCTCATTCCGTCGCGGCTTTGGTCCGCCCACCCGGTCAAAGCGGATAATGCGAGCTGCGGCCGGACAGTGCCTCACTGTCTTTGCACCTCTTCAGCCAGCATCTGTGCGAACATTTCGGCGTGGCGCTTTGGGCGCAAAGCGGGGAGGCCAATCACCACGGAGAAACCGGGTAACTTTACCGCAAACGGCCTTAAGGCCAAAGTCTGCGGCAAAACGCCGGCGATCGTTTCGAGCATGATAGCCGCAGCACACTGAGCCTCCAGCTCCACCAGCAGGGTGGCAAAGTTGTCGTTTACCAGGGAAACAAAGTGGGGCGAGATCCCGAAGGGCTTGAGCAAGTCTCGCACGCAGGGCACGTACTCGGGATAGTTCCCATTCGCCAGGCCGACCAAGGGCAAATTGCGCAATCGCGCGAGCGGTATTCTCTTCAACTTCGCCAGCGGGTGCCTTGCCGACAGGACCAGCACCGGCTGCAGGTGACAAAGCTCGGTCCAATTGAAACCTGTGATCCCCTTGGCGAGGCACATTCTGGGATAGACCAGGAAGTCGAGCCTGCCCTCTCTGGCCATGTCATAGGTCTCCCGCGAGGAAAGATCAGCCAATTCCACCCGCAACTGCGGCGCGGCTACCTGGAGTTTTGCCAGCACGAGAGAAATGATGTGACTGGCCATCGAGGAAGAGTAGCCTACACGGAGGATCTCTCTTCCGTTATGACCGCGCGTTCGCCGAACCGCTTCTTCCGCGCGCGCCAGGACGTCGCGTGCTTCCTCGTAGAATCGCTCACCTTCTTCCGTGAGGGTCACCGAGTTTGATCCACGCACAAGGAGCGCCACTCCCAGCTCTTCTTCGAGGTCTCTCACCTGCCTGCTGAGCGGGGGCTGGGTGAGGTGCAGGATCTCCGCGGCACGGGTGAATGATCCGTGGGAGGCAACAGCGACAAAATAGCGAAGGTGGCGAAGCTCCATGACCAATCGTAGGCCATCCCAAAAGGATGGGCGAGCCAAGGAACAAAGCATTGGGCCGTTTCCCGCTTTGGCGGTATTCTCCAGGCGTTACCGCTGCTCGCACGGCACGCGGCACGTCCGAAAGAGTTCACATCACCCAGATCAAAAGCCTGCCAACATGAATCGTAACAAGACCGGTCTCAACGCCCTCCTCCGTCCCGCGGAAAACCGAGGGATCCGCGTGGACGGGTCGTTGCAGGTCTTTCGCCCCAGGGCGGCGGGACGTACAGCCTTAGCGGCAGAAGGAATTGCCAGATGACAACACGCTATAACTTCCAACAGGTCGGCGAGGTAGAGCTCTTCTACCGGGAAACCGGGCCCAGCGACGCGCCGGTGATTCTGCTTTTGCACGGATTCCCGACTGCGAGCCACATGTTCCGCGACCTGTTGCCGCTCCTGGGCGATCGCTTCAGGCTGATCGCCCCCGACCTGCCGGGTTTCGGACAAACCAAGGCGCCGCCACGCGGGACCTTCGACTACACCTTTGACCGGCTCGCCGACGTCATTGAGAAGTTCACCGAGGCCTTGTCGCTTGATCGGTACGCGCTCTATATTTTTGATTATGGGGCGCCCGTCGGTCTACGCCTTGCGATGCGTCATCCTGAACGGGTATCCGCGATCATCTCGCAGAACGGCAACGCCTATATCGAGGGGTTCAGCGACGAATGGGGACCGTGGGAAACCTACTGGCGCGAGCCAAGCCCCGCGAACCGGGAAGCCTGTCGGTCCTCGCTTGCACCGGAAACGATTCGAAACTGGCAGTACGGAACGGGAGCCGACAAGAGCCTGTTATCGCCCGACGGCTACGAGCTCGACATTGCCTATATGGCACGGCCGGGCGCGGAGGAGATCCAGCTCGATCTGATTCTCGATTACCGCAGCAACGTCGCGCTCTACCCTGCGTTCCAGGCCTACTTCCGCGAGCACACGCCGGCGCTTCTTGCGGTATGGGGACGCCATGATCCGGCGTTTCTTCCCGCCGGGGCCATCGCCTATCTCCAGGATCTTCCGGACGCGAAGATCCACCTGCTCGATGCCGGGCACTTCGCGCTCGAGACCCATGCCAAGGCGGTGGCTCGGTTGATTCGAGCGTTCCTGCGAACTGCTTTGAAGAAGACGCCCAGCCGCGCCGTAACCCGTGCGCCGTGAGCACCTGCACTCGAACGGGGTGTCGCAGAAGCAACGACCGTGATCCCGCAGGCTTAGAGCTCCTGGGAGTTCGCGAGACCACGCAATCACCAGGAAGCGTTAAAACATGACCCATATGACAACCAACGACAGCACCCGAAAAGCGATCTTCCCTCGACATCCGCACGCTCTCTACAAAGAGCACGGCTACTCCCCCGCGATTCAGTCGGGTGACCTGCTTTTTGTGTCCGGCATGGTGGGTGCCCGCAAGGACGGCACGCCTGAGCCTGACCTCAAGAAACAAGTGGCCCTGGCATTCGAGAACCTGCGTGAAGTTCTGGAAGCGGCCGGCTGCACGCTGGACGACGTCGTCGATGTCACGATGTTCCTCGTCGATCCGGAAGCCAGCATGAGCCACGTGATCGAGGCCATGAGAGAGGCATTTCCTCGCGAGCCGTTCGCCAACGTTACGGCTGTCGGAGTGCACTGGCTGGCTGGCTTCCAGTTCGAAATCAAGGTCATCGCCCGTATTCCCCAGCGACCATGAATCCGCGCTACCGCTCCACCGAAGCCGCATCTCCGCATCTCACACGGCGCGGATTCCTCCAAGCCGGCTGTGTGGCAACCGGGATGGCCCTTGGCCTTCCGAACCTGACAAGTCGCGCCGCCGCCGTCGGTTCCGCCGAACCGAAAGAGTTTCCCTCAACCATCAAGGCAAGAAAACCCATGAGCCATATCACCACCAAGGACGGAACCGAAATCTACTATAAGGATTGGGGCTCCGGCCCGATCGTCACTTTCAGCCACGGCTGGCCACTCAGCGCCGATGCGTGGGACGCCCAGATGCTTCACCTCGCCGCCAACGGCTTCCGCTGCATCGCGCACGACCGCCGGGGGCACGGACGATCAAGCCAGCCCTGGCAGGGCAATGATATGGACACTTACGCTGATGATCTCGCGGAGCTTTTCGAAGCACTCGATGTCACGGATGCCATGATGGTCGGGCATTCCACCGATGGCGGCGAGGTGGCGCGCTACATCGGTCGGCACGGAACCGGCCGGGTTGCCAAGGCTGTTCTCCTCGGCGCAGTGACACCCATCATGATGAAGACCAAGTCAAACCCCGACGGATTATCGAAGGAGGTGTTTGACGGCTTCCGCTCGGCCTACCTGGCCGACCGGGCACAGTTCTTCCTCGATATCGCGAGCGGGCCGTTCTTCGGCTTCAATCGTCCCGGTGCGCACGTCTCCGAGGGCCGCATCCGCTCCTGGTGGAACCAGGGCATGATGTGCGGCCACAAGAACGGCTACGACTGCATCAAGGCCTTCTCGGAAACGGACTTCACCGAGGACCTGAAGAAGTTCGATGTGCCGACGCTCATCATCCACGGAGAGGATGACCAGATCGTCCCGATCGAAACCACCGCGAAGCTCGCCGTGAAACTTATCCCGAACGCTCAGTTGCGAATCTATCCGAAAGGCAGCCACGGGCTCGCCGACACCGACCGAGAGAAGCTCAACACCGACCTGCTCGAGTTTGCGCGTGCCTCGCGGTAAGGGTCGAATTGCCTCCCTGACGCGCGCTGGTTCACCGCGCCGCGGAAGGGATCCGCGATGACCAGCCGGGTCGCTGCCCGACGGCGACCCTCCCATGGTCCGATTGAGGGTAGCAACGTCGCCGTCCGATGGATACGGCGAAGGGGGCGGATACCCCTACGTAGTCGGATTCCGGATACGACCTAAGCCATCGGCTTATCAGCGCCTAAATCGTTTCCTTAGTCGCGTTTCAT
>VFQR01000234.1_pt1 | contig 104048 bp, 81 predicted proteins | sample 3512321 | NCBI WGS metagenome assembly VFQR01 (sample SAMN10412374, study PRJNA504923) | tailings metagenome | isolation source: Relicate 3 Philex TSF1 revegetated site | place: Philippines: Tuba, Benguet | collected 2017-08-29 | reverse complement strand
ATCTTGCGTGAGAAACAAGCTGCCTGCTCAGGCTCATCTTGCATGAGACAAGACTCCGTTCATGGAAAGTCGGAAAGCTGGTCTAGACTGGCAATGATGCGCCGGTGCGCCCCCAAGCGGCTCTTCTATCGTCTTTCGGTCCACCCCGATTCGCGTCTCGATCGCTCTCGCGGCGCGGTTTCGGAGTTCGCGATTTGAACGTGGCCGGTCCTTCGGCTGGACTCTCCCGCCAAGCGCTTTGGCTCCTTTCGGCCAAACTGGTTGGCTTCGCTTGCAATCTGGCGCTACCGGTTTTGCTGGCTCGCTCGCTATCTCCCTACGACTACGGTCTTTTCAAGCAGTCTTTTCTCGTCGTCACTACTCTACTCGGAGTCTTGCCGCTCGGGATGTCGATGAGCGCCTTTTACTACCTCGCCCGCGATACGGCCCGGCGTGGACAAACGGTCTTTCACATCCTGCTTTTTCACGGCGCGATGGGATTGGCGGCCGGCGCGGTGCTGGCCCTCTTTCCCGGCTTCTGGCGGCTGCTGTTCCCTTCCAGTCCCGAGCTTGCCGCGCGTGGCGGCATGATTGGGCTGATCGTCTGGACTGGCATGATCGCCACACTGCTTGAATCGCTGGCCACGGCCAACCGGGACGTCAAGCGTTCCAGCGCCTTCATCGCGGGGGCGCAAGCCCTGAAAACCTCCTTGCTGGTGGCCGCGGCGCTCTGGCGGCCCGATATCGATACGCTGCTGGCCGCGGGTTTGTTGCACGCCGCCGCCGAAGCGCTCGTGCTGCTCTGGTATCTACGGCACGCTTTTCCCGGCTACTGGCGCGAGTTCGATCCGGCTTTCTTGCGGGAACAACTTAGTTATGCATTACCCTTGGGCGGCGCCGGGATTCTCTATATCTTTCAAACCGACCTGCCAAATTACTTCGTAAGTTGGCTCCATGGCCCAGCCGCTTTCGCCGTTTACGCTAACGGCAACTTTCAGATTCCGTTGATCGGCCTCGTTCGCGACTCCCTTTCGGCGCTACTCATCGGGCGCATGAGCTCGCTGGAGGCCCAGAATCGCGGCCCTGAGATCGCCGCCCTCAACGATGCCGTGACGCGCCGTCTGATGTTGCTCTACTTCCCCGCCACGGCGTTTTTCTTCTACCAGGCCGAGGATCTGATTCTGCTGATATACGGAGATCAATACGCCGCTAGCGTATCCATATTCCGCGTCGCTCTACTGTCCTTTCCGCTCCAGGCCTTTTTGCTGGATCCCGTGCTCCGCGCGTACGCCGGGCACCGGTATTTCCTGCTGCGCTTGCGCGTGGCGTCCCTTTGCCTGTTGACCCTTGCGTTGTTTTCCCTCGGCCGGGAAGCGCCCCTGGCCTTCGTGATGGGAATTGTCGTGGCCATGCAGAGCGCCGAGCGCCTGGCTATTCTCCGGAAAGTTCGCGGCATTCTCGGCCGGAAGTCCTGGCTGCCTTGGCGCCCGCTGCTGGAACTGGGAATTCTGGCCCTCGCCCCCCTCGTTCCGATGGCTTTGCTGGAATCCTTCTGGCCGCTTTTACCGCGGGCCGTACGGCTCGGCTTGGACGCTTCGCTATACGGCGCTTTATTTCTCGCGGCGGGCTGGTTCAGCGGACGAATCCGCTCCGAAGATCTGCCTTGGAAGCGGGAGTTATCATAACGAATTGAGCAGTTTCCGCAGCAGGCCCGCTTGGCCGGCGCCGAAAGTGAGCGTTCTTGTGCCCGCCTACGGCGTCGCTCCCTACATCGCCGGAACGCTCGGCTCGATAGCCGCGCAGACATTCCAGGATTTCGAGATCGTTCTTGTGAATGACGGTTCGCCGGATACCCCGGAACTCCGGCGCGCGATCGAGCCTTTCGCCGGAACCCGTCTGATCTACCTGGAACAGCGGAACGCCGGGCCCAGCGCGGCCCGCAACACCGGTTTGGCCGTCGCGCAAGGGGAATATATTGCGTTCCTGGACGGCGACGATCTTTGGGATCCAGACTACCTAACGGTACAACTGCGCGAAATTGAAACGCGGGGTTTGCATATGGTGTACTGCGACTCGCGTTTTTTCGGAGACAACTTGCCGCCCGAAGCCTCGTTCATGGAGAAAGAGCCCTCATCCGGGCCGGTAACGCTCGAGAGCTTGATTCTGGAGCGTTGTGTCGTGATAACCAGTTGCGTACTGGTGGAGCGGCGGCGGGTTCTGCAAGCGGGCGGTTTCGATAGCAGCCTGCGCTGGAGCGAGGATTTCGATCTGTGGCTGCGTCTCTGCCGCCAAGGAGCCCAAATCGGCTACCACCGGGGAATCCTGGCGCAACGCCGGATGCACCGCGGTGCGCTCACCAACGACAGCACGGCGATGATGGACAGCTTGATCCGCATATTCGATGGCCTCGGCGCCGATCCGGAGCTTCCCCCTTCCGTGGTGGCCGCCGCCAGACTACGCCGCGAGCACTACCTTTTCGCCAAACTTTGGGCCCGGGGAAAAACGCTGCTAGGACAAAACCAAAGCGCCGAGGCGCGCCTGGCCTTCCAGGAAGCTCTCCGGCTGCGGCCCAGCTGGCGAACCCGCGCCTTGCTGGCGATGTTGGCCTTGCCGGATCCGGTACCCGTGCGCTTGTATGGAGTCTGGCAGAACGTTCTGGCCCGGCGCTTGCGCAAAGGTTCGGCCCATGCCTAGGCGCCGAGTGCTGCTCATGGGTTACTACGGAGCGGGCAATTGGGGCGATGAACTGATGCTTCTCTGCTTCCGGCGCTGGCTTGGACGGCAGGACCTTGACATCACCGTTCTGTCGGAGTATCCCGGCAACGTGGAACGGCTAAGCGGTTTGCGGGCCATTGCCAATCCCGCGCTCTGCGCCGGTTTTTGGCGTGGAGCGTGGTTCCGCGAAAAGGCTCGCCGCCTCTGGAACGAATTACGGAAAAGCGAAGCGCTCGTGGTGGGCGGCGGCGATCTGATCCGCCACGACCTCGGGTGGCCGTGCCTGCTATTCACCCTCGAAAAGATTCTCCTGGCCCGCGCTCTAGGCCGTGACGTATATCTGCTGAACGCGGGTATTGGGGAAGCCAGGAGCCGTTCGGCCAGCTTGCTGCTGAACTGGTGCCTGCGGCAATGCCGGGAGATCGTGGTGCGCGACCGGCGTTCGCTGGATATCTGCCGCCGCGCGGGGGCGTTCGCGCGCCTATGCCCCGACATCGTTCTGGCGCTGCCTCATTGGCTGCCTCCTCCACCCCCAAAGCTCTCCGCGAAAGCGTATATCCTAGTCTGCCTCCGTGCTTCGGCGAACGCGTTCGAACGCTACCCCCTCACTGGGGAACGGCTCCGCAATTTCGCGGCGGCCCTGGCCCGTTTGGCCACCGCTCATAATTTGGAAATCCGTTTTCTGCCCTTTCAGAATGGCGCGGATGAGGATGACGGCGCCGCTCACGAGCGGATCCTCGAGCATCTTCCCGCCGGGTTAGGCCATTTGTCGCCTTGGCCGCTGGACGCCGCCTCGCTCCAGTCCCACTTTCAAGCCGCCCGCATGGTCGTGGCCATGCGTTTGCATGCCGCCGTCTTGGCGGAGGCTTACGGGCGGCCTTTCGCTCTGATGCCCTACGACCACAAGATCGAAGAGTTCGGCGCGCTTGTCCCGCAAGCTCCTCTCTTGCGCGCCGGGGATTTGGACGATTCCGCAAAAGCCCAGCGGCTTCTCGAGGAAGCCCTCGCGATGCGGGACCGGGAGGCGGAGGGGGGAAGCAACAAGGCGCGGGGCGCGGGCGTGAGGGATTTCTGGGAGTCGTTTCCCTTGGGCGAAAAATCGCGGGTGTTACCCTAACGTCTTGTCATGTTGCGAGGTTTGGTTATCGCCGCCGCCAAGAGCGTTCCCTCCCCACTTCGCCGTTGGCTGCATTCCAACCGGCGGCTTTCGCAAACCGCCACGCGGCTTTTCGCCTCTCTCGTAGGCTCCTCTATCGCCACCATTCCAGAGGGACCGATGAAAGGCATCCGGCTCGTTCCGAGCCGGCATACCTCCCATGCACATCTCCGCGGCGTCTACGAGTCCGATGTCCTCGGCGCCCTAAATCGCCTTGTCGCCCCCGGAATGGTCTGTTACGACATCGGCGCCAGCATTGGATACCTGACGCTACTGATGGCCGGACGGGCGCGCGCCGTATACTCTTTCGAACCCGCGCCTCATGCCCGCGCCGAAATGGCCGCGCATATCCGGGCCAATGGTTTCGCCAACGTAACCGTCGTCGATTCGCCGCTCAGCGGCTCGGTCCGCGAAGTAGAGTTCGCCCTCACCGATGTCGCCTACGGATCGGGTATCCTCAGCGACCCAAATTCCGGTTGGCCTACCCTGAAGCTAAGCACCTCGACTCTGGATCTTTTCGCCGCGGGTCATGAAGACCCGGATTTCCTCAAGGTGGACATCGAGGGCGAGGAGGCCGTGCTTTTCGACGGAGCCCAATCGCTGTTGGCGCGCAAGGCGCCCGTGATTCTCTGCGAATTGCATTCTTTGGAGGCGCAGAACGCCGTGCTCGCCTCGCTCAAACCCTTTGGCTATCGATTTGAGAATCTTGGCGGCCAGGCCTTCCAACCCCGCGACCGCATTGTTGCGGGAGAATTCCACGTCGTGGCGATTCCCCCGCAAGCGTACTCCCCCCATGCATAACTCTTCTTCCCCAACCTCCGCCCAGTCCACGGAAATCAGCTTCTCGTTCGGCAAGAATTGGGAAGCCTTCGTCGCGCAACACTACTCTGAGCGGCGTTTGGAGATCGCCCGGCGGCGTCTCTTGGATTTCTTGCGCCTTCCCTCGCTTGCCGGAAAATCCTTTCTCGACATCGGCTGCGGCAGCGGCATCCATTCCTTGGCGGCCTTCACCGCCGGCGCTTCCCGCCTGAGCGGTTTCGATCTCGATCCCGCCAGCGTCTCCACCGCAAGAAAACTACGCGAGATGAAGGGTTCCCCAGAACACTGGAAGATTACGCAAGGTTCGATCCTCGACGAGAACTTCCTGAGCGGCATCGAGCCCGCCGACATCGTCTACTCCTGGGGAGTGCTGCATCACACCGGCAAAATGTGGCAAGCCGTCCGGAACGCCTCGCGCTTTCTCTTGCCGGGTTCGCTCTTCTACATCGCGCTTTATCAAACCACTCCCCGATCCCCCTACTGGATCGACGTCAAGAAACGCTACAACGCGGCTTCCGGCTTTCGGAAGCGCTGGATGGAATATCACTACGTGGCGCGGCACGTGGTGCTCCCGGAACTGATCCGCTTCCGTAACCCCATGCGTCAGATATCGGGTTACGAAGTAAATCGCGGCATGGACTTCATGACGGACATCCGCGACTGGCTGGGCGGCTATCCCTACGAAGACGCCTCCGTTCCGGAGACGCTTCGCTTTGGGGTCGAGGAACTGGGTTTGCAACTGATCAATATCGACATTCAACCCACGCTGGTCGAGTATCTGTTCCGTAAGCCGCCCGCGCCCTAGTCAAGGCCAGGTAAGCCATAAGTTCACGCTTGGGCCCATGATACCCTCTGAAATTATCTGGAGGTGTACGCATCGCACTAGCACAGTCCCTTCTGGTTGAGAGGATACGCAGGGGAATACATAGTTTTCTTCGGCCCGAACACTACTTGTGGCTGGCCAACCGCTACAATGCCGCGTTGGTGATCGCCACGATCGGTTTACCGGAATACCGCCGCTTAGTGCGTGGTCCGCAAGGCGCGCGGGACCGGGAAATCTATTCCCTCAAACTGCCTAAGCTTCGCTATCCCTTTCATTTGCGCCATGGCACAAGCGACGGCCTGGAAGTAATGCACACTCTCATCCGCGAAGCTTAAGAGTGCGCGGCTCCCGGTGGCGAGGCTGGAGAAGTACGTTGGATCGTCGACGCGGGCGCCAACATAGGCGACTCGGCGATTTGGTTCCTCAACCGGTTTCCCACGGCCAGCGTCTTGGCCTTGGAGCCCGATCAAGAGAACTTCGAACTCTTGAGCATGAACGCCGAACCCTACAAGGAACGCGTCGTGGCGCTGCGGAACGCGCTTTGGTGGAAATCCTCGGCCTTGAAAATAGCCCGTGCCGCCGGGGACAATAGCCACTCGATGCTGGAGTGCCAAGAAGGCGAAGCGCCCTATTGCCAGGGCCTAACTCCTTTCGAACTTATGGAGCGGTACGCCATCCCGCAAGCCGATATCTTCAAGATCGATATCGAAGGATCCGAAGAAATTCTTTTCCGCCAAGAGAACCTGGAGTGGCTTTCCCGATGCAGGGTGGTGGTGGTGGATGTGCATAGCGACGAAGCGGGCCGCGCCGTTGGCGCGGCGGCTAGGCGATTCGGGTACATCGTGCGGCGTCATCGGGAGCTGCTTGTCCTGCGCCGGAGCGGCGAGCTTTAAGAGCGCCGCCGCAAAGTCTGAAAATCGATGGCTTCCATTCCATCTTGGCGGTGAAAAGCGTGGATGCCCGCGGGCGCCTCTCCATCCGCGGGGGACTCTTGGGCTTCCGGGTACACCGAGTGCAAGGGAGACTCCCGGTAAGTTTCTGGATCGATCTCCAGAATCTCCATGAAATGGAGCGCGTAGCCGTAGCGGACGCTGCCATCTTGCACCGGACGCAAAAGCTTGCCGCGCCAAACGAAAGGCCGTCCCGCCGAACGCGCGAAGCGTATATCGCGGCACACCGGGGCGCGGGGATGAACGCGCCAAGGACCTTGCAGGGACTCGCTCCAGTAAAGCCACGTCTGCGGGGCGCTCCAGCGGGGCTCGCGCAGGGTGAAGAAGAGGTAGAAACGTTCTTCCCGCTTCCACAGAACGGCGTCGCGCCCGGCCACGGGTAACAGCACTCCGGCTTTCTTCCATCGATAGGGGAATGCCTCCGCTTCGAAAAGCTGCAATTCACCCGCTTGGCCACTTTCCGGGAGCAAGTACTGGCGTCCGGCGTCGGTAAAGACGAAGGGGTTGGAGAGATGATGCGAACGTTCCAGCACGGGCCGCGCGGGGCCTGGGCGCAGATCCGCGTCCAAGGTCATCGCCGCCAGGTGCGCGGCGCCTCCCGTCGCTGGGGCATCCTCGACAAACAGATAGCGTTGGCCGTTGTGCATCATGACGTAGGGGTCGGCCCAATAACGTCCAGGCGGGGCTTCCAGCCATCGGTAGTCCTTGCTTTCCAATGGGAGCGGATCGTCTTGTCCGGCGTGGCGAAGACCCACCCTCCAGTGATATTCACGGCTTGGAGAGAATCTGTTCTTCACGGCGGAGGCGGCACGGACGGCCGCGAAGCGAATTACTTCAAGATTACCGGGGCGGCGGTAAATCTTGCGCTTTCCCCGGTAATCGCCCGCCGGGGCCGCGCCGCGAACTTCGCCGTCCCTGTGCAACCCGTGAAGCGCTTCGATCAAGAGCGTCACACCAGTGGCGTAGCCCGCGATACGGTTCGGGCCCAAGCGAAGCGCCTTTTCCGTCGCCGCTAAACCCTTCCCCAGGATCAAGCCTCCGTCGAGTTCCTCGGTAAGCCGTTGCAGAATCACGCCGCTAGTCGCGCGGTTTTCGGCCAGTTCCCAGAAGTAAGGCGGCCCGCCGCGATAGAAGTCGTTGTCTCCATGGTGATAGCTCCAGACCCCATGCCGGGCCGCGTCCAGAATAGGACCGCGCAGGATGTTGAACCCATAGCGCAGGATAACGTCGAGCTTGGCCTCGCGAATTCTCTCAACATCGGCGGCCGGGAAGCGGTGCACGAATCTCTTCGTCTCCGGCGTCACCATTAGGCCGGGCACACCCTCCAGCAGGGGGCGCAGGCTGAGGGGCGCGAACAGCCGCGTCAGTTCCGGATCAGCGCGATGGCTCCAGCGGTCCAACGCGCTCCAAGCCAGAAGCCGGCGCGCTTGTTCGTCGCGGGCGTAAAGCTCCAGTAATCGCCGCCAGCGGCCGCCAGAGGGCGGCATTCCGGCGGCCGCCGCGGCCTCGAATTGGCGATTCCAAATTACAAGCGCGAATTCGCAGAAACCCGCCCGGGCCACCTGCTCCAGGGAAGCCGCTAGGATACCCGGGCACATCTCCTCGTCGAGCATGAGGCCGATCCGCAGCGGCGCCGCGCTTCCCACGCCTTCCAGAAACTCGCGCTCATGCAAGGGACAACGCAACTCTGGAGGCAGCTCCGGCAGCATGAATTCCTTAGCGGGCGGCACGCCGCCAACCTTCCAGCATCAACAGCTGCCAAATGATCTGATAGTTGTCCCGGCGCCCGCTATCGTGCTCCCACAAAAGGTAGCGAAGGAATTTCTCTTGCACGAAGCCGCCGTCGAGAAAGCGGCGGCTCAGCAGATGATCCCGCGCGTAATCCCGCAATGGCCCGCGAAACCATTCAGCCAAGGGCACGCCGAACCCTTTCTTGGGCAGGTTCAAGTTTTCCGCCGGAAGCCGGCTTCGCATGCTTTCGAGGAAGAGCGCCTTGCCCTTGCCGTTCCTCATTTGTTCGCGGGCCGGCAATTGAAACGCGTACTCCGCCAGCTTGTGATCAAGCAATGGCGAGCGCACCTCGATGGAATTCGCCATCGACATCCGGTCGACCTTTACCAACATGTCTCCGCTTAACTTGGCCGTGGCCTCGAAGTGAATGGCTTCGGCGAGAACGTCCGTACTGGCTTTGGGGAGGGCGTCCGGGAATAAGCTCCGCCAAGCCGCCTCGGTTTCCGAGGCGATCCGGTAAGGTTCCGCCACCAGGCGCCGCCGGATTTCGTGCGGCACGTGATTGAATTCGAAATAGCGCTCCAGCGGCGTGGCCCGGGTTACGATACGCAAGTAGTTCTTTCCGGGCGCCGTATAGGGCAAGGTCCCGGCGGCCCAAGCCCCGGCCGCGCGCAACCAAGCCGGAATCGCGTCCCAACGCCGCAGGCGGTCGAGAAAAAAGAAACTGTCGTAGCCGCAGAAGATCTCATCCCCCCCGTCGCCGCTGAGCACCACCTTGGCATGCTCCCGCGCGAAGCGGCTGACTATATACATTGGGATGACGCTGGTATCGGCGAACGGTTCGTCCAAGAAGGAGACGATCTTCTCCACTAGTTCCACCGAATCCGGCTTGACGACTATATCGTGATGCTCGGTGCGGTATTTGCGGGCGACGCGGCGGGCGGCCTCCAGTTCGTTAAACGGCGCCTCCTCGAAACCGATCGAGAACGTCTTCACCGGACGCTCCGATTGCAGCGCCATCGCGGCCACCACCGCCCCGGAATCCACGCCCCCGCTCAAGAACGCGCCCAACGGAACCTCCGCCACACGCCGCAGAGCCACGCTTTCGTCGAATAACTCGCGCAGGCGCTCCAGCGCTTCTTCTTCTTTGTATTCGGGCCCGGCCTCCACCCGCGCTTCCGGCACGCTCCAATACCGGCCTCGCTTCTCCGTTCCGGCGGCGTCAAACTGGATCCAGCCGCCAGCGGGCACTTGCCGGATCTGCCGGTAGATCGAGCGAGGCTCGGGGATATAGCGAAAACAAAAGTATAGTGCCAGCGATTCGGAATCGACGTCCAGATTCAAGCCCAAGCCTTGAAAACACTTCAATTCGCTCCCAAAATAGAGCGCCTCCTCCGTCCGGCAGTAGTACAGCGGCTTTTTCCCGAAACGGTCCCGCGCCAGCGTCAGGCGCCGTGCGTTTTTCTCCCACAAGGCGATCGCAAACATGCCCCGCAAGAGCTGAAAACAATCGGTCCCCTCGTCCTCGAAGGCGTGCACGATCGTCTCGGTGTCGGCGCGGGTCCGGAACACGTGGCCTTGCCCGGCCATGCGTTTCCGCAACTCTCCATGGTTATAAATCTCGCCGTTAAACACCACGGCCAGCGAAGCGTCCTCGTTAAAAATCGGCTGCTGGCCGCCCGCCAGATCGACGATCGCCAACCGTCTCATGCCCATCGCGCAGTGATCCGTTTCTAAGTAGCCGTCCTCGTCCGGGCCGCGGTGCGTGATGCGGCCGTTCATTCGCCGCGCCACATCCAGTTGCGCGCCTCCCAAGAAACGAAAATACCCCGCAATGCCGCACATATGAGCAAGTGTAAAATACAGAAGCGGTCATGAATGTTTTGGAACGCCAAGCATGTTGAAGCGGCTGAAGCGGCTGCGCCCCTTCCTGATTCCCTACACCGCCTTGCGCAACGCCCAGGCCCGTTTCCGCTACGCCCTTGGACGTATCGATTCCAGCGGGGGCGCCACCACCGTTCACCGTCCCCTTGAAGACAGCCTTTCTTACATTCGCCAGGTCTTCAACGACTTCAACCGCTATGCGGGGCTTAGCCTCGAAAGCGTCGAGGGCAAACGCTTCGCCGAGCTCGGCCCAGGCGACAACCTTGGACTTGGCTTACTTTACCTCGCATGGGGCGCGGCGTCCTACACCGGTCTGGACCGCTTCTACCCCGTGCACGACGCTGGACGGGAACGCGAAATCTATCTGGCCTTGCGCGAATCGCTCGATACCGCGTGCCGGAAGCGTTTCGACGACGCCGTCGACCTTTCCTCCGGCATCCGCTTCGACTCCTCCAGAATCCGCTGCGTATACGGCGCCAGCGCCGAACACTGCGACCGTTTCCTTGACGCGGGCAGCGTCGACGTCCTCCTTTCCCGCGTCGTGATTCAAAGCGTGGACCTCGATTTGGCAATTCCGGCGATGGACCGTCTCCTTGCCCAAGGTGGCGTCATGGCCCACAAAATCGATTTTCGCGACCTCGGCATGTTTCTGCCTTTTGGCTACCATGCCTTGGAGTTCCGCACTCCATCAGAAGGTCTCTATCGTTGGATGATCCAGCGCGGGGATCATCCCAACCGCAGACATATTCCTTACTACTCCCGGCAACTCACTGGACTCGGGTACAGCTTCCAGATTCTCCGTACCGGCGTCGTTCTCCAAACGCCGCCCGATTTCTGGAGACCCATCGAACCGCACGTCGAAACGCTGAATTCCGGAGTCCATTACCAGCCCGCCGACGCCACCTACGTGGAGGCCATCCGCCCCCGGCTGGCGCCCGAGTTTCGAAACCTCTCCACGGAAGACTTGCTCACCGCAGGCATATTCCTGATCGCCGGGAAGCCTAGCCGATAACATCTCCATGCGTCCCGTTCTCAATCTCCTGAAGCGCAACCGCTCTATCTGCATCGCCCTGGTGGCTCTACGAAGCTACTTAGACCGCCGCAAGTATCGCTCCGGCGATATTTCTTCTCCCGGTGGCGCCACTACGGTGCACCGTCCGCTCGAAGAAAGCGTCGGTTATCTCCGCGCCTGTTTCGAGGATTTCAACCGCTACGCGGAACTGAGTCCGGAAGCCGTCGTTGGCCGTCACATGGTGGAACTGGGTCCCGGCGACAACCTTGGTATTGGATTGCTTTATATCGCCTGGGGGGCCGCTTCCTATGTGGGCATGGACCGTTTCTCCGCGCCCCACGACGTGGAACGGGAGCGCGAAATTTATCTGGCGCTTAGAAGCACCCTCGACGGCGAACAAAGGCGCCGCTTCGACGAAGCCATCGATCTTAGCGGGGGCATTCAATGGAACGAGAAGATCATCCGCTATTGCTACGGCGCGGCGGCCGAGGATTGCGATAAATTCCTGCCAGCGGGCTCCGTCGATATCGTTCTCGGACGCGGCGTTCTCCAGGCCACCGATATCCAACGCGCGCTCACGGCGATCCACCGTCTGCTCAAACCGGGCGGCTTGACCTGTCACAAAGTGGAGCTCCGCGATTTGGGCATGTTCAGCAAGCATGGTTTCCATCCCTTGGAATTCCTTACCCTCCCCGAATCCCAATACCGGTGGATGGTCGAAGGAGCCGACCTCCCAAACAGGCGCCATATCCACGACTACCGGCGCGTCCTCGAAGAATTGGGCTTCCGATCCATCATCCGTATCGCTTGCGTCATCGATCCTACCCAGCCCGGTTTCCCCGAGGCCTATCGCGAGGTGCTGCCGCATAAGGAGGCCTTGAGCGCTGGCGTCGACTACATCCCGGCTTCCCTGGAATTGGCCACCAGTATCCGGCCGCGGCTCGACCCTCAATTTCGGGGGTTAAGCGATGATGAGTTGATGGCCGCTGGAATCTTCTTCACGGCCTGGAAACGTCCCTAGGGGGAAACATGCGCTCGGCAGCCGAGATCGCTTTTCGCCTCCGCCAGGAATGCATTAATCTCCTGGTTTATTGGCGGCCTCCCCGTGCACCGTCTCGCCTTCCAGCGTCTCTGCCCCTGCCGCCGCTGCCACCCGTCCGCGCGTCTTTTTCACAGCCGGAAGCGCCCGTTCGCTGGCGCCGCGATCCCGTCTCGGGCGTGGAATCGCCGCCCCGTTACTTTCGGCGCATACCCTATTTGGATATCCAGCGCGCCGGGGATCACAAGAAAATCTGGGACCGGAACCGGCACCAGGACCTGGCCGTGCTTGCGGCTCAAGGAAGGATCGCGGAAACCCGCGCCTTGCTGGACGATTGGATCGCGCAAAACCCCGTGCATCGCGGCATGAACTGGACCAGCGCCTTGGAGGTCGCCTTTCGCGCGCTGAGCTGGCTTTACATCTGGCAATTCGCGCCAGCGGGGACGCTTCCCGCTTCGTTCTTGGATACGCTTTACGCGCACGGGCTTCACCTCCACCACAACTTGTCCGTTTATTTCTCCCCCAACACACACCTACTCGGAGAAGCCGTGATTCTGCATGCCCTGGGCCGTTTCTTCGAAGAAGCGGACTGGCGGAGACGCGGACGCGAGTGGACTTTATCTTGCCTGCGGGATCAGGTGCTGCCGGATGGCGCCTATTTCGAACAATCCACTTATTACCACGTTTACGCCTTGGACTTCTTCCTGTTGCACCACCACCTGGAACCATTGCCGGACTCCGGGCGGGAGACGCTGCGCCGCATGGGCGGCTTTCTACAGGCTCTGCTCGGCGAAGCGGGCGAACTGCCTTTCCTTGGAGACGACGACGGCGGCAGGTTGTATCATCCTTTCGACGAACCCTCCCGCTTTGGGCGCGAGTCGCTGCAACTCCTTTGGTCCAACCAGGACCCGCCGCCGCCCTCGAGCGTCTTCCCCAACGCGGGCCTGGTTTTTCTGAGCAACGGCGAAACGCAGATCCTATTCGACGCGGGACCTTTCGCCAAGGGTTCGGCGGGCCATTCCCATTCCGATTCGCTGAGCCTCACCGCTCGCACCGCCGACGGGGAGATTCTCATCGATCCGGGAACCTTCACCTATGTTGCGGACCCAGCCTGGCGCGACCTCTTCCGCTCCTCGGCCATGCATAACACCCTACGCGCCGGTAAACTCGACCAAGCGCTTCCCGCCGGCCCTTTTCGCTGGGATCGCCATCCCGAAGTTAGACTCCTGGAGCGTTCGATCCATCAAGCGAGCGCCGAGTGCTCCTTTCACGGCTTCCTCCATCGCCGCGCCGTGCGCTGGGATGACGCCGCCCGTATTCTCCATATCGAGGATACCGTCCACGGCCCCGCGGGCAAGCATTGGATTGAACAGTTCTGGCACTTCGCCACCCTGGAGGCGAGAGAGAGACTCCAGGTCGACGCCATTCCGGGTTTCGCGCTCGTCCAGCGCCCAGAGTTAAGTTGGAGATCCCGCCGCTTCGGAGACAAAGAAGACGCTCCCGCCTTTGCCTACCAAGGCCTTAGCTCTCTTCCCCTCACACTTCGCGCGAGAATTCAGCTCTAACCCGATGCTAAACTCGGCCTGTGAGCCTTTTCGCCAAAGGTCGACTTCCTCGCGCCTTGTTGTTCCGGCCAGAGATTCTACAGGCGCCTTCAGCCCCGCTCTCCCACCCGGTCTCCCCCGCCTTTTCCGCTTCGCGGGCCTCCGCCCTTTCCCAGCCGGCGGCCCCGGCCACCAGCGCGCCAAGCGCGCGATTCGCCGCGCCGCCCAACGCGCTGAGCGGCGCCGGTATTTTTTTCCTGAGTGTTTTTCTTTTCTTTCTTTTCTCCCGTGTCCTCGATTTCGGGCTCAACTCCCTTCATCTGCCCTTGGTTTTTTCCACCATCTGCCTGCTCATCGCTTTGGTTAGCGGATTCCAAAGAGCGCTCCAGTTGCAGGCGATGCAACTTCTGCTAGCCTTCACCGTCTGGATGCTGATCTGCACGCCTTTCAGCGTTTGGCGGGGCGGTTCCGTGGAATTACTCAGGGAGACCTGGAGCAAATCGCTCATGGCGGGCTTTATCGTCGCGGCGCTGGTACAGACTAGCGCGCAATCGCTGCGCATCATGAAGACCTTGGCTTTTGCTTTTCTGGCCGCGGGCGCTCTGGGATTGATCGTCGGCGAATCCATGGACGGGCGGCTCATGCTCGCCGTGGGTTCTTACTCCAATCCCAACGACTACGCCGTGGCGATCATTTACGGTTGCGTCACCTGGTACTTCATGATGCATTCTCCCCGGCACTCCTTCTTCCTGAAAGTCTTCTCCGCTGGCGTTATCTTGTTCCTCCTGTTCATGCTCCTAAAAACCGGTTCGCGAGGCGCCATGATCGCGGCTTGTCTCACGTTCGTCCCGGTTTTTGCCCGTTACCGGGCTAGCACCAAGCTAGTGGTCGCCATCGCATTGCCCAGCATCCTCGCGATTGGGCTTGTCGCCCTGCCCCCGGAAATGCGGTCCCGCTACCTGACTTTCTTCTCCAGCGAGAGTATCGAGAAGGCCAAGACCGTCGAGGAGCAAGAGTTTCTGATTCGCGCCCAAGGTTCAAGCCAACAGCGCCTGCAACTAGCCAAGGACGCCATCCTGCTGACCTTTCAGAACCCCATCTTTGGGGTTGGCCCAGGCATGTACAGCGCCGCGCAGAACGACTTGAGCATCGCGCGCTCGCAACCGAAAGGCGCATGGCTGGGCACGCACAACACCTACCTCGAAGTCTCCAGCGAAACGGGATTTCCCGGATTTATCATCTACATGGCTTGCCTGTTGGTATGTTGGCGCGATTTGCGCCGTCTGGAAAGGGCTACCGCGGCGCGGCGCGACCCGCAAGCGCAAGAAGTGCAAACCCTGGCCTTCACGATGCGTTTGCTGCTGCTTAGTTCCCTTATCTTCTTCTTCTTCGAGCACATTCCTTTTAGCCCCTTCGTGCCGGTGATCACCTGTTGGATCGCGGCTTTCTCTCGCGCGGCGAGCAACGAGATGCAGCTACAGGCAGGGCTTGAGCGGCCCGCGCCCCGTGCGGCTCGAGCGCCAGTCCCCGCCTGGGCCCGCTGATCATGTGCGGCATTGCTGGCTTCGTCCACGGCGTAACGCCGCCGGATTCTCCACTCCCCACTCTCAACAAGATGATGGAGACGCTCGGCCACCGGGGTCCGGACGGCCGCGGTTCCTGGAACGATGGGCACGCCTGGCTTGGGCATTTACGCCTTTCCATCGTGGATCTCGCCGGTGGCCATCAGCCCATGGCGAACGAGGACGAGAATCTCTGGCTTACCTATAACGGCGAGGTCTTTAACCATGCGGACTTGCGCCCGGCGTTGGAGGCCGCCGGTCACCGTTACCGCAACCGCTCCGACTCGGAAACCCTGCTCCACGCCTACGAGGAATATGGCCCCTCCAGCCTGGAGAAGTACCGGGGCATGTTCGCCTTTGCGATCTGGGACCGCCGCCGCCGCGAGTTATTCGCCGCCCGCGACCGCTTCGGCATCAAGCCTTTCTACTACTTCTGGGATGGCCGCGTCTTCGTCTTCGCCAGCGAGATCAAGGCTCTTCTGGCGCATCCCAGCGTCTCCGCCAGACCGGAGCTGCGCTCTTTCGCCGAATACCTCTCCTTTGGATTTCTGGACGGCGCGCACACGATGTTTGAAAACATCCACGCGCTCCCGCCCGGTCATTGGCTGCGCCTGAGCCTTACCGAAGACGCGCCCCGCCTGGAGATCCAGCGTTATTGGGACGCCCCCGTGCCGCTCGAAGATTTCCCCCAGACACCCCAGCGCTTAGCCTCCGAACTCGACGCGGCGGTGGAACTGCGCCTGATGAGCGACGTTCCACTCGGGCTTTTTCTATCCGGGGGCGTGGATTCTTCCGCCATCTCCGCGTTGGTGAAAAAACGCGCCGGAGGCCCCGTAAAAAGCTTTAGCGTCGGATACGCCGAGTCCCGCTATAGCGAGCTGGCCTATGCGCGCCAAACCGCCGCCGCGCTGGGAACCGAACACCACGAGATCGAAGTATCCGCGGACGATTTTTTCGGCGCCTTGCCCCGGCTCGTCTGGCACGAAGACGAACCTATCGCTTGGCCTTCCAGCGTGCCGTTATACTTCGTCAGCCGCCTAGCCCGCGGCCATGTCACCGTCGTGCTCACCGGCGAGGGAGCCGACGAACTTTTCGCGGGCTACCAACGCTACCGGCACTACTCGCGCGACCTGGTTCTGGCGCAATCTTACGAACGCTTCCCCGCCCCGCTCCGCCGCGCCATTCGCGCCTGCATCGCCAAGTCCCCAGGCCTTGGCCCCGATCTCCGCCGCAAGCTCGGCCACACGATTCTCGGACGCGATCTCTCCTTTGAAAGCCTCTACCTGGACAATTACTACTCCGCCTTCGGCGCCCGCGAGATCGCCGCCCTGCTGCCCGGCGCGGGAGATCCCTACGCCACTTATCTCTCGTACTTCGCGTGGCATTCCGAAGCCACGTTGCTCCGGCGTCTGCTTTTCGCCGACCAGAAAACCTATCTGCCGGAACTCCTGCGCAAGCAAGACCGCATGTCGATGGCCGCGGGTATCGAAAGCCGGGTTCCCTTCCTCGATCATCATTTCGCCGCGCTGGCCGCCGCGCTGCCCGATGCCGCGAAACTGGGCCCCCATGGCGAGAACAAGTACATCCTCAAACAAGCCGTCCGCGGCATTATCCCTCAGGAGATCATCGATCGCCCCAAGATGGGCTTCCCGACGCCGCTCAAGGAATGGCTCGCCGGGCCTTACAGGCAACCGGTGGAGAAGCTGCTGCGCGACCCTCGAGGCTTCGTTTCGCAAACCCTGCGTCCGGACGCCGTCGAGGCGACTCTGGCTCTTACCGGACGCGAAGATACAACCGATCGCGTCTGGCGATTATTGACTCTGGAACTCTGGGGCCGGGAGTTCTTCCTGGACGGTCGCGTGGAGCTGCACCCCTGAATGCTGTGGACGCTCATCGCCTTCGTGATTTACGTCTTGGCGGGCTATCCCCTGCTTCTGTGGCTGCTAGCGCGAAAAGCCAAACCCCTCCGCGCGGAATTCTCTCCGCGGACGGTAAGCGTCCTGCTGGCCGTGCGGAACGGTGAGTCTTACCTTGCCGCCAAGTTGGATAGCCTCCTGGCGCTAGATTACCCCAGCGATCTCCTCGAAATCCTCGTGATCGGCGACGGTTCGACCGACCGCGGCAAGGAGATCGCGCTGCGCTACGCCAGCGGCGATTCGCGTATTCGTTGGATCGCCGCCCCGCCGCTCGGAAAATGGAACGCCTTGAACCGCGGGCTCGCCGAGGCGCGGGGCGAGATCATCTTTTTTACCGACGTGCGGCAACGCCTGGCTCCCGATTCCCTGCGTAACTTGATCGCCCGTTTCGCCGATGAGAGTGTGGGCTGCGTGTCGGGTGAGTTGGAGATCCCCGGACAGGGCCCCGGTCTTTACTGGCGCTATGAGAAATTCATCCGCAAACGCCAAGCCCGCCTCGATTCGGTTATCGGAGCCACGGGCGCGATCTACGCGCAACGCCGCGCTTTGTGCGGGCCCCTGCCGCCGGACACCCTGCTCGACGACGTTCATTTTCCGATGCAGGCTTTTTTCGCCGGGTACCGCGTCGTATTCGAGGAGCGGGCCCGAGCCTGGGATGAGCCCACCGCCCTAGACCGGGAATACCAGCGCAAGGTTCGCACCCTTGCGGGAAACTACCAGTTGATCGCCGCTTTCCCCGCCTTACTGACGCCGCGCAACCGGATGCTCTTTCATTTCTTGAGCCACAAGTTCGCCCGGCTTCTTTTGCCTTTCGCGCTGCTGTCCATCTTCGGTCTCTGCGTTTGGCAAGGCCGCTGGTGGCTGGCGGGGACGCAAGCGCTTGTCTATTTACTGCCCGGCCCGGCGCGCACCTTCACGGTGCTGATGGGCGCCACGCTGCAAGCTTCTTCCTACCTTTGGCGTGGACCGAAAGGGTTCTGGAAATGAGCCGCCTGTTGCTTATGGTGCAGCAGTTCACGCAGGGCGGCAGCGAACGCCAATGCGCTCAAGCCGCCATCGCCTTACATCGGGCGGGCCATGAAGTGTACTGCGCCGCCCTGCGCCCCGGCGGCATGCGCGCCGCCGAGCTTGCCGCCGCTGGCGTTCCCCTGACAGTCTTTCCCGTCGCCAGTTTCGCTTCACTCGACCCCTTGCGGCAGGGGTTGCGCTTTCTCCGCTTTCTGCGGCGGGAACGAATCGGAGTCGTGCATTCCTTCGACGTTCCCTCCAACGTCTTTGCCGTACCTTGGGCGCGCTTGGCCCGCGTGCCCCTCGTACTGTCGAGCCAACGCGCCCATCGCGATCTCACTCCTTCCCAGTTGCGCCCTTTCGAAAAACTCGCCGGCCGGCTGGCGGATAAGATCGTCGTGAATTGCCAAAGCGTGCGCCATGAGCTTATCGAAAGTCATGGCGTCGCTCCGGAGCGAACGCCCGTGGTCTACAACGGAATCGACACCGCGTACTTCACGCCGCAAGGGCCCCGCGCGCCTCTTCCCTTCCCTCCCGGCGCCGTCGTCGTGGGCGCTCTCTGCGCCTTACGCCCCGAGAAGGACTTGCCCACTCTTCTGCGCGCCTTCGCCAAGGTCGCCTCGCGCTTTCCCCAAGCTTATTTGCTCCTGGCCGGCGGCGGCCCCGAGCGCACGCCGCTGGAGGCCTTATCGATTCCCAGCCGGACTTACTTCGCCGGCGCTCAAGCGGATACGGCGCCCTGGTACCGCGCTATCGATTACTTCGTCCTCCCCAGCCGCAGCGAGGCGCTTTCCAACTCCCTCCTGGAGGCCTGGTCTTGCGGCTGTGTTTGCATCGCTTCCCACGCTGGCGGCAATCCGGAGATCGTACGGGACGCCAGCCGCTTGTTCCCTCCTGGAGACGACGGCGCGCTGGCCGCTTTGTTGGCCGGGATGCTTGCCGGCCATCCACGCCACCGGCGGGTTCAGCCCCTAGATCCCCAATTCCGGCTGGACCGGATGGCTGCGAACTTAGCGGAAATCTACGGTCTCTGAGCGTTCGCGAACTAGTACCAAATCCCAGGTTGCGCGCGGCGGTTCGCCTCCACCGTCTCCACCCGGCAGGCGTCCCGGTAAGCGGCGGCCGCCGCCAGATCGATCACGGTCCGGTCCGGCCCGGCGGACTTCGGCGCTTCGCTCCGCGTTACTGCCGCGCAACGCTCCATCTCCCGCCGGAGCGGCTGAATCGCGGCGCCGGGCAATTCAGACTCGTGAAGCACGTACCAACGCAAGCCGGGCGGCGCGCCTTTCGACCGTAGTTGCCCGCGAACGCCGTTGTTGAGCACGGGCTTGCCGTCCCACCCGTGCGGAACTCCCAATAGCCACACCTCGCCGGTGGCTTGCCCTCCCAAGCGCTCTTGGATCGCCGCCGTTGCTTGACCAGCTCTCCGCGCCGCTTCGCGCCAGGATTGGCCCTGCAACCAGAGCCTCCAGCCGCCCATCGCCGCAAAGACCGCCGCCGCCGCCAGCAATGCCAAGTTGCGCCGGCGCTCGTCCACCGCCAAACTCTCCACGCTCTTGGCGCAAGCCAAAGCGAAACCGAATTGCGCCACGAAGAGATAGTAGTCCGCGCTTACGGTACGGGCGAAAACGCTGGTCGGCGCCAGAGCCGTTACCGCCCACAACGCCGCCCAGATCCAAAGGCCCCACTGGCGGCTCAGCCACGCCAACGCACAAAAAAACAAACAAGCCGCGGCTATTCCCGCCACGACTCCCGGATCGGGATCGCGAAAAACGAGGGGACCCCCAAAAGGCGTGATCGTGTGCGCCAGCGACTTAATCTCCGCCAGTACAATGCCAAAGCTTCCGGAGGCCGAATACACCGAACGGCTATCGCCTTGCGCGGCGATCCGGAATAATCCGTTTGGATACCAGAGAACAAAGGCCGCGAAAAGCGCCGCCGGAACGGCGAAGGCCCCGAACGGCCACACCCACGCCAAATCCGGTTTCCACTTCCGGTTTCGGCTCCAGTGCCGCCATGCGTCGGCGAGAGCCAGCAAGCCCACGTAAACCGCCGCCGTTTCCTTCATGCCCAACGCCACGCCGAACAATCCCACCGCCAGCCAATACGCCGCAGGGCTTCCCCGTCCATCCCGTTCCCCATCGCGATAAAGCTTCCAGGCGAGAAGCATGCCCAACAAGCAGAGCGTGGCCAACAAATCCTGCATCGTCGCGAACCAGAATAGGAGTGCATGATTTCGCGGCGAGAAAAACACGAACGACGTGGCCGCCGCGGCCCCAGCCCAATCCAACGCGAAGTATGCCTGGGCGAAACGCCCAAACAACCACATGGCCGCTATATATGCGGCGCCCATGAGCGCTCCGATCGTGAAACGGTCCAGCCCGGTGCTTCCTGGAATTCCCCGGAATATCAGGTTGCGCAAGGGACGGTACAAATGGTCGGACGACTGATACCAAGGCTCCCCGGCGTCTTCCACCAAGTGCACGAAATCGTCCGACAGAAAACCCGGCGGAATGGTGGACATCACGATCCACGCGAGTGCCAGGGAAAACACAAGGAGGAGCGCGATGTCGGTTCTTCTGAAAGTTTTCAAGGGCATTGTCAGTTTTTCCGTTCCGGCTCAGCCGCCGCCTTGCGAAAACCCCGCCCCGTCACGCCGGAGTCGAGGGCTTCTTATAGTCGCCCCGGCTGAAGTATTTCTCCAGCCAGATGTATAGGCAGATGAACAGATACCGGCTGCCCATTTCCTTGATCTTCAACTTGGATTCGCCTGTCCGGCGATTCTGCCAGGTAATTGGCATCGAAGTCCAGCTATACCCGCGCACCACGGCTTTCAGGGGTAATTCGACCGTGAGATTAAAGTGAGGTGACAAGATCGGCCGGCAGCCCTCGATCACCGTGCGCCGGTAGGCCTTGAAGGCGTTCGTGGTGTCGTTCAACTTGATTCCGAAGAGCGTCTTGATGAAGAGATTGGCCAAACGGTTGATCTTAAGTTTCAGCCAAGGGTAATCGATGACTCCGCCGCCGGGCAGAAAGCGCGATCCGAAAACCGCGTCCCATCCTTCGTTGAGCAGCCGCCAGTAGCGCACCACGTCGCGATTGTCGTCCGATTGATCGGCCATCATGATCACCACGCAATCGCCGCGCATCTCGTTCAGTCCGAAGGTAATGGCGCGTCCAAAACCGCCCAGGCCAGTATTCCGCACCGGGCGCAGCGTGGGCACGCGGTTCCGGAGGTCCTCTAGCACCTTCCACGTTTCGTCGCTGCTGTGATCGTCCACCACGACGATTTCGTGCGGCACCTCGTTGATGCGCAATTCGACGTGCAAATGTTCCACGGTCGAGGCGATGCAACCGGCTTCGTTGTGGGCGGGAATCACGACGCTGAGCAATTCCAGCGGCGGCGCTGGCTTGTTCGCGGCTGGGCTTAGGCCTGACATAACTCTAGCCAACGGGGATTGGCCTCGGCGTGCAGGGCGATCTCCTCCAACAGTTCTTCCATGCCTAGTTCCGCTTCCCAGTGAAAGTCGTTTCGCGCCTTGGCCGAGTCCATCACTACCCAGGGTAAATCGTAGCGCCGCGGCCGTTGGTCGCTTGCCACGGCGTGCGCGCCGAAGCGCGTGTCGCACCAATCGCTCAACTCCGCCAAGGAAAGCGCGTTGCCGCGGCCGCCTCCCGCCGTATAAAGCCGCCGTCCTCCGCCGCGGCCCTCGCGCATCTGCTTCATCAATAACCGCGCCAGGTCCCGCGGGTGAAAGGCGTCGCGTAGTTGCCGCCCCATGCCGTCGAAACCGATATAGCGCAAGGGCCGCCGCGCGCGGTGCGCGTGCAGCCAGTAGGAAAAGATTCCTTGCTCGGCCGTTCCGAATTGCCCCGCTCCCGCCAGCACGCCGCAACGATTCACCCAGACCGGAAAATCGAAGGCCGCTCCGTACTCCAGCGCGAGAATTTCCGAGGCGAGCTTGGAGGCGCCGTAGAGACTCACTGGCGCCTCCGTGCTGAACTCCTCGGCGATGCCTTCGGAACTCAAACCCGCCGGCCATTCCCCCGGCGGCTTGACTTCGTAACGCTTGCCCGCCGCCTCGACTCGCAGTCCGGAGAGCGCCGCGATGGAGTAAACGCGGCTGCTGCTAAGCAACGCGAAGCCCGCGCCGTGCTTCTTGCAATATTCCAACGTGTTGATCGTGCTCAGCAGATTGTGGTCTAGCACTTGCCTGCTATCGCTCTTGCCATCCACGCCGGCCAGCACGCTCGGATTGGCCGCCGCTTCGATCACCCAATCCGCCGCGGGCAGATTCATCATGTCTCCCGCCACGCGCGCGTCTCCATGCCGCACGTCCACGCCGAGACCCGCCAGCTTCCCGCGATTGATCTCCGTGCCGGGGCGTATGAAGTTATCAAGCCCGATTAATTCGACGTTTTCCCAACCTTCCTTGAATTGCCGCGCCAGCCAGGCGCCCACGAAACCACAACAGCCCGTGATCAGAATCCTCACTCGGCGCCGCCCCGCGGAAGCCTCGTTCGCCAAGCCTCCACGATCTCTTGAATGGTCTGCCGCAAGCTCTTCGTGATGTTCCAGGAGGGGTAGTCCGCCCGCATCCGGCTGAGGTCGCTGTAGTAGCAAATGTGGTCGCCGATGCGGTTCTCGTCGCGGTACGAGTATAGTTGCGGCTTGCCGCTAAAGCTCTCCGCCATGGCGAAGGCTTCCAAAATCGAACAGGAATTGTCCTTGCCGCCGCCGATGTTGTATACCGCCCCGGCTCGCGGGTTCGAGGCGAACGCATGAATGAACGCGGCGACGTCCTCGGAGTGGATGTTGTCGCGCACCTGCTTGCCCTTGTAACCGAAGATCTTATACTCGCGGCCCTCCAGGTTGCACTTCACCAGGTAGCTCAGAAATCCGTGTAACTCCACGCCAGAATGATTCGGCCCCGTCAAGCAGCCGCCGCGCAAGCAGCAAGTCGGCATGTTGAAGTACCGTCCGTATTCCTGCACCATAACGTCGGCCGCCACCTTGGAGGCGCCGAAAAGAGAATGCTTGGATTGGTCGATCGGAAAGTCCTCCGCTATGCCGCCGGCGTACGCCGGGTCGGCATAGTCCCAGCGCGTTTCCAGTTCGGTCAAGGCTATCCGGTTCGGCTTGTCGCCGTAAACCTTGTTGGTCGACATGTGCGCGAACGGGGACTCTGGACATGCCCGCCGCGCGGCTTCCAACAGGTTCAAGGTTCCCACGGCGTTCGTATCGAAATCGTCGAACGGAATCGCCGCGGCGCGATCGTGGGACGGCTGCGCCGCCGTATGCACAATCAAATCTGGCTTCAATCCGGCGATCAGCTGAAGAATTCCCTCCCGGTCGCGAATGTCCACGCCGTGATGCTCATAGCCGGGAATTTGCTCGCGCAGCCGCGCCAGCGACCAACTCGTATCGCCGTCCGCCCCGAAGAACACCGCTCTTTGATTGTTGTCCAAACCCGCGATGCGGTAGCCTTGCCGGTGCAGATAGATACAGACTTCCGACCCGATCAACCCGCAAGACCCCGTTACAAATGCTAGCTTTGCCGCCATTTCGTCACTCTCCGCTGGCGGCCGGTCGCCGCCGCTTCATGATCCGTAAGTCCCCCATCATAACCCGTGCGCTCCCTCCGGCTCCGCGCCACCCCCCGCTCCTAGGGTTCCCCCCTCAACCCAGCGCGTAACGAAACGTGTAAAAGACTAGCCGTTTGTACTCTCCCCAGACCGTCGCCCGCCCAACGGGATGCCTCCACCAGTTCTCTAGATTCCAATCCGTAACCGGTGCTCCCAAAACGATAAATTCCATCCCGCGCGGCAATATGCGCCCCGCCGCGTAGCCTACTCTTCTTGTGTGATAATCCGAGGTCACCACAATCGCTCTCCGGAACTTGGGAAAGGCCTCGAAGTAACCGCGCAGCGCGTAAAGCTCGTCGGCGGTGCTGCCCACGCCCGCGCCCCACTTCCAATCCACCATGCCGCTTTCCGGTACACCCGCCTCGCGCAGCATCCGCAAACTCGCATGCGTGAAATGTTCCTGTCCAGTGGGCGACACGTCGCTTCCCCAACCCATATCCTCATGGGGCACCACAATGCGTGGAGCCATCCGCCGCCGGTACAACTCCGCCGCGTAAGGAATTCGATTCAGGTAATCTCCACCGAGAACGTAGATGAAATCGGCCTCCGCCGCTTGCCCCTCGTTTCGCAAGAAGCTTCCCAATCGCCGCATGGTCTCGGGGTCTTGCCGGCGGATGTTCGCATAGAAATTCACGCCGCTCCAGATGGCCGCCAGCGCCAGTGCCGCCGCCAACCAGCGTTTTCGCACGAGTCTTCGCACGTGGGCTACGGCCCCGTTCCTTCCCGGCGCCGGCCCTATCAACCCTGTCTCTCTCAGCCTTGTCCGGCGCTCCCCAGCGCCGCGGGAGCGGAGGCGCGCGGCGAGTAGTGTTCCAGCCGTCTCCGCCGCCGCCGGCGGCTCACCTGCCAAGTGAACATTTGCGTGGCCAGATAGTTCCATACCGCTCCCAACAGGATTCCAAGCAGACTCGCGGCCGCCCAATGCGCCCCCATCGTCCGGAAGGCATTAGCGATGCCGTAGGAAATGACCGCTCCCAGCGAACAGGCCAGGCAGAAACTCAGCCAGCCCAACAGCAAACCCCGCGCATTGCGAAAACGGCAATCCCGGTAGGTAATGGCGTTGTTTAAGAAGAAATTCGACGTCATCGCCACCAGCGTCGCCGTCAGATACGCGGACGGGAAATCGACGCCGCATAAGCGGTATAGAACGGCGACGCCCATCAAGTGAAGGGTCACGCCCACCAGCCCCACCGCTGAAAACGCCCACAAGCGCGGCGGCAAAATGCCACCCGTCAGCTTGTCGATTAGCAATTGCGCGTACTCGACCATTACCAAGATATCGAGCTTAGATTCCCCGGCCACGCGATTCCGGAATACGTACGGCACTTCGCCTATCCGCACCGGGCGTCTGGCGCTAGCCAATAAATCCACGAGGATCTTGAAGCCCATGCCCGACAATGCGTGCGCCGTCTCGTCGAGGAATTCGCGCTTGAGCAGAAAGAAACCGCTCATGGGATCCGTTACCGATTTCCCAGTCACCGCTTCGCTCAGTTTCCGGCCCCATCCGCTCAGCGCCACGCGCTCGCGGCTGAATTGCCCCATGCCGCCGTCTTGGAGATTCCGGCTAGCGACTACGATGTCCAGCTCCTCGGCGCGCGCCTTGCGGAGCATTTCCGGCAAGATCCGTTCATCGTGTTGCAGGTCGGCGTCCATCACCGCGATGTAAGGAGCCGCGCTGGCCAACATTCCCTCCACGCAGGCCGTGGAAAGACCGCTACGTCCGATACGCTTCAACACGCGCACCCGGCGGTCTTGGCGCGCCAGCGCGCGCACCCGCTCCGCCGTGCCGTCGGGGGAATCGTCGTCCACGAAAACCACTTCGTAGGATATTCCCGCCAGAGCCGTCTCGAGCAGTTGCAATAAGGGCCCTACGTTAGCGCTCTCGTTGTACGTCGGTATGACGACCGAAAGTTCCAGGATGCCTTCCATGCCGGACCTGTCCATATCAAGCCAACTTCACCAGTTTGGGTTTCGCCGTCAGCGGCGTTTCCATCCGAGGAGGAATCGCCTGGCGTTCCAATTCCAGCAGCTTGCCGTTGAGCGCATTGCTCACCGCTGGCAGGAACTTGTTCAATAGAACGGAATGCAGTTGGCCGTCGACGCCATAAAAATTCACATAGCCGTCCCGCTCCAAGGGAATGCGGATCTGAATCGAACTCTGGTAGCCCTCCTCGATCTCCATATAGGTGCGGCCCATTAACTGCAAGCGGCTCCCATGAAAACCGAAGCTCTTGCTGGCTTCTCCAATCGCCTCCCAGATGCCGTCCGGCGACTCGGCGCGCGCCACTTTCTCCTCGAATTGCCGCAAGTGGGTCTGGAAATCGACGATGCGCCCAAACGTTCCCTGCAACAACAAGCGGCTCGCCATCCCGAACTCGATATAGCCCAAGTTCTGAATTCCAATCCACACCGCCAATCCGAATAGCACGATAATCAGTCCGCCGAAGTTGTGATGCAGCGAACTCTGCACCAGCGAAAACACCGCGGCCAAGGCGCTAATGCCGTAAGCCACGAACGCCGCCTGCCGCTGCGTCAAGCCCCGGTCGAGCAGGCGATGATGGATGTGCCCACGATCGGCCCCGAAAACAGGACGGTTCCTCACAAAGCGCCGGCAAATGCTCAAGCTCGTATCCAACAACGGCACGGCCATCGCCATCACCGGCGCGGTAAGCCCCAGCAACGTCGCCGATTTATGGCTCCATTCGATCGCAAAGCAGCCCAGCAGGAATCCAATCAGCATGCTGCCGCAGTCTCCGAGAAAGATCGAAGCCGGATTGAAGTTGTAGCGCAAGAACCCCATCAAGCTGCCCGCCAGGGGAACCGTCAATACAATCAACTCCACGTTGTTGTAAAGCAGCCCGGCGATCAGCATCGTGATCGTGGCGAATAAACCCACGCCCGTCGCCAAGCCGTCCATCCCGTCGATCAGGTTGAAGGCATTCGTGCAGCCTACCAGCCACGCCACCGTTACGATCAAGCTCAAGCTTTCCGCGTAGCTCCACGAAACCGGCAACTGAATCCGGACGCCCGCGTTGAAGATCATCACCGCGGCTAGCACCTGCGCCAAAAGCTTCTGCCAAGGCCGGATGTTCAAGAAGTCGTCCAGCAGCCCAGCCAAAAAAACCACGAAGGCGCCGAGAAATATAGCCTCGGCGAAATGCCACTTTAGCGCCATCCGGTCCCAGGTTTGAAAAGGCCAGAAACTGATCACCGCGAAAGCGAGCACGTAGGACAACGCGATACTGATTCCCCCGACGCGCGGAATCGGCCGCAAGTGAATCTTGCGCGCCCCATCCGGACGGTCGACGAAATTCGTCCGTTGAAATTGATCTCGAATCACCGGGGTTAATACCAGTGCGAGAAGAAAACTGACTAAACCTAAAACGAAAGCTAGTATCACCGATTTCCCTCCAATCCAGATCTAGCTTGGATCCTCCTGAGCACGGCGATTGCTCTCTCCAGGCCGCCTGAATTCCATCCCGGGCTGCACCTCCCCACGTTCCCGTGGATCGGTTGCAAATCGTTCTGGATTCTCGGCTTCTTCATCGCCGCCAGTCGCTCAATAGCTTCAAGTATAGGGGAGGAACATTACATAACCACTAGGGCGGGGGTCTCATTTTTGCCCGCATCAATCCTACTAGTACTAGTACTTTAGAATCCCCCTCGTTCGATCGACCCGCGCTCGCGACGTCTAAAATATCGTTAATATCCCTCTTTGGCCAGGAACCGCCAGGAACTGCAAAGAACGCCCGCCAACTTTGTCCGCAGCCGCTTCCGCGGCGTCGCCAGTGGCCAGAGGCGGCAAGCGGGATGGCCGGTTCTCACACCGTCACGCTTATAACGCTATGGGTTTTCTAGCCCGGCAACTCCCCGGCTAGCAAGTCAGCTTCTGAACGCCGTTCCGTAAACTGCACTCATTGCTATCTCCAGCTTCGTAATAGTACGCAAACTTCATGTTTTACGCGGTACCTATGCTAGCCTTGATCATCATGATTGCGGGCAAGCGTGCTTGGCGAACCGCGCCTTTTTGGGCTCTAGCCGCCATTGCAACCTTGTTGAGCGTCGAGACGCTAGTCGACCGGCTCGTTCACTTGCAGTTACGCGAATCGGTCGGTTATGGAGACGGGTATGTTTTCGCGACCGTCGCCGGATTAGATAAATCCGCGATTATTTATCCACCCATTCCGCGCTCGGACGGTGCGCCCGTGCTATACAGCCCCTTACTGTATTACTGTCTCTGGCTTGGCACAAAGGCCTCGCCTTCGCACTTCCCCCTCTTGGGGCCACGCCTTTTGGAACTGGCGAGTTACTTGGGCGCCTTGGCGGTGAGTATGTGGCTGGCGCGGCAATTGATTCCTTTACGCTCCGCCGCGGCCTGGACCGCGCTTTGGCTGGCCTCCATGACTTGCACGCGGCCGTGGATTCTCCAACTCCGGGCGGACTTCGCCGGTATATTCTTCGCCCTGGCCTCCACTTCGCTTCTGTTGGCATGGCACGGTACGCGCCGCGGATTTTTACCCTTTGCGGCTGGCGCTGCCGCGGGCTTGGCGTTCCATTTCAAGATCACCTTCCTCGCGGCGGCGGCGGCGGGTCTGATCTGGCTGCTTTGGGCCGGTTACCGGAAGGCCGCCGCGCAATTCGCCGCGACGGCCGCGATGCTTTCCCTCGGCGGATATGCACTATTCGCCCTCACGGAGCCCGGCATGTTGCCGAACATGCTTTCCATCGCCAACGTTCCCAAGACTTGGGTCGGTCTCACGGATATCGCGCGAACTTTCCTGCTGCAGCCGCTCTTTCTACTCGGCCTTTGCGGCTTGCCCATCGTCCTGGCCGCGCTTCGCCACTTTCCACGCGGAAAGTGGGCTCTTTTGTCTCTTCACTTTTTATTCGCGACCGCCATCGCGGCGCTTTCCATTCTCCAGGCGGGCGCGAACGCAAATTACTTTTACGAATCCCTCTTTCTCCTAGGTCCAGTTATAACCTGGGCGGCCTTCCGGCTCTATCACGATAGGCCGGGAATCGCTCCCGCTTATACTTGCCTGCTATTACTGTTCTTTATCGCCTATCCGCGCCCTTTCGACTTTCCCCGGCTCTTCCGCGAGCAATGGAGCGCAATCCAGGAGAGAAACCTCCGGCACGATCTCCTGCGCGAGCTTTGCCGGAATTTCTCCGCCCTATCCTTCGACCAAGACTTGAATCCGTTGACGACGTATCGTGAACTTCCGGAGCCCTACATCATGAATCATCGCCACCTCGCCGGAAGCCAAGATTTCAGCGCCCTGATTCAGCGGATCGAGCGTCGGCGTTACGACTTCATCGTCGCCTTCCCGCCGGAAGCCAAATTCCGGGGATACCCACTCATGGCGGCTCCAGTGGGCGCGGCCATCTCCCGTCATTACATCCGGCATTGCGAATCGGGCTCCTTCTTTATCTGGCTCCCTCCCGAACCCAAGCCGGAATTGGTAGCGCGTCTTGGCGGGCCGGTTTGCTCCGCCTTCGATTCACCGGAGCCGCGAAGGAATTAGAAAGCCCCTATGAGTAAATCGATTCGCGTGCTTCCCTTGGCCTTACTGGGCTTCCTGGTGCTAATAACGGGCTTAGCGGCATACCTTTTGGGTCTAGGCGTCTCGGGCCTGCGCTGGCTCATTCCCTATAACTTCGCCGTTACGCTCGCCTCCCAGTTGGTTTGGTATTCGGGCATTCCCACCACGCTGGGCCTGCTTCTCGCACTGATGGATTTCTTCTTATTGCTGCCCCAGAAGCGGGCGGCCAGCCGGCGGCGCGATGTGCCTCCGCTCCACGCGGGCCAACGGATCACCGTCGTGTTAACCGCTTACAACGATCAACTGAGCATTGCGGCGGCCGTGGAGGATTTCCGCGGCCATCCGGATGTCGAAAGGGTAATCGTGGTGGACAACAACAGTAAGGACGGAACCGCCGCGGCCGCCCGTGCCGCCGGAGCCGAAGTCGTCGTGGAAACCCAGCCCGGCTACGGCAGCTGTGTATACCGTTGTTACCGGGAAGCTCTGCGCTTTCCCAACGATCTGATCCTTCTTTGCGAGGGCGATTGCACCTTTCGCGCCGCCGACATCGGCAAGTTCCTGGCCTACGCTCCTCACGCCCATATCGTCAACGGCACCAGAATCGTCGAACAACTGCGCGAGATGCAAACCCAACTGTCGACCTTCATGTACTATGGCAATTTCTTCGTTGGCAAGCTTCTGGAACTGAAGCATTTCGGCCGCGGAACCTTTACCGACGTCGGGACGACGTATAAGTTATTGCGCCGCGAGTCCCTTGAACGCTTGATGCCTCTCTTGAACCCCCAAGTGAACTTGGAATTCAACGCCTACTTTCTCGATGTCGCCCTCGCCGCGGGAGAGCGCCTCGTGGAATGTCCCATTACCTTTCATCCTCGCGTGGGAGTGAGCAAGGGCGGCAACGTAAACGACGCCCGCGCCTTGAAAGTGGGAGTGAGAATGATCTGGGGCCTGTTGACCGGATGGAAAGGAATGGCCTGAAATGAACAATCCCTACGAGGAAGAATACTGGCGCACGCGCTTCTTTTTCGACGAACGGCGGGAACTGCTTTGGCGTATACTGTGTGAGTCCTTCTTCAATCCTCGCTTGCGGGACGAGGACACCGTGCTTGAATTGGGCGCGGGCTACGGTCACTTCATCAATAACGTCCGCGGCAAACGGAAGATCGCCGTCGATCTCTGGCAAGACTTTCCCCGCTTTTTGAAGGCGGGCGTCGAGTCCCACGTCGGCGCGGCCGCCGATCTGGATTTCATCGAGGATGGCGCGATCGATTTCGCGTTCGCTAGTAATCTCTTCGAGCATCTGACTCAGATGGAGTTCCGGGACGTTCTGGCGAAGTTGCGGCGGAAACTCGGCCCCCGGGGGCGGCTCATGATTCTCCAGCCGAATTATTACTACGCTTCGCGCGAGTATTTCGACGACTACACGCACGTGGCCGTCTATTCACACAACTCCCTCGGCGATTTTCTCGCCGCCAACGGTTTCGAAGTCACTCTTCGCCATCCGCGCTTTCTCCCCTTCAGCATCAAGTCGCGCCTGCCAGTCCTCCCGCCCCTCATTCGCGCGTATCTGGCCTTGCCCTGGAAGCCCTTCGCCAAGCAGATGCTATTTGAAGCCAGACCTCGCCCGGAGTAAAGCCGGACTTCGCTTCGCACGCCGCGTCTCGCCGGGGACTTTACCCTTACGCCCCACCCGTCAGGCGGCCCGGCCCGCCGCCTCACCGCCCGGATAAGTAGATGGAAATACTGCCATTCTGGAATGCCGGGTGCTTCCCGCGCGCAACCTCATCGATCAAGCTTCCTTCCTCTTTTCTCCTCGCGAAGCCCCGGTAAAACTCGTAGGCTGGCGCATGCACTAGCACGCAGTCGTTGCGTTGCGCCAAATCTAGAACGTTCTGGCGCGGAATCAAAAACGGCCACGCGTTAATCTTCGGGCGCTCCGTGAACGGAACCCCGCTCCAGACTGAGAGGCTATATTGCCCCGGAATCGACAATGCGCTCTTGCAGTTGCGCGCCAACCCGCTCACCGCGTTCCGAAGTTCCTCTCCTTCCTCTGGGGAAAGCCGCATCCAGGCGGCTCCGGGAAGCCCCAGTGATGTCCTGCCCAACCAACGCTTCATTTCTTCCGCGGCGGAGATGGAGAGCGCGCAGAAAAGCGCCAACGCGGCCATGGCGGGCATGGCCTGTATCCGTGAGTGTCCGAGTTGGCGGAGACCCGCCAACCCATCGGCCAGAAGCACCCCAGCGGCCGCCACGGGCAATAACGTCGCCCAATCCACTTGTTCCCCGGCCATGGGAAATAGTTGCGCGCTGTAGAAGAGCGCCAGCAACGCGAGAAACCTCCGCTTCCTCTGTCCGTCCACTCCGGCGTGCGGAGCGTAAGGCAGAAGCCACAAGAAACTAAGCGCGCCGCACAGCGCGTAACGGGGATAGAAGTACAAAGCCAACAAGAGCGCGCAACCGGCCAAGCTTTTTACTTGAAAGACGGCCCGCTCAAAACGGGGACGCGGCAAGCGCCTCGCCTGGGCGAGCCCCCAAAGCGTCATTAGGTTCGCGCCCAACAAAACAAGCGTTTTCCGCGACGCGGCTTCTCCATAAACGTTCTTGTAAGCTTCGGTTAAACGGACAGGCTCAATGATTACGCCATTGACGATATCCCGGACGGAAGCTCCCGCCCAAACCGTTCCCACGACAGCCGCCAGCACCGCGATCCCCAAGCCGGCGCTGAAATCCCCAAAAAAATCGGCGATGTTCCCCACGCCCGGCCCCTCATTCCAGGACATTGTAAAGATCGCCGCCAGCGGGATCAGGAAGGCCGCGACGTAAACCCACTCGGAGAACGTCGCACCGCCTCCTCGTAACACCAGCCAAACCGGCAAGCAAGAGGTGACCGCCGCCCAGACGAAACCGGGCAAACGGAGAGCGCCGCGCGGTAAGTCGAAGACGAGCGGCGGAACGATGGCCAGCAGCACGAAAATGCCGATATTGATCTTGATGCCCAGCAGTATGCCGGTCAGCAAACCAATCAAGGCGGCCTTCCAGGTTCTCTCCCTCTTTCCGTCCGAGCCATTTAGCGGCAGGAAGAAGAAAAGCGGCAGCAAGACCAAAACGAAAACCTGAGGATGCCCGATTCCCTTCGCAAGGCCACTCAGGCGGCTCGCCACGGCTATGAAAACCGCCGAGGTCGCGCCCAAGTTGCCGGTCCAGCGCCAAACCGTTAGCGCCAGCAGCGAGGCGGTGGCGAGCCAAAGACCCATCGTGGCCCAGCGCATCGAGTCGTGGCTAATGCGCTCCGCGTCGAATCCCGCCAATAGCCCCGGCAGAAAAAAGCTATAGGGTCCGTAGAAGCTGAAAACCGACTTATACGGCGCTTCTCCAGATGCATACGCCCGGTAGGCCTGCAGAAAATAGCCCTCGTCGTCCCAAGCCACGTAAGTGGTAAATAATGTGGCGAACGCAAATACAGCGGCAATGAAGAAAATCAGGCCGCCGAGCAGCGGCGCGAGGAATCTGGGTATCGTCATCGCTTTTGCCGGTACGAAATCCCCCAAGTGTACCTAACTTGGATTTCACGCCTCAAGCTCAAGCGGTTGTAGAACCGTATCTCCCGAAACTAAATCCGTGAGCCGGCGCGGGGCGCCTTATGGCTTCGTTTCTTCGCGGCGCCCCGCCCCCCCGCTTCCCTTCTCCGGCGTTACCCTACAGGGAATGACCGAACCGGAAACCGCGCCGCCGAAATTACCCTGGCTTGCCCCAGCCCTGGAGTTCCTGTCCTCGCCGCGCTCTTCTCCGCTTCTTCTCTTCCTGCTCATAGGCCTCCAAGTTCCGGCTCTCATCGCCCGCGCTTTCCGCAAGGATCTTTGGTACGACGAACTTCTCTCCTACGAACTCACCCGCCTTCCTTCGCTGGATGCCGTCTCCGCCGCCCTCCGCCACTTCGCCGATGGCATGCCTCTCACTTACTACGCCCTGGTCTACTTCCCTTTGCGTCTGGACGGCGCCCCGGAAATCGTCATGCGTCTGCCTTCCATCGCCGGTTATGCGCTGGCGGTGTTTGCCGTCTACCATTTCACGGCCCATCGCTTTGGTCCACAGGGTGGCCTGCTGGCGGCTTTCGGCCTCGCTCTAGGTCCCTTCCGCCTCTACGCCGTCGAGGCCAGACCTTACGCGTTAATGGTCGGCTTCGCCTCCCTAGCCGCTCTTTGCTGGCAACGTCTGGATCGCGGCCCCTCTTACGCCCTCGGCCTGGCGCTCTCCTTGGCCGCCGCCGCGGCTTGCCACCACTTGGCTATATTTCTGGTCGTCTGCTTCGCGGGCGCCGAACTCGCTTGGATCTACGCCAACCGGGCCTTCCGCTGGTCTGCTCCTCTGGCCTTCCTTCCCACTCTGATTCCTCTCGGTGTGAATTTTCCCTTCCTTCTCGGCTATGCCCGTGCTTTCTCGAAAAGCTTTTGGTCGAAGCCTTCTTTTCCCGCTCTCCTAGATGCGTTCGAGTCCTATACGGGCCTGTTTAGCTCCTGGAGCGTGGCCGCGCTGATTCTCATACTCGCCTACTTGCTCTTTCTCGCCTTCCACTCACTCCGGAGGCCCCCCGAAAAGGATCTTGCCTCTTTGTTCCCCGACACCATGCTCGCCGGGCTTTTCACGCTCTACCCCATGATCGTTTTCACCGTCGCCAAGCTTCGCGACGGCGGCTTCGTCAGCCGTTATGGTTGGCCCGCGATTTTCGGCTTCGCTTTCTTCGCCGCGCTGGCCGCTTGCCGCCTCTTGCCGTCCACCGCATTGCCCCGTCTGGCGGCGGCTCTGCTCTGCGTACACTTTTTCCGCGCGGGCCTGGACATTAAGAATGGCGCCTCGAGTCTCGCATCCCCACCTGAACGGCCTAGTCAAAGCTTGCTTGCCACCAACCTCAAGCGCGATCCCGCTTTCCGCGACCTGCCTATCGTCGTCTCGAGCTCTCTCCAATTTCTGGAGTTGCTCCACTACACCCCTTCCCCTCTCCGCTCCCGCCTCTACTTCCTCGCCAGCAAGGAACTGCCAGCCACCGTGGGCACCTCCAATGGTTCGGACCTCACTCTGATGGGCCTCGTCCTCCACCGCCCCATGAACGTTTCTCCCCCCGCTCCCTTCCTGGATAAGCATCCCCGCTTCTTGCTCATGAGCAATCAAAATACTCTCGAATGGGTTGGCGCTTACCTGCTGTCCACCAAACGCTACCGGATTGGCTTGGTCGATCGCGACTTCGAAAGCACGATCCACCTCGTCGAACCTCTTTAACGGAATTTCACCTCCGCTTCCCGTTATCTTCTTTATTCATATGTCTCATATTACGTAATGACTGTGAGATGCAACCGCACTGAGAGCCACCCAGCTACACGTGCCATCTCTTTGAGAACGCGAAGCTTCAAGCCATTTTCATGACCCCATAAATTTTCCCATCTAAGCTTTTTTGAGGTTCGTTTTCAGTGAGCCCACTGTATACTGAAGGGGTAGCGGGATTGCCGATAGGTCTTACATGACCACGCTTTCGCCCGATGCCGCCCTCAGGAGGATTGGTTTGAAACTCACGCAACAGATCGGTGCACGTGTCGCTGCCGGGGCATTTGTGTTGGCTTGCCTTTCCGCCCCCGGTCAAGCCTCTATCCTAACCTTCGATACCTGTGGCGGTTCGGCCACCGCCGCCATTACCACCACTTGCTCTGGCGGTTCGTTGAATACAAACTACGGCAACCGCGTGAGCGGCGCCAATACCGACGCCAATGGCTCGCAAGACCGTTTTTACGGCGAGAGCGGCGAAGGCTACACCCCAAACATCGCCGTAGGCTACAGCAGCGGGGGCTTCGGCTGGGGCATCGGCTTCAGTAATCTCACGAACGTCGTTTGGGTGGATGGAAATTTGGGCATTTTGAACATCACGTTTACCGCCGATCCGGGCTTCCGTGCGCGCCTCCTCGGTTTTGACCTGGGAGCTTTCCCCGACTTTATCAATAGCGCAATCGATACCTATGACGATGTCGCCGTCTCCGTCTCCGATGAAAACTCGTCGGTACTCTTCAACAACAGTGGTAACTTCTACACCGTCGGCCCAGAAGGCATCAATCAAATCATTAACGTGGCTAGCGGCAACGGCGGTAGCTTGACTCTCTCCCTCGACCTTAGCCGCTTGGCCTTTGGCTCCGGCGTCTTCGATCGCGAAAGCGTCGGCATCGACAACATTCGCTTCGCCCAAGAGGCTGTCAATCCCGATCCGCCACCCACTGGCAACGTTCCCGAACCTTCCACCTTCGCTCTGGTCGGTGGCGCGGCCCTCGCCGGGGCTTGGCTGCGGCGCCGTTAACGTCCTCCCCTTTCTTCCGCTTTCCAGAAAACCCGCCACTCCGGCGGGTTTTCGCTTTCTCGCGCCAGCGCGATAGCCGCTGTTACAATACCCCAAATGTCCGTTGACAGGCGCTATTTCCTCGTCCGCCTTGAGGAACAGGATAGCGAACGCTTCCTACTCCTCCCTGACTATTTCCCCAAGGACATTCTTGTAGACCGCGCCCGCCGCCACTTGCACCTTGGCGCTGACTTCTTAAACGCTTTCCCCGCCGAACGCGACCGTCTCGCTCTCGTCCTCCGCGACTTCGCCCACCTCGTCGCCGCTCAACTCGTGCGCGAACATCCACAGCTAAATCTCGTCGGCGTCGACACGCTCCAATCCGCTTTCCTCGGACGCGAAGTTCGTGAATCGGCCGCCAATTTGCTTACCCCCGTTCTGGCTGGCAGCCTCATCGCCGAAGTCGACGCCGCCATTCCCCAAAAGCGCGTCCTAAAACTCGAAAACCTCTGGCGCCAAGCCCTCGGCCAACGCGGTTCCACCAAACTCGCGCTCCGCACCCTGCTCACCCTCCACCAACGTGGCATTGCCGCGATCCTCGCCGAACGCTTAGATCTCAATTGGCGGCCACAGTTCCCCAGCGGCGACGATACCACCGCCTTCCCCGTGCCTCTCGACCAGTTCGCCTCCCACCCGCAGTATCTCTACGTGATGAACAATATTCCATACCACGCCATGCGCGAGGCTCTCGCCATGCGCAGTTTCACTGTCAGTGAGGATTCTCCTTGGCCCACCGCGGTCATTAAGCGTGGCAATACCCAAGGGCAGGCTCAGCTTTTTCCGGTTGAAATGGAGGTCAATCCCTATCGCGAGCCCACCGAACAGCAGGAACTAGTTGATCGCATGTGGCGGCAGGTCAGTGACCTGAACGACCTGGACGCCGACGTCCTCGACATGATGAGCGCCCTGTGGATCCAGCAAGCCCGCGACCACAACGACTTCGCCCGCATCAACGTCAAGCAGCTCCTCGAGCTTCGCGGCCTCAAGCCCAAAACCGGCGAAGGCGGCCGCGCTTCTGGCTTCCGCCCCGAACAAAAGCAGCAGCTCTTCCAAGCCATCCAACATATCTCTAGCCTCTTCCTGTTGATCTACGACATGGAAGTACCCCGCGCCGACGGCAAGGGCCGTGAACGCCGCGAAGTCCGCAGCCGCGCCTTCGTCATCACTGATGTCATGGGCAATCGCCCCTCCGGCGGCATGAACATGGACATCGAGGAATTTCTCATCCGCCCCGGCGTTCTGTTTGGCCACTATCTCTTTGGCCCCGGCCGCCAGTTAGCTCTGCTCAGTTCCAAGGCGATTCAGTATGACCGCATCCGTCAAGAGTGGGAAAAGCGCCTCGCCCGCTACTTCAGTTGGATCTGGCGTAACGACGCCTCAAACGATCGTCCCATCCGCAATTTTCTGGTGCGTACCTTGCTCGAAGCCGCCGGCAAGACCGTCGATGAGGACCACCCGAAGCGGACGCGAGACCGCCTGGAACGCGCCCTCACTCAACTGCAACTAGACCAAGTGATCGCCGCTTGGGAATGGGATCGCGAACGCGGCGCGGAGTTCCGCGAACCGCGCAACTGGCAGGATTATTGGCTCGAATGGGGCGTCCGCATCCAAATGCCGGACTTTGTACAAAAGCAGTACCGGAACATCGGAGTAAACGCGCAGGCGCATGCTCAAGGACAAAGTCAAGGCCGCTTGGCACTGCCGCAAGGCCGGGCAGCACAGTCGAAATCCGGCGAAGGCAAGACCTTGAATAATCTGAATAGCGAAGACCTCGGCCCTCTTCTCTTCGCTTGGCGCAAGGAACGCTCACGCTCTCAAGCCGATATGGCTGCCCTGCTCGGCATCACCCAAAGCTACTACAGTCACCTCGAACGCGGCACTCGCATTGCTCCCGCCGACACGCGGCGGCGCATTGAAGCGCTTCTTGAGCGCCCCCTATGAATCTGGGCCTCAAAAAACCTTGTCATAACCGTAGTCGCGATCACGGCTTTTTTGGCTTTATATCTCCTTTGTTTTCAACGCTCAGTCATAAGCTGACCCGAAAATGCCAACAGGGGGGCTTAAACTAGCGCCCCCCCTCAACTTAGATGCCCCACTTCAGGTATTCCCGCCAAACCGTTCCAAGGACACGGTTAATAGCTCAATACCGGGTACTACGAGTTCCATGTGTACCAAACTTTCGAATTGTCATAACGTAGTCGTCATGACGGCGCAAGGTAGTCGCGACCCTTGGTCAAAGTAGTCGTGACCTTGTCGTAAAATTCAAGTCAAGTCCTTTAAAATCATTGATATGACAAGCCGAATCAGTATAACTATAAAGAAGAGCCCGGCTTTGTCATACGACGCCGGGCTGTCTTGATCCACATGCGCCCTATCGATTATCAGCTTGCTAGCGAGTTCATCGACCCCGACATAGAGAAGCTCGTTCTTCGCGTGCTTGCCAGTGGCGGTGAGCCCGGTAGCCGTTGGCTGCGCCAACTGAAAGCGGAGTATTTTGGCGAGTTCCGGCTACAGTTTGAAGCCCTCCAGCAGGGCCAGACACTGGAAGAGGATTGGCTCACCGGAGAGGCGGCAGCGCTTACGGAGATCGATTTTCTGAAGGCCTTGGAAAGGCTCGGCGATTTAGAACGCCGGCGCTACCTGGCGCGCCTCCAGGAGCGGCTTGCCGAAGTGCTCTTCGACGGCGCGCAACCAGTAACGGCGGCATACGCGATCTTGGAACAGGGCGTTCGTGGTCTCGCCACCGAAGCCGCGGCTGGCGCGGGAGTGAAGGTGGAGTCCGGAACCGACCTCGCTCGTCAAGTTATCTCCACCGCTGAAAAACGCTTGGCCCAACGCCGTGCCACGGGTAAGCCTGTGATGGGCACGCCAACGGGTCTAGCGAAGTTGGATCAGATGTTGAACGGTTGGTTTCCCGGTCTGCACGTGATTGCCGCTGGACCGGGCGTGGGTAAGACGACGCTATGTTTGCAATTCGCTTGGCATGCCGCTCAAGAGGGTCTGCCGGTGATCTATGTCAGCTACGAAAACGCCGCGCGCAACCTATTGTTGAAGTCGCTTTGCGCGAAAGCAGGACTTTCACCCGCCGATGTCGAGCGCGGCTTCGCCGACATGGAGAAATTGGAGGCCGTCGCGCGCGACCATGCCGGCGTGCTTGAACGCATTCATATCATCGAAGGCGACAGCCGTTTGCGGATCGGGGCCGTGGAAACCGCGATGCGTGAATTGGTTGCTAATGTGGGCGGTGACGCGGCGCGCGCCGCCCAGCCTGGTTTGATCATCTTCGACTATTTGCAACGCGCGGCGCACGGTTTGGGCTACGAACAGTTGAGACAGAACGTAAGCTTGCTCACTGGTGAATTGCGTGAGTTGTCGATGCGTCTAGATTGCCCTTTGATCGCGATTTCCAGCCAGAATCGCGCGCAAGGCGATTACGGCAGCGGCGGCTCTGGCGCTCTGGACAGTCTAAAGGAGAGCGGTGACTTGGAATACGGCGCCGATACAGTTTGTTTGTTGTACACGCCCAAGGATGCCAACGCCGCGCCGCCAGCGCGCGAGATTGAATTGAAGGTCGCCAAGAACCGCTTCGGCGCGACGGGAGCCCTGCGCTTAATCTTTCGCCCGGATACCGGAGTCTTCCGCGAAAAGGCGTAGCGGCCCCACGCTCCCAATGTCATGAAAGGCGAGACGCTTAGCGAAAACGAACTTGGCCGCCTCAAACCAATTCGAGGCGAGGGCGGTAAGACGTGGCGCGCGTTCTGTCCCTTTCATGGCAGCGACAAGCAGAGGAGTTTGCGTGTGGATCGCGCCAGCGGGCGTTTCCAATGCTTCGCCTGCGAGGCCTGGGGCTATATGGATTGGGCTCGTGAGAGTTTCAAGAACCAGAAGGCTAGCGCAAAACCGCTAAAGGAAAAGCCAGCCTCGGCATCCCCACGCTCCAGGGTTCTCCGCCCCGGAGCCGAGTCTAGCGCCGCCCACTCGCAAACCTCCCTCACCCCCCCGCTTCCCTCCTCCGCCACCGCCTCTCCTCTCTCCCCGCAAGCGGCTACCCCATCTGAGGGCCTACTCCGCGCCTTGTCCATCGCCCCGCCACCGGCGCCATCCGTGGACCCGTCGTCTGGTTCCAGCGCCTCGTTATCCGGGCCCGGAAAGATCCTACCCAACATCCGGTCTCGCGGCGCCTCGTTTTCCCCCAGAGACCGTCCACTCGCGGATTGGCTTGCCGAATACCAAGCCGCTCTCCCTTCCAGCATGGGCGAAGAGTATCTAGCCGACCGCAAGATTCCTTTGGCCCTTGCGCGTAGCTTCGGCCTCGGTTTTGCCGCCCCCGGCCGCTGGGCGCATCGGTCAAAATCCGGCGGAAGTGTCCGCGACTGGCATTTCGGCCGTCTCGTTTTTCCCCACACTGGGCCCGATGGCGCCCTCCTGAATCTCTACGGCCGTGCGCTCGGCGATTATGTTCCTAAGGAACTCCGGCACGATCATCTTCCTGGCGCCAAGGGCTACTTCAACTTCCCCGCCCTCACGGCCGCGGCTGCGTCCGGTGGCGACCTTTTCGTCTGCGAAGGACCCTTTGACGCTCTGAGTTTGCTGGCTGCGAAGGCCGATGCTAACGCCAGCCTCTGCGGTGAGATGCCAGGGGCCTCCGTGTCTGCCGCCCCGGCCGTCCAGCCAGTCTCGCCGGTCGGCTTGTCCGTGGTCCCGCCAAGCGATTCGCTCATCCTCCCACCGGCCACCCCGCCCATCGCCCCGCCAGTTCTCGCCCCGCCGTCGGTCTTCGCCCCCGTCATCGCCATCTTCGGTGTCCAAGGCTGGCGTCACGATTGGGCATCCGCCGTCAAGCGCGTCGTCTTTGCCTTGGACGCCGACTCCTCCGGCCAACGCGCTTGGCGCACCCTTGCACGTCAGCTTTCCCTACGCGGCAAACAAGTTCGCGTATTGCCGCCCGAAGCCCTCGGGGGTGCAAAAGACCTCAACGAGGCATGGATCGCCGGATCCCTCCAACTCGACTAGTCGCTCCCAGTACGCTCAATTTTTGAAATGGGTAGGGTTTGCCCCTTTTCACGAAACCCTACCCACGTTACAATCCAGATGTCATGGCCCGCAATCATCTTACAACCCGTCAGGTGGCCCGTTTGGCCGGGGTCTCCCTGAATACGATATATCGTTGGCTCAAAGACGAACGCATCGCTGAGCCGAACCGCGATCCTGAAAACAATTACCGCCTCTGGACCCCGCAAGACGTGGAAAATGTTCGCTTTCGCGCTCTAAACATGGAACGAATACCCCGCCGGGCCTTAAGTTAACACCGGGTAGTTATTTATGATCCGTCTCGTAGTCGCCAATCAACGCGGCGGCGTCGGCAAAACCACCGCCGCTGTCAATTACGCCTGGTATCTCTCCCAACGCGGCTATCGCACTTTGTTGATCGATACCGACAGCCAAGGCAGCGTCGGGGTCATGCTGAATTTGAAGCCCAAACACTTCTTCAGCCACTTCCTGGTGCATAAGTTTCACCTCGAGGAATGCGTCGTCCCCTATGGCGCCAAGCTTGACGTCCTTTGCGGGAATAAAGACACCGTGCAAGCTGAATCGGCCCTGGCCGGCGCGGTGGTGCGCGAACTGGCTTTGAAGCTTTACCTCGAACCCTACGAGAAGAATTACGACGCCGTCGTAATCGACGTCTCGCCGAGTATCAACCTGTTGCAGACCTGCGCGATGGTCTACGCCCGCAACGTCGTCATTCCCGTCAACATGGATTTGCTCAGCTTGAATGGCGCTAACGCCGCCTTCGACATGATCCGCCTCTTGAACGATCTCATCAAGGCTGAAATCAACGCCCTCGGCCTGATGCCCTGCCAAGTGGATCAGCGCTTGAGCGTTACCGGTCTGGTCATGCAGGGACTCGAGAAGATGAGCCAAATGTTCGCGATTCCCATTCTTCCCGCCGTGCGCACCGACCAGAGTGTCAACAAGGCCTTTCGTATGCGCCGCCCATTGCTCGAGTACGATCCCGCCTCGAAGGCCGCGCAGGATTACGTCGCCGTGTTTGAACGCATCACCAACCTGATGCTCGATGCTCCGGGGGCTCCGTCCGACCCAGCCGCCTCCGACCGGTCCGAACCCGCTCAGCCGGAGGCCATCCCTGCCCCATAGGGCCTAGCCGATGAAACCGCCTCGCAGCCCAAAGAGAGCCGCTCCACCGGATTTCGACGTAATGGAATTCCTGCGTCCGTCCGATACGGATATCAAGAGCGCTTTACATACCCTCATTGGGCCCCCTCCTGAATTAACACCCCCTGCTACCTTAGACCCTCCATCTGTCTTAGCACCCCCATCTAACTCAATACCCCCTGTCGCGTCCAATGTGGCGGCGACAGGCACTCCCGATTCTATATCGATACCCGGTCCTAATTTAATAGCCACGCTGCCCTCTGTCACGCTGGCCCCACGAGAACCAATACCTGCTATTAAATTGAATCCCGGTATCAACTTAATAGCCGATCCTAAAGTAGATCCCCCGGTCCTGCCCAGAGAACCGCGGAAGCGTACCTTTGCCATCCGCGAAGCCTCCAGCGCCGCTGATGGTCATAGCCGGGCGGAACACGACGTTTACGAAGCTCTATGGCGGGAGGCCGCCCCCCAAAATGACGGCAGCCGTTTGATTACCATCGGCATGCTGGCGCTTTCGCGGCTCTCCGGGTTATCGGAATCGAACGCGCGTATCAATCTTCGCTCGCTGCAGCGCAAACTAGCTGTCGAAGAGCACTCGACTTTCGTTTGCGAGAACAGCCTCGGCCGCACCTGGCGCGTTTTCTCACCGGAACAAGTGCTCGCGCGCCGCCGCGCCGCTGGCCTGATCTGGTACATGAAACGTACGCTGGCCGTCGTTTTTGTTGATCCCAATACCGGGTCTCAATTTAGCAAGGGGGACTAAATTAAAAGGGGAGCTCAATTTAATTCGCGTGCTAGGGCTCGCACGAGAGTGAGCAGGTGTGTAAGCAGTTCCTCGTGGGAAGCGAAGCGAATTTCAACGCGGCTTTCTTCGAGGCGTACGGCTTCCGGCAGATCGCCGAAGCCGCGGACGGGAGACGAGGGCGGGGAAATAGGCGTCTGCCGGGCGGCCCAATCCCGTTGGAGTTCCGTGGCCATCGCCGCCACGCGCCGGCGCCGGGTCCGGTCCTGTTGAAAGTCAGTCCCGTCCGACAGAGCTTCCAACTGAGCGATCAGCTCATTGCGGTCGATGAGAAATGCCTTGCCGCTTAGGTATCCGCCAAATCGTCCCATAAAGCGGATTGCCTGACGCCGGCTCAAACCGAAGAGCGCCTCCACGCTAGCCCGGTCCACCACGGGGCAGGGAAGCGCCCGCAAGGTGGCCAAAGCGCCCGGAAGGCGTTGATACCACTCAGCTTGCCGTGGCAAAGCGCGAGAACCTCATATTCTCTATCTTATGGCACGGTTGTGACAAAACCAAATGGACGGGAAATGGTTGAGTGTGATAACGTCCTTTATGACACTCTATGACGTACAAGCACGCCGCGCCCTGGGAAGGCAAAAAAAGGTGAGAATCACGATGAAGCGCACTAGCGTCCAAGAGCAAACTCGAAGCCTGCCGGGAACGTACGAGCATATAAATATTCTGAAGGTCAGCGAACAAGGTTGGCTAGCGGTAGAATTGTCCCCCGGCCGTTCAGAAAAGATCGAGCTCAGTAAAATCCTCGCAATTGAGGAAACTCAATGAACGAAGTTGCCGTTCTTCCTTCTTTCAACTTGCCCCCTGCGCTTTTCACGCCGACGCTCAGAGCGGCAAAGCGCGTCATGGAATTCTTCACGGCCCAAATCAACAACGACAACACCCGCAAAGCTTACCTAAACGCAACACGGCGCTTTGCCGTCTGGTGCGAAGAGCGTGGCATCGTCCGCCTCGAGGACGTTCAACCCATCCACGTCGCCGCCTTTGTCAAGGATTTGGAGCAAGATCTTTCACCACCGAGCGTAAAACAACACCTAGCCGCCTTGCGCATGCTCTTCGATTGGCTCGTCACCGGCCAGATCGTTCCCGCCAACCCCGCCCACGCCGTACGTGGCCCCAAGTACGCCCTCAAGAAAGGCAAGACGCCCGTCTTGCAAGGCGAGGAAGCCCGTGCCTTGCTGGACTCCATCGACATAGCCACCCTCATTGGCCTTCGCGATCGCGCTCTCATCGGCGTCATGCTCTACAGCTTCGCCCGTGTCAACGCCGTTCTCGGCATGAACGTCGAAGATTACTTCATCCAAGGCCGCCGCGGCTGGATTCGATTACGCGAGAAAGGCGGTAAGGAACACGACATTCCTTGTCACCATAACCTCGAACGCTTCCTCGACGACTATATCGCCGCCGCGGGCCTCGCCGGGCGGCGCGGCGCCGTTCTCTTCCAGACCGCCTCATTTACCGGCAACCCCATGTGGCAACAGGATGCCTACCGCATGATCCAACGCCGCGCCAAGGCGGCCGGCATTGCGACTCGCATCGGCAACCACACCTTCCGCGCCACCGGCATCACCGTCTACCTAAAAAACGGCGGCCAGCTCGAAACCGCCCAACGCATCGCCGCCCACGAAAGCCCGCGCACCACCAAGCTCTACGACCGCCGCCATGACGACGTTTCCCTTGACGAGATCGAGCGCATCGTCCTGTAGAATTCGCGCTGGCGACAGCGCCACGCGGAACGGAATATAGCCCGGAAGCCCTATTGTTCAAAGTGCCGGTCGTTGGTAGGAACCTCTGTAATCCCTTCTCGGCGCATCGTCCGCATGGAGATGCAATCCGTCAACCTGTAGCCCTTGTCGGGCCTGGATCTGTAGAGGGCGAGACCCTCAAGGCCCGCTCAAGTCTGTCCGGGATTTCGACGTTCAGGTTCACGGCGGTCCCTCGTTGTTCGCTTCTCTTTCCGCGTTAGCGGTTGCAAGAGTTTCCGCCAGGAAGTTCCACCTCGTTGGTTCCCTAGGGGAAGATGCCGTGCGGTCCTGAAAGCGTAGGCGGAAGCCGGGCCCAGGAGGGAAAGCGCCCCTCGTTCCCGCTTCGCTGAAGAGTCGCGGGCGTTGAAACTCTCCTCAAGTTCCCGAGACGGGCCAAATGTCCTCCCGCGGCGGCGAGCCTTGGGAGGCGGCCCCCATTTTCAGGGCGGTCTCGACGTTGAGCTTCAACTTTCTCAGCAGGCGCTGGAAGCGCGCATCGAAGGCCCGGCGCGTGATCGGCTTAGGGAGATGCCGGTTCAGCGCCTCGTAAACATCGTCGAGCGTCCGCTCGTCGATGTAGTGCGCCTTCAGTAAGGCGCGTCCCGGCTCGGGCAATTGTTCGAAGGCTCGGCGGACGACTTGCGGCGGAATACGGCGCGACTCGAAGTTCCACTCGGGAACCTTCAAGGCGGCTTCAAGCCGACGGAATTTCCGTTTCTCCTCGCCCAACTCTGATCGAAGGCATTGGAAGATATAACTCCAAATGATGGCCCCGGCTTCTTCGTCGCTTTTGTCCTCGATCTTCCACTCCTTGAAAGAAAGAAACAAGCGGACGAGGACGTTCATGGCTGTGTCCTCGGCGTCTTCCGGCTGTTTCCACCAGCAAACGCCGCTCACGGAGTTAACCAACTTTTTCCAAACCGCGGGGAACTCCTCCGCGTTGAAAAAGGAATTCAAGGAAACTGACATAAGACCCCCTGGACTTGATGAAGAACGTGACTAGCAAGGCAACAATTTGCCGTTATACGATCTCGCAAAGCCTCAGGCTCACGCCATGCCGGCCTTGAATGGCCGGTGTCTCGGCATCGAGGAGAAGAAGCGGAGAGCGACGTTGATCTTCGCTTGGGCGGGAGTCCGAATACCGCTGGATAAGAAGATTGGCGACGCGTTCTCGACCGGCGTTACCGCCGCGCGTTCTTGGCGTCGTCCCCAAGAAGAGCGGGCGGAGCCAAGCGTGGTTAGCGCTTCGCTCCGCCCGCGAGTGGATATTGATGCGGGAAATCTAGTCGGTGTCGTTTTCCTCCCCGGAGTAGAAATGATCTTGGATCTCGTTGGCTAGATCCTCACTGCGTTCGTCCATTAGACGCTGCTGCGCCATGCCGCTGGCCAAGAGCTCAATTAGCGAGTCTCGCGCCACCCCCGGCGATTGCCCTATCAGGAAAGGACCGAGATGTTCCATCCATTCCCCGGCGATCTGCTCGGCGGCCGCGTCGATGTCCTCATCGGTCGGGAAGCTGTCGTTGTCCGGCGGCGCTTCCGGCGCGGTCGCGTCGCTTTCGTCATCCTGCCCGCCTCTCCTGCAATTCAGGGCGATTGCGCCTGCCCAAAAAAGACTCGGTTCCATTCCCGCGTGGTTGCGCGACGGCGCTCCTTTCTTTCTTTTTTCCGTGTCGTCCAAGGCGTGCATTATGTTTCCGGCGAAGCTTGACATAACGCAGGCCAACAAAATCAACCCGAATAGATTCTTCATGGTTCTCCTCCGACGAGCCTCTTGGCTCTCCTTATCGTTTTTCAACCCCTTGGCAGGGTCAATTCGCGGCGCAGCATGTCGAGAGCTCGATCCACGCGCGCCTGTAGAGCTCGACGGGTGATCATGCGGTTAGCATGGGCGTTCAGTTCGATAAGAATTTCCTCTTTCGACTTCCCGTCGTAATAAATCTGTTCCAGGAGTTCCCGGCTCGCTTCGGGCAGTCGAAGCAGCGCGGCCCGGACTTGCTCTTGCGTAAAGCGGTGGCCAGGGCCTTCCCATTGCGGGATCGCCTCGGCGCTTTGCTTGCGTTTGTACGCCCGGCCCTCGTCTCCGATCTGCGCTTTCAGGCAGCGGTACAGGTAAGCGAAGATCAGCTTCGTTGCGTCCTCCTCGCTCAAACCCGCCAGCATCCTGTCGTCGAAGGTCAAGAGCTTCAGCAGCGTTGCTTGCGCTACTTCCTCAGCTTGCGCCCAAGTAAGCCAAGGGCAGCGCTTGCGTACCGACCGCACCAGATCCCGCCAAATTCTGGCGAAGTGCTGGTCGAGAAATCCATTGATTGAGTCCATCGGAGATCTCCTTGTTCTCGTAAGCGGATGACGGCGAACTTGGCGACCGGGGTGCTTGCCGGTGATCCAGAATCTGATACTTCTGGCTCACTCGGGTAGCCGGGCGCGGCTCCACGTGGAGAGAACCGTATTCGAAAATGTGGTGGCTCATCCACGCTGGGCGGCAAGGCCCGCGTGGCGCCGGAGCTTTGCAATGGACTGTCCTTGCTTCTGAACGGACTTTGGGAATCGAATCCCGGCTCATTTGGGGTGGCTTGGTGGTGTTGCTTGTGATGACGCCTCTCTTTCTCCAGCCTGCCGTCGAGTTTCACAGGCCTTCATGAGATTACATACGCTTCCCGTCACGCGGAGTCCGAAGTCTTCCTCTCAAGACCCAGCGTGCGCATCCGCGTATATCGATGCAGTGGGGTGCAAACCCCCAATTCGAAATGGGGAAGGAGAAAGAACCAATGTTTAAGGACTTACTGATTTGGCTGCTGGCCGTGCTTCTGGCCGCGGCGCCGTTGATCGCCTGCGATCGCCTCTGCGGCGCCTGCTTTGTACTGGCGTCCTTGGCCGCTGGCGCGATCTTCGCCGCCGTGTTGCATTGGACTCGCCGCGACGATGGAAACGAAGATTCCCAGCGCCGCCCGCCGGGACCTCGTCCGGTCTTCGTCATGCGAGTCCGGCCGGCGGGAATCAAACGCCGCGCCGCTTGAGCGCGTTCTCATCTTCCAGGCGGTCCCGGTCTTCACTCGTCCGGGGTTGCCTGGGAGATCTGCGATTCTCCCCACCGCGGGGATCACCACATTCGCTTGCAAGTCCGGCCAACTTGAATACGCGCCATGCGCTCACGATGAGTCTTTCTTTCATCCCTCATGGCATCCTGAAAGGACATGCAAGTCGCCGTCTTCGGTCTGGGTTACGTGGGGAGCGTTAGCGCCGCCTGCCTCGCCCAGCTCGGCCATCGCGTTTATGGCATCGATCCCGACACCTACAAAGTCGAGTGCTTGAATAAGGGAGAAGCGCCTTTTCATGAACCAGGCTTGGAGGAACTTCTCGCCGCCGCCGTAACCGCCGGAAGACTCGAAGCGCACTCCAGCGTGGGCGAACTCCTATCCTCCGTCGATGTCGCCATGATCTGCGTGGGCACGCCTTCGGCGCCGGATGGCAGTCTCGATCTCACTCATCTGCGCCGCGTTTGTTCCCAGATCGCCGCCGCGCCCCGTCCCGCTTTTCTCACCGTGGCGATTCGCAGCACCGTCTTTCCAGGCGTCTCCGAAATGCTGCACAACGACGTATTCGCCTGCGATCCGGCGATCGCCGTCGTATCCAATCCCGAGTTTCTCCGCGAAGGCTGCGCCGTGTCCGACTTTATGCAACCTAGCTTGATCGTGGCCGGTGGCGACGCGCCCCAAGCCGTCCGCGCCGTGGCCTCCCTCTACGAAGCCTTGCCCCGTCCCGTGGAAATCGTGAGCGTCCGCGCCGCCGAAATGATCAAGTACGCCTGCAATGCCTTTCACGCGGTGAAGATCGCTTTCGCCAATGAGATCGGCAGCCTCAGCCGCCAGAATGGGATCGACGGCGCCGAGGTGATGCAAGTGCTGTGCCGCGACGTCAAATTGAACGCCTCGGCTGCCTATCTCCGTCCTGGCTTCGCCTTCGGCGGTTCTTGTCTGCCCAAGGACTTGCGGGCTCTCAATTTCCGCGCCGCTCAATCCGGCGTACGGCTGCCTCTTCTGGGCAACGTATTGAACAGCAACGCGGAGCACCTCGCCCGGCTCGCCGCTTGGGCCAGGCAAATTCCCGCCTCCCGTCTCGGCGTCTTCGGTCTGGCCTTCAAGGAGAACACTGACGATCTGCGCGAAAGCCCGATCGTGCAATTCGTCGAATCCCTTTTGGACGATGGCCGGGCGCTGCGTATCCATGATGTTCATCTGGATCTCCGCCGCATCTACGGCGCCAATCAGCGCTTCCTCCTCGAACGGCTGCCGCACATTGGCCGCTTAATGGTCTCCGACTTCGACGAATGGCTCGCTTGGCCGGAGGCCTTCGTGCTGGCTCAGAAACCGGATCCAGACACCCGCCAACGCATCTTGGCGGCCGCTAAGCCCGTATTGGATCTCACGGTCTAACCACTCCTCCCGCATGAAGATTCTCTGGGTGAAGACCGACTACCTGCATCCCACCGACCGGGGAGGCCAGATCCGCACCCTGGAGATGCTCAAGCGGCTCCACGCCAGGCACGAGGTCCATTACCTGACCCTGGCCGATCCCGCCAACGCCGAAGGCCCGGCTCGCGCCCATGAGTATTGCGCGCGCCATTTCGCCGTTCCTCACTTCACTGTCCCGAGGTCTTCCTGGCGCTTCTACGCGCAAGCGCTTGCCGCCTGCTTCCATTCCCTGCCTCTGGCGATCGGCCGTTGGACGAACGAGGCAATGCGCTTGCGCGCTCGGGAACTACAGTCCCAAGAGAACTACGACGCGGTCGTCTGCGACTTTCTGGTTCCCGCCGCCAGTCTGGAAAACTGGCCTAAGCTCGTCCTCTTTCAACACAATGTCGAGGCCCTGATCTGGCAACGTCACGCCGAAATGGCCTCTTCCTTCCCGCAACGCTGGTACTTCCGAAGCCAGTTCCGCAAGATGCACGAATTCGAAAGGCGCGCCAGCCGCGAATTCGGACGCGTGATCTGCGTTAGCGAGGCGGACGCCGCTCTCACCCAAAGCCGTTACGGCCGCCCGGACGTTCATTGGGTTCCCACGGGAGTCGATACGGCATACTTCGCTCCGCCGGCGCTAGCGCCCGGGCAAGCCCACGATCTAATCTTCCTCGGCTCGATGGATTGGATGCCAAATGTCGATGGCGCTCACTGGCTGGCCGCCGAGATTCTCCCGGCCATTTGGCGGAGCAGGCCGCAAACCACCGCCGCCTTCGTCGGGCGCCGCCCGGTGGAGGCGATTCGCGCCCTGGCTTCCGATCCCAGGATTACCGTCAGTGGAACCGTCGACGACGTCCGGCCTTGGCTTCACGCTTCCAAGCTCTCCATCGTCCCCTTGCGAATCGGCGGCGGCACGCGTCTGAAAATCTACGAAGCGATGGCCGCCGGAGTGGCCACGGTCTCCACCTCCGTGGGGGCGGAAGGCTTGGAGGTCGCCAGCGGTTCCAACATCCTCTTGGCCGACGCGGCTCCGGACTTCGCTGCCGCATGCCTGGACCTTCTGAATCTTCCCGGCCGCCGCGCCTCCATCGCCGCCCAAGCTCTCCAGGATGTGAGGGCGCGTCACGGTTGGGAGGCCGTGACGCGCCGCTTTGAGAGCTACCTCAATCACACCGCTAAGGCTTGATCGCGAAACACTGCGGTCCCCAGTGCCGCATGCCGTCCGGTTGCAATGTGCAACCGTTGGCGATGCCGTTCCGGGCGCGCTCCCAGCGGATGCGGATTCTTGCGGCCGTTCCACTGGCCGCGCTTGCCGCCGTCGTGCCGTCCGCGCCGCGCGTGCATCCACTCAACGTGCCGCCGCTACGGCTGGCGCAAGTGATGCGCTCGGCGCCGATGACGACTTGGTGTTCGCCGGCCGGCCAAAATTCCGGCGTCGACGCAATCGTCATCGAAGTTTGCGAAGCGTTAATGCCGCTCGCCAAAGTCGAGCTTGGTCCATCGAAGATGGACGCGCCCAAGGCCTGCAGATTGTTTAGCACCGTTGCATTCACCCCATACGCTTCCCCCGTCACGAGAGCTTGCCAGATTTGCGTTGCGAATCCGTAACTGTCTTGGTAGGGCATTTTGTCGCTGGTGGTCATGTAGTTGTTGTTCCACATCGCCTTCGTGAACGGCGGCGCCGTTCCGTTGGCTTCGAAGCCGCCGGTGATCTTACGCCACTTTTCGTAGTAAGCGTTCAAGATCGAAGCACGGATGGACTGCCTGTCTTCGGCGGGCAGCGAGGCCCAGTTGTAAGCCCACCCGTCCCAGTTAATGAGCACTTCGGGGCTTACCGCGTTTACATACCAACTACGGTCCTCTCCCGTCATGTCCGGCCAGTTGTTGACGTAGCGGATCATTTGCTGCATGTTCCAATTCGTGAGCCAAAGCGCGTTTCCCCACGCGCCGTCGGGGACGCGAAACTTCCCGTAAGTGTAGGGAGTGTCAAGCGGCCCAATGGTGTCGTAACCCCAGGGCCTCCCCGTCGTGCTCATCAAGATCGCTTGTAACGTGTACCATTGCAAGCTCGCATGCTGTTCGGAGTAAACGCTGCCGTCGTACAGGCCGGGAATCTTGGCGTTTACCCGGGTTTTTGAAATGTCCGGACTGGCCAGAAAGACCGTGTTGTTGTTCCAGCCCCTGGATTCTCCCGCGCTTGGATAAAGAGATGCTTGATAGCCCTGGATATCGAATTCGTGCATGATCTCCCAGATCTTGGTCGCCACGAATTGCCCGGCCGAGTACGTGGAAACGTTGTACTGGTTCTTCTCGTTCGTGACGTTTTCAAGGCACGTTCTGTTCGGAGGCATGCCCGCGCACAGTTGCGGTTGCGCGGTGGCCGCCCACCATCCGGTGAGCCAGCCTTGCGACATGAACTGCCATTGTTCCTTCCAATAACCGGAAGCCGCCGCGGTGTGAAAGGTCTGGCAGCCAGGACCGGATGGACACCCGGCGCCGGAGTAGCCGCTGCGCAAAGTCTCATAGGTTTGTTTGAGCAAGCTCGTGGGCCAGTTCGCGGCGGGGTAGTTGGCCGCGTTGAATGCGCTGTTCCAGTAATCCTTGGGATGCACGCGTGGCAGCCAGTCGTTCCAATCCAACATCGGTAACGCCAGCCGCGCGTTCTTGAAAGAATAATCGCTTCGCGTGGGAGAGAAATCGTTCTCGTCGCAAGCCGCGCCGCATAGCTGTTCGAGCATCGCCGTGTCGAAGGGCAGGATGTCGTCCAACTTCGCGCATCCGCTCCATTCGATTGCCGGTGCCGTATCGGCGCACGGGGCCGGTTGATAGGGCGGTATGTACACCCGGCCGGGCGCCACCGACGGATGAGACCGGATGTAGGCCGCGATGTCGATGGCATTGGATTCGCTGAGTCCGTGAAACTGCGACCTCACGATGTTCGACCAGTTGCTGTAATTGAAATACTTTAGGTCCCTGCCGTCGTGTGCGTGGCACTCCGCGCAGGAGGCGGTGATCGCCTCGCCGGGATGATCCGGCGCCAGTAGATTCTGTCCTTGAAAAGCCGTCCGGCCCGCCAGCGCGTTGCCTCCGGCCGGGGCCGTCCACGCCGCCGGATTCTCTAGGACGAATGCGTCGAAGTCGTTTAGCCCCCGCGAAACGGAGACACCCGCGTAAGTCCACGTCCCATCGCGCTTGCCATCGCTCTCGGGTGTTTGAAAACGAAAGATGTTCGCGTTGAGGACCGTCACGTTCCTCTTGATGCCGTTGACCCGCCAAGCTACGCCGTTGAACTGGTTCACACGCACGTCGTCGCCCGTGGCCAGTCCGTGAGCATTGCACGTCATCGTAACCGTGGAGCCCGAGATATTCACCGACGCGCAAGGCACGTTCGGGCGGAATAGGCCGAACTCCAGCACCCGGTATCCGCTTTGTTCCTGATATTCCCGCTTGAAGCGGAACTCCACGACGTTGCGTCCGGCCTTTACCGATCCGGCGGGCAGGTCGATAAAAAACTTTTGGAGACGGTAGGGGATGTCCATCGATCCCCAATAACCCGCGCCTAAACTCAATTGATCGGCCCAGGTAGCGTTGCTTTTTGTGATATCGATCCATCCCGACCCATTTACCCGGACGTCGCCCTTCATATCCCCGCAACGATGGCAGTGCATGTAAAGCCGGTTGGTCCCGGAAAGGTCTGTTCCCGCCGCTACGTCGACGGTTACCGGCAAACGGTAGCCCTCGAAGCCGACGACTTCCAGCGGCAGTGTATAGTTCTCAAGCGGCTCTGGCGCCGCTTGCGGAATGTCGATCCATTCCGACTCGCGAAGCTTCTGCCCCTGGCTATTGAAATACTCCGCACGAAGCTTTGGCGGCCCGTAGTGCAACGGCATGGCCAGTTCGCAAGGCGACGGGCATGCTGATTCCTGCTTGGCGCCCCGGTATTTGGCCGGCCAAACGGTTATCTTTTGGTATGCCGCTCCTCGCAGTGGGAGAGAGAGGCGAACGGTGTGATCTTGCTCAACGCCGTTGATGCGATGGACGATGCGCAATGAGTCCGCGCCATTGTCCAATTGCATCTTGGTTCCCCACGTGTAATTCACAGCGGCGGTGGAAAGCGGGGCTAAGTAGAATAACGGGGCCAAGAAGGCTAGACGTTTCATTAGCGCACCCTCAGAGAAATGTGAGAAATTGCCGCCGAGGCCGTGCTAGCCGAATTGACGCATCGTATGGAGAGCAACTCCCCGAGCGCCACGCCGGCCGTGAGCGAAGCCGAATGGAAGACTCCGGCCGCGGCGCCGGCAGGTACGTCCACGGAGACCCCCGAAGCCGTTCCGTTCTTGCGTAAAGAGCAGCTCATGGCTCCGCTCCCGGGCTGACCGCTGGACGTGCGCACCACCAAATCGGCGGCCGTGCCGTCGGCGGGCGGCATCCAGGTCCTGTTGTTCTCCGTTCCGTCGAAGCCGGTTAATCCGGGGGCGGCGAAAGACGCCACCCCAGCGTTCAAGGCGCCGGGCGACTGTATCTGAAGGGCCGAGCCGTATAACTGGCCGGTGTGGGCCAAGCTCAAGCTCGCGCCGCCGTTGCCAAACTTTAGCGTATTTGTGGAGGTGTCGTAAGCCAGCGCGGCGGCTTCCACCGGAGCGGCGCCGGGCGAGGCGGGCAGCCAGACTCTAGTAGCCGCCCGGAAGTCTGATACATGCCCAGCCGCGTAGGCGTTCACTTGAGAACCAAGCCTGGCGTAGGTGGTATTGAGCTCCGAACTGTCGAATTGAAATGTGCATGTCACTTTCCCGGCGCCGCCATCGTCCGCGCAAACTATCGACGCGCCGGAACCTGCGACGAAGTTCAAAGCCGCCCTGTTTCCCACTAGCGCTTCGTCAAGCTCAACCGTCACGCCACCGCCGCCGGTGGCTGCCCATTGAGAATTACCTGGACAGTGGTACAAGCCTGGAGACGAGTCCGTTTGATAGTACAGCTCTCCCACCGCGCAACTTGGCGGCCGTTCCGCCAAGGTGCCGCGTCTAGTCACTCGCGTGGAGTTCAGACCGCCAAGATCGACGTCCGGACTCAGATCTATGGCTACGCCGCCGTCCAAGCCGCTGCTTTGGGTCCGGATGTTGCCCGATGGCCCCGGTTCCAGCCGGAAAACTCCCAGGAAAGCCCGTTGGTCGTGGGCTGGCGTTATTTCGTCAAACACATTGGCCGTGAAGGGAATCGCCGCCAACGGCACGGTGTAGAGAGGAAAGGCCGTCGTATTGGGATGTACCGTGCATCCCGTGCTGCAACTTACGATTCCGCTTACCGAATGACCGGCATGGATGCCGTCGGCGGCTAACCAAATTAGCAGCTGCCCGCTGCTTGGCGGTCCGGATAAGGAAATTGTCGAAGAATTGGAAACGCTGAGGACCTTGTTGCCGATCAAAGCCCGGCATGGCTTGGCGATGCTGCAAGCCTGTCCTACCCGGATTTGGTTGGAAGAGATCTTCAGAAGCGAAAAATCGAGCAAGTCGGAAGCTTGAGACGCGGACGATGAGGATCCTTGGGCTTGCCCAAACTCTATCCACTGATTGGCATTCGAGCAAAGATAAAGCTTCCGCCCCAGTGTGGGGCTATCGAGAAAATATACTTCGCCTACCCGGCAAGCGACGGGAAGGGATTGGCCGACTGGCCATGGCCGGGAAAACGTCTGATTAGCGAAATCCGGCGAACGGAACTGAAGTGGACCCTGGATCTTCGTTTGAGCCCAAACGGCGCCACCTAGCCACACAATACATGTAAAAAATCTCACGAACACCTCCTATGGCGTCAACATGAAATATATTTTCTGTTTTGTTAATTTATTACGAATATTCTGTATACTATTGATAATAAGAATGATAAAAAATATGTTTATCCGTGAAATATAGGAAGGCTCATCGTCGTGTGGGCGAACTCCGCTTCATCCTCAGCGATCTTTGAATGGCAAGCCCTCAAACTCGGGTACCTCGTCCATAACGGCAAGGTGGCAGGATTGCCGTGCGTGCTCCTCTCACGGCCTCCACGCTTCGTCCGCTACTGCGTGCGCTGGTGAATTTCCGTTGAGGGAGTTCGTTTCACAATCCTTACTGCTTAACGCTTTCAGCCCGGAATGCCGACAATGTGATTGAGTTCGATGAGCGTCCTCGATCATGACAATCCATTCGCGCCAGAAAATCGATTTCCTTTGGGAGGTCTTTGCCGCGTGTCCAGGCGGCGAAACGAGGTTCCGGTTCCGGACAAGGTGCGAAAGCAAGGCCGCATAGCGCGTTCGGGCGCTTCGAAATGTCCATCCCACGATAGGGACTACACTGTTGATATGGCGTGCGGCAAGAGGTGTCCAGCTCGAACCAACGGCGGTTCCGGCGAATTCGTGGCGGCCTTTGGCGGCGGATGCGATTTTGATTCAAAATTGCCTGTCCGGCCGCATTCTCCACTGTTCGGGATCCGTGGCTTGGTTGGCGCCACCAACGATAAGGACGGAATTCTTGGCGGGAAATACGCGGACTGGCCAAGATACATTCGGCTTGGTGCGGCATGTTCGCTATAGGCGCGAGTTTATGTTTCTTGTCCATCGCCTCGTCCTTCTGGATGGCTAGGCGCCATCTCGTCGCGGGTCTGCTCATGACCCTCGCGTGGGGCTACACGTACGGCATCCTCAGGGCGAACGTGTTGAACGCCACGTCGCACTTTTTCTTCGACTGCAGCTTGGTGGGATGTTATTTGGGCTTGCTTCTGCAGCGAGTGCCGCTGGAGCTTCGGCGGCGAGCCGGCGTGCTCCACGATTGGGTGGCAGTGCTTTGCGGCTGGACTCTCCTGATCGGACTCCTTCCCTTTCAAACACCTCTGGTGACCCTCGTGGGCTTGCGCGGCAACCTATTTTTCTTGCCCGTTGCGCTGTTGGGCGCCAGGTTAACCGACCGTTCCATGCGCGCCCTGATCGTTGGACTGGCGGGATTGAATTTGTTCGCCCTGGGCTTTGGAGTCGCGGAGTATTTTCAGGGAATCGAACGCTACTATCCCGTGAGCGAGGTAACGGCCATTATTTACCGGAGCAAGGACGTGGCCGGCGGGAACTACCGGATTCCCGCCATCTTCGCCAATGCTCACGCATACGCGGGAACGATGGTGGCGACGATGCCTTACATGTTGGGTCTGATCGGTCTTGACCACGCGCCCAAATGGCAGCGCTTGGCCGCCACTTGCGGCATGGTCGCTGCCCTGTTTGGAGTGCTGTTCGCGAATACGAGAACCAATTTCGTCGTATCCGCCTTATTGATCGTTTTCTTTCTGTTGGGGGGAAAGATGCGGCCCGGTCTGAAGGCTTTGCTTCTTGTCGTATTGGCTCTCGTCATGGGAGTCGCCCTTTCCAATGAGCGCTTTCAACGCTTCCGCAGCCTGGAAGACAGCAACGCCATTACCGGCAGGTTGGCGGGCAGCGTGAACCGGACCTTCCTTGAGGTGGTCACGGATTACCCACTTGGAAATGGACTCGGCGGAGGCGGTACAAGCATTCCCTACTTCTTGGCGCATCAGGTGCGGCGAGCCATATCGGTGGAGAACGAATACGCCCGCATCGCCCTTGAGCTCGGATTTCCGGGACTCTTGTTGTGGATAGGATTTCTACTGTGGATCTTGTCGCGGGCCTTCAATGTCGCCAAGGGCGATCCATGGCTTCCCATGCGCAGACTGATCGCAATCTATCTCCTGTTGAATTTTTCCAGTTCATTGATCGGAACGGGAATGCTGACGGCGATACCCGCGACGTTCATCGTGCTGATGTCTTGCGGCTGGCTGGCGGTGCTTCCCCCCAAGGAAGATCTCAACTTGAGGCGCGCTAACCGGTTGGATCCCGGCGCCGCCATCACTCCCTCGTACCCGGCCGCTTCCAACCTATACTCCCCGGCTGGCCCCTCTTAATGCGCTGGAGAAACCAAATGCGACCACTATTGTTCCTATTGACCGCCTTGCTTTTCGCGGCCTCTTCTTCTTCCGTTGGCCAAGTCAACAAGCCGCAGACAAGCGCCGTGGACGATTGTTTGCGAGGTCTACCCCGATGCCGCATTTCCCGCTTGTCGCGCGATGAGATGAACCAGATGGCGGCGGCGATCGCCCGCAACCATGTGAAGGAGTGCTCGGAGTCTTCCCACTTGTGCGATCTCGCGGTGCTTGACGAGCCGGACCAGCAAAGAGTAATGGCTGTTCTCCAGCAAGCTAACTTGCGCAAATGTCTCGATGGCAGACCGGAATGCGATTGGTCGCAGCTCGATTCGACCCAACGCCGGGCGGCGGGCCAGAAAGCCGCCGAGACGAATCTAGCCCGCTGCTTAGCGTTGGCGGTTACTTGCAATCCCCTCCTTCTCAGCCAGGAAGAGGCGCTCCGCGTGCGGACGATCTGGGAACGCCGGAACTTTCAAAATTGCCTCAATGGGCTAGCCAGTTGTGACTTCGGTCGTCTTAAAGAGGATGAGATCGTCAAGGTTAAGGCGGCCAATCGCGACAGAAACCATAAGGCGTGCATGTCCGCTTCTCTCAGTTGCGATCCCACCCAGCTCACCCCCGAAGATCTCAGGGGCCTCCAGGCCGTTCTGCAAAAGCAGAACGCCGATAAGTGCCTGGCAAGCTTGGTTGGATGCGAACCCGCTCGTTTGAGCAATCCGGAGTGGGATCGTCTCCAGCAAGCCAACCGCGTACGTAATGCCGCGAAATGCATGACAGGCTCAAGTGGCTGCAATCCGGTGGTGCTGAATGCGGAAGAAAAAGAACGTATGCTCCAGGCCTATCGGCGGCGCAATCTCAATCAATGCCGGACAAAAATAGGAATTTGTAACCCTAAAATCCTTACCGCGCCCGAGTTGGCGGCAATCGCGGAAATGGAAGCCGCCCTCGACCGCCGCACAAAACGCTAGCTTCCCGGGTCAAAAACGATAGACGAAAGACGAAAAGCCAGTACAGAAGTAAGCGCTCGTCACACGCGAACCCTTCACTGCACACGGTTCTTGCTGGAAACCGGTTTCTCGCTTGGCCGCTTCTCTTCGAGCGGTAGCGGTCGAATTTGCAGGAGTCAAGCCGCCGGTCTTGGCTCGGACACCGAACGCCGAATACCCGACGGCATCCGTGCGATCTCTACCCAGGCAAGTCCCCGGAATCATCACCATGAGACTTCCACCAGGCGGACTGGCGCCGCCTGTCTAGGCCAGCCCAAGGCTCAGAGGGGCCAGGATTTAGCAAGTACTAGTGCCGTCTCTGGTACCAAAGCCATCCGAACGGGATTGACTCTTCTAAGCGAAAAGCCCTACGCTACTGGAAGATCATGACGTAGGTCGATGTATATTGAAAGCCTGAACAAGCTAAGGCTGGTTCGGCTTCTCAATGCCAGGGATCCGGGTCGAAATCAAGGAATCATGCAGGAGGGACTTTCCAAATGAAGCTTTTCAAAACCTTACTTCCCGCCGTCGCGCTATCCACGGTTTTTATCGCTAGCGGTAAAGCCGATGTGGTATCCGTGATGCCAGCGGGCAGTTTCACCAATCTTGTTGGCCCATTCAGCAACGGGCCCGCTACACCGTTTTTCAACAGCTCTTCCGACGACAACTTCGACGGACAAGTTTGCAACATCGGGGCCATCTTGGTCGGGCAAACCGACCCGACTACGTGCCGCAATTTCGCTGGCGCAGTTGGCGTGCCCGTTGGACCGAACCTCTATCAATACCTCAGCAATGGCGGAGCGAACGTCGACACGTTGAAGGTTCAATCCGACTTCGGCGCTAACGAGTTTACCCTCCAGTTCGAGATGGCGGGCGCTTCCAACACCAACCAGTTCGGCATCAAGAACCTCACCACCGGAACCGTCGAAGTACTCTTCGCCGGAGCCGACACGGGTCTGAAGACCGCTTCGGCGACAATCAAGGCTGGTGACGAGTATGCCTTCTGGTTCAAGCGCGACGACGGCGGCGCGAACTACACCGTGACCTCCGACGTGACCGCTGCCCGCTTCGCCCTGTTCCGCCTCGGCCACTGGGATGGTGGTGGCATGGGTATGGATAGATTCGTTATCGGCATCGAAGACGGTGTCGACAACGACTTCCAAGATATGGTCATCTACGGTAACGTCGTCCCCGAGCCGAGCTCCATTCTGATGCTCTCCGGCGCGGTTCTCGGGACGCTGGCGCTTGTCCGCCGCCGCCGTAAGTAATCGAATCCAGGATCATCGAATCCAGGATCGCGTTTAGCCCAATCCAAAATTCATCGGCCCGGCGTGTCATCCATGCCGGGCCGATGTTTCGTTGTAGGGTGGATTCTTCGCGCCCTCCTCGAAATCCTCCATCCTCCGCTGTTAGCATGGACGAACTCATGCCCATAAATTCCGGCTTCGACCTTGAAGCTTTCCACCAAGCCGAAAAAACCTTGCTCCGCGAGGCCGAGGGGAATCCTTGGTTCTTGAATAGTTATTGGCCCGAGAACCGGCCGCGGGTGTTGCGGATGATGCGGGATGCCATGCTCTCGTCCTCCCAAAGGCCCTTGCGCGTGTTCGAGCCGGGTTGCGCCACCGGATATATCGCGAAGATGGCGGCGGCCATGGGCTGCGAAGTAACCGCGACCGACGCATGGCGCTTGGATTGGAGGGACGAAGAGTTTCGCGCTCTGGGCATCCGGTTCTTCTACTCCAACATGAATGAGCTCGGCCCATTCGCCAATGTACCCAACGACTCGTTCGACGTTGTACTGTTTGGCGAGGTATTCGAGCACATCCTCAATCATCCCGAGGATCTCTTGCGCGAGTTGCATCGCGTTCTGGCGCCTGGAGGCATGTTAATTCTGACGACGCCGAATCCTTCGACTCTCGCCAATGCGTTTCGCACCTTGCTGGACAAGCATTCCATCTGGGGAACAGACGTGTTTCTCACCACGCCGAAGTTCGATCCAGAACGTGGCGGCATCATCGACAATGGAGAGATCCACTATCGCGAGTACCGCCAACGGGAAATCGTCGATTCCCTGAGGAAGACGGGCTTTGAGGGGATCCGCGCCACTTACGTGCCAGCTGGCGTTTCACCAGTGCAACCGTTTCTCAAGCGTTTGGTCAAGACCGCGATTGCATATTTGCTGCCGGAAAACCGGCTCTTTTGCGGTGGCCACCACATCACGGCCCGCAAGAGCGCGATTACTCCGGTTGCCGCATCGTGACCGGATACCATGGACGGTAAGATGCGGATATCCGTTGTCACCGGAGGTAGCCGCGGAGACGTTCAGCCCGCTGCCATCTTAGCTCGTGAATTGCAGCGGCGCGGCCACGAAATTCGTTTTTGGGCCCAAGAATCGTTTCGCGATTTGACGCATGGTTTCGGCCTGGAATTCCATGAATTGAGCGGCGCCGCCCCGGAGAAGGTTTGGAAGGAACTGGAAGCCAATCGGCCTCCCACGCGAATCGGACGAATCCGGCAATTGCTCTCCCCAGCGCCACCCGTAACTGAAAGGTTGGCCGAGTGGGAAGCCGCTTGCGCCGATGTGGACGCGGTGGTCCTCACGTCGGCGACATCGTTGTTGAGAAATGTCCTCGAGGCCCGTCCCAAGCCATACGTCATAACCTACGTCTCCCCCTTTTTTCCCACAGGTGATTTCCCCAGCCCAGGAATTCCCTTCTGGCCAAGGCAAGGCCGCTTTTTGAACCGGCTTTGTCATTATGCCCACAGGCAATTCTTTTGGATCGCCGACCGTCCTTGGGTGAACCGTTGGCGTGGGGAACGCCTTGGTCTTCGGCCGTTGCCGCTACATGCGTTTCACACGATCGAGCGGGAACATCCGGTTTTGTTTGGCTATAGCAACCACATCATTCCAACGCCCTCGGATTGGCCGGATAACTGCCTTACTACCGGTTATTGGTTCTCACCGGATTCCATCGATCCCGACCCGCCACCGGGCCTGGAAGAGTTCCTCCAGGAACCCTGTGTCGCCGTGGGGTTTGGCAGTAGTATCGCGAAGGACGCTGGGATGGATGCGCTAGTGTCGGAAAGCCTGCGGGATCTCGGTTTGCGTGGCGTGATTATCAAAGGTTGGACGCCTGGCGAAGAGTATGGAAGAAAAGGCAATCTGTTTTACGTCAGAACGATTTCATACGAGTGGCTTTTCGCCCGTGTGAAGGCCGTTCTCCATACCGGCGGAAGCGGAGTGTCTTCCATCGCCATGGCCCAAGGCGTTCCCTCCGTTACGATCCCCTTTGGCGGCGATCAACGTTTCTGGGCTTGGCGCCTCTACGCCCAGCAAGCTGGGACCGAGCCGATTTCCTTTCGCGACTGCGACGCAACGTTGCTGAAGGCCCGAATCCACGAAGCCACCACGTCTGCCGGGATGCGGAGTAAATGCCTGTGGTACCGCGAGCGAATCGCAGCGGAAAATGGAATCAAGACGGCCTGCGACGCGATCGAGGCCGCCTTTACGCGCAAGGTTTCGTAGCTCGCGCGTCTGAATCTCTCTTCCAGAGACAGCCCAGCGGAACCCAAGACGATCGGAAGATCCGCTTCTTCCCGCCTTAATGAGCGGTGGCCGCCGCGATGGAAGGTCTGTCTTGTTCGAGTACTTCCCTGTAGATATCCAACGTACGCGAGGCCATGGCCTCCAAGGAAAAGTGTTGTAGCACCCGTTGCCGGGCGGCGGCGCCGTACTCCACGCGCGCCCGCTCGTTGGAAAGAATGAGGCGTAGCGCTTGGGCCAGTTGCCTAGAATCCCCGGGATCGACCGTCAGGCCAGTCTTTTCGTGAAGGCTGACATACGGAACGCCGGAATCGATCGCGGTATTGATTACTGGCTTTCCGGCCGCCATGGCTTCCAATTGAACCAGCCCGAAAGCCTCGCTGCGGGCCGTGCTGGGCAAGACGAAGACGCTGCAGGCGTGATAGTAGGCCCGCAACCGCTCGTCGGAAATCTGACCGGCTAAAGTGACCTTGTTCTCCATGCCCAGCTCGCGAATCTGCTTGGCGAACTGCGGCCTTAATGGGCCGTCTCCAGCCAACACTAAATGCCCGTCGACCTCCTTCATCGCGTCGATGAGGTGGTGGAAGCCTTTGTAGTAGATGTGCCGCCCCGTGGCCAGGACCATGTTTGGGCCAAATCGCTTCCGGGCTTCCCGCACTAATTCGGAATCCGCCGCTTGCGCCGTCCGGCAATCGATCCCCAACGGCACGGTCCGGCATTGCGCTGGAAACGCTCGCAGGACGGGAGAACTGGACGCGTAGTTTGGACTCGTAACGATGATCGCGGCTTGCGCCAACGCGCGGCGGAGAATGGGCTCAAACAAGGCGCCGGTGATTTTCTGGCGGACAATGTCGCTGTGATAGGTGATCACCAGCTTGGCGCTTGTGCCGGAGAGTAGGTAGGCTAACAGTCCGAGAGGGTTGGGCCAGTGCAAGTGAATGATGTCCGCCTCGGCGCGTTTGATATGACTCACCAATCCAGGCGTAACCGGGTTAGCCAAGATCGTCAGGGGTGTGCCCAAGCGCGTCACGGGAACGCCGTCAACGTCCTCTTGGAAAGTACCCTTGCCGGAGTGCGCCACTAGTACACGTAAATCGACACTGTCCTTGATCTGGCGGCATAGATCCGCAAGATGAGTCTCCATACCGCCTCGATGTGGCGGGTAGTACTTTCCAACTTGCAGAACACGCATGGGTAAACGCCTTAACCTTAAGTCTATTAGGGCAAATCCCGGAGGCAACCGCCAGAGAACGGTTATCCCATTATTCCCATCAAGTACTGGTACCTTTCGCTCAGCGATCTAGCGACCGTGTCCCAGCGGTATCGGCTAGCCCACACTCTCGATTCGTTCTTTCTTTGCATTAACAGAGCTGCGTTCTGTCCGTGATCGGCCAATAGGCGGTCTACCTCGGATGTCCATTTCTCGATGTCCCCAACGGGACAAAATCGAGCCGCCTTTCCACCGATCTCCCGCAGCACCGCGATATCACTGGCGACGACAACCGCGCCCGATGCTTGGGCCTCCGCGACCGGCAAGCCGAAGCCTTCCGCCGAAGAGGTCTGCAGCACGAGGCTTGCGTCCTCGTATAGCGCGCGGAGCTGGCTTCGCCGGAGAAAAGGCGCAGTGTGTATGCGATCTTCAACGCCGAAGCGCCGGGCCGTTTCCCACTGTTCCCCGTCGAAAGATCCTCCCACGCGTACCAGATGGAGTTCCGGCCATTTGGCGCTCACCTCAATGAAGACCCGAAGAAGAACGTCCAGCCTCTTGCGGGGGATCATGCTTCCCACATGTAACAAAAACGGCTTTCCTTCGGCCCGCTGAGCCGCGAGCCAAGAGCGAGTCCAACGGTGGGCTTCGGGTTCTGGGGGAGCGAAATACTCGTCGCTAACCCCGTTTGGCGTTACACCGATTCTCTCTTGGGCTACCCAACCGGTGGCGCTGAGTTCGGCCGCCGTCGCTTCGCTAACACAGGGCACGTAAGCCGCGCGCCGGAGGCCTTGGAGGATGCGGCCAGTCATCGCCCGGTATGCCCAGGATCGGCGCTCCGGGGAGCCCGGCATTAGGCAGCGGAAGGTATCCAGGTCGTGACAAGTCACCACGCAGCGTTCCGGCGGCAAGTAGTGCGCGAGCTGGCTGTAGCTGTGGTCCGCGATGTGAAAAACGTCAAACTCTTTCCAGAGACCCTTGACGTGGAAAGGCAAATGAAGAAAACGTCCGGCGAGCCGGTCCAGACTTCTGCCGGTGGCACCGAATCGCGCGGTGAACGGTTGCGGCATCGAGGGACGAATCAGCGTGGCTTGGATGCCATCCAAGCGGCTCAGAGCATTCGTTAGCATCTCGGCGACCAAATCCATGCTCGGCCAGCCTTCTTCGGCATAGTCCGCCAGGATCGCGACACGGACCGAACGGCTCATAGCGCCTCCAGAACGCCTTCCAGATCTTTGGCCAGGCGCCCGTACTCAAAGCGCGGAGCGGTCCGGGCTCCTACCGACAGGCCCGCCTCTTCGAAGTTGTACCCTGCCGCCAGCAAGCGTCCCAAGTGAGCGGCGAGCTTAGCCGGATACGCTAAGTCCCGTGAGCCTTCATAGCCGACCAGCATTTCGTCGGGCAGGACGCGCGCCGCTTCGCCCGCGCGGCTCGCGAGAATGAAGCGGCCGCAAGCTAGATAGAGAGGCAGCTTGCCGGTCGTTCTCACCTGGCCGGGCAAATCGTTCGTCTGCGTGGACAAGCAGACGTCCATCCGGTGAATCCACGGCCTGAGCTGAGCATAGGGAACCCGGCCGGCGAAGTCGATTCTGTCTTCAACGCCCCTACGCGCCGCATGGCCGCGCAGCCGGTCCAGGCCGCTGCCATCGCCCACTACGATTCCCCTGAGATTCTCCGAGCGCAATTCGGCGAGCAATTCTACTAGGTCCCATCCGTAGGTCGCTTCCAGCGAACCGTTCCAGACGATGCTGCCCAGCAGTCCGATGTGCATCGCCGCGTTGACGGCGCGCCGATCGGGAGGATAGAAAAGCTCCTTCTCGAAACCGTCTGGAATCCACGTGGAGCGGACGCCTTGCTTCGCCAGGAACTCCCGATGATAAGAGCCGCGAACGACAATGTGGTCTGGCAGGTGCAAACCGCACCATTCCAGCGCCGCGGTCGCCCATATGCCCGCTCGCCCGCGAAGCCGCGCGTTACGTGCCAGCTCGGTGATCGCGTCCCCCGTGTCGATCACAACGGGAATTCGGGAAAGCGCTTTGGAAAGTAATGCGGCCATCGTTCCTGCGGCGCTCATGTCGAGAACGTAAACGGCGCCCGGCGCGGCCTCGCGAATTTGGGCGTGCATCGCCGGGAACGCCGCTAGAATCGAACCGGCGGGTCTATGAACGAGAACCGGGCGCCAGTGGGGTCCGATGCGCTGGCAGAACGCTTGCGCTCTTTGGCCCATGGCGCTTTCAGGCGAACCGTTGACGGCGAAGACAACCGGACCTCGCATTCTAAGCGCCACTCGCCAATTTTCGAAACAGCGGCAGGAGCCGCTCGACGTGGGCGGAGCTTGTGAACTCCGCCGCTCGCTCGCTTGCGCCGCGGCGAAGGGATGTGTAGTGGCGCTCGGATTGAAAAGTTTTGCCGATGGCTTCGGCCAGGTTACGAACGGGATCGCCCTGCCAATCCGCTAAATGGCCGTTTGCGCCGTCGATTAACCAGTCTGGAATGCCTCCCAAACGAAACCCGGCGCTTGGGCAACCGTACTGGGCGGCTTCTATACCGCCTTTTCCAAATGGTTCCGGCCACAAGCTCGGCATCGCGAAGAGATGTTGGCGTTCGAATTCCCCGGTCATCGCGCGCCCGTCTAGCCACCCTGGGAACGCAACGTCCAAACGGGGACTCGACGCGGTAAGCGTCTTGGCGAGCCGCTCCCAATCGTTTCGGGCCGGGCCATGCCCCGCCATGGTGAGTTGTACGGAACGCTCTTGGGATATGGCCCAGAGCGCGGCCGCGCGAAGCAAAACGTGCCCGCCCTTGGCCTCCTCCATGCGGCCCGCGAAAAGAATCCGGATCACCGGTCCCAGCGCCGCCGCTTCTAGATCCGGTCGCTTCGTCGGAAACTCGTCTGGAATGCAAGCAAAAGGGATGACCTCGATTTTTTCCTCCGCGAAGCCATGCCGGACATACTCGTCACGCATCGCCGACGAGTGCGTCACCAATAACCCGTAACGTTTCAGGCGTTTCTGGTGCGCGCTTTCCTGGCCATAAAGCTGGAACATCGTGACGGGATTCTTTCCGCCGCAACCGCGTGGCAGATACAAAGCCAGACACGCTGGGCCGAGACGCCGGAAGCAAGGTTCCGGGCGGGGAATGGTGTGCCTCTTCAACCCGCTAATGCAGGTGCCATGGTAGTTGTGAATGAAATACGCGCTCGGCAGGCGCGCCAGGATGTCATCCTCCCATCCGGGAGGGATGCGGCCATGGCACATCGCCAAGTCCGGCTTCCAAGCCAAGGCTTCTTCGATTCGCGCGAACACCGGCGTGCCGGGATTAGCCGCGATTCTTTCGCGGTCCTCCGGTTCGTCGCTCGCCGCGAGCAAGGCCGCTGGAATGCCTCGTCGCTCCAACTCGCGTAGAAGATCGCTTAAATAAGTTTCCACTCCCGCTATGCGGCGCGCGCTATGCGATACAAGCAGTATTCTGGGACCCGGCTTGGCGCTCATCCGTGCGATCCCCTATCCGCTTGGCGCAGCTTTTGCGCCACGATAGGCGCCTGGAACCGGTCGAGGTAGAGATTTCTTCCACGCTCCCCCAACTCAACGCGAGTCTCAGGATGCGCAAGGAGTTCAAGGCAGGCTTCGGCGAAATCGGGCGCGATCTCTCCGGTGGACTTGCCGCCCACATCCACCAAGAAGGCCGCGCCGGTCTGTTTCCAAATCGCTTCCGTCGCGATGCCAGCCGTGGTGAGTAGAGCCTTGCCATGCGCCAATGCGGCCATGGCGCTGCTGCGCCGCGTGGACACTCCGTCCGTGTACGGTTGCCAAAGCAGATCACAAGCCGCGATCGAGCGGCTTAGCTCTTCGGGAGCCAAGGCGCCCGTCCCCAGGATGCGAGGGTGAGCGAACCTTGCAGCCATGCTGTCGCTATCCCTTCCCATCAACAAGAGATTCGCGCCGGTTCGCCGCAGAAAGTGCGGAACGAAGGCTTCCAGAAAGGCCCGGCTCTCCGAGCCAAAAGTGCCAAACGATCCGACAAGTGCAGCGGATCCGGAAAATCTAGGAGCCACCGGCGCCGGGCCGGCGCCACAGACGGGAATGTTGCTCGGCACCGGGAGCCATTCGATCGGGACTTTCCGGCCAAGCAACCAAGGCCGGATCCGCGACTCCCAGCGCGGGATGCTAACCCAAACCCGGCTAGCCGAACGGAGCAGGATCACCATCATCAAACGATGAACGGCGGCGACGGCGTCTTGTTTCCAACTTCCTTCGCCGAAGGAAAGAAACGCCTCGTGAATCATAAGATCCACGCGATCGCCGCGCCGGAAGCGGCTGTGTAGCCAGAAGCAGAATCCTAGATTCATGGCCCGGTATCCATAGCCGTGAGGCACCCATTGCACGAAAAGCCGTCTGGGCAAGGCAGTGCCGTCGAGCGCCGCGCTGAGCCGCCGCAGGGCCTTCCGGTCGAAGCGGCCTTCCATGGGAGCCTCCCGCGGCGGCCAAACGAAGACAGTCTCACCTTGCCGGATCAATTCCTCCGCGATCAAATTGCTGTAATCGGCCACTCCGCCGATCTGCGGCGGAAACTCCGGGGTGATGACGTGCCAAGCGATTTTCTCGGTCATGCGCGTGAAGCGGCGATTCGCCGGTAAAGTTTCATCGTCTCGGCGGCCACCGCGTCCCAAGAGTGTCTTTCGGCCGTCGCCGCGGCTCTGGCGCCCAGTTCTTGGCGCCAAGCTGGATTTTCACAAAGGCGCCGGAGCCAGCCTGCGCTCTCGGTGGGGTCGAACGGATTGCTCAACAACAGCCCATCGCTTCCGTGTGTAATCAATTCGGCGGCGCCCGCATCCCGGCTCACCACCGCGGGCAGCCCCATGGCCATCGCCTCCATGACCACCATGCCGAAGGCGTCGTACGTAGTGGGAAAGAGAAAAATATCGGCGGCGGCGTAGAACTTCGCGATCTCGGACGTAGGAGGCAAGAAATGGGTTCGTCCGGCGATTCCTTCCCGTTCCGCCAACCGCACAAACAGAGACGCATCGTTACGGGAGACAGCGGCGAAGCGCAGATTCGGAACTTGCGCCACGGCCCGCAGCGCGGCTTCCGAACCCTTCCGCAAATCGCCGACCCATAAGGCCACGAGCTCATCGCTGGGCCAGTTCAGTCTGGCGCGTAACTCCGCTCTCCATTGCCCGCGCTGGACCAAGGAAAACTCTCCGGTATCGACGCCATGAGGAATCACCTCAACGTTCTCGGATCGCCCGTAATACCGGCTGAGGTCCTCCCGCACTCGCTTTGAGATAGCGATAACGGGCCGCGTGACGGCGCGCGAGTAGAGCCGGGATTCCAACTTCGTTACCACGCCGTCGAAAAGGCGCTCCTTGAAGCCGAACCGGTGGCCGCTAGCTTCTCTCTGCGCGTGCCAGGCGGCGCAACAAATATGGGCGGTGATCAAGTCGCTTTGTCCGCACGCGAAGCCTTGCGCGTGAACGATGTCGAAGCGGCCAGCGCGGCTTACCGCGCGCGTCGCCGCCGGATAAAAACTCAGCACCGTGCCCAGCGCGCTTCCGCGCGCCGCTGGAACGCGGTGATATCGAATTCCCGCGCTGGAATCCTCCCGGGAAGTGAACCGTGAACTGGATGCCGGAGAGAACCGGTTGGCGAAGATATGCACTTCATCCGTTTTCGCGAAGCGCTCGGCGAGTTCCGAACAGTAACGGCTGTGTCCACCTTCCCGGTGGAAATCGTGTACAACAAGGGCGATCCGCATTACATCCCCTCCATGGCGCGGAGAGGAGCGCGGGCTGCGCCGAATCTCACGGGTAGATGCCGGTAACCGGGTACGGAGGCTCGATATACGTCCCGGCTCCCACCCGAGGAGTAGCGTTGGGCGGCATATCCGCTCGGGCCGCCGGAAACACGCGCCCTCAATCCGGGCATTCCCGGAAATCCAGCGGTGGAAGGCCTAGCCGCTTTTGCCATGGGCGCCTTACCACTAGGGGATAACCTTCCAACCGGAGTGCGGTGGTCCTTCATGTCTTTGTTCCGTGCCGCAGCCTGAGATACACGTCGCGAAGTTGCCGCGACAGCAGCTTCGGATTGAAATCCGCCGACGCCCGGCTCTTGGCTTCCGCGCCTAATTCGCGCCTCAGCGCGGGATCCGCGATGAGCCGCTCCAAAACGGCTGCTAGCTCGCTGCTGTTTCCCGGTGCGTGTCCCAAGGCGCTCTTGCCCTCCTCGAAAAGTTCCCGCGCGCCACCCGCCCCGCTAACGACCACCGCCTTGCCGCAGACCATTCCTTCGACGACGACCATGCCGAAAGGTTCGGGCTTTGTGCTCGCGTGCACGACGATGTCGAGCGCGTTCATCACGCCGCCCCGTTCGTTCAAGAATCCCGTCAAGAATACGTGATCTTGCAGCCCTCTCGCGCGGATCGCATCGCTCAGTTCCAGGGCGCTGTATTGGCTCCCCGGCGTCCGGTAAATCGGTCCGCCCACAATGTAGGCTCGCCAGTGACGTGGGCTTGGCAGAAGCGAGAGCGCTTCGAGAAACGTCTCATGCCCTTTCCATCGTGCGTAGGTCGCCACCAAGCCCAGGCGGACGAAGCCCTCCGGGCACGGCGGTGCTCCCGCCGCGGCGTCCAAGTCGGCGGGCGGCTGTCCGGCCAATGCCGCGGCATCGATTGCATTGTAGAAGCGTTGCGTGAAGACCAGACCCGGGCAATTCCGGCGAAGGTCGCTCAGGACGCTATCGGAGTTGGCTAGCGCTCCGTCCACGCGCCGGGAGAGCAGCCGCAGCAGGCGGCGGACCAAAGGGCGCCAACCGACGTAATCGTGAATATGCCAGAGCAATGTGCGTCCGGGCGCTCGTAAACATAACGCGGCGAGAATCTGCATCTTGAATCCGGTCGCGTGCACCAGATCCGGGCGCCAAGCCGCGATTTGGCCCCGTAGCGCCCGCGCGTAGCCCCACAAGCCGGCCGTCGCGCGAAATAACTCCAGAAGGCGGCCAGCTTGAATTCCACCGTGCGCCAACGAAGAATCTCCGGCTTCCTTGAGTTGGGCGGGCATGGGCAGACAAAGGGCCGCGTTCACGAAGTCCTTCGCGGCACCCAGGAGTGGACCTTCTTCCCCCGTCAATAGCCGGAGATCCCAAGTCGGTTCCGCCGAACGCAACGAAGAAAGCAGTTCCACTAACGCGGTTTCCGCGCCGCCCATTTGCGCGCCCGGATTCAGGAAGACGATTCTCATTCTTAACTTTGGAGCGGGTTTGGATCCACGGCGGTTATCGGTTTTAGGGAAGGGAAGCCAGCTGCGAGGGAATTAGAAATGGAATCTCGACAACCGCGTCGACGTCAATTGAGCGGCCGTCCTGCTTGGCGGGGCGAAAGACCCAGCGGGATATGTCGTTGGCGACCATCTGGTTGAAAGACGGATTATAGCGGCCCAAAATATCCTTCAGACGCACTCGCCCTTCGCGGCTAATTTGAACGAGTAGTTGTACGCGTTGTTCGATCCCTTGTTCTCCTCCGCGCACAAGCCAGCGCTTGGATTCCAGTTTCCAAAACGGAAGTGGCGTCTCCATCTTCGTGTTGGCGAAGGCGCCCGCTTCGGCCTCGGCTGGCGTGTCGCTAGGAGAGAACCAGATAATCCAGTCGCCGGCATAACGGTCCAGGCGCTCGATGGGCACGACAACCGTGAAGACGCTCCGCTGCCGGAAATACGGCTCAATCCGCCTTGGCACCATTCGTTTGCTCGGGGCCAACGGAACCGACAATCTGGGCCATTGCCGCGCCAACTCGAGCTTGATCTCGTAAAATCCCTCGGCGGCTTCCATCCCCAAAATTTGCTCCGGCGTTTGCAGCCGTAAGTCGCCCGAAGCCGGGAACCCGCTACGCGCGCTCACTCCCGGGATCGCAAGCGCGTTGGGATCCCGGCTCTGAATTGCCGAGGGCTCGCCTGTTTTCTTAGCCCGGGAGAAGTTGCCGCCCATCGCCGCGTCCGGCGGCGCGATTGCGTTGCCTGGGTTGAGATTGAGCACCGCGACCGTGCTGGCCGCCGCCCCGGCTGTTCCCAGTCCGGATCCCGCCGTCAAACTAGGTGGGGCCTCGGTTGTAGTAGTGGAAGCGGCTAGGCTGCCTCCGCCCCCCGAAGAGCCGGACGACGGAATTGGGGCCTTACGACGAGCCAGCCTGGGAATGCCGTTGGCGGAGACCCCCTCCGTGGTCGGACTGGATAACGATCCCGAAGGAGCCGCTCCAATCGCCAGCGCCTCTCCGAATTCAATCCTCTTGCCCCGTCCCTCCGCTCCCGTTCCGTAAAGATTTCCAGCTGGCGCGGTGAATTTCCTTGGGGCCGGTTTCGCCAGCCGCGCCACCTCTAGGGATGGCTGTCCCCCCGGAGACGGTTGATTGCGAATTTCCAGTTCCGGAACACTCCCAAAGTCTAGACTCGGTGAGGTGGCTGGCGAGTTCGATGCCACCGAGCTGGGGGGCTTAAACTTGGCGGGGGGCGGTTTTGGCAAACGGGCTATCGACGTGAATGAATTGGAGGGCATAGCGCTAGCGGCGGCTAATTCTGGAGGTGCTTGCCACTCCGTCCGCCCCGAAACTTCGGCCTTTCTCTCAACGGGAGGTGGCCGGAAAACCTTTGGGGCAGGTTTCGGTAAACGCGCCAGTTCCACTTTCAGCGTCAATTCACTAGTGCTTGTAACCCGCTCCATTTCCGGGGGGAGCTCCAATTCCGAAACTGTCTTGTCCGGGCGGCGATCGCTCGGGATTGGCGCCTTGCGGCGCTGCGGTGAAACGGTCGAAGGTGCTGCCGAAGCAGCAACCATATTCTTGAGCGGTTCGGTTTCCTCGATCAAGCGCGAGGCGTCTTCCCGGTAGATTAGCTGATTCGCGCTTCTTGCATTTTCCTGCTTGGCGACAACTTCGGATTCGCTGAGCTTTTCCGCCTGCGCTTCGCTTCTCGCATTCTCCGTGGAGGCGTCCTTGATCGGTGGTGGAACTGGAGGGAGGCGATACCAAATCAGACGCTTCTTTCCTTCAGTGCTGGCAATCGCCTCCTCGACGCTCTGATTCAAAATCGAATCCACTTCCAGAAAAAAAATGCCCCAGTAGGGCGTCGTGGTCAGCACTCCGGCATGAAGAGCGATGGAAATGGCGAGAGCCCGCCAGCCGGGCTTCTGTGCAATCTGCACATTTCGGTCGCCACTGAGGATGGACGGAAGCACTCTCGATACCTGCCCTCAATTCTATCGTCAGAATCCTGAACCCATTCAGTGCAAACGCTTTCCAATCAGTATTTGCCGTAAACTTTGAAGAGATTTCGTCCTCGGTATACTGGACCGAGTGATCTCATACGATAGAGAGGTAGTAGGAAGAATGACTGAAACATTGCATAAGCCATTAGCCCTGCTTCTCTGCGCTTGCCTCGGGCTTCCCGTCTCGGTTCGCTGTCAGTCCTCCACCGCTCAGCCCTCCACCACGGAGAACGGCGCACAGGGGCCAATTTTTCGGCCCGGCCTCGGTCCCGGAGACAACGGCGGGCAAACGGTCCCGCTTGCCGAGCCCGGTATTCGAATCTTGGTTCTCGAAGGCAGCAGGCCGAACCGGCTTACCGAGGGGCGATTTTCCGCTCCGGTCGTCGAAGTGCGAGACGCCAACGACAAGCCTATCGAAGGGGCGCAGGTCACCTTCATTCTTCCCGGTAAGTCGGGAGCTGGCGCTTCCTTCATCGATGGCTCCCTGGAGAAGACGTTTTCCACCAATGCTCAAGGGCAAGCCTATGCGGATGGATATAGGCCTAATGCGATCGAGGGCAAGTTTAACGTTCGCGCGCGTGCCAATTACCAAGGCCAGACCGTCGAATTAATCATTCCTCAATCGAATACCTTTCAACTCCAAGCTGATGCCGACCGGGCTAAGAGCCGCGCCTGGAAGAAATGGCTCATCATCGGAGGGGCTGGGGCCGCCGCCGGGATAACGGCGTATTTGCTGTTGCGGTCGGGATCGTCCGCTAGCTCCAACAGCGGCGTGATAACAGTGATTCCAGGTCCGCCTGTGCTCGGAGGCCGCTAGTGAGACGGATGCTCAGCCGGATTTCATGCTTGGCGGCGGTCGCGATGGCATTTCCTGGAGTGGAGGTTGCCGCCGCTCAAGAAGCGCAAATGTCCGCTAACCGGCTTGGTTACGTTTTCGATGAACAAGCCGGACAGCTTCGTCCCGTGATGGGATTTCCTGGAGCCGCCTATGTCGGTCCCGCTGTCGAAACAGATCTCCGGGGCGCATGGACTTCCCCGGATCGCCAATGGCATCTTGTCTCGCGCGAAGGGTCCTTGGAGTTACTATCCTTCCGCGCTGAATCTCCCAAGCGAATCCCGATTTCCACCGGTGGACAGGTAATCTGGTCGGACGATTCCGCCGGGTTTGCATTATATTCGCGGCCGGAAGGCAGCGTCCGGTCTTGGGAACGTGACGCTAATGGAGAATGGAACCTCGGAGCTACACATCTAGTGGATTGGAGCGCCGAAGGCCGGGATGTCCTACCGCTGGCCTATGATCGCAAGCGGGGGGTACTTTGGTATGCAGTGAGGCAAAACCGGGATCTCCCGGCCAGTGGCGCGCAAGAATCCATGCAGGAAGGCCTCTACCGCTTAGATCTTAGGGAAGGCGCGCCCGAAAGGGTAGCCGGAGTGACGCCCGGAGCGGGCGGTCTAACCGTGGCCAGCCTTGCCTTGGCTCGTGACTCCGAAGAGAAAGTGATCTTTGCCGAGGTCTCCACTCGAGCCCTCTATCTTGCGGTAAAGCGTGGTGCGGCTTGGGAAGCGAGTCCGCTTTACGCGCGGGAATCCGGCGGGCTGGAACCAACCGCCGTTTACTGGGCGGGCGCCGATACATTCTTGAGCGCTTGGAAAAATCGCGATCCCGAGGAAAGTCCACTCCTGATCCGTCATAATCTCTCGGCTAAGCCGGAGGAAGTTTTGCCCTTGGAGGAACCGGTGGAAAGCATTTGGCTCGTACCCGGCAATCAATTCGTGCAGCTTCGATACGCGCTGCCCGCCAGGGCCACGCTTTGGTTCGCCGATTTTGAAAGCCGCTCGGTCTTTTTCGTTCCCATCCCCACGCAGGCGGGCGGATCGCCCGGTCAAGGAGCTGGAGGGGAGAACAATTGATGCCGCACCATCGCGCGCTTCTTTCGGGTCTTTATCTTGCGGTTGTATTGTCGGTATGTAGCCGGGTCCCGCTGCAAGCGCAGGGGGCTCCTTTTGCCATTCGCGTCCAGCAGCCCGATTTCGTCACCATAGTCGCCAATGGCGCGAACTTGACCGTGAACGCTCCGCAGGGCGCCGCTGAAGTTTTGACGGTGAACTTAATTTATAGCGGTTCGGGTTTAGCCCGTTTCGTTTCCGATCCCGTTCTTACGGGTAGCACGGCGTTTCAGATCACGAGCAGCTCAGCCGTTCCAGTGACGCTAGCGAACGGTCAATTTTTCTCGTATACCATTCGCTATTTACCGCGTACTTCGGCCGCGGTCAGCGCTCAAGTAACAATCCCTTTCAGCGAGACCGTCACGACGGGACCTCTAACTCAGGTGACGACGCAAGGCTTGCTAAGTTTGCAGTTCACGGGAACCACTCCGGAGTTCGTCGTGAGTTACATTCCCGCCGACCCGCAGAACTATATCAGCTTGGCTCCTGGGGGGAATATTCAATTTCCACCCACGCCCGTTAACTCCACGAGTAATCTGATTTTGTCGATTGTCAATCGAGGCAGCGGCGCGGGCGAAGTCCGCTCCGTCCTGCTCAACGGAGATTCCTTCCAGACCGTTGGCCTAACGCTCTTGCCTTTTTCCCTGAATCCCGGAGCGGAGGCCCGTGTTGGCCTTCGTTTTCAGCCCACTAGTCCCGGGGAGAAAACCGGCACTCTATCTATCCTGTTCGCGGGCGTCACCCAGGTCTTCAATCTCGCCGGTTCCGCCTTCACCACTCAGTTTGCTTATGAGTTCTTGACGGCGGATGGAATCCGCCCGCTCACGCCCGGCGGCACGATTGATTTGGGCGAGTCGCTTCCCGGAGAGACCTTGTCGGGCCAGCTTTTGATACGCAACGTCAATCCCATAGCTACACTGATCCCCCCCATCTCCGTCTTTGGCGGTGGCTTCGGGCTGGCCGAGGTTCCCGTGAACCGTACTTTAAGGCCTGGCGAAACGGTGGGATTCTTTATTCAGTCGCAACTCACTCAAATTGGCGCCGCCCGGGGGCGGCTGCGCATCGGCGACGATGCCTTTGAACTTTTGGCCACGGCAACGGGAGCGCAGTTGCGTTTCAATTACTCCTCAAGTGGCTCCCCGCCGGTGGTCTTGACGCCTGGCAATTCGATCTTCTTCCGGGCAACCACCATAGGGTCCAGCGAAGAAGCGGTTGTGACCCTTCGCAATAGTGGTTTGACGTCGGCCCCCGTGATATCGATCGCGCTCCCCGATGGCAACCCGGCGTTTTCGCTCCGGGATCTTCCAACCCTCCCCGTTACCCTTGAGCCGAATCAGGACTTGAGCTTTCGCGTGCGCTTTTCTCCGTCTGTCAGCGGAAGCATTGTCTCGATTCTTAGAGTCGACAACTTCCAATTCGGGCTTGTTGGTTCCTCCACCGCGCTGCCAAGCCTTCCACCTTACCGCTTCTTGAATAGCCAGTTGGCCCCATACACATCGGGAACCATAGGCGCGCTCTCCCAATCCAGCATCGGTCTTGAATTAAACGAAACGTATCCGGTGGCGCTAAACGGCACGTTGATTCTTTCGCAAGAAGCGATTGGTTTCGTCGGCGATCCAAGCGTGCGGTTCGTCAATGGCGCCACCACCGCCGCCTTCACCATCCCGGCGAATTCCCGGAGAGCGATTTTCTCGAACGGTTCACCGCTGGTTCGCTTCCAAACGGGAAGCGTGGCGGGAAGCATATTTTTCCGGGCGAATTTCGCCGCGGGAAATGTTAGCGTCGCCGATACCACTGCTTCGGTGTTGGAACTTACGATTCCACCCGCTCCGCCCAGAATTCTTTCTGGCTTGGTCGTGCCCGGCAACAACGCCTTGCTGATTACCCTTACCGCTCTCGCCGTCACGCGTTCCGCCACCAAACTAGACTTTGAGATTACGCCGGAGCCCGGCTTTAACTTCGCCCGCACTAGCTTCAGCCTCGACCTGGTTGGGCAGAGCCTAGGTTGGTTTCGGAGCGAAGCCAGTCAAGCATCCGGAGGAATTTTTACGATTCAGGTGCCCCTGAATCTCGCGATTTCTGGAAACACAACCGGCGCCGTTGAGTCCAATCTCATTCAGAGCATTCGGAGTATTGCTTTTTCCTTGACCAATGAGTCTGGAACGTCTGATCGCTTGGTCCTAAACCTTCGCTAAGCTTTACCCAGGAGAGTTCTCCGGATCGAATACTTCGAGATCGCTTCCTGCTGAGATTCTCTGAAACAACTCGGTGCATCCCTTAGGCCGCACTAGGGGCTAATCCCATCTTCAATGTTGAAGCGATGGCCGATAGATTCTTGTAGCGTCGAAGAACGAAAACGAATGAACTCGAATAAAGCCTCAATATTCCATCTCTCTCTCTCTCCAAACCTTGCTTTGGCCACACTTCTTTTAGGGGCCCTAGTCCCCTCCGCGCTGCCGCAGGTTGTCGTGCGCCTTGTCGTTGAGAATCCCAATCTAACGGCGAACATGCAAACCCGTATATACCCCGTCGTGGAAAGTGGTACGCTGCCTTCTCGGACCTATAGCCTCACTCAGAGTCCACTAGTGGGAACCATTACCCGCCTGTCGCCCAGCGTGTTCGCTTACAGTGCTCCGAGCTCGATCAGCACGAATCAAACCGTTACGCTCAACTTCACTATCGCCGGTTTGGCCTCTCCCGTGCGCGGTTATATACAGCTCGTCGCGCCCCCAGCAGTACAAGCTCCCGCCCCTGCTCCTGCTCCCGCCCCTGCTCCTACTTCGGCTCCTGCTCCGCTTCCGACTCTCGCTCTTCTTCCGGGAACCGCTACCCTGAGCCCAGGATCTTCAATCGCATTACGGCCTCTGATAAATGGGCAGCCCACAACGGCTGTGACCTGGCAAACTTGGCCGCAAATAGGAAACATTACCTCCGCGGGAACCTATTTCGCGCCAGCTACCATAAGCACCCCGGCAAGCGTGCAGGTCACCGCGCGTTCCGTCCAATATCCCACCCTGGTCGCTACAGCCACGCTCCAACTGCAACCGAATGTATCCATCTCCGTGGCTCCCTCCTTGATTAGCCTTTTGCCATCGCAGACCTTTCAGTTCTCGGCGAACGTAACAGGCTCTACCAATCAAGGTGCGTCTTGGTCTCTCTCTCCGTCGCTTGGCAGTATTTCAAATGGACTTTACCGCGCTCCATCCACGTCCGTGTCCTCCCCGACCAGCGTCATGATTATCGCGACCAGCGCCGCCGATCCGACTCGAATCGCTACGGCTCAAGTCCGCTTGATGCCTGCTCCCACTCAAACTTCCGCCGTCACTTTGCCGCTGGAAGTCATGGGCTTGAACGGCGCTCAAACCACGGCTTCTATATCGCTTACCTCGCAGGACATCGCAAGAATCAGCCGCCTCTATCTCCAGATTCACGACCTTGACACTAATCGCGAAGCGAGCGTGCAAGTGAATTCCGGCCCTTGGGTTCCCATTGATGGGCAAACGTATCAATTGGATAGACTCGATGCCATCTACGGTGGTATTGGAGGAGGCTTTTCCACCCTCCGCGGACGCATCGCCATGCAGCCGCAATGGTTCGTGACGGGAACGAATGCCATTCGCTTCCGGTTCAATGAAACCGATGGCAAAACCAGCGGATATAGAGTGCTCGCGTTCAACCTGCAAGACGCGGCGGGAGCCGATATTCTTCCCGCCAGTGCTTTCGTTCAGGATAATCCGGCTAACTGGCTCCCTCCCAAGACGGACGCTACGTCGATTAGCCAAGGCAAATCTCTTTGGTACGGCGCTACGATTAGCGTTCCCAACCGCGGTTGGATCCAGGCGAAATGCGCGGACTGCCATGTGCGGAATGGGCAGGATCTGAAGTACTTCAACTACTCGAATTATTCGATTCGCTCCCGGGCTCAATTCCATGGCCTCAGCGCCGATCAGGGTGATCTGATCGCCAGTTATATTCGATCGCTTCCGGGCGCCGCGCCGGGCCGACCGTGGAACCCGCCTTATCAACCGGGTCCGGGGCTCGATAGACTGCCCGTGGATTCCTGGGCGGCTGGCGCCGGACTGGATGCCGTGCTTGCACGCGATCGTGACATGTTGCCGCACCTATTCCCGAATGGTTTTGAACCGAGCCGGATTCAGCCATCCGCTAACTTGAGCGCCCGCGAAACGCCCGTCGCCTTCCAGCTCTTGGATTGGAACCGCTGGCTGCCCGAAATTCATCCCAAGGACGCCTTCCCAGAATTCGAGCGAAGCAAGTTGAACCAAACCTATCTTACGGTGCGCGCTAACCTCAGAAAGAACGAGCCCTCATCTTATCTGGGAGTAAGAGATCAGCTGCTTCTTCTGGGCTGGTTCAGGGGCGAATTTGTTAATTCGGTAACGAGATCTCTTCCTTGGTCCATTGGCAGGGCGAATGCCGTATATGCTTCGGCTCTTTGGCTGCTCGTCAAGAGATTCGAACTGAATCAGGAATTCGGGCTCGAAGCGATGTCCCGGGACTGGTATGGCCCGCAAGCCGACGACCGCGCATGGGTGGGCGGCGAAGCCTTCGCCAGTTCCCCCTTTATGCTCCAGATACCGATGGAGTACAACGACATCGCGAATCGCCAGCGCGTAACTTATGATTACGTGGGCTATGCTTGGTACCAGCTTCAATTGATCTTGAACCACTCGCAAAAGAAGCGCACCGGCAACGCACCGATCGACTGGGGATACGCCTTTGCCTCCATCAATGCCATGGGCCGGTATTCCCCGCAGGGAGGGAACCTGTTGCTATGGATGACCAAATCCATGCAAATTTCCGACAATGGAGTCGGCCCTGAGTACCCGGAATACGGATGGCATCTTCATATCACTCGCATGGAGATAAGCACCCATCAAGAGACGCCAAAGAACTTAGTAGAGTTCAGCCCCTACGAACGGAATGCGGCCCTCGACGCTTTCTGGTCGACTTGGTTGCAGAAGGCCGGGTCCTTCTCCCCTAGCAGATACTATCAAGCGGGATATACGAAGCCTACGGATATTCCCTTCGGGCAAGTGCTAGGAGATGGGAACGATCCATCCCGATATTTGAACTCGATCCGCGTCCTTAGCTCTTACGGCGTGAATCCAACTACCGTTGAACGGTTAAAATCATGGTGCCGCTCCATGTGGCCCTTCTACGCTTGGTAAGCGGCACGGACGCTTCTCCAGGCTCAAGAATTACCGCGGCCCTGAATTTAGCGGCAATACCGAAAAGTCCTTGATCGCCGGATAAAATCCGTAGAGCGTACCGGGCGGCTGGCTTCCGGCCGCCACGATGGCGCTAATGTTCTCCTGCCGCAGAACCTCCATTAGCGTCTCGCGGGCAGCTTGGCCGCGAGACGAAAATTCGGATGGGGAGCTTTTGATTACAACCGTCAATTGCACTCCCGCGTGTCGTGGCCACCAATACCAGTGAGGATTTGTTGGCTCCCCAAGAATAGCCACTTGTGCGCCTTCGGCGATTCCGAGGGCCCGCAACCGGACGCCCAGTTCTTGGTAATTTTTCGTTCTAAATTCTTCCCCCAGAACGGACTTGCGCAAAAGGAAGTTGTCGTAGCAGGCTCCCAGAATTGTCAAAGCTCCAACCACTGGGAGGATCGCCGCCCCGGCTTCGCTCCGCCTCGTGGAAACGCACAAGGCCGCCGCTGCAACGCTAAGCGAATAAAGGAAAGGTACTACGTGCCGGTATTCGATGTGAACAAAGGAATACGCTAGGACGGGAACCGTTGACCAGACGATAGCGGCGAGTTGCCATGGCCATTCGCGTTGCCGCTGCCGGACAAAGAGAAGTATGAGGCAGCATGATACGCCCGCCAATACGCCGAAAGGACCTTTGTGGCGGAACAAATTGGCTAACGCCCCGGCGTTCTCCCGTAATTGCCTTATCATCCCAGCCGGATTGAACCGGGAGATCTCGCCGTCCGACCACCAAGCTAAATCGTAGTTCATCGGCGCGGCCACCCGTGGATAGGGCCCCGCGAAACTATAAACGCCCTCCGCTAGTTTCTTCGGCGGATGCAGAGGAACTCCGAACTTTGGGTCAACATTCTCCCAGTAGCGGTTGTCCACCCTGTTTACGAACACGTTATAGTTCCAGCGCCCGTTATCGCCTAGAGTAAAGCGTCCTCTGTGCGCACTCAGAAAGACTCCCCACGGAAGTACCGGGAGAGCCGCCAAGGCCAGAACCGCGGCGGCGTTCCGTAGCCGCTTCGCGGTGGACAAGAAGTATACCGCCGCCGCGGTCAGCGCGATGCAAGGTGCGTAGGACTGCTTCAGCAGATAGGCGACGCCACAGGTTAAGCCCAGCGCCACCAAGGTGGATCTGGAAACAAGGGAGCCGTGGCTGTAAGCCAGCCAACATCGCAACAGGCTTAGCGCCACTAACATATGGCAGGCAAGCAGGCACATGTCGGGCGAAGGCCGGCTGGGTCCGATAATGACGACGCAAGCGTGAGAGGAGGCGAACACCAATAGCGAAGCGCCAATCCTCCAACTGGATTGGGCGGATAGGCCGCCGACCATTCGCGCGGTAGCCGCCGTGAGAACCACGACACACGCGCTAACGATGATTTGTAACGTCGTTATTAGCGCCGCTTCGTTCATCCGGCCCGACCCGGTGATCTTCGCGAGTCCCGCGATCAGCAATCCGTACGCCGGTCCCCATGTCGCGTTCGCCGCTTCACGCCACCGGCCATCCACCAGGGCTTCCCCAATATCGATGTAAGATTCAAGATCAGAGTTCAGACGGCCGCTATCTGAATAGCAAATGAAAGCGTAGGATAGAAATTGCAGCCACGGAAGTATCGCGAGGATGGCGTCCGGCGGCTTCCATGAACCCAAGCCGCTCTGGGACGGAGGCCTAGCGGGCATCGGCAATCGCCTTGCGAACTCGCGCCGCGAGCGATGGCGATGGATTAGCCGCTAGCGAGGTCTTATATGCGGCCTTGGCGTCGTCCATTCTTCGTAATCCCGCCAACGCCACTCCCCGGTGGTAGTGGAAAGAGGCGTTGCGCGGATTCTCGCGAACCAGCATGTCGAGCGTGGCCAAGGCTTCGTTGTACTTCCCTTGTTTGATTTGTACCCAGGAAAGAGTATCCCGGAGATTGGGTTGATTCTGATTTCGATATAAACTTGCCCGCGTCCAGGCCTCGGCCCGGACCGGGTCGCCGCCAGCGTCGGCGTAGGCGAAGGCGCAGTTATTCGCCGAGGTCCAATTCTTCTCGAATTCCGGCTCCAGATCGCGGCATACGCTCTCAATTTCCTTAATGTCGGACGCCTCCACCGAAGCTTCAAGCCAGCCCGGATAGTCGGAGGCCATCAACTGGTTCTGCTGCTTCAGGACGCGATAAACCTGCACCGCATTGGCGGGTTTTCCCGCCCGGATGTAGAGCGCGCTCAGCCGCCGCAGTATCATGGAATCCGCCTTCGGCTGGCTCCGGTTGATTTCTTCCATCTCCTGGATGGCCTCCGTCAACTTGTTCTGCTTCGCGAATAGTTCCGCCTGCAGGGCCTTGAGCACTTTGTTTTGGGGATTGGCCCGCTTCTCGGCGTCGAGCAGCGCTTGGGCGTTGGCGAACTGTCCTTGCATGCTGTAGGCTTCCAAAAGCCCCGCGATAACCGGACCCGGCCGGAAGCCCTTGTCGTAGAGCTGCTTGAAAACCGTTCGGGCTTCTTCGCCGCGCTTCATGATCAGCGCTTGGATGCCTTGCTCTTCCATGATGCGGTTGCTGTCGGGATTGTTGATTTTGGCCTGCTGCAGGATGTTTCGCGCCTCCTCCAGCCTTCCGCCGCGCCGCAACACCTGCATTCTGAGCAGGGCGGCTCTTTCGCTATTGGGGATGATCCTGTCGATTTCGTCTAGAAGGAGTAGTGCGTCTCCCAGTTGCTGAGTATCGATGTAGTGAGCGATCAAGGCATAGCGGCTCGTTAGATTCCCCCGCTGCATCCGGCTCATCTCCTGCAGCGTCTTGATTCCTTCGTCGACACGGCCCACGATCATCTGCGCGCGCGCACGGTGGAATTCTAATTGGGAATCGGCGAAACCGCCGCTTCGCAAGCGTTCCAAGATCTCAAGGGCTTCTTGAGCTTCCCCGGCGTTCTTACGCTCGATGTGAACGATCGCGTCGGCGAAATCGATGCTAGCTTCCTTCGGAAAGAGTTTCTTCGCCTCGGCGATGCGTTGAGACGCTTCAGTGAGCCTCCCCGCCTGCCACAAGCACTCGATGAGCGACCGGTGCGAATCCAACGCATTGGGTCCTTGCCCCTGCACGGCCTTCTCCAAGATGGGAATGGCGCTCGCGTAGTTTCCGGTTTGCATATAAAATCGCGCCACGGTCAACGCGCCGTCGGGATACGTTTGGCGGTTTTCCACGATCTCCGAGATAAGCTTTTGCCCGCCTTCCCGGTTAGCCTGATAGACGGAGCGATGCATGGCTAGGCGTAAAGCCACGGAACTGTTGCCCGGGTTGGCCGCCGATTGCTTCTCCAGCAAACGGCCCGCCTCTTCGAGGTTTTTGGATTCCACCAGAATGGAATATAGGCGCGCGTAAGCGCCTTGATCCTTGGGGTTCTTTTCTAGCATCCGCTGGAGTAGTGTCTCCGCTTCGCTCTTGTCTCCCGAAAGATAATGCGCTTCGATGAGCATGAGAGCAGCCTCGCGGTCCGAGAAGTCGCTCCCGCCCGCGGCGCTCAACTCCTCAATGGCCTGGGCGTATTGAGCGTCGCTCAAGGCGATCACTCCCTTTAGTTTCCTGCCCGCGCGAGACCGGGGGTCGGACTGCAAAAGCTTAGTGGATAACTGCGCTATCTGGCTGTATAGTGTCTGTGGCCGGCGGCGATTACTTATGTACTCAGCAATAAGGTAATTCGTAAAATCGTTCTGTATATCCGGCGATTTCGGGTCTAGCTCGAAGGCGCGGGAGAAAGACGCAAGCGCCTCGGGGCGCTTGCCTTGCTCCACCAAGACCTTAGCCAGTGAATAATGCGCCTGGGGCAGATCCGGGCTCTTTTGAATGGCCCGGCGGAACTGAATCTCCGCGTCTTGATACTTCTTCTCCGCTTGAAACGCTTGGCCCTTGGCCACTAAGGAGTCGCCCGATTGGCAACTCTGCGTCGCAAGCGCGAAGATACTAGCGCAAATTAGGAAAACGAGCCCCTCGCCTCTCAATCCTGGCCGCTTTTTCATGTTCCATATCTTATCGCACACGTGGATTTACGGGGACGTGAGCACACCTTAGAAGGCCGTGACCAAAGGCGAAAGCCGTTTGGAGGCCGCCGCCGGATGAACATCCCGGCAGCGGGCCCAAATTCCCAACCCCGTTGTGGTCTTGCGGCCCTTCAAGCTGGAAAGCGTTTCAATCGCGGCGGAGAGCGGATCCAGGTGTTTCGCGCGGTCCGGTCGGGCCGCAACTTTCGGCGCGCCCCCGGACGATTCTGTGCAACCAGTTGAGTTCGTATCTCACACGGAGTTTCGCCAACGCGTGGCGCGGTACGGAGAACACCGGTATTCTGGACGCTTAGCCGACGAGTTTTGGTATGTGACGGCGGTCCTTACTTGCCTCACTTATCGCCGGAGTGTGCGTTGAGCCGCGCGATGCACTCGTTCGTCGCGCGCCCGGCGCTTTCGCTTGCGCCCAGCGCGCTCCGGTAGCGCTCGCGCCCGGCGCCGGAGGGCTAGAATTCGCGATGGACGCGCCTTCGTGGATTTCGCGGTATTGCCGCTCAAACATTCGCGGCCGCCGCCTCTCGGGGAAGCCTTGGCCGGGTGCCCTTATGCATGGGCGGCGATCGCCAGTCGCTCCATGCCGTGATGGACATCGCTGACCCGGAGCCCATTGCGCCTTACGCCCCGGCGGACCGGGTTCGTTCCCCGCCATGCGTTACCATCAAATCTGGATTCGCTCCATCACGGACGCGGAGCGCGGAAGCATCCTCCGGTCCGCGCCGGGCGACGGACGCTGGGCCGCCGGTCCGTTTCTATATTTTCGTAATCATGTTCCCGCTGGTTTCTTTTTCATTGGACTACCCTGACGCCGGCGTCATCGGGCCGGTGCATTGGCGGGGAAGACAATGAAAATCTTGCACCTGGTCGCCGGGAACCTATTTGGCGGAGTTGAGACGATACTCGTCACCCATGCCCGCAATCGTTCCCTGTGCCCCGAACTTGTCGCTCATTTCGGGGTATGCTTTGAAGCCCGCCTAAGCCAAGAATTGAAAGAAACGGGCGTCCCCGTGCACATCTTGGGCGCCGCCAGCTTGTCTAGGCCTTGGACCGTGGCCGCTGCCCGGCGGCGATTGGACGCCCTACTCCGCGCCGAAAACTTCGACGCCGTCGTCTGTCACATGTCCTGGGTGCACGCGATCTTTGGGGCAACGATCAAGAAACGCGGCTGCGCGCTGATTGCGTACCTGCACAACCGGGCGACCGGCGACAGTTGGCCGGAGCGATGGGCTAGACAAAGCAGGCCCGATTGCGTTATCGCCGTAAGCCGCGACACGGCGCAAACCGCCGCCCTGGTTTTCCCGGGCGCTCCCGTCGAAGTTTGCTACAGTCCTTTGCCCGCCGAAAAATTTGCTCAGGGCGTCAATAATCGCGATGCCTTGAGGCAAGAGATGGATACGCCTCTCGATTGCACCCTCATCATACAGGTGAGCCGCATGGAATCCTGGAAGGGCCATCGCGGGTTGTTGACTACTCTGGCTGAATTGGGGAACGCGGAAAACTGGTTCTGTTGGATCGTGGGTGGCGCGCAGCGCCCTTCGGAGATCGCTTATCTGCGGGAACTTCAGTCCCAATGCGCCGCGCTTGGCTTGGGGAATCGGGTCCGCTTCCTCGGGGAACGCCGCGACGTTCCTCAACTTATGGCGGCCGCCGATCTCTTCTTTCAACCGAATGAGGGAGCCGAGGGCTTTAGCATCGTTTTCATGGAAGCCCTCTTGGCGGGTCTTCCCGTCGTTACAAGCTCCATTGGAGGCGCTCCCGAGATCATTGACGAAACTTGCGGCTTCTTGTTGCCTCCCGCGGATATACAGGGATTCGCCCAGGCCCTTCGCCAACTTGTGCGGGACTCCCAATTTCGCCGCACCATGGGAAACGCCGGACGCCAGCGGGCTTTCACGCTTTGCGATACCGCCCGGCAACTAGAAGCGTTCATGGAGATCTGCCGCCGGTATAAATGACCGGAAACAAACATCGCTCTCCGGTGCACTATCGACTGAGTGCCCACGTGCCGAAGGAAGAAGTACTAGAACCACTGGGATTTTCGGTTAGATTGACAGATGTCAGACGCCCAGGAATGATGGTCTGAGGAGGCATCTACTTCGTAGCCCATCATGGCAATGCTTTCATCGCGCAATCGATTGATTTACTTTCGCGTCTCGGAGGAAGAACTGGAGAGAATTCGCTCCTTGGCGGAGACGAACGGCTCGCGAAGCGTTTCGGATCTGGCGCGGGAAGCCATTGAGAGAATGCAGCATATGCGCACTGGTCCCGCGGGACAGTCTTCCCCGGAAACGGATAGCGTTTTGTTGGCGCGCATTCACAGTCTGCAAGAAACCGTCAAGCGCATGGATGAACGCTTGCAGGACCTTAGCCAAAAGCTGACTCAAGTTCACGAATAGGAAGCTTTAAAAATGGAGGAAAAACGATAATGCTCTTTCGTCAATGTATACGCCGCGCGGCCCCGCTCTGGAGGAAATCCGTACTGCTTCTGGGGCTGACGCTGTCCGTGGCGGCCCAACAATTGCCTCCCAGCACTCCTCAGCAGCCTAATCCGGCCAGCGGCCCCATACCCTCGCCGCAATCGCCCCTTTCTTCCAGCATCCCCAATCAAGCGGAGCGTCTTCGTCCGAATTACGTTCTCCAGATCGGCGATCAAATTCTGGTTCGCGCGCAAGATGTCGAGGAGCTCACCGACCGGCCCTTTCGCATTGAGACCGACGGCATGATTAGCCTGCCGCTCGTCGGACGGCTTCGGGCCGCGAACTTGACGGTTGAGGGCTTGGAGGCGGTAATCGCTCAGGCCTTGCGCGCCATCGTGGTGAATCCGCAAGTCACCGTGACGGTCACGCAGTTTAAGAGCGATCCGGTCTTCGTGGTTGGCGCGTTCCGGTCTCCAGGCATTTACCCCCTGCAGAACCGTAGAACCTTGGTGGAACTCCTTACTAGCGTCGGAGGCGTATCGCCCTATTCGAGCCGCCGGATTCGCGTTACGCGGCGCATCGAAGCCGGGAAAATTCCCCTTGGATCCGCCATCGTCAGCCCAGACGGCAAAACTTCGAGCGTTGACATCAATATTCAATCCCTGCAAACCTCCGTGAATTCCGCCGAAGACATCGCCTTGGAGGCCTTTGACGTGATCAGCGCCGAAAGGGCCGAAATGATCTTCACCACTGGCGCGGTCGCCCGCATAGGAGGCATCGAACTTGGCGAAAGAGAGTCCCTCAGCATGATGCAAGCGCTGGCGCTCGCCGGGGGGCTGGCTCCCGGAGCCAATAGAAGCCGGGTATTCATCTACCGCGCGGTAATGAATACCGCCAGACGGGCGGAAATTCCCGTGGACCTCAGAAAAGTTTTGTCCGGCAAGGCTAACGATTTTCCACTGCTGCCCAACGACGTTTTGTTCGTGCCAACTTCGAAAGGCGCCGCCGTGGCCGCGCGCGCCATTCCCATCGGCATAGGTCTCGGCACTAGCTTCGTGCTCTTCGGTCTTTTTGGGCGGTTCTAATGCAAGAAATAGTTAACGGCAAGCCCGACAAGACCTCACGGGATAATAGCGCTCCCGTAGCCATCGAGGTAATTCGTCCCGCCACGCAGGCCACGCATTCCGTTCCTCATGTCGTAACCCTGGCCGCGGCGGAGGAATTGGCCGAAACCCAGATCGACTTCAGGCGATTGCTCCGGCGCTACGGCTGGATGACCCTTGTGTTGGCTATTGTCGGCGTCATCGGCGGCATGGCCAGCGTACTGCTAGGCACGCCCATGTACAGCAGCCGCCTCCTGCTCGATATTCAACAAGTCCGGACCGCCGAACGGTCCAGCTCGAATGGCGACGATCCGCACTTGCAGACGCAAATGTTGATGATTAGAAGTGGAGGATTCTTGCGGCGCGTTGTCGACCGCTTACAGTCCGAGACCTTACCCGTCTCGCCTCTCCGCAACGACTTCTTTACTAAACTCCGCACGAAACTGCGGCCCGACCTTCGAAACTCGCCACAGCTTATGAGCGACGGAATTCAATCCGCCGCCGGGACGCTGTCCGTCCGGCCCGTGAATGGAACCACATTGCTAGAGATTTCCTGCGAATCCACTCATCCGGAGATCGCAGCGAGTTTCGTCAACACCGTCGCCTCGGAATTCATCGATCAAGCGCTGCAGTCGCGCGCGGTGGACGCACAGCGCAGCAGTCAATACCTTGCCGCCCAAGCCGAGGAGAGCAGGGCGAAACTGCGCGAGGCTGAGGAAAAATTGCAGGACTACGTGCGCAACTCCGGCAATCTCTTCGCGGCTCAGGAAACCACCTTGGCCGACACCTCGGTACGCAGTTTTCAAGGCGAGCTTACCGCCGCCAAGGCGGATCGTATCTCCAAGAACGCTTACTACGAAGCCATCCTGAAAGCTCCGGCGCAAGAAGCCGTGAACTTGATGGACGATCAGAATCTTCGCGGGTATCAGCGGAAGCTGACGGAATTGCGTCAAGAGCGCCTCTTGCTTTCGTCCCGGTTTACCGCTCAACATCCGAAGGTGCAAACGATCGACTTGCAGATTCAAGAGATCGAGAAGAATCTCAAGCACGAGACTTCGTTGGCCTTGGAACGCATTAGGAAGGATTTAGAGGCTTCCCAGCGCAAGGAAAGCCTTTTGAGCAAGGCTTACGCCGGAGCCGCTAGCCAAGTCACCGCGCAAGCCACCCAAGCCGCGCAATACTCCGCGCTAAAGCGCGAGGTGGAGATTCTACGTCAAACCTACAGCCAGATTCTGATGCAGGTCAGCCAAGCTAGCATCAGCAACGCGCTGCCGCAGAATACGATGCGAATCCTCGATGCCGCCACGCCAGCCTCAGAACCGCTGCGGCCGAAGCCGCTGGTCAATCTGAGTTTTGGAGCGATGCTTGGCGTCGTTCTCAGCGGCGGCATCGCTTTCCTCCGCGAAAAATTCGATCGCAGCGTGAAGCGCCCCGGTTCGGCGCGCGAACTATTGAGCGCCAAGGAACTCGGCGTTATTCCCAGCCTCCAAGCCTCCCAACCCGCCAAGAGAACTCTCCACGTCCTGATCACGCAGCATAGTCAAGCTCTGTTGCGCCGCAAGTCCGCTTCTCTAGGCGGGCGCGAGCACAAGGACTTGATCGGCTGGCAGCAGAGAACTTTCGTCGCCGAAAGCTTTCGCCACGCCGTCGCGAGCTTGCTGCGAGATCCGGCTGTTTCCGCCGGCCACAAGATCTTGCTCGTGACCAGCCCCAACCCCTCCGATGGAAAAACGACAATTTCTTCCAACCTCGGAATCTCGCTAGCGGAAACGGGCCGCAAGGTCCTGCTCTTGGACGCCGACTTCCGGCGCCCGCGCTTGCATGAATTGTTTGGGGCAAGCAACAACGGGGTCGGTTTTTCCGGCATCCTCAAGCGCACCCATGAAACCGGCGAAATTTCCTTCCACGAAGAAGTTCAAGCGACTCGCTACGCGGGCTTGTCCCTGCTGTGCAACGGCCAGGAATCGCCCAACTTGTCCCAACTCTTGCATTCCGATCACTTGCCCAGAATCATGGACGCCCTCCGCAAGGAGTACGACTACATTTTGATCGACGCCCCTCCGGTCCTGCAAATCGTCGATGCGAGAATCGTGAACCAAGCCGCCGACGGAGTCATCCTCGTGCTCCGGAGCGGCGTCACCGATCGCAAGAGCGCTCTAGAGGCTTACCGCTACTTGCACGAAGACGGCGCCCATCTGATCGGCACTATTTTGAACGATTGGCAGCCTCAGAGGAGTAAGGTCGACCGTTACTACAGCTACGTTCGCGAGCATGAAGAGACCGCTCCTTCCCGAAAGGCGCTCCTTCCTTGACGACGCTTTCTACTTCTCCTGGGAAGCCGCCGCAACAAGCCGTACCCGCCAGCGGAATTCTTTTGGCGTTGGCCGCCGCCACGGCGCTATTCTTCCTGGCGAACCTTCCGGTGTTTATCCAGTTGGCCCGGACGTGGTGGTATGGCTACGCCGAGATGGGACATGGCCTCATCGCCATACCCTTGGCGGCTTACGTTGTTTGGCTCAAACGCGATAACCTGGCCGCCACGAGCCTCTCCGGAAATCCCATCGCAATCGCGCCGATGGCTCTCTTCGCCATATTGGCCGTCGTTTCGACCGTGGTGCAATGGGTCTTTCTTGGACAGTTCGCCGTTTGGCTGCTCCTGATCTGCGCGATCTGGTACGCCGCTGGCGCCTCTTGGCTAAAGGAACTCCGCTTTCCTTTACTTCTGCTTCTCCTGGCGGTGCCGCCTCCGGCGTTTATGTATACGCGTATCACCTTTGAACTCCAGATTCTCGCCAGCCGCCTGGGCGAGTTCGGTCTCGAACTGCTAGGCTATTCGGTACTGCGCGAAGGCAACATCCTACATATGGTTGGGGAACGCTTGAGCGTGGCGGAAGCTTGTAGCGGGATTCGCAGCCTTGTAACGTTGATTTTCTTCGTCATCGTTTACGGTTATTTTCTCTTGGACGATTTCCGGACTCGCGTGCTTCTTGTTTTGACCGCCATCCCCGTGGCGATCGCGGCCAATGGACTTCGCATCGTCGCCACCGGAGTGCTGGCGCAGTACGACCGCGCCCTCGCCCACGGAATCACCCACGATATTTCCGGCTACATTACCCTTTTCGCCGGTGGGGCGTTTTGCATCTTGCTGGAACAGTTTTTGCGGGCCAGAAAGAAGGTTGCCGCATGAAAGCCTACTCTCTCCAGAAGCGGCTCATCATACTTTGTGTCCTTTTCGGCTTGCAGGCTTCCTTGTTCCGGGCGGTATCCATGGAAGAAGTGCTCCCTTCAGTTCTGCCCTTGGAAAACTTTCCTGCCAAGCTAAGCGGCTGGACTTTGGCGGGAGAGGATGTTCTCGACGAAGCCACCCGCGATCTCTTGCAACCGGACGCCAGCGTCATTCGCCTGTATAAGCAAGACCGGGCGCCACTGGGAGCCGGTCTCTTCATCGGCTACTTCAAGTCGACCCAGGCCAACCATCCCATGCCTCACGCGCCGACGGTATGCCTGCCCGGCGCTGGCTGGAAAGAAGTGTTTCTTCGCGAAATCGATCTGGCTTCTCCCAAGGGTGGCGCCTTCGCGGCTAACGAGTACGTTCTAGAAAAATCCGGCAAGCGTCTCGTGGTCGTTTACTGGTATCAAAACTCTCAGCGTACTTGGGCCAATCCCGTCTGGGGCAAGGTCTACATGCTCCCGGATTTCGTCTCCATGCGCCGCTCGGACGTCGCGATCGTCAGAATCACCGTGAACGTCGATGGAAGCGACTATTCTCCAGCCTTGGTGGCGGCGCGAAGCCTGGCCGGCGAGGCACAGGCGGCGCTAGCGGCCATTTACCGCCCAGGCTTGGAGGCTGGCGGCAAATGATAGCGTCATTGGTTACCTTCCGGCGCACCATCGCCGGGCTGCGCGTCCTCATGCCCGCCTTCCGCATTCCGCGCAAGGCCCTAGCCGCCATATGCGTGACCACCACGCTCGGCGCCGCCCTGGAGGGCATTGGACTGGGCCTTCTGTTGCCGATGCTGGAGCTCTTGCGTTCCGCTAACGCCCCGGAGCCGATGCGCGCGGTGCGGATCCTCATGGAGTGGTTCCCGGGAAGACCCACCTCGCATTACGTCTTTACGCTTTGCCTATTGGTCATCGCTTCGATCATTCTGAAGAATGCGATGCTCTACCTCAGCAATCGCCTCACCGCGTTCACCCGCGCCATGGCTCAGACCAATCTGCGGGACGCGGTCTTCCGCCGTTTACAATTCAGCAGCCTGGAAGCCTTTGAAAAGAGCGCGGCGGGCGAGATGGCCAGCGTCTTGCTGCTGGACACCGGGCGCGCGGCTTATTCCATCGAATTCTTGATCTTCCTCGGCCAGCGATTTTTGATCGCCTTGGGCTACCTAATCGCGCTTTTGTTGATCTCTTGGCAACTTAGCTTGATGGTGGCCGCGTTATCTATTCTGTGCGGCGCCGTCCTAGCCCGGCTATACAGGATCTTGGCCCGCTCGGGCCGCGAAAGCAGCGTCGTTTCCGAACGTCTTAGCGCCTACTTGGTGGAAGTGCTCGCCGGGGTGCGCTTGGTCCGGTCCACGAACTCGCAGTCTCATGAGTTGAACCGCTTCCATCATCTCAACGCGGAATCCTCCCGTGTGCTGCGCGAAAACATGGACGCCACGGCCGCCCTAAATCCGATCACGGAATCCCTAGGGGTAATCGGCGGCATGGGAATTGTCGCCGCCGCGGCCGTCTTCCTCGTGCAGCCCGGCGTCATGAGCGGCGATATGCTCCTGGGCTTTGCCTTTATTCTCCTTCGCCTGCTGCCCGCGTTGACGATGATTTACGGCCTTTACGGGCAAACGATTAGCTTGGCGGGGGGAGTCGAGAACTGCGAAAAGTGGCTTCAGCTTCCGCAATATCCGGTCAAGCCATTTGGCGGCGTCGAATTCACGGGCATTGGCAGCAGTATCCGGGTGCAAGCCGTCGACTACTTTTACCCCAACGGCGCGCGCGCCCTGAACCAAGTGAGCTTCGACGTCGAACCCGGCAAGATCACCGCGCTTGTCGGCGGCTCCGGCAGTGGAAAATCCACGATGGCGAGTATCCTGCTGCGCCTCCGGGCGCCGAGTTCCGGCTGCATATTGGTGGATGGCGTGGACTACTGGGACTTCACTCCGGAAAGCTGGCACCGGAACGTGGCGATCGTCGATCAGGAAGCGTTTCTGTTTCGCGATAGCTTAGCCAATAACATCTCTTATGGCAAGCGGGACGTTAGTCCAGAGGAACTGCAACGTTCCTTGCGGATGGCTCACCTGGAAGAAGTGGTGGAAGCGTTGCCGCGGAAGCTCGATACGGTCGTCGGAGAACGCGGCGCTTCGCTATCCGGAGGACAACGGCAGCGAATGTCCATCGCCCGCGCGGTCGTGCGGAATCCCAAACTCCTCATTTTGGACGAAGCGACTTCCGCTCTCGACTCCGTCAGCGAAGCGCAAGTGCAAGCCGCCATCGAGGAGGTGCAGCAAGACCGCACTGTGCTGATCATCGCTCACCGCTTTAGTACGATCCGCCGCGCTCACAAGATCGTGGTGATGGATCAGGGACGCGTGGTTGAACAGGGTAGTTGGGACGAATTGGAGCGGCGGCAAGGGGCTTTTCACCGCCTACTGTCGGCCTCGATGAAAGTCCCCGTTTGATTGAGCGCGGCGGACCGGACGAACGGAGACACCTTCCATTGCGCACCATTCTATTAAGCTCTGGCCTTGGGCATGTGAATCGAGGCATCGAAGTCTGGATGCAAGAACTGTTTCGCCATTGGCGGGCGGGGCGGGATGCGGGAATGGAGCACGCGGCAGAGTTGTGGAGCGGCGGCCCTCTTCCCGAATTGCGGGGCAATCCCGGCTACCGCTGTCTCCACGCCCTTAGCAGGGAGAATCGCTGGATCCGCCGGGCTTCCTGGGGCCAGCGCTACGCATGGGAGCAGAAGGCGGCGCTATTCAAGAGCATGTGGGCGTTGCAACGGCGGCGCGCGGATCTTATCTATTGCGGCGACCCCATTCTTTGCTGGCACTTGAAGCGGTTGCAGCCGTTACACGGCGCTTCGGTCGTTTTTATGAACGGCACCCGCCTGAGCGCCAATTGGGCCAATCATCTCGACGGAGTACACTTGATCGCCGATCCCTATCTCGATCAGGCGCGCGAGGAGTTGGGCGGCCGCCTGAAGGCGCATTTTTTCGCCGCGCCTCATTTCGTCGACACCCAGCTCTTTACGCCGCCGCTGCCCGAAGAGACGCGGCGCGCCCGGGCCTCGTTCGGCCTACCGGACAGCGCATTCCTCGTCTTGACTATTGGCCCCCTCGGCCGGGTCAGCGGTAAACGTACGGAGTTTCTCGCCAGGGAGATCGCCAAGGCGCCTTCGCGCGTGCATCTGGCGCACGCGGGTATCGAGGAAGACGGCGCCGCTGAAGTCCGGGCAGAGATCGATCAAGCTCTTCCAGGCCGAATTCACTGGCTTGGGCCGATGCCCCGCGACCGCATGCCCTTGTTATACCGCTGCGCGAACGCTTATTCCCTCGGTTCCCTCGCGGAGCCTTTCTCCATTGCGATTCTAGAGGCGCTGGCCACCGGCCTGCCCGTCGTACACCACCACGACAGCATCACGATGTGGGTATCCGGTCCCGGAGGCATTCCCGTCGACATGACCGCGAACGGCCATGCCGGGGAGTCTTTCCGCCAGTTGGAGGCTTCCCCGGAAAGGTGCGCGCAACTAGGCGGCGCCGCCCGGCAATGGGCGGTGGAACGCTACGCGCCGGAAGCCATCGTGCCCGACATCGTCGCGCAGTTGTCCGAAACACGCCGCCGTTTTTTGACCGAATCGGGATCGGCTGGCGGGACCGTCCGGACTCCCGCGTCATGAGTACTTCTCCGCTTCGAGTTCTTTTCCTGAACGAGAATACGCTGGGCCATACTTCATACCTTCCAGCTTTCGTCAGGGAGTTCCAGCGTTCTCCAGAGTTGGGGATTATCCCCGAGACGGCCGATGTGGCGCCCCTGCCCGAAGAGCGCATGCGTCTGACGGCGGACCCATTTCGCGGGGCGCACCGCGTTGGGCTCAGCACCCACTACCGCAAATGGCGCGAGCAGGCGAGTCTGCATGCAAAATCCTTGCTGCAAGAAAGGTGGGCGTCCGGATCGCCCAAGCCCGACATCGTGGTCGCCAATACGCAAAGCGTGGCCCTGGAGCTACCTTCTCTGCTTTCCTCTTCCATACCATTCTTCGTTTGCTTGGACGCCACCTTCCGGCAACTAAGCAGGACGCCATGGTTCGCGCCGGATTTGCCCAGCCGCCTTTTCCAGCGGTGGACTATTTCCGATCTACTCGAACGGGAGCGGCGGATCTTCGCGCAATCGAACAAAGTGTTGTGCTGGTCCCAATCCGTCGCCGAATCGCTGCGATCCGAATACTCCATACCGGCGGAATCGCTGCGCTTGCTCCCTCCCTCGATTCCAGACTTGCCCGAAGACCAGGGCTCCGCTGGCCCTCGGGGCGCGGCGCCGTTGCCCCGAATCCTCTTCGTCGGCGGCGATTTCCGGCGTAAGGGAGGACCCGAACTCTTGGCCTGCTATCGCAAATACTTCAGCCAAAGCGCCCGTCTGGATATCGTTACCGCCTCCGAGGTGAATCCCGAACCCGGCGTTAGCGTTTGGAAAAACCTGCGCGCTTGGTCGCCCGAATGGATAGCGCTTTGGCGCTCCGCCGACCTGTTTGTCTTTCCCTCCCATCTGGAAACCTTTGGCATCGTTTTGCTCGAAGCGCAGGCGTTCCGGGTCCCAATCGTCGCCAGCGCGGCCGGGGCCGCGCGCGAAATTCTGGACAATGGGGAAGCTGGTTGGTTGCTGGATCGAGTGGACGTTTCCAGCTTGCGTCTCGCCTTGGAGCGGGCCCTTTCGGACCCTGGGGAACGTGAGCGCAGGGCCGCCAGGGGCCACGCTTCGTTTCAGCGGAAATACTCCCTCGGCAACAATACCCGTCAACTCGCGAGTTGGCTCCACCAGGAAGCGTACTCCCGATGAAAGTCTCCTATCACCTAAGTCTGCGGCTGGCTCGAATCCGCCGTTTCCTCTACTCGAAAAACTTGCGGCGCCATGCCGCCTCCGGCCCACGCAACCGGGCTCAGTTACCCTTCCGGGTGCTTAGCTTCTCGGGCATGCGGGATCTCCCCGAGCAGGTAGCCTCTTGGCGTTCGTTCCTTGCCTTTCTGGGACAACCGGAAGAGTTTCTGCTTGTTTCCGACGGCAGCCATGACGGCGAAGCCAAGGAAGTGCTAAGGGCCATCGACACACGCGTGCGTATCGTGCATTGGAAGGAGTATCTTCGCCCGGAGTTTCCGGAATGCTTGCATCGCTACGCGCAAGAGCATCCATTGGGCAAGAAGCTTTCCGTGTTCATGAACTTGTCCAGCCTGACGCCGGCGCTGTATATGGATTCCGACATTCTGTTCTTTCCTGGAATCGATCATTTCCGGAGCTACTGGGCATCCGGGGAACCGGGCATTCTGTATCTGCCCGATTGCGCGGCTTCCTTCGATTTCAACCTGCTGCGAGACGGCTCCGAGCAGTCCAACCCCGTCAATTCCGGATTTTTGTACTTCTCGAAAGGAATCTCCCTGGAGAAGGGCCTAAGCCGCTTTCAGAGCCCGGATCATCCGAAGAGCTTCTTCTCCGAGCAGACGATAGTACACCTGGGAATTCACGACGCTGGAGGGCAACCTCTGCCGCCGGAACGCTACATCATGCGCGCCGAAGACCAGTTTTCCCCGGGCGACGCCTACGCGGACGGTAATATCGCGATGCGTCACTACATCAGTAGCATTCGATACAAAATGTGGCGCCAAGTTAAGGTCTCGTAGCCGGAGACGCCTTCGCGATGACATTCCTCAAACGCGCATTGCGCAATCACCTGTCCGCGGTCCGCTTCCCGGGATGGCCCCGGCTCTGCCGCTTGGCGAGTGGACGCTTACCCATCGACCCCGTCTCACACCTGGATGCCGTCGCTAACCCCGCGGGCGGCCGCCGCGAATGGCGCGCCGTCGCGCCCGCCACCCGCATCGATTGGCCGCGCTTTCGTCCTTGGGGACCGCAACCCCCACCGCCCTTTCGTATTCCGTTGCCCTCGTACTTTCCCGAACTGGGTCTGCTACATGGGCCGTCTCTCGTTGCGATGGGGCCGGATGGCTGGCTGCTGGACGAACTGGGGCGTTGGTCGCCCCGGCATTCGTGGTTTGCCTGGGACCCGGCCCGCAGACCGCAACGAACTTTCACGCAGCCAATACAGAGATTGAAAGGGCGCGCGGCCCTTCTTTGCTCGGACTGGGCCGCCACCAACTACTTCCATTTCCTTTTGGACTCCGTGGGCAGGCTCGGAGCGCTACGCGCCGCGCTACCCAGCTTGGAATCGATCGATCACTTTCTGATCCCTCCCGCTCTTTCCAGCGACGCTGGCAGGCTATGGTCGCTTGCTGGAATTCCGGAGGAAAAGAGAATCCTTCTAACCCCAGACAAGGCGGTGGAAGCCGACGAGCTTTTCGCTTCGACTTTTCCGGGACACGCCTGCGCCACTCACCCCCTCGCTCTCGCGGCGATCCGCAAACTGGTAAGCGCCACCGGCGGCCGCCAAAGGCTTTTCGTGCCTCGAAGGGCTCAGAATAGACTGTTGCGCAACGAGGCGGAACTGTGGAACGCCTTGCGGCCACTCGGCTTCCGGATCTTCGATCCTTCCGCCGAATCCGGTCAGGCCGAAAACTTCGCTTCAGCCTCGCTGATCGTTGGAGTACATGGGGCGGCGCTGGCGAATCTGGCTTTCTGCGCGCCAGCCACTCGGGTCATTGAGATTCTCCCCACCGATCATTGTTTCCCTTTCTTCTTTGCCCTGGCGGCTTCACACGGCCTCGATTACCGCTGCGTCCTGGCGCCAAGCGAACAATACAGGCCCCAGGACGACATCAAAGCTAGTCCTTATTCATACTCCGTCGATATCGGCATGGTGCTGGAAGCGATTCACGCGGCCCCTGCGGAAAACGAACAGGCAGAATAGTAAGACAGGCATGAAACAGGTTCTCCGTCGTGGACTTTCCAACATCGTGGTGGAAGAGTTGCCCGATCCCTTGCCCAGCGAAGGGCAAGCCATCGTCAAACCGCTATACTCCTTGATTTCAAGCGGCACGGAAACGGCTAGCATCCATCAGGCGGGCGTCCTGCGGGCGGTGGCGGATAATCCGTCCTACTTACGAAAGATTTGGGAAGTGCTCCGGGTGAACGGTCCCAGCGGCACTTTCGCGGAAGTACAGGCACGCATGAAAGCCTATGCCGTCCTTGGCTATTCCGGTGCGGGCGTGGTGGCCGCCAAACACCCAAGCGTCGCCGATCTGGAATTAGGCCAGCGGGTCGCCTACGGAGGAGAAGGAACGGGCCACGGGGAAGCGCTGGCCGTGTCGCGCAATTTGCTGGCGCGCGTACCGGATACGGTAAGCCTGGAGCAGGCTTGCTTCACCACCCTCGGCTCGATCGCCTTGAATGCCGTTCGAGTGGCCTCGCCGGGGCTCGGAGACCGCGTACTCATCATGGGTCTCGGGTTGGTCGGCCAGATTCTCGTTCAACTGGCGCGTTGTCACGGAGCCCGCGTAATCGGCGTGGACTTGCGGCCCGAGCGCGCGGCTTTGGCCGCCAAGCTTGGCGCCGAACGGACTCTGAGCGGCGGTGGCGTCCGGGAAGCCGTCCAGACGCTCACCGAAGGCCGGGGCGTGGATTGCGTCATTATCGCAGCGGCCAGCAAATCGCCCGCGGTTGCCCAAAGCGCCGTGGATTTGGTCCGGGACCGCGGCCGGATTGTCGTCGTGGGCGCCGTTCCGCTCGAGCTGCCTTGGCTGGAAATGTACCTCAAGGAAACCGAGTTACGCATGAGCCGGGCCTACGGGCCAGGCAGCTACGACCCCCGCTATGAACGGCAGAATCAAGACTACCCCTTTCCCTACGTTCGCTGGACCGAGAATCGCAACATGGAGGAGTTTCTTCGCTTGGCCGGAAGCGGACAAGTCCAAATCGATCCACTGATTACTCACCGTTTCGCGCTGGACGAAGCCGCGAAAGCCTATGAGCTCATCATGGACCCCAATTCCAGTTCCCTAGCCGTGACGCTGAGTTATCCAGCGGCGGGGGAGAACGATCCCGTGTCCGCTTACCGGCCGAAGCACGGCGTGTCCATCGGACGGCCCGCCAAACGGGAGGGAAATCTCCGCGTCGCGCTGGTGGGGGCGGGCAACATCGCCAAGTGGGCTCATCTTCCCGCCTTGAAGAAAATTCCCGAAGTGGATCTGCGGGCGATTCAGACCTCCGCGCCAGCCAAGGCACGGGAGTACGCGGAACGCTTTGGCGCTGCCTCCGCCGTCACGGACTTGAACGGCCTCTGGGCGGATCCAGAACTCGACGCCGTCGTAATTACCAGCCGCAATCCCAGACATGCGGGCGACGCTCTGGGCGCCCTCCGGGCGGGCAAACACGTATTCGTCGAAAAGCCGATGGCCCTTTCGCGGTCCGAATGCGGTGAACTCGCCGCCGAGGCAGCCCGTACCGGCTCGGTCCTATTCACGGGCTTCAATCGGCGCTTCGCTCCGTCTTATCTGCATTTGAAAGCCGCCCTGAAATCCCGCGGCGGCCCGGCTGTGCTTTCCTGCAGAGTTAGCTCCCCGGGAATCAGTGGACAGTATTGGATGGCCGCCGCCGAGAACGGCGGCGCGATCCTGGGAGAAGCTTGCCACTTCACCGACCTCTGCTATTGGCTGTTGGAAAGCGAACCGGTGAGCGTCGCGGCGCATAGCTTGCCGGTGGATTCCAAGGAGCCCGCGGGCGAAAACAATCTTTGTTCCGTCTTCCGCTTCGCGGATGGTTCGATTGCCTCGATTACCTACACAACCGTGGGAGCGGCCCGGGGCGGCGAGCGCATGGAGGCTTTCGCGCAAGGTATCGGCGCGGGCGCCGAAGACTTCCGCCGCTTTTGGAGCCACGGCCCTCGCCGCGCCAGCAAGTCATCCTGGTTCCAAGACAAGGGCTACGACGAACAGATGTTGGCTTTCGTAAAGGCCGCGCGGGGCGGCGCTGAACCCGCGATTTCCGCCAGGGACGGCGCCCGCGCGACTCATTGCTGTCTTCAAATGCTCGCGGCCGCCCGTTCGGGATGTAGCGAGCCGGTCGATGTGGACGCTTTTCTTTCGCAATAATGCTTCGCGTTCTTCAGATCGGCCCCTTGCCCCCGCCTTGGGGCGGAGTGCAAACCAATTTGGATGGCATTCACGGTTATCTCTTGAAGCATGGCCATGAAGCGGCCGGATTGAATCTGACCCGCCACCGCCGGCCAAACACCCCCACCGCCTTCTATCCGTCCTCGGCTTACGAAGTTTTCCGCCTTCTACATACCATTCCTTGCGACATCGTGCATTTTCATATCGGCGGCAACGTGAGTGCGCGGCTGCTTGCGTTATGCCTCGTAATCACCGGCCTGCCCGGAAAACGGAGTGTCTTAAGCATTCATTCCGGCGGCTATCCCACTTCGCCGGCCGGCCGCAAGGCCTCCTATTGGACTCTTGCCGGTTTCTGCTTCCGCCGCTTCGACCGGGTCGTCGCCGTCAATCAAGAGTTGATCACGTTGCTGCGCCGCTGCGGTGTTCAGGCGGAACGCGCGCGCCTGATTGCGCCCTATTGGGTTCCGGAAGAGCCGCCCGCCTTGGAAAACGAAGAGCTTCGAAGCTTTTTCGGCGCTCACTCGCGAGTAATCTTGAGCGTGGGCCTGCTGGAGCCCGAGTACGATCTTCCCCGGCAATTGGCCGCTTTTGAAGAACTAAGGAGAAGCGATGAAGGACTTGGTCTGTTGTGGATCGGTTCCGGCGCGCTCGAAGCGGATTTGCGCAAACTTATCGCCGCAAGCCCAGCGCGAAAGGACATACTGCTAGCCGGAGACATACCCAGGCCGCAGACTTTGGCGGCGATCGCCGGAGCCTCAGTTCTCTGGCGGACCACGCTTTACGACGGCGACGCGGTGAGCATCCGCGAAGCGCTGCACTTCGGAACGCATGTAATCGCCACGGATAATGGAATGCGCCCTGAAGGCGTGCTTACGGTCGCGGGCGATGGCGCGCGGCCCCTGGCCCAACAAACCTTGCGGACGCTCGCGGGGCCGGCAGCCACCCGCCGGCGCCAAATGGGCGAGACCAACCTTCAGGCCATGCTGGATCTATACCGGGAACTGGTGCGGGAAGACGAGCTTCCTTCCGGCCGTTCTTGAATCGCTCCGCCGCCCGTTTACGCCGAAGCCGCCGCCCGGATCGTCCGGTCTTGCCCCACGATCTCCCCGGCCGGAGCGCTCGCCCCGAGCAACAGGCGCGCGCCACTAACCCAAGCCTCAAACTCGATTTGGCTTAACTTCGCGGTATCCACAATGCGGGGAAGCAGCATGGGATGGCAGTTCCGGGAAACCAGACCGCCTTCGCAGGTCACGGCGCTGCTTACCCCGGCCTCCGGCAGCCAGCCCAGAAACTCGTCGGCGAGCTTGCCGCTGGGATAGCAAAAATGCCGCGCCGCTTTGCCCGTGCAAGCTACTATTCTTTCGCGATTGTCTTGGATCTCGCGGACAAAGCTCTCGCGGTTCAAGGGGGTGCGATGCCGGTGGGTATGCAACTGAATGTCGGCTCCACGCCGCGCAAGGGCGCTCGCCTCGCCTGGTGTCATGAGCTGTAATACGCGCCGTTCTAGAATGGCGCCGTAATCAAGCTCCAAGTGCCCCGCCAACTTGGCTAGCCATGGCTCCAGATCCGCGGGACTTAAATGTTCCCTCCGCCGCCACGATTGGATTTCCGCCAGCGCCGCCTGGCGCTCCGTCTCACTGGCCAGACTCCGTTCCCCCTCAGCCCGCCATAGGTTTGCAGGTAGATTCTTTCTCCGGCCCCGCCAAAGCAAGTACCCGCAGAACATGCCAAAAACAGGCTGCTTTTGCTCGGCGTAGTAAGTCGTCCAATAGACCGTCGCGGGAACGCCGTACTTCTCCAAGACGGGCCAAGCCAAGCGCAAGAAGTCGGCCGTTCCATCGTCGAAGGTAATTGCCACCGACCGGGGAGGCAACTCCCTCCGCTGTAACCTTTCCAGGCCTTCTTCCAGGCCAAGGATGGTGTAGCCATGCTCCAGCAGCCACTGAATTCTTTGTTCGAATAGCCTGGCGGGCATAAAGAACGCGGGGTCCCATTCATGCTCGTCCAGCGAGGAAAGGGCGTGGTAGCAAAGGATCGCGAGGCGGTTGCCTCGCCACGGACTCTTCGCGGTCAGTTTCATGATTCCCGCGGTCCGCATGGCCGCGAGGGCCGCGTGTTTACCGTTCTTACGGAATTCCATTCGACTCCCAAAATCCATCTTCCACTAGCGCCGCGGGATTTACGCTCCCGCGGCGCGAATATCCTTAGCGGGCTGGTTTAACGGTTACTCCACTCTTCTTCCTTACTCTCCCCTCGGTGTCCAGGATTCTGTAGCGAACGTAATGCGTGGCGCCCAGATTGGGAAAACGCAAGGATACCTTGCCCCCGCTGGCCGGTACCGGATTTAGCGACTGAACGGATTCAAAGCCGGGGCTAAGGCTATACTCCACGATTCCTTGGCCATTGCCGGAAAACGCCTCGGTGATCTCGTCGCTTTCCAGAATGGCTTCCTCGTCCTTGGTCCGGAACCAGCCCACCACCCAAAGAACGCCGCAATCGATCCGGTATTGGTAATCGTGGCCTGGGAGCAGGCCCTGGTTATATCCGACCAAAAACTGAACCAGGCTGCCTTCCACCACGTTACCTTCGCGATCGTCGGCTTGGCGGGCCAGCAATGAAGTATCCTCCAGCAGATTCGCGGCGGTGCGCGCCGCCGCCCCGTAGACGAGAACCTTGCAGGATGCGTCTCCCGGCCTCGCATAGCGAATCACCGCTTGGCTACGGCCGGCGTCCACGGAGACTCGAAGCCGCTCGGGCATGGACGCCCGTCCCTCCAAGGCGGGCAAAACGTACATCTCCAATTCGTCGGCGTCCACGCCCAAATCCCGGCCATCCGTCGAAACTAGAAGAGCCGAGCTATTGGAGGCGCTATAGGGACTAGACGCGGAGAGTCTGCCGTCCAATGCGCCAACGAACTGCGGCGCCTCGATCGCCGCGGCATACTCGTTATTCTCGAACATCCGGCTGGTGCATTGCGGAGATCGCGTGAATTCCGCGTAGGGATAATAATCCCCTCCCGTAAACAGATTGTTGCGCACCATCTTGTCGGTGCTATTGGGAAAGAAACGGAAGACTCCGCTAGCCGAACAATCGAAACTATCGGCGGGCGGCGAGGAGATGCAGAACGCGCAGATCTCTCCGTTGCCCCGGAACTGAAAGACGTTGTTGCTAATATCCAAACCCCGGATCAACGGATCGGCGGGCCAATGTCCGGGGCCGATCATGACGGAGTTCCGCGCGGTCGATCCCGGCGCGGGCCGGAAGGTATTGTGCCGGAAACGCAAACCGTCTATGCCTTGCGAGGTGTAGAAATTGCGCACGTAAACGTCGGCGGTCGAGGGCCATTGGGAAAGCGCCGGAAAGCGCCCAAGGTTGGTAACCAGATTGTTCTCGATGGCGATGTTCCGCATCGGTCTTTGGTCGAAGGAGGCCGATGGAGTCGCGCTCGTGCTCGTAGCGCTGATGCCCGAATAAACCTGATCGCACCAGTTATGCCGGACAGTGACGTTGTGATTGCGATGATATCCGCGGCCAAATCCCTCTCCGACGCCCGCCGCGATCAAGATGCAATTTCCCTGGCCGCCGTCCGGACCCACATAGGCCCCGCGCAGTACATTGCCTTCGACCGTGCAATTGTCGCAGTCCTTGAACTCGAGGAGATTTTTCGTCAGATAGTTATCTTGCCGGTACTGGGCGGCCGTATCCAACGCCCATGTCGAGTCCGCTTGGCATGTATAGCAAGCGCCGTTCTCGCAGGTGTTCGGCGTGACATCCGTCCGGCGGTAAAACGCCCCACTTCCCCCTCCGTGGTAGCACTCCCCTTGGGGCGCCCCCGTTCCGGCCTTGTACATCATGTATCCGGGTTTTTCCAAAAAATTCCCGGCGACGCGGACGTTCCGCACCACATCGTCGCGGGCGGAGTCGCCGCCCGCAGTCATTATGTTGATCGACGCGGCGCTGATGTAGTTATTGAGGATCTCGACGCCATTGACATTCTGAAGCCAAATCCCTTTGCTTTCCACCGCGCCCACGGACTTACAATGTCCGATCCAGCTGGACCTTACTCTATGCCCGTCGCCCGCGCCCAGGACCAGGCAAAACGACGGTCCGTTAACGATATCCCGATGTCCGGAAATCACCACTTGATCGAAGTGAATGTTGTGGGGACCCATATCAGGAGCGCCCTGCTGATTGCTGCCGACGCTCACCAGCCAACCGATATCGCCGCCCGGTTCGGGAACGGACTCAAAGCGAATACCGCGGAAGCTCCAATCGCTGGCCATGTCCCAGACGATGCAACGGGGCCGCAAGTAATAGTTGTTGGAACCCGCCGACCCTACGTCGAACAAGTCGATAGGGGGGCCACCCGGCTGCAAGGCCAGTTGAGCGGTCTTCGCCGCCGCGTTCCAATTCACCACATAGTACTTCTCGCGTAACGCCAGCGGCGCGGGCATGCGCCTCGCCGAACAGGCCACGCTCACTCCATTTCCCAGGCCAAAGGCGTATTCGAAATGCAAGACGTCGTTAACTAGGTCGATGCCGTTTTCGGAAACCACGCTCTCTTCCTCGCCGAAGGAAAGCGCCGGGGAATGGCGGCTCCCCATGCGAAGCGTCGGCAGCAAGCTCGCATGAGCCACCGGGTCGATTCTTTCGTCCACGGGCGGCAAGTCGCGCCATCGGGAACTGCGCACCGTTACGCCTTGCTTCGGAGGAACTTTCAAGTTCCCGGTGAAAACTTGACCGGCTTCTATCTCGATTACGTCTCCACTCTGGGCGGCGTCGAAAGCGGCCTGAACCGTCGCATGCGGGCAGCCGCTTTGGCATACTCGAAGGATTTCGGCCGCGGCGCTCGCGCTGCCACCGGCCCATACCACTAAACTCAAGGCAAGGATTAACTGCCTCATTCGTTTCACCTCTGCATCCGGACCGGATCCGGTCCGGAAATGTTTAATAAAAGCAAATCCGCGGCGTCTCTAGTCTTGCCGTCACTCCGGTCACTTTGAATTATCCGACATACCTCCGCCATAACTGCGCGGAGATTCGTTACGAACCCGGAAAGAAGCGAGGCCCTAGACCCGCGGGCGCCTGAAATAGAGTCCCCAGCGGGACCCGGTCAAACTCCCGCCGGTGCGGCGAAGCCCTTGAGCGGATGGGGAAAAGAATCTTTGCAATGTCGTGATCCACTTGCAAAAGTGCGGCGAGGCGCGGTGGACGCGTGCCGAAGTGATGTGC
>VFQR01000233.1_pt1 | contig 104551 bp, 101 predicted proteins | sample 3512321 | NCBI WGS metagenome assembly VFQR01 (sample SAMN10412374, study PRJNA504923) | tailings metagenome | isolation source: Relicate 3 Philex TSF1 revegetated site | place: Philippines: Tuba, Benguet | collected 2017-08-29 | reverse complement strand
CCTTCGCGATGCTGATGCTGGTGACGGCGGACAACCTCGTCCAGATGTTCTTCGGCTGGGAAGGGGTCGGGCTGGCCAGCTACCTGCTGATCGGCTTCTGGTACAAGAAGCCGAGCGCCTGGAACGCCGCGATCAAGGCCTTCCTGGTCAATCGCGTCGGCGATTTCGGCTTCATGCTGGGCATCTTCGGCCTGTTCATGCTGTTCGGAACGGTCGATATCGACACCATCCTGTCGGGCGTGCCGGCCGCTGCGGGCGCCACCTTCACCTTCCTGGGGATGGAGGTGGATGCCATCACCACGCTCGCCCTGCTGCTGTTCATCGGCGCGATGGGGAAATCGGCGCAGGTGCCGCTCCACACCTGGCTGCCGGACGCGATGGAGGGGCCGACCCCGGTGTCGGCGCTGATCCACGCCGCCACCATGGTGACGGCGGGCGTGTTCCTGGTGTGCCGCATGTCGCCCCTGTTCGAGGCGAGCGTGACGGCGTCCACCGTCGTCACCTATGTCGGCGTGCTGACGGCGCTGTTCGCGGCGACGGTGGCCACCACCCAGCACGACATCAAGCGGGTGATCGCCTATTCCACCTGCTCGCAGCTGGGCTTCATGTTCTTCGCGGCCGGGGTCGGCGCCTATGGCGCGGCCATGTTCCACCTGTTCACCCACGCCTTCTTCAAGGCGCTGCTGTTCCTCGGCGCGGGCAGCGTAATCCATGCCATGCACCATGAGCAGGACATGCGCTTCTACGGGGGCCTCCGGAAGGCGATCCCGCTGACCTTCGCTGCCATGCTGGTGGGCACCGTCGCGATCACCGGGGTCAATTACACCTCGGGCTATTTCTCGAAGGATGCCGTCCTGTTCGCCGCCTGGGAGCGGGGGACGGAAGCCGCGCGGGTTGCCTTCTTCGTCGGCATCTTCGCCTCGCTGCTGACGAGCTTCTATTCCTGGCGGCTGATCTTCAAGACCTTCTTCGGCACGCCGCGCTGGGCGCAGTCGGATCATGTCGCCCACGCCGTCCATCAGGACGGGCACGGGCATGGGCACGGGCCTGCCACCGCCGACGGCACCGGCGGCCATCATCCGCATGAAAGCCCGCTGGTGATGCTGGTGCCGCTGGGGCTGCTGTCGGTGGGCGCGCTGTTTGCGGGCGCCGTCTTCAACGACGGCTTCGTCGGCGGCGAGCGCGCCTTCTGGGCCGGCACGCTGGTGCACGATGCCGCCTTCTACGAGGCGCTGCACCAGGTGCCCGGACTCGTTTACTGGGCGCCGATCATCGCGATGGCGCTGGGCCTGCTGACGGCCTGGGCGATCTACATCCGCAACCCCGAGGTGGCGGACCGGTTCAAGGTGCAGTGGCGGCACCTGCACGCCTTTCTCTACAACAAATGGTATTTCGACGAGCTCTACCGGGCGCTGTTCGTGGCGCCGGCGCTGTGGCTCGGGCGGCTGTTCTGGCAGAAGGGCGACCAGGGCACGATCGACCGGCTGGGACCGGACGGCGCGGCCGCGACGGTGGCCGGCGGATCGGTGCTGGCGCGGCGCTTCCAGTCGGGCCTCGTCTATTCCTACGCGCTCGTCATGCTGGTGGGCGTGGCGGCCTTCCTCAGCTGGTTCATGCTGCGCTAGATGCTGTCTTCGATGATCCTCCTGCCGCTGGCGCTGGCGCTGGTGGTGCTGTTCCTCCCGGGGGACGAGGCCGCGCGCGCCCGGCTGGCGCGCTGGATCGGGCTTGGCACCACGCTCGTGCTGCTGGCGATGGGGCTGCTGCTGTGGGCGCGGTTCGATGTCTCGACGGCCGCCTTCCAGTTCACCGAGCGGGCCGAGATCTTCGGCGGGCTGTTCAGCTGGCACCTGGGGATCGACGGAATCAGCCTGGTGCTCATCCTGCTGTCGGTCTTCCTGATGCCGCTGGTGCTGCTGGCCGGCTGGGACAGCGTGAAGACGCGGGTGCCCGAATATGTGGCAGCCTTCCTGGTGATGGAAAGCCTGATGGTCGGCGTCTTCTCGGCGCTCGACATCTTCCTCTTCTATATCTTCTTCGAGGCGGGCCTGATCCCGATGTATCTCATCATCGGCATCTGGGGCGGCAAGCGGCGGATCTACGCCAGCTACAAATTCTTCCTCTACACGCTGCTCGGCTCCGTGCTGATGCTGCTGGCGATGCTGTGGATGGTGGGGGATGCCGGAACCACCGACATCCCGGCGCTGATGGCGCATGACTTCCCGGTTGCCGCCCAGACCTGGCTGTGGCTCGCCTTCTTCGCGAGCTTCGCGGTCAAGATGCCGATGTGGCCGGTGCATACCTGGCTGCCCGACGCGCATGTCGAAGCGCCGACGGCGGGCTCGATGATCCTCGCCGGCGTGCTCCTGAAGATGGGCGGCTACGGGTTCATCCGCTTCTCGCTGCCCATGTTCCCGGAGGCGAGCGTGCAGCTGATGTGGCTGGTGTTCGCGCTGTCGATGGTGGCGGTCGTCTATACCAGCCTCGTCGCGCTGGTGCAGCAGGACATGAAGAAGCTGATCGCCTATTCGAGCGTGGCGCACATGGCCTTCGTGACGGCGGGCCTGTTCGCCTTCAACACGCAGGGGATCGAGGGCGCGATGGTGGTGATGCTGAGCCACGGGGTGGTTTCGGCTGCGCTCTTCTTCTGCGTGGGCGTCATCTATGACCGGCTGCACACCCGCGACATCGACCGCTATGGCGGCGTGACGGCGAACATGCCGCGCTATGCCGTCTTTTTCATGTTGTTCACCATGGCCTCGATCGCGCTGCCTGGCACCTCGGGCTTCGTCGGCGAGTTCCTGGCGCTGACCGGCATCTTCAGGGCCGAGACCTGGGTCGCCTTCGTGATGGCGACCGGGGTGATCCTGGGGGCGGCCTACATGCTGTGGCTCTATGCGCGGGTGATGTTCGGGCCGCAGACGAACGCGCAAGCCGCCGCCATGCCCGATCTCATGCCGAGGGAATGGGCCGTCGTGGTGCCGCTGGCGGCCGTCGCGCTGTGGATGGGGGTCTATCCGGCGCCCTTCATGGCGCCGCTGAAGGCGCCGGTCGAAAGCCTGATGGCGCGTCTGGATCGGGCCGATGCGCCGCAGACCCCGCACACGCCGGTGATGCTGGCCGCCACCCGGGCCCCGGCCGTGGCACGGGTCGAGGGAGGCGTGCCGTGAGCGTCGAGATGCTGGCCAGCTCGGTTGCGATCGGCGCGCCCGAGATCATTCTCGCGGCTGGCGCCATGGCGCTGCTCATGATCGGCGCGTTCCGGGGCAATGACTCGCTTGCCGGCCTGTCGTGGGGGGCCGTGATCCTGTTCGCGCTCGCCGCGCTGACGATCGTGGACGACGCGCCCGACCGGCTGGTTGCCTGGAACAGCCTCTATGTGGCCGATGCGCTTTCGGCGTTTCTGAAGATCCTCATCCTCGTGGGTGCGGGCGCGGCCGTGCTGGTGGCGCCGCCGGCGCTCAGGCGCATGGGGGCCGAACGGTTCGAATATCCGGTGCTGATCGTGCTGGCGACGCTCGGCATGCTCGTCATGGTATCCGCCAACAACCTGCTGACGCTGTATCTCGGGCTCGAGCTGATGAGCCTTGCGGCCTATGTGCTGGCCGCCTTCCACCGCGACGACGGGCGCTCGAGCGAGGCGGGGCTCAAATATTTCGTGCTGGGTGCGCTGTCCTCGGGGCTGCTGCTTTACGGCATCAGCTTCGTCTATGGCTTTGCCGGATCGACCGACTTCCGGCAGATCGCGCTGGCCATGGCACCCGACGGGGAGCGAAGCCTGGGGGCGCTCGTCGGCCTGGTGTTCGTGCTGGCGGGGCTGGCCTTCAAGGTGTCGGCCGTGCCGTTCCACATGTGGACGCCCGACGTGTATGAGGGGGCGCCGACACCGGTCGTCGCCTTCTTCGCGACGGCGCCCAAGGTGGCGGCGATGGGCCTGTTCCTGCGCGTGGCGCTGGAACCATTCGGCGGGCTGGCGGCGGACTGGCAACAGATCATCATCTTCATGGCGGTCGCCTCCATGTTCCTGGGCGCGGTCGCGGCCATCGGGCAGACGAACGTCAAGCGACTGCTTGCCTATTCCAGCATCAACAACATCGGCTTCGTGCTGATCGGGCTTGCGGCGGCGAGCGAGGCGGGGGCGTCGGCCGTTCTGCTCTATCTCGCCATCTATCTGGTGATGACGCTGGGGGCCTTCCTCGGCGTGCTGGGGCTGGTCGATGCCGATGGCCGGCCGGTCGAGCAGCTGTCGGATCTGGCCGGGCTGGCGCGGGTTCGCCCCTGGACTGCGACCGCGCTTGCCATCTTCATGCTGTCGCTCGCCGGGCTGCCGCCGCTGTTCGGCTTCATGGCGAAGCTCGCCGTGTTCAGCGCCGCGGTCGAGGCCAATCTGTGGGGGCTGGCAATCCTTGGCGTGGTCGCCTCGGTGGTGGCCGCTTACTATTACCTGCGCATCGTCAAGCTGATGTTCTTCGATGCGCCGGCCGATGTGGCGCTGGCCGCACCGGGGCAGGGACGGCTGGTGAACGGCGGGCTGATGGCGGCGTCCGCGATCTTCTCCTCGCCGCTCGGCTTCCTGCTGCTGGGGCCGCTGTCGGCAGCTGCCGCGCAGGCGGCGCGGAGCCTGTTCTGATCCTCCACCTCGAGGAGGTCGGCTCGACCAACGACTGGCTTCGCACCAACGCCGACCAGTTCAGCGACGGGCAATGGGTGACGGCAAGGCGACAGACAGCCGGGCGCGGGCGAATGGGCCGCGACTGGCAGGCGCCCGAGGGCAATCTGGCCGCCAGCTGCCTGATCCGCGCCCGGCCGGGCGAGGGGGCGCCCGCCGAGCTGGGGTTCGTGGCGGCGCTTGCCGTCCACGACGTGGTCGCCTCGCTGGCGCCCGATGCACCGATCGAGCTGAAATGGCCGAACGACCTGATGCTGGGCGGCGCGAAGCTTTCGGGGATCCTGCTGGAACGCGAGGAAGAGGTGGTGGTGCTGGGCGTCGGGGTCAATCTGGTGCACGCGCCCGATGTGCCGGGGCGGCGGACGGCGGCGCTTGCCGACGCCGGCGTGGCGATCGCGCCCGAGGCGTTCGCCGACCGGCTGGCATCGGCGTTCGAGGCGCGGCGCGGGCAATGGGCGCGCCATGGCTTTGCAGCCATCGCGGCGGACTGGCTGGCCCGCGCCCACCCGCCGGGCACGCCGCTTGCGGTATCGGGCGAGGGGCCCGCAGGCCGGTTCGCGGGCCTTGGCCCCGATGGCGCCCTGCTGCTGGACGGCGATGGCGGGGTGCGGCATGTCATCCGCGCCGGCGACGTCTGGCCGGCGGTCTGAACGAACCGGGGGGGCCTCGATGCTGCTCGCCATCGATGTCGGCAACACCAACATCGTCTTTGCCCTGGTCGAGGGGGAGACGATCCGCGAGCGCTGGCGGATCGCGACCGACCCGAACCGGACGGCCGACGAATATGCGGTGTGGCTGAACCAGCTGATGGGGATGGCCGGTATCGGGCGCGAGGCCATCACCGATGTGGTGATCGCCTCGGTCGTGCCGCAGACCCTGTTCAACCTGCGCGGGCTGGCGCGCCGCTATGCCGGAGTGGAGCCGATGGTGGCGGGCGCGCCGGGCATCGACTGGGGGATCGAGATCCGCCTGCCGAACCCGGCCGAGGTGGGCGCCGACCGGGTGGTGAATGCGATCGCTGCCCATTCGGCGTGCCCCGGCGATCTCATCGTCGTCGATTTCGGCACCGCGACCACCTTCGACGTGGTGGCGGCCGATGGTGCCTATGAAGGCGGGGTGATCGCGCCGGGAATCAACCTGTCGATGGATGCGCTCTATCGTGCGGCCGCCCGCCTGCCGCGCATCGCCGTCGAGCCGCCGGCCGAGGGCCTGGGCGTCATCGGCAGGGGCACGGTGCACGCCATGCAGTCGGGCGTGTTCTGGGGCTATGTGGGGCTGATCGAGGGGCTGGTCGAGCGAATCCGCGCCGAGATCGGCCGGCCGGCGGCCGTGATCGCGACAGGCGGGCTTGCCGCATTGTTCGCCCGCCATACCCCGGCTATCGACCGGACCGATCCCGACCTCACCATCCGCGGGCTGGTGCTGATCCATGCGCGGAACCGAAAGACCGGACCTTGAAACCAGGCGATGAACTGATCTTCCTGCCGCTGGGCGGCTCGGGCGAGATCGGCATGAACGTGAACCTCTACGGCTGCCGGGGCAGCTGGATCATGTGCGACCTCGGCATGACCTTCGCCGATCCGACGCTGCCCGGCGTGGAGCTGGTGCTGCCCGACCTGACCTTCATCGAGGACCGGCGCAAGGACCTGCTGGGCGTGATCCTGACGCACGGCCATGAGGATCATATCGGGGCCATCCCCTATCTGGCGGCCGACCTGGGCGTGCCGCTCCATGCAACGCCCTTCACCGCCGGGCTCATCCGCCGCAAGCTGGAGGAGGAGGGGCTGGCGGACGAGGTGAAGCTGAAGGTCGTGCCGATGGGCGGCACGGTGGAGCTGGGGCCGTTCCGGGCGCGCTATGTGGCGCTGGCGCATTCCATTCCCGAAGGCAATGCACTGGTGATCGACACGCCGCACGGCCGGCTGTTCCACACCGGGGACTGGAAGCTGGACGAGCGGCCGCTGCTGGGCGATCCGGCAAGTGCTGCCGAGCTGGCGGCGATCGGTGCCAATGATGGCGCCGGCACGCTGGCGCTGGTGGGGGATTCGACCAACGTCTTCAACGCCGAACCCTCGGGCTCCGAATCCCAGGTGTTCGAGGGGCTGATGGCGCTGGTGAAGGGGCGCAGGCAGGGGCGGGTCGTGGTGACCACCTTTGCCTCCAACGCCACGCGCCTGCACACGCTGGGCGAGGTGGCGAAGGCGACCGGCCGGCAGCTGGTGGTGGCGGGCCGTTCGCTCGACCGGATCATCGCGGTGGCGCGGTCGACCGGCTATCTCGCCGGCTTTCCCGATACGCTGCCGATGGAGGCGGCCGCCACGGCGCGGCCGGAAAGCCTGCTGATCATCGTGACGGGGACGCAGGGCGAACCGCAGGCGGCGCTCGCGCGGATCGCCGACGGCACGCACCCCCACATCCGGCTCGAGCGCGGCGACCTTGTCGTCTATTCCTCCAAGCAGATCCCGGGCAACGAGCTGGCGATCGGCCGCGTCCAGAACCAGCTGGCGGCCAGCGGTATCGAGATCGTCGGCGAGAAGCAGGCGCATGTGCATGTGTCGGGTCATCCCGGCCGGCCGGAGCTGGAGGCCATGTATGGCTGGATCCGGCCGCGGATCGCTGTTCCCGTCCATGGCGAGCGGCGGCACATGGAAGAACATGCACGGCTCGCGAAAGGCTGGGGCGTGCCGCACGCCATCGTGCCCACGAACGGCACGGCCATCCGGCTGGCGCCGGGCGAGCCGCAGGTGATCGGCCATGTGCCGCACGGCCGGCTGGTTCTGGACGGCGACGTGATCCTGCCGGCCGACGGCGCCACCATCAATGCCCGGCGCAAGATGGCGCATTCCGGCCTGATGGTGGTGACGCTGGTGATCGACCGGCGCGGCCGGCTGGCGGCCGATCCGCAGGTGATCGCGCGCGGTGTGCCCGTCGAGGAGGAGGAAGCCGACTTCCTGGCGGAGGCAGCCGAGGCGGCGGCCCGGACCTTCGGGAAGTTCGGCCAGACCGACGAGCGGCGCCTGACCGACGAGGTGAAGATCGCGGTCCGTCGCGTGGCACGCCAGTGGACGGGCAAGAAGCCGCCCACCGAGGTGCAGCTGATCAGGCTGTGACGGCCAATGGCCTGGTATTCGCTTCTCGCCATCTACCTCCTTTTCTGGGTCTTCACCCTGTTCCTGGTGCTGCCCTGGGGCGTGCGCACCTCGGCCGAGGCGGGCGAGGCCGAGGTGCCCGGCCAGGCGCAGAGCGCGCCGCACCGGCTCTCGATGCCGCGCAAGCTCATGTGGACGACGCTGATCTCGGCCGGCTTCTTCGGACTGTTCATGCTGAACTGGGAGATGGAATGGATCACGCGGGCCGACCTGGAGGCCGTGATCCCGCACCCGAAGGTGCCCGAGGCCTGAGCCGGCCGCAGAGCGGTTGCCGACCGGATCGGCCCGGCTTCTGGAGCGCTTCCGCCCGAAGTGGAAACGCTCTAGCTGTCGAGCGCTTCCGACAGCGCGGCCGACAGCCGTCCATGTTCGGAGTTGCGAAGCGCGGCTGCCAGCGCCGGCACGCCGGGCTGCAGCCGGTCGATCAGCCCTTCGAAGGCGGCGGTGTACTGGCGGGCGGTCTCGGCGAGCTGGCGGTCGGTCTCGATCAGCACCTTCAGGTCACGTGCCTCGCGCTTCGACAGCAGGGTAAGCGCCCGCCGGCTGAACAGGCCGCGCTCGCCCTTGCGCCACATCGCCCAGTCGCGGTCGTCCATCGGCTTGCCGAGCGCCGCCGACAGGCTGGTCGAGACCTGGGCGAGCCGGTCCGTCAGCAGCGCGGCGCTCGCCAGCAGGTCCTTCTGCTGGGCCTCCTCGATCGCGGTCAGCCGGTCGGTGGTGCGCTGTTCGAGGAGATTCAGCGCAGAGGCGAGCTGCGCCATCGAGGCGGCGGTCCGCTCGGCGGCGGCGGCCGCCGCCGCCTCGGCTTCGCGGGCGCGGATCGCGATCGGCTCGGCGAAGCTGCGGCGCATCGTCTCGTCGGCCGTGTGGGCAAGGCTTGCACGCGCTTCCTCGAGCAGGCCGTCCAGCATCTCGCGCATGGTGCCGGTTGCCTGGGTCGCCACGTCGCGCACCCGGCCCATCGCCTCGACCAGCCGGGTCGCGGCCTGAAGCGAGGTGTCGCGCGTCTGTTCCTCGACATCGGCGATCATGGCGCGCGCCTGCTCCAGCTCGGCGATCAGCGCGCGGCCGGCGGCCTCGATGCTCTCGCGCTGGTCGGCATAGGCAGCGCTCGCTTCCTCGACGGCCGCGCGGCTCTCGGCGATCGGTTGGGCGAGGCCCACCGCCTTGGCGTGCGCATCGTCAAGCGCGGCGACCAGCGCACCGATGTCGGCGGCCAGCGTCTCGGCCGCCGACGAGGCCTCGACGGCGCGGCGGGGCAGCAGGTCTGCGAGGATGTCCGCGGCTCCTAGCGTCGTTTCCCTGAGGCGGGCGACCGATGTTTCCAGCTCGACCGCTGCACCCTGCGTCTCGCGGATCGGCCGGGTGAGATCGGCGAAGCCGGCGCCCACTTCCTGCACGCGCGCCGCCAGCCGGTCGAGCGCGGCACGGCTGGTCTCGCCGGAATGCTGGAGCCGGGCGTCGAGCAGCTGGAAGGCGCGCTCGCCCGAGGCAGCGAGCGATTCCGTGGTGGCGGCCTGCGCCTTCAGCCGGGCATCGATCGCTTCGGCCTGTGCGGCAAAGGTCTCCAGCCGCGCGACCAGTTCGCGGCCGAGGCTGCCCGCCATCGTCTCCAGCCGCTCGTAGGCGTCGGCGAGCTGGCCCGCCAGCGCATCGCCCTGCCGCTGCAGCGCCTCGCGACGGGCAACCAGGGTATTTTCCAGCAGCTCGAACAGCGTGTCCGCCTCGCCGCGGATGGCCCGCATGCCGGCCTCGCTCTGGGCGCGGCCGGCGGCGGCCTTTTCCTCCAGTGCTGCCAGCGCCGCCGTCAGCCGGTCGGCCGCAGCGCCCCCCTCGGCCGAGAGGGTGGACAGCCGGTCGGCGAGCGTGGCGGCGGCGGTCTCTGCCCGGTCAGCCTGGCGGCCGGCCTCCTCGGTCAGCGCGGCCAGCGTGGCGCGCAGCCCCTCGGCCGCCTGGGCGGCGGCGGGCATGGCCTGTTCCAGCCGCTGCCCGGCCTCGGTCGCTGTCCGGCTGACGGTCTCGATATCGGTGAGGAGCGCTCGCGCCGACCTCGACTGCGCCTCGAGCGCCTCGGTCGCAGCCTTGAGCACGACCAGCTCGTCCGCCAGCCCGGCCTTCAGCGTCTCGAGGCGCGACATGGCGCCGGCGAGGCGCGCCTCGCTGTCCTCCAGGCTGTCGGGCGCGGCGAGGGTGGGCAGGCGTTCGCGGTTGCCGAGCGCGGCGGCGAGCGCGAACAGCGCGGCGACCGGTGCCAGCAGGAAGCCGATGACCTGCACCGCCCCGAAGGCGGTGGTCGGCCGGATTCCTTCGGATGCCATCGCCCACAGGGCAAGCCCCAGCCAGACGAGCGACAGCAGGCTGACGATCAGGAAGGAGGCGCGGATCGATGTGGTTTCGTTCATGGCCTGAGGCCCCCTCCAGCGGTCGGTTCTCTGCCCGGCGACCGTATTTCCCGCTCTTAGCCCAAGCCAGTCGTCAAGGGCCAGCCGCCGCGAGGTAAGGCGTTGTTAACCCTGTTCGCGACGGCCGGGCGGCGGCCCGTCGAGTCCGGGGTTTCGCGCCGGGGGTTGCCGGGCTAGGGCGGACGGCGATGAGCTGGCTGGCCCTCCTTACCACAGGCGAGAGCGAACCCGGCCAGACGCCGCCGGGGCTCGTGCCCATTGCCGGGCGCCCCCTCATCGAGCGCCAGGTCGCAGCCGTTCGCGCGGCAGGCGCAGAGGCCATCCTCCTGCTGGCAGCGGCGCTGCCGCCGGCTTCGGCCGACCGGCTGGGGCGCGAGCCCGGTCTTGTCCGCCTCGCATCCGCCGACGCGCTCGCCCGCCATCTCGAGGGCGAGCCGCGCGACCTGCTGCTGCTGGTGCCCGGCCTGCTGGCGGGACCGGCGGTCCTCGATCCGCTGGCGGCGGGCGGGCCGGCGATCGCCTGCTTCGCCGATGGCCCCGACCATGCAGTGCCGCGCGGTGCCGAGCGGCTGGACTCCCGCAGCTTCTGGGCCGGCTGCGCGCGCCTGCCGGCCGATCTGGTGGCCGGCGTCGCCAGCCGCCTGGGGGACTGGGCGCTGGCGCCGACGCTTGCCCGTGCCGCGGTCGAAGCCGGCCTTCCCCGCACCGCGGCGCCGCTGCCGGACGGCAGCCTCGCGCGGTTGTGGCTGCTGCCCGCGGACCCGGATGGTGTCGCGGCGGCCGAGCGGGCGCTGCTGGCAGCGACGCTGCCGCCGGCCGACGGGCTCCTGGCGCGCTGGCTGCATCGCCCGGTCGAGACGGCAGTGGCCGGCCGGCTGCTGCCGCGCGGAGTGCCGGCGCTGGCCGGGGCGCTGGCGTCGCCGGCGCTGATGGGGCTTGCTCTGCTGCTGATGCTGGCCGGCCAGCCGGCGTGGAGCCTCGCGCCGCTGCTGGCGGCGGGCCCGCTCGAAGGGCTGGGGCGGCGACTTTCCGCGGCACGCGGGCAGGCCGGGACGCCCGGCTGGCTGGGCTGGGTGCCCGCCATGCTCGGGGTGGGGTGGCTGGCTGCGCTGGCCGCCCGGCTGGCGCCGGCAATCGGCCTGTCGGCCTGGCTCGCCGCGGCAGCAGCGGTGCTGCTGCTGGCCGCGACCCTGGCCAGCCACCGGGTCTGGCAGCGGGTGGCCGGCACCCCGCTCGCGCGGCGAACCTCGCTCGATCGCCGGCTGGCGCCGATCCTGGCCGAGCCCTGGCTGCTGGCCTGGCTTGCAGCCGGCTTCGGGCTTGCCGGGCGCTGGGCGGACGGGCTGATCGCGATCGCGCTTGCCGCAGCCCTGGCGTTCGGGGTCTGGCACTGGCGGCTTATGGTGGCGCTGCTCGAACGCGAGCGCCCGACCCCGGCTGAAGGTCCCCGATCGTCATGAGACATGTCGCGCTGCTCTCCGTCCTGCTGCTCGCTGGCCCTGCCCTGGCCGGCCCCTGGGCCGCACCCGGCGATGCGCGGCTGCGAAGCGATGTCGAGCTGCTGGACGCGCATGGCTATATCGTCGGGCCCGTCGATGCCTGGCCGCTGCCCTGGGCGCAGATCGACAGGGGGCTCGAACGTGCCCTGGCCGGCGGGCCGCTGCCGCCGCACCTGGCAGCGGCGGTCGCGCGGCTGAAGGCGCAGTCGGACCTGGCAGCGGCGCGATCGGGCACCACGATCCGGGCCGATGCCACCAATGATGCCTCGCTCGTTCGCACCTTCGGGCGGGTCGCGCGCAACCCCGGCGACATCAGCGCCAGCGTCTCGCAGGAGGTGGGGGCGCTGCACGTCACGCTGGGCGCGACCTGGCAGAGCGACGGCACCGACCGGCAGGCGGCGACGCGGACGGGCAATGGCTGGTCCCCCGATCCCAGCTTCGCCGCGCTTCGGCTGGGTGACAACTGGGCCCTCTATGGTGGCTGGTTCGACATCTGGTGGGGGGCGGGCCACGACGGCGCGATGCTGTTCTCGACGTCGGCCCGGCCCTTCGCCAAGGTCGGCTTCCGGCGGCTGGAACCGTTCAGCATCGATGCGCCCGTCCTGCGCTGGCTGGGGCCGGTCACCTTCGACGCCTTCGTCGGCTTCCCGCGCGAGCAGCGCGACTTCGACAATCCCGCCATCATCGGCATGCGCCTTGCCTTCCAGCCGACGCCCTGGTTCGAGATGGGGCTCAACCGGGGCCTGATGCTGTGCGGCAGCGGCCGCCCCTGCGACTGGCGCACCATCGGCAAGGCGCTGATCGGCATCGGCGACTTCGACAACACCGGCACCTTCGACGAGCCCGGCAACCAGCTTGCCGGCTTCGACATGAGCTACCGCCGCCCCATCGGCCGGACGGGTCATGTGCTGAAGCTGCATTTCGCAACCGTCGCCGAGGATGCGGACAACATCGTCATCGAGCAGTTCGCCCGGCAGATCGGCGCGTCGGTTTCGGGGCCGGTCGGCCGCGACGGCGCGATGATCGACGCGGGGATCGAATATGTGGACACCCAGGCCACGACCTTCTTCGGCCGATTCACCATCGACATCCTGAAGCCCGTCCGCGGACCCTTTCCGGGCTCGACCTACAACCAGTTCATCTATCGCGACGGCTGGACCTTCGGCCGCCGGCCGATCGGCCATTCGCTCGACGCCGACTCGCGCGCGCTCACCTTCCACTGGGCGCTGACCGACACGCGCAACCGGCGCTGGCACATGGCGGCCCGGCATATCCACCTGAACTTCAACGAGGTTGGCTCGGACACCTTCTTTCCTGCCAACCGCATTTCCCTCAGCCGGGAACGGATCGGGCATTTCGAGGGCGGGGTGAACTGGCCGACCCGTTTCGGCGACATCCGCGCGGCCGCGCGCCTGCAGCACGACGCACCGAACACGCCCGGGCGGGAGCCGTTGCTGTTCCAGGGCGAAATCGGCTGGACGACCCGCTTCTGACCGCGCCACCCCTTGCACCGCCCGACGTCCGGTGGCAGGCCGTCGCCATGGCCGATGTTTCCCTTTCGTTCGCGGGTGCGCAGCTTCGGCCCCTGCCGTGCGGTGCCCTGTTCTGGCCGGCCGAGGCGATGCTGCTCGTTGCCGACCTGCACCTGGAGAAGGGCTCGTCGCTGGCGCGCCGGGGCTCGCTGCTGCCACCGCACGACAGCCTCGACACGCTCGAGCGCCTGGCGCTCGCCGTGGAGCGCACCGGCGCCCGGCGCGTGGCGGCGCTGGGGGACAGCTTTCACGACCCGGACGGGCCGGCCCGGCTGGGTCCGGCGGCGCGGGCCCGGCTGGCGGCGCTGGTCGATGCGGTCGAGTGGACCTGGATCAGCGGCAACCATGATGGCGGGAGTGCCGCCGGGCTGGGCGGGCAGGCCACCGACGAGATGAGCGTTGCCGGAATCGCGCTGCGCCACGAGGCAAGGCCGGGCTGGGCGGGGCCGGAGATCAGCGGCCATTTCCACCCCAAGGTTGTGCTTCACCTGCGGGCCGGACTGCGGCGGAGCCGGCGCTGCTTCGCGCTTGCCGGCGATCGCCTCGTGCTGCCGGCCTATGGCGCCTACGCCGGCGGGCTCTATGTGGACGATCCGGCCTGGCCGGCCGCGCTCGGCGCCTGGCCCGAGGCGCTGGTCGTGCTGGAGCGCGGCCTCGTGCGGGTGCCGGCCGCCGGGCGGCGGGGCCTTGCGGCATGAGCTGGTTTCCGCGGGAAGGGGCCCGCATCTTCTGCGCGGCGGTCAACTATGCCGCGCATCGCGACGAGATGGGGCGCGGCGAGGCCAGTGCGCATCCCATGCTGTTCCTGCGCACGCCCGCCTCGCTGGTGCGAGCCGGTGAGCCGATCGTGAAGCCGGCGGTGTCCGACTGCCTCGACTATGAAGGCGAGCTCGCGCTGGTGATCGGCCGGCCCGGCCGCCGCATCGCGCGGGCCGATGCGCTGTCGCACGTCGGCGGGTGGACGGCCTTCATGGACGGCTCGGTCCGGGACTGGCAGCGGCACACCGCGCAGTTCACGCCGGGCAAGAATTTCGACCGGTCGGGCAGCATCGGGCCGGATCTGGTCAGCCCCGAGGCGTTCGGCGACTATCGCGCGCACCGGCTGGAGACCCGCGTCAACGGCGAGACGGTGCAGGCGACCGACATCGCGCTGATGCTGTTCGATTGCGAGACGCTGATCAGCTACATCTCGGGCTTCACCGAGCTTCGTGAAGGGGATGTGATCGCGACCGGCACCTGCGGCGGCGTGGGCGAGAAGCGTGTGCCGCCACGCTGGCTGGTGCCCGGCGATGTCGTCGAGGTGGCGATTTCGGGCCTGCCGTTGCTGTCGAACCCTGTCGTGGCGGAAAGCCGTTGAGGTCGCCGATTCAGGGACGATTCAGCCTGTGGTGCAAGGGTAGGGGCATGGTCATGGCCGTTCGATCGCTGCTCGCCGCGCTGGTGCTGTCGCTTGCGCTTCCCGCCGCGGCGCAGCGGGTGCTGGACGCGCCGCCGACCGTGCCGGAAGCCGATGAACCGCCCGCCTCGGCGCCGCCGACGCAGGTGCCGGCGAAGCGGGAAAGCCTCGCCGCCGACGCGCGCGCGGCCACCTTCGAGATGGGCGAGATCATGGCGGCCGCGGACGGGGCCTTCGGGCAGGCGACCGAGAATGTCGCCCGGGTGATCGAGCGGGTGTTCGCCGATCTGGGCCGGCCCAATGCCTATATCGTCGGGCGGGAAGGGGGCGGGGCGGTCGTCGTCGGCCTGCGCTACGGCCGCGGGCGGCTGTTCCACAAGGTGGAGGGCGAGCGCGAGGTCTTCTGGACGGGGCCGTCGCTGGGCCCCGATCTGGGTGGCGATGCCTCGCGCAGCTTCGTTCTCGTCTACAACCTGCACGACACCGAGGACCTGTTCCAGCGTTTCCCGGCGGTGGAGGGCAGAGCCTATCTGATCGGCGGGGTGTCGGCCAACTATCACCGCCGCGGCGACATCGTGCTTGTGCCGATCCGGCTGGGGGCGGGCTGGCGGCTCGGCGCCAACCTCGGCTATCTGCGCTACACGAAGGAAGGGCGCGTCCTGCCGTTCTGAGGCCCTCTCCGGGACTCGGGGCGGGGGTGCGGCGCCCTTTTCGCCGCCATGCGCGTCGTTCGCTCGCCGGGATGGGCTTCGTGCATCTCGGGCATCACCGGGTTGCGGGCTCGTTTTCTTGGCAAGGAAATAATCCCTCGCCGGCCCCCGGCCACCGAATACCCCGGGGAAGACTGCGACGGCGGGGGGCGCCCGGCTTGAACCGCCCGGTTCGGGCTTATACAGCCGGCTGGCCCATGCGCCTGAGCGCCCCCTTCCTTGCCGCTGTTGCCCCGCTTGCGCTCGCCCTGGGGCTGGCGATGCCCGCGCATGCAGCCGAGCCAGGGCCGCCGGAAGCCGCGCCGGCGCTGCCGCAGCCGATGGTCGAGTTCGAGGCCGACGTGCTCACCTACGACGAGCGGCAGGAGATCATCACCGCGACGGGCAATGTCGTGGTTCGTCGCGACGGGCGGACACTGACCGCCGATACCGTCGTCTACAACCGGGCGACCGGCGTGGTGGAGGCCGAGGGCCAGGTGCTGGTGGACGATGGCGATGGCGTTCGCGCCGTCGCCGACCGGTTCGAGCTGACCGAATCGCTGCGCGACGGGGCGGTCGAGAACATTCTTCTCATCCTGCGCGACGGCAGTCGGCTGGCGGCGAGCGGCGGGGTGCGCGTGGACGGGGTGTCGAAGCTCGACCGTGCCGTCTATTCGCCCTGCGCGGTGGTCGGCGCCGACGGCTGCCCGATCGAGCCCGTCTGGCAGCTGAAGGCGGTTCGCGTGGTGCACGACCCGGCGCGCGGACGGGTGTTCTACAGCGGCGCCCGGCTGGAGCTGTTCGGCCTGCCCGTCCTGGTGCTGCCCCGGCTCTCGCACCCGGACAGCTTCGATCGCAGCCAGACCGGCCTGCTGGCGCCCGACGTGCGCTATTCGCGCGAGCTTGGCGGCGAGGTGCGCGTGCCCTGGTTCTGGTCGATCGCGCCCGATCGCGACCTCACGCTGACGGGGCGCGTCTTCACCGATGCCGCACCGCTCATCGGTGTGGACTATCGCCAGCTGTTCGCCGGTGGCCCGATCGGGGTGGGGCTGCTTGCCACCCATGCCCGTGGCCAGGCGCTCGACGAGGCCACGGGCAGCATCGTGTCCACCCCGGCGCGCTTTCGCGGCTATCTCGATGCGCGCGGCCGGATCGAGCATGGCGGCGGCTGGCGGTCGAGCTTCTCGACGCGGCTGACGAACGACGACAATTTTCTCGGCCGCTACCAGGTCAGTCTCGATACGAGGCTTCGCTCGACCTACGCGCTCGAGCGGTTCGAGCCGGACCGCTACTTCGCGGTGCGCGGCTGGGCCTTCCAGGACCTGCGGCCGGGCGTGCCGGGACGGACGACGCCGTTCGCGCTTCCGCTTGTCGAGCTGAAGTGGCGTCTGCCGGAAGCCCCGCTTGGCGGTTCGGTTCTGATCGAAGGCAACAGTCTTGGGCTGTTCCGGCGCGACGGCCAGTCGATGGCGCGCGCGCTCGCCTCGGCCCGCTGGGACCGGCAGCTGCTGTCGCCGCTGGGTCACCGGCTCACGCTGACGGGCCTGCTGCGCGGGGACCTGTACACCACTGAGGACAGCCGGCTGGCCGAAGATCCCTTCTATGCCGGGCGCGACGGCTGGCGGGCGCGGTTCGTGCCGCTGGTGGCCGCCGACATCGAATGGCCGTTTGCCGGGCCGCTGTTCGGCGGGGTGCAGACGATCTCGCCGCGCGTGCAGCTGGTCGCCTCCACCACCACGGCCAATCGCGGGATCCCCAACGAGGATGCGCGCGCCATCGACCTGGAGGAATCGAACCTGTTCGCCCTCAACCGCTTTCCCGGCTACGACCGGTGGGAGGGCGGGGCGCGGATCACCTACGGGCTCGACTGGCGCCTGCAGCGCCCGGGGCTGGTGGCGACCGCCCAGCTGGGGCAGAGCTATCGCTTCGACGAGCAGGGCGAGCTGCTGCCCGAGGGAACGGGGCTGTCGGGCCGGCTGTCGGATTTCGTCGGCCGCGCCTCGCTTCGGCTCGGCAATGTGGTCGAGATCACCCAGCGCCTGCGGCTCGACAAGGACAGCCTTGCCATCCGCCGCAACGAGACCGACATCGCCATCGGGTCGCGCCGGACCTTCGTGTCGGTAGGCTATCTCAAGTTCAACCGCAACATCGCACTCGAGGACCTGGTCGATCACGAGGAAGTTCGCGCCGGTGCGCGCGTCGCCTTCGGCAACTACTGGGCGGTGTTCGGATCGGCCGTCGTTGATCTCACCTCGCGCGCGGAGGACCCGCTGACCAGCAATGACGGCTGGCAGCCGATCCGGCACCGGCTGGGGATCAGCTACACCGACGAATGCTTCGACATCGGCTTCACCTGGAAGCGCAACTATGTCGACAATCCCAACGCCCGGCGCGGCAACACCTTCCTGTTCACGCTGGCTCTGAGGAACCTCGGCTGACGGTCACCGGCGCGTGGTCAAGCGCCGGTTCAGCCGGGCCGGGCCACTGGAGCCTGTTGCTTTGGGCCGCGCGCGTGTAAGCGGGCGCATCTTCAGGGAACCGAAACCAGGCATGACCCGTTCAACCTTCTCGCCAAGATGGCAGCTTCCCCTTCTGATCGGGCTGGTCGCGACCGTCGCGGCAGCACCAGCCGTCGCCCAGCAGATGGCGGCCCTCCAGACGCCGTCGCAGCGGCAGGCGGCCGCGCTGAACCTGCCTGATCTCACCATCTACGGCACCGTCGATCCCAATGTCCGCAAGGCCACCGCCATCGTGAATGGCGAGATCATCACCGATACCGATGTCGATCACCGCATGGCGCTGGTGATGATCGCCAATTCGGGCCGTGTCTCTCCCGAGGAGCAGCAGATGCTCCGGCTGCAGGTGGTGCGGAACCTCATCGACGAGAAGCTGCAGATCCAGGAGGCAAGGCGGCGCGACATCACCATCCCCGAGAGCGAGATCCAGCAGGCCTATGCCCGGGTCGCGCGCAATTTCCGCGGCAGCGAGGCGGCCTTCGAGCAGCTGCTGCGCGAGGGCGGCTCCAGCCCGGCCTCGATCAAGCAGCAGATTCATGCCGAGCTGGCCTGGAGCCGGCTGCTGCGCCGCCGGATCGAGCCCTTCATCAACGTGGGGGATGACGAGGTGGCCTCGATCATCCGCAAGCTGGAGGAATCGAAGGGGCAGGAGGAGTATCGGGTCGGCGAGATCTTCCTGTCGGCGCCGCCGGAGCTTCAGGCGCAGGTGCTGGCGGATGCCCGCCGCATCGTGGAGCAGGTGCGCAGCGGCGCGAGCTTCGTTGCCTATGCCCGGCAGTTTTCCGAAGCCTCCACCGCGGCCGTCGGCGGCGATCTGGGCTGGGTGCGCGCCGAGCAGCTGTCGCCGGCGCTGCAGCCGGTGCTGGCCCGGTTGCAGCGCGGCCAGGTCTCCGAGCCGGTCGCGGTGCCGGGCGGCGTGGCGATCATCGCTCTGGTCGACCGGCGGCAGGCGCTGTCGGCCGATCCGGCCGACGCGATGCTCAGCCTGAAGCAGCTGACGCTGCCGCTGCGCGAGGACATCACCGAGGCCGAGGCCCGCAGGATCGCCGCGCGCATGCAGGAACGGACGCGCGCGATGGGCGGTTGCGGCCGGGCCGACGAGGTGGCGCGCGAGCTGGGGGCGCAGCTGGTCGCCAACGACCAGATCCGGCTGGGCGATCTGCCCGGCCCGCTGCAGGAGATCGTGGGCCTGATGCAGATCGGCTCGGCCACGCCGCCGTTCGGCTCGGCCCAGGATGGCCTGAGGGTGCTGGTGCTGTGCGGCCGGGACGATCCGCCGGCCACCGCCGGCCTGCCGAGCTTCGACCAGGTCTATGCCCAGCTGACCGACCAGCGCGTCAACAGCGCCGCCCGCCGCTATCTGCGGGACCTGAGGCGCGACGCGGTGGTCGACTATCGCTGAGACCGGAATGGACCCGCTCGCGCCGGCCGGGGCAGGCACGCCGCCCATGGCGCCGCTTGCGGTATCGCTGGGGGACCCGGCCGGGATCGGGCCGGAGGTGATCGCCAAGGCCTGGGCGGTGCGGGCCGCGCACCGCCTGCCGGCCTTCTTCGCCATCGGCGACCGCAGGAGCATCGAGGCGGTCTGGGACGGGCCGATCATCTCGATCGCCCACCCGGGCGAGGCGCTGGCCCGGTTCGATGGCGGCCTGCCGCTGCTGCAGGTGGACGATCCGGGCGACATCGAGCCCGGCAACCCGAATCTGGCCGGTGCGCGCTGTGCCCTCGATTCCCTGGAAATGGCGGTCGGCCTTGCCCGCTCGGGCGCGGCCTCCGGGCTGGTGACCGGGCCGGTCGCCAAGGCGCAGCTGTATGCCATCGGCTTTGCCCACCCGGGCCAGACGGAATTCGTCGCCGAGCGCTGCGGGGTTTCGGCGGGCAATGTCGCGATGATGATGGTCGGCCCCGACCTGCGGACGGTTCCGGTGACCATCCACCGGCCGCTTGCGCGGGTGGCCGAGGCGCTGAGCGTGGAGCTGATCGTCTCGCGCGCCCGGGCGGCGGTGCGCGGGCTGGTGCGGGATTTCGGGATCGCCGAGCCGCGGCTGGCGGTGGCGGGGCTGAACCCGCACGCCGGCGAGGGCGGGGCGATGGGCCGCGAGGAGCAGGACATCATCGGCCCGGCGATCGAGCAGCTGCGAGCCGAGGGTGTCATCGTCACCGGGCCGCACGCGTCCGACACGCTGTTCCACGCCGCCGCGCGCGAAGGGTATGACGCTGCCATCTGCATGTATCATGACCAGGCGCTCATCCCCCTGAAGACGCTCTATTTCGACCTGGGCGTGAACATGACGCTGGGGCTTCCGGTGACGCGCACCGCCCCGGACCATGGCACGGCCTTCGGTCTCGCCGGGCGGGGCGAAGCCAATCCGCGCGCCATGATCGCTGCCATCCAGCTGGCTGGCCAGTGCGCGCGGATGCGGGCGCTCGCACCGGTTTGACCTCGGCCATCGCAAGCCTGCCGCCGCTGCGCGACGAGATCGCGGCGGCGGGCCTGAGCGCCGAACGCTCGCTCGGGCAGAATTTCCTGCTCGACCTCAACCTGCTGGACCGGATCGTGCGCGAGATCCCCCTCAGGGAGGGCGAGACGGTCTATGAAGTCGGCCCCGGGCCGGGCGGGCTCACCCGCGCGCTGCTGAAGGCCGGCGCCCGGGTGGTCGCTGTCGAGCGGGACCGGCGGGCGCTGCCGATCCTCGCGCGGCTTGCCGCTGCGGCGCCGGGCCGCCTGTCGGTGGTGCAGGCCGACGCGATGACGGTCGATGCGGCCTCGCTGGCCGGGACGGGCGCGCACATCGCCGCAAACCTGCCCTACAATATCGCGACCCCGCTGCTGACCGGCTGGCTGACCGGCTCGTGGCTGCCCTGGTGGCAATCGGCCACCCTGATGTTCCAGAAGGAGGTCGCCGAGCGGATCGTGGCGGTGCCGGACACCCCGGCCTACGGGCGGCTGTCGGTTCTGGTGCAATGGCGCTGCCGCGCGCGGATCTGCCTGGCGCTGCCGGCCCGCGCCTTCACGCCCGCACCGAAGGTTGCCAGCGCCGTGGTGCAGCTGATCCCGTCGATGCCGACGGTCATGGCCGATGTCGCCGTGCTGGAGCGCGTGACGGCAGCGGCCTTCGGGCAGCGCCGCAAGATGCTGCGCCAGTCGCTGAAAGGGGTTCCGGGGGCACTCGATGCGCTTGTCCGGCTGGGGCTCGACCCGAGCCGCCGGGCGGAGACGCTTTCGGCAGACGATTTCGCCCGCATCGCCCGGGCGGTGGAGAATTTCGCCCGGATCGACCGGGCAGGCGGCGCGGCGCGGCTGGCCGGCGCGCCGGACGACTGCTAGGGCGAGCCGGTCATGGCGCTGCTCACCCGCATCGACCGTTACCTCTTCCGCCTGATCATCGTGCCGCTCGTGGGCACGCTGGTCGTGGCGGCCATGCTGCTGCTTCTCGAGAAGATGCTGAACCTGTTCGACTTCGTCGTGAACGAGGGCGGGCCGGTCTCGGTCGTGTGGCGGATGCTGGGCAACCTCATCCCGGAATATCTGTCGCTCGGCATACCGATCGGCGTGACGCTGGGCATCCTGCTGGCGTTCCGGCGACTGGCGCTGTCGTCCGAGCTGGACGCCCTCAACTCGATCGGCGTGGGCTACGGCCGGATGCTGCGCGTGCCCTATCTTCTGGCCGCGCTGTTCGCGCTCATCAACTTCGGGATCGTCGGCTATCTCCAGCCCTATTCGCGCTACGCCTATGAAGGCCTGCGGTTCGAGCTTCGATCGGGCGCGCTGGGCGCCAGCATCAAGGTGGGGGAGTTCGCGCGGATCGGCCCGCGCACGACGCTGCGGGTCGAGGAAAGCTTCGAGCAGGGAAGCGACCTGAGGGGCGTGTTCGTCCGTTCGGCCGAGGCCGACGGGCGCTCGCTCGCGGTGTCGGCTGCGCGCGGCCAGTTCCTGACGACGGACGATCCCGACATCATCATCCTGAGGCTGATGAACGGAACGCTGGTGCACGATGCGCCGCGCGCCACGACACCCCGGGTCCTCAACTTCGTGCAGCACGACCTGCCGGTGAACCTGCCCGCCATGGAGGCGTTCCGGGTTCGCGGCGGCGAGAATCTGGAGCGGACCATCCCCGAGCTCTGGGCGATGATGAACGACGATAGCGTGAGCGAGGAGGACAGGCGCCGCGCGACGGCCACCTTCCACCGCCGCAACGTGCAGTGGGTGGTGATGTTCGTGCTGCCGCTGCTGGCGGTGGCGCTGGCGGTTCCGCCCAAGCGATCGACCTCTGCGATCGGCGTGTTCCTGTCGGTCGTGATCCTGGTCACCTACCACAAGATCTCGGAATATGGGGAACGGATGGGGGCCATCGGTCGGGTGGAGCCGACGCTGGCGCAATGGATTCCGTTCGCGCTGTTCACGGCGCTCGCCGTCTGGATGTTCCATGTGCTGGCGCATCGCCCGGGTGGCGAGCCGATCGGCGGGCTCGATCGGGCGTTCGGCAGGCTTGCGGGGCTGTTCAGGCGGCTGCGCAGGCCGGCCGCCAGGATCGGCCTTGCACCGGCGCAACTGCGGGATCCCGTGCCCGAGCCGCAGCCCGCCGAATGATGCTGAGCCGGATTTTCCCTTCGCCGACGCTGGCGCGCTACACCGCGCGCATGTTCCTGATCCGCACCTTCGCCTTCCTGGCGGGGCTGGCTCTGATCCTGATGACGCTGGACCTGCTGGGCGAATCCGGGCGCATCCTGGCGGTGCCCGGCAATGGCGAGGCCGAGCTGTGGAAATATGTGTCGCTGAGGATGCCGCAGATCATCGCCCTGTTCCTGCCCTTCTCGGTGCTGCTGGCAGCCCTGCTGACCTTCATGACGCTGAACCAGAACAGCGAGATCACCATCTTCAAGGCAAGCGGCATCAGCGCCCACCAGATCCTGGCTCCGCTGATCCTGGCGGGGCTGTTCGTGGCGGCACTCAACTTCGCCTTCAACGAGCGTTTCCTGGTGCGTGCCAACGCCGAATTTGATCGCTGGAAGGCAGCCGAATACCACCCCATCCCGCCGGGCGAGCGGCAGCGCGGAGAAGTGTGGGTTCGCGCCGGAGACGATCTGTGGCACGCCGCCCGGGCGACGGGGGAGGGGGCGGCCACGCGCCTCGTCGACGTGACCGTGTACAACCGGGAGGCCGACCAGCTGGTCGAGATCGTGCGTGGCGCCGAGGCCGTGCCCGACCGGCGCGGCTGGGTGCTGACCGACGCGCGCCGGTTCGAGATCGCCTCGGGCCGGCAGACCATGAGCGACGAGTTGCTGATGATCTCGAGCGCGCAGCCGCAGCAGTTCACCACCCAGGGCGTGAACCCGGACCATCTGTCGTTCGCACAGCTTCGCCCGGCGATCGCCGACCTGAGAGCGGCCGGCAAGCCGACCGACCACATGGTCGCCAAGCTGAACCACAAGATTTCCGGCCCCCTGTCGGCGGCGCTGATGCCGCTGCTGGGCGCTGTCGCTGCCTTCGGGCTCGCGCGGTCGGGCAAGCTGTTCATCCGCGCGGTGATGGGGCTGGCGCTGGGATTTGCCTTTTTCGTTGCCGACAATTTCGCGATGGCGATGGCCGACTTCGGGACCTACCCGCCCTGGGCGGCGGCCTGGGCGCCGTTCCTGCTGTTCCTGCTGGTGGGTGAAAGCGTGCTCGTGCGGACGGAGGAGTGAGCACGAGGGCGGCATGATGGCGCAGGCCGCCCCGGCCTCGCCCGCGTCCAAAATCCGCCGCAATGGCCGCCTAGCTGCCACGACAGATGGGCCGTTGCCCGCCACTGATGATGGAGTGACGCGTGTTGGTCAGCCGCGAACGGCGCCCCGGCATCTGGAGCCGCAACCACTATCTCGACTGGATGACCTTCCGGGAGCTGGTCGTCGCCTATTTCCAATATTATGCCATCCAGGTCTATCTGCTGCTGGCGGCCGCCAGCATCGCTGTTGCCGTCTGGTCGCCGCCCTCGCTGCTGGCCGGCGTTGCAGCCGCGCTGTTTGCTGTCCTCGTCTATCCGCTGGTCTGGTATCTGCTGCACCGCTTCGTGCTGCACGGCACCTGGATGTGGAAATCACCCCTGACGGCGCGCACCTGGAAGCGGATCCATTATGATCACCACCAGGATCCCAATCATCTGGAGGTGCTGTTCGGCGCGCTCTACACCACGCTGCCGACCATCGCGCTGGCGACCATCCCCGCGGGCTGGCTGATCGGCGGGCCGGGGGGCGCTGCGGTTGCGTTCGCGGCGGGGCTTTTGACCACCTGCTTCTACGAGTTCGCACATTGCATCCAGCACCTGTCCTACAAGCCCAAGCACCCCTGGCTCGTGGAGATGAAGAAGCGCCACATGGCGCATCACTTCCACGACGAGACGGGCAATTTCGGGATCACCAGCTTCTGGCCGGACCGGCTGTTCGGTACCTTCTACGAGCGCGAGGCGCGGCCGGCGAAGTCGCCGACCGTCTTCAACCTCGGCTACACCGACGAGGTGGCGAAGGTCTGGCCCTGGGTCGCCCACATGTCGGGTGGAGTCGCGAGGGGGCACCCGCGCCGGCGCGGGGCTGCTGCCAACGAGAACAGCCCAAGTTCGCCGTCGGCGGACGCCGCCTGACGTGACCTTGACCGTGACGCCGGTCGGCTCGCGGGCCGACCGGCGCGCCTTCGTCGATCTCGTCTGGCGCCTCTATGCGGACGATCCGGCCTGGGTGCCGCCGCTCAGGTCCGAGGTGGGGGCGCTGATCGGCGGGGCCAGGACCAACCCCTGGTTCCTGCATGGTCGCGCGGCCTTCTTCCTCGCGCGTCGCGACGGGCGCGTCGTCGGCCGGATTTCGGCGCAGGTGTGCGATCTCGTGCAGGCGCGCGAGCCGGGGCTGGGCCAGTGGGGCTTCTTCGAGTGCGAGGATGATCCCGAGGCCGCCCGGGCCCTGATCGCCACCGCCGAGCGCTGGCTGAAGGACGAGGGCATGACAATGGCCGAAGGGCCGATGAGCCTGTCCATCTGGGATGAGCCGGGGCTGCTGGTGTCGGGCTTCGCGGCGCCGCCGACCGTGATGATGGGCCATCATCGCCCCGGCTACGCCCGCTTCATCGAGGCGGCGGGTTATGCCGGCGCCAAGGATCTGCACGCCTGGGAGGTGCCGGTTGTCGATGGCTTTCCCGACATCGTCAACCGGATCGTCGCTGCCGGCGAGCGCAACGCGCGCATCCGGATCCGCCCCGTCGACCTCTCCCGATTCGATCGGGAAGCGGCCCTGATCCTCGAGATCCTGAACGAGGCCTGGGCCGGGAACTGGGGATTCGTTCCGCTGACGGATGCCGAGGTGGCCCATGTCGGCAGGAAGCTGAAGCCCATCGTGATCGCGGACACGGTCCGGATCGCGGAATATGACGGCGAGCCGCAGGCCTTCATGATCGCCTTGCCCGACGTCAACGCGCTGATCCGCGATCTGGATGGCCGGCTGTTCCCCTTCGGCTGGGCAAAGCTGCTGTGGCGGCTGAGGAACCCGCAGGTCGACTGGTTCCGGGTGCCGCTGATGGGCGTGCGGCCCGGGCTGCACGGCACACGAACCGCTTCGCTGCTGGCGTTCATGATGATCGAATCCATCCGCCGTGTGGCGGTCGCGACTCACGGGGCGCGCATGGCCGAGATCGGCTGGATCCTGGAGGATAACGGCCCGATGATCTCGATCGCGGAGGCAATCGGCGCGCAGGTGCGCAAGACCTACCGGATTTACCGGCGTCCTTTGGGGTGAAACCTGCCGATTCGGGGATGGTGCGTCTGGCGAAACCGGGCTGTTAATGTTATCTCTTGGCTGGTTGTCTTTCAGCGCGTCGGGCTGGAGGCCGCGTTTCCCTGTATCCTGTCGTGCCATGGTCAGGAGGTGCCTGGTGAGTGATCGTCGCGAGACCGATGTCGATCTGGCCGCCCGCGTGGCGCGCCTGACGGCCGGCCAGCGCGCCTGCCTCGACCTGGTCGATGATCATGCCACATCCAAGGAAATCGCCCGTCAGCTCGGCATTTCGCGCCACACGGTCGATGCGCGCCTGCGCGGCGCCATCCAGGTGCTGGGCGTGAGCAGCCGGCGGGAGGCCGCCATCATCTACCGTGCGGCGATGCAGGCGCAGGCCTATCAGCCGTTCGCATATCAATCGCCGCGCGTTGCGCCGGGGGACCCGGCTGCAGACAGTGTAAAACATGGTTACCGGCCCGACGACTCGAACGCCGATGGCGAACCGGACCCCGCCCCGGAGCGGGATGGTCCGCAGCCTGTGCGCGATCATGCCGGGTCGCGCCAGCCGGTTCCAGAACTCGCCGATGGGGGCGCCTGGGCGCTCTCGCCCTACAGTGTCGCGCGCTTCGACCCGGTGGTTGAGTCCGCCGGGTCCCGCTCGCTCACGCTCCGGTTGTGGGGAGGCGCCAATGACCTGACCCCGACCCAGCGCATTTTCGGCATCCTGATCGTCATGATCATCGCGATGCTGGCTTTCGGAGTGATGCTGTCGGGCATCGAGGCCCTGACCCTCCTCCGTTCCTGAACCCGGACACAGTCCAGACCGACCATGAACTGCCGCGACGGAGTCGCGGACAGAAGGAGTATCGTTATGCCGAGGCATCGCAAGGAAGTCGCCGCCACTGTCGCCGCCCAGCTGCACGCAACCGAGCGCGCCATCGACGAAGCCCTGACCGCGACTGCCGGTTTCGTCGGCTTGATGCCGGTCGCGCGCCTGGACGCGCGCCTGTCCGCCGTGGTGGGCCAGGAAGCGCTCGACCGCGCCATGGAAGCGCTTGCTCGCCTGACGGAGGCGCGGCGCGCCATGGTCGAAGCGCACAATGCGCTGGCCGATGTGCATGGCCAGATCGGCCTGGGCCCGGTCAATTTCGGCGGCCTTGGCGAAAAGCCGCCCTACAATCCGCAACTTCGCGTGGTCGATAACGCGGCTGCGTGAACCGGATTCTGTCCACATGACGATCGGCAGCGAACATGTTGCGCTCGACAGGTGCGGAGGCTGTCCATGACGGTCTTCCAGCTTGTCTTTCTGACATTCATGTTCGCTGCCATCGGCGTTGCCCTGAGTTTTGGCGGGCGTGACGAACGGATCGCGGCCGTGTTCATCATGATGGCGGCCATTCTGACGCCTGTGCTGGAAAATGCCCGCTATACGACGCCTGAAATGGGGGTGCTGATTGTCGATCTCAGCCTGTTCATCGGGCTGGGATGGATCGCTCTTCGCTCGACACGATTTTGGCCGATGTGGGCGGCCGGTCTCCAGCTTGGTGCCCTGTTCGTGCATCTCGCGGCGGCAAAGGTGCCCGAGCTGAGCCCGGGCGCGTACTTTGAAACACTTCTGATCTGGTCGTACGCGGTCCTTGCAGCACTGGCTCTTGGTGCTTGGATCGAGGTGCGCGGCCGTCGCAATCGTGGAGATCTGGCATGAAGTCCGGTCAGGCGCTGGCCATCCCGCAGGGTGCCGGGCTGCAATCCGTCAGCACCGACGCGCCGCGCGATCGCTGGCTGCTGATGCGCCTGCTGGCGCTTGGCCAGAGCACGCCGCGGCTTGCCGACCGGCTGATCGACGAGCGGGGTTCGCTCGGCTCGGTGCTGGCGACCAGCGACGAGCGGCTGCGGCAGCTGGGGGCGGACTCGAACGGCATAGCGCTGCTCGCGCTGGTTCGCGAAACGCTGGGTGCCGTGCTGGAACGCGATCCGCGCGAACGCATCCGAATCGACCCGCCGACCGTCCTTGCCGACATGCTGCACGGGGCCATGGCCCATCTGCCGGTCGAACAGGTGCGGGTTGCCTATCTCGACGCCCGGCGGCGACTCGACCGGATCGAGACGCTGGCCACCGGAACCGTCAAGTCGGCAACCGTCTATCCGCGCGAAATCGCGCGCCGCGCACTCGAGCTCGGGGCTGCCGCGATCGTGCTCGTCCACAACCATCCATCGGGCGATCCGACACCGTCGCGCGGGGACATCCAGCTGACGAAACGAGTCGCCCAGGCGCTCGATACCATCGACGTCGATCTGGCCGATCATATCGTGATCGCCCGCAGCGGCCATGTGAGCCTTCGGGAATCCGGTTTGTTTTGAACAAGTTCGGCTTGATATCTTGCAGAAATTAATATCAGCCGTTCACATATCAATCCTCGTAGATTGGCGCGCGGCCTCCGCTCGCCGATAGAGGGGGCATTGGCAGACACCGCGACGGACCGGTCCGGAGCTGCACAAGAGAAACGGCACCCCCGGGCCCTCCCCTGGTGGTTCCGTGGTGACGGTGGCACCTGATTTCCGACCCTGCGGGCGCCACCGTCACCGACCTGACAATGAAGCGCCCGCTGCCGGACCCGGTGGCGGGCGCTTTTTTCCTGTCGGATGCCGTCGCCCGGCGGAGCCCGGCCGGCCGGGCCCGTTCAGCCCGGGTCGAGATCGATCCAGGCCGGCACATGGTCGCTGGCCCGTTCGGCGCCGCGCACCTCGCGGTCTGCCCCGGCATCGACAAGCCGGTCGGCAGCAGCCGGCGAGAGCAGCAGATGGTCGATCCTGAGGCCCCAGTTCTTCGCCCAGGCGCCAGCCTGGTAGTCCCAGTAGGTGTAGATCGTCCGGTGCGGATGGCGGGCCCGGAGCGCATCCGTCCAGCCAGCAGCCGTCAGCGCACGGAAGCGCGCGCGCGATTCGGGCCGGCACAGGGCATCGTCGGCCATCGCCTCGGGGCGGGCAACGTCGGCGTCGGTCGGGCAGACATTCCAGTCACCCGCCAGCACCACCGGCGCCTCGGTGGCAAGCAGCTCGGCGGCGCGCGCCGCCAGGCGATCCATCCAGGCGAGCTTGTAGTCGAACTTGGGGCCCGGCGCGGGATTGCCGTTGGGCAGGTAGAGACACACGACATGGATGTCGCCCACCCGCGCCTCGAGCCAGCGCGACTGCATGTCCTCCTCGTCGCCCGGCAGGGCGCGCGCGAGGTCGTCGGCGGGCGCCCGGCTGAGGAGCGCGACCCCGTTGAAGCCCTTCTGGCCATGGACCAGCGCGTGATAGCCGGCCTCGCGAAGGGCGTCGGCGGGGAAGCGGTCGGTCTCGATCTTGATTTCCTGCAGGGCGACGATGTCGGGCCGGGCCTGCGCCAGCCAGTCGAGCAGGCGCGGCAGTCGGGCGCCGATTCCGTTCACATTGTAGGTGGCGATGCGCAGCGCCGCTGTCCTGCGCGCTCAGACGGAAAAGGAAGTGCCGCAGCCGCAGTTGGAGGCCGCGTTGGGATTGCGGACCTGGAAGGCCGCGCCGCCGAGGTTCTCGACAAAATCGACCACAGAGCCGGCAACGAAGGGAAGGCTCACGGAATCCACCAGCAGGCCCACGCCATCCGTCATCACCTCGATGTCATCCTCGGCCGGCGTGTCGGCCAGGTCGAACCGGTACTGGAAGCCCGCGCAGCCGCCCCCGTCGACCGACAGGCGCAGCCGCGCGGTCGCGCGGCCCTGACGGCGCGCGATCGCGGCAACCCGGGCGGCAGCGGTAGGCGTGAGGGCGATATCGGCCATGATGGGGGATGTAGGCGCAGTGCTGCGTGCCGGCAAGCAGCGCGAGGGGCCGCAGGATCAGTCGGAGTCGGTGGCAGCGAGCTGCGGCCCGACCGGCGCGCGCTGGTAGGCGAGGAGATAGCGCGATGATTCGATGAAGGGCATGGGATCGACCGGCTGGCCGTCGATCCGCACTTCATAGTGCAGGTGCGTGCCGGTCGAGCGGCCGGTGGAGCCCATGCCGCCGATCTGCTGGCCCATCATCACGCGCTCCCCCGTGCGGACGCGGATGGAGGAGAGGTGGGCGTAGCGGGTGAGGATACCGCGGCCATGGTCGATGTCCACCGTGAGGCCATAGGCGCCGAAGCGTTCGGCCCGGACGACACGGCCGGCCGCCGCCGCCAGAATGGGTTCGCCATGGGCGCCGGCGAGATCGAGCCCGGCATGGCGGGCTGCGCGGCCATGGAAGGGATCCGCACGATGGCCGAAGCCCGACGTGAGCCGGTAGGTCCGGGCCGGGATGTAGGCCGGGAGCGACGCCATCACATCCTCGATCGCCTCGGCCCGCTGCCAGGTTCGAACCAGCTCGGCGTCCCGCGAATCCGGCAGACCAGAGGCGCCGGCAGGAACATAGGGGCCGCCGACGCCGGACGGGGCGGTGGTGCCGGCGAAGCGGCCGGGATCGAGGCCAAGCCGGGCCAGCAGCGACTGTGCGTTCCGCAGGCGGTTCGCGGCCGCTGTGGCGACCCGCTCCGTCAGGGCCATCTGGCGCTGCTCGAGCGCCGCGAAGGGGGCGAGCACGCCCGCAGTCGCCGCGGCCTCGGCCGAGACCTTGCCGCGCGCGCGCGGCAGCAGGTCGGCGAGGTCGGCACCCCTGGCGCGACCCGACACGAGCGCGTCCAGAAACTGCTGGCGCTGCTCGATGCGTTCGCTGGTGGTCTGGGCCGGCCCCTTGCGGGCAGCAGGGTCGGCTTTCAGCGCCTCGACCTGCGCTGCCATGCGCGCCACTTCAGCGCCGGTGCGGGCGTCGGTGGCGGGATCGGCATTCAGGCCAGCGACCGTCGCAACCCCCAACCACCCCGCAATCATCGCTGCCGTGCCGAGCGCCATAAGCTGTTCCGCGCGTCCCGTCCTGTCCGTGCCGGGTCTCCGGGGCGGGGCCTGCCGACAGCGATGGGCAGGGACGCAGGAAGGAGACGCACGCATGAAAGCGTGCCCATACCGTTCCTCGACGCGTCACGACCCCTCGGGCGACAGGCCGGGCGAGCCCCGGCCGGCACGTTGCAACCTCTTGTCTTGCCTGCCGGATCTTGCCGCCCGGTCGGCGCTTGTCCCGCCTTGCCGGCCTGCCCTTGGAACAGGCGGCGCAGCGGTTGGTTACGGTTTAGAGGCGGCGCCGGCCGTGCCAAGGCCGGCATACCAGTCCATCGTCAGACCGGCCTTTCGCCGCGCCGAGTCGTTGAACGGCGGCTTAACGGCGCCCCGGAAATGCCGCTCGACCAGCATGCGGAACCGGGCCGCCGGTTCTGACATTGATTCGGAACACAGATGGCGGAACCAGCGGTTGCCCGTCCCGACATGCCCGATCTCGTCGGCGAGGATCCGCGCCAGGACGGCGGCGGCCGGATCGCCCGTTGCGCTGAACCGCGCGATCATCGCTGGTGTCACGTCGAGGCCGCGCGCTTCCAGCACCTGCGGAACGATGGCCAGCCGGGCCTCGAGATCGTGCGCGGTGGCGGTTGCGGCATCCCACAGGCCATCATGGGCCGGCAGGTCGCCATAGCATCCGCCCGCCTCGGCCAGCAGGCCGGACAGGAGGGTGAAGTGAAGGGCTTCCTCGTCGGCGATGCGGAGCCAGTCGGTCGTGAAGGCGGGCGGCATGGCAGGCCCCCAGCGGGCGACGAGATCGACCGCCAGGTCGATCGCATTGAGCTCGATATGGGCGAGCGCGTGGAGCAGCGCGAAGCGGGCCCGCGGCGAACCGGCGCGGCTGCGCCGCGGCATCGCTGCAGGCGGCAGAAGCCGGGGCCGGGCCGGGCGGGCGGGCCGGCCGGGAACGGGCGGGCCCGGCTGCTGCCGGTCGACGAGGCCTGCCTGCCAGTCGTCCAGAAGGCGCCGGACGGCCGCCGCCTTCGCCGCGGGCTCCGCCGTCAGCAGCACGCCGACGGCGCGTGCCGCGAGCCCGTCAGCCAAGCTGCTCGGCAGCCTTCAGCACGGCTTCGGCATGGCCGGGCACCTTCACCTTGCGCCACAGGGCGGCGATCTTCCCGTCCGGCCCGATCAGGAAGGTGGAGCGGTCGATCCCCATGTACTTCCTGCCGTACATGCTCTTCTCGACCCAGGCGCCATAGGCCTCGACCGTGGCGCCTTCCGGGTCCGAGGCGAGCTTCACGCCCAGCCTGTGCCTGTCGGCGAACTTGCGGTGGCTGGCGACCGAATCCTTCGAGACGCCCAGGACCGTGGCGCCGGCCTTTGCGAACCGGTCGGCAAGTGCCGTGAACTGGATGGCCTGCGCCGTGCAGCCCGAGGTGTCGTCCTTCGGGTAGAAATAGAGCACCAGCTTCTGCCCCGCGAAGTCGGACAGGCTGACCGGCCCGTCGGGCGTGTCGAGCGTGAAGACGGGGGCGGGCGATCCGACATCGAGGCTCATCTGTCTCTCCTGTGCGCTTCAGCCGAACGTCTCGGCCCACGCCGCCGCGACGATCCGTCTTGCCTGTGCAAGATCGGCCCTGAGCGCTGCAAGCCCCGACTTGCCGCAGGCGCGCGCAATGACCATGCCGGCAGCCGGATCGGGGCTGGCCGCAGCACCGTGCGGCTGCACGAGGCGCAGCATCACGAGGGCCGACATCATGAGCGCCAGCGGTGACAGCAGCCCGGGGGCAAGCAGCCGCGCGGCCTCGGCGAGATCGGGGGGAACCGGGCGCCCGGCGAGCAGCGCGCGCACGCCCAGGATGAATTCGATGTCGACGAGTCCGCCCTTCATGAGCTTGAGGTCGAACGGCCCGGCCGGCGGCTTGTGGCGGGCCATGTGGCGCCGCATGGCCAGCGCCTCGGCCTTCACCGCCGCCGGGTCGCGCGGGCGGCTGACCAGCTCGTCGATGAGGGCGCGCGCGGTGGCGGCATCCTCGGGCGCGCACGCGATCGGGCGGGCCCGCGTCAGCGCCATCTGTTCCCACACGTCGGCATCGCCCACCTGGTAGGCGCGGAAGCTCTCGAGGCTGATGGCGAGCGGGCCATCCTCGCCTGAAGGCCTGAGACGGGTGTCGACCTCGTAGAGCGGGCCGGCGGCGGTCGGCACCGTCAGCGCCGCCACGATCCGCGGCGCCAGCCGGTTGAACCAGGCGCTTGCCGTCATCGGCGGGTTGCCGGTGGACAGGGCCTGCCAGTCGCCCGTGAACAGGAAGACGAGATCGAGATCCGACTGGGCGGTCAGCTCGCCGCCGCCGAAGCGCCCGAGCGCCAGTGGCACCAGCCGCCCGCCGGGAACGGTGCCCGCGCGCGACGCGAACTCCGCCGTGACCGCCTCGGCGAGCACGGCGACCGCAGCTTCGGCCATGAAGGCGAGCTGCCGGGCGGCATCGAGCGGGCGGCAGGCGCCATCGAGCAGCTGCACGCCGATGAGGAAGCGCCGCTCGGCCGTCCAGCTCCGCACCCGGTCGAGCAGCTGCTCGCCGTCGAGGCCGCGGGCGACGGCCCGGAGCTCGGCCTCGGCCTCGGCCGCCGAGCCGAGCGGCGGGGCCGGTTCCAGCAGCACGTCGATCAGGCTGGGCCGACGGGCGAGCGCATCGGCCAGCAGCGGCGTTCCCGTCAGCAGCCGGCCGACGACCCTGGAAAGCGGCGGGTGGGCAGCGAGCAGCCGCCAGAACTGGACGCCCGATGGCAGCGCGGCGATCATCTGGTCGAGGCGGATCAGGCCGTCGCGCCCGGCGCGCCCGGCGGCTACCTGCTGGACGAGGCCGGGGATCACGGCCTCGAACGCGCGCCGCGCCTCGGGTGCCCGCAGCGAGCGCGGCCGGCCCGCCCGCCAGCCCTCCGCCAGGCTGACGAGAAGGGCCGGATCCTTGAGCCGGTGCCGGGTCGCCCAGCGGTGGACATCGTCCGGCTCCTGCGGCAGCCGCGGCGCGGCGCGCGGGCGTTCGCCGGTCTCGAGCAGCCGGTCGTAGAGGCGAGCCACCGTCTTCAGATGCGGTGCAAGCAGGGTCTCGACCGGCTTCCACGCCGGGAACCCCATCAGCCCGGCAATCGCCCGCCGCTCGCCCGCCAGCCGGGGGATGGCGTGGGTCTGCTGGTCGGCCAGCATCTGGATTCGGTGCTCGACGGTCCGGAACAGCCGATAGGCATCCGCCAGCCGGCCGGCCTCCTCGGCGGGGATGCGGCCGGCGCGCGCCAGGGCCGACAGGGCATCGAGCGTGGCCGGCGCGCGCAGGGAAGGATCGCGGCCGCCGAAGATCAACTGGTGAACCTGGGCATGGAACTCGACTTCGCGGATGCCGCCGCGCCCGCGCTTCAGGTCGAAGCCGGGGCCGAGCTTCGTGACCTCCCCGAAATGGTCGCGGATGCGGTGGCTGACGTCGCGGATGTCGGCGAGCGCCGAATAGTCGAGGCTGCGCCGCCAGATGAAGGGGTCGATGGCGGCCAGGAAATCCCGCCCCATGGCGATGTCGCCGGCGACTGCGCGGGCGCGGATGAAGGCCGACCGCTCCCAGGCAAGCGCCTCGGACTGGTAGTAATGTTCGGCGGCTGCAAGAGGCAGGGAGGCAGGGGTTGAATCCGGGTCCGGCCGCAGGCGCAGATCGACGCGAAAGGCATAGCCTTCGGCCGTCCGCTCGGCCAGCAGGCCAACGACGCGCCGGACGATACGGACGGCGGCCTCGGTCGGATCCTCGCTGCTGCGGCGCGGCAGGTGATCCGGATCGTGCAGGAAGATGAGATCGATGTCGGAGGAATAGTTGAGCTCGTGGCTGCCCATCTTCCCGAGCGCGAGCGCAGCGAGGCCGGCTGGTTCCGAGTCGCGCTCGGCGAAGGCCGCCCGGATCGCGACATCGAGCGCGCGATCGGCAAAGCGGGTGAGCGCGGCGGTTGTGGCTTCGAGCGGCCAGTCGCCGGCGAGGTCGGCGAGTGCCACCGTCAGCGCCACGCCGGCGCGCGCCTGCCGCAGGCTGGCGGCGGGCGACGCCGCGTCGAGCCTGGCGAGCGACGCCTCGAACGCGGCGTCAAATCCGTGCGTTTCCATCTGCGCCAGGAGTTCGGGCTGGGCGCGCATCAGTCCGCGCAGGAAGGGCGAATGGGCCTCGGCGCGGGCGCGGGCCTCGGCGAGGCTCATGCAAGCACGCCGCTTGCAAAGCGCCGGACGCTGCCGCCGATCCAGATGCCGTCGGCGCGGACCTCGGCCTCGATCCGCGAGGGGCGGCCGATGAAGCGGCCCTGGCGCACCACCAGCTGCACCCGGGCCGGATCATGATGGTGCAGAAGGGCCGCGAGCCCGGCGGCAGCGCTTCCGGTGGCCGCATCCTCGGGCACGCCGGCCCCGGGCGCGAACATCCGGGCTTCCACGCTGTCCGGGTCGTCGGTGGCGGCATGGAGATGGAGACCGGTTGCCGCAAGGCCGCCGGCTGCCTCGGCGCGGGCGAAGGCAGCCGGGTCGGCGCGCGCCCGCCCGAGCGCGGCCGGGGTGACGGCGGCGAACAGGAAGGTGGCGCCGACCGAGGCCAGGGCCGGCTGGAACGGGGTCTCGAGGATGTCGGCCGGTTCCAGCCCGGCCATCCTGGCAACGGTCGCGGGTTCGACGGCCTGCCCGATGGTCAGCGGCTGCGGAGCGCGAACCTGTGCCCGGTCCGCTTGCGGCGCGGCGTGCGCCCGCACGAGACCGGCGGCCTGCTCGAACAGCATCTCGCCCGCGGCCGGCCGGCCGGTGGCCCCGGCCAGCCGGGCCAGAACCGCCGTCGTCCCGACAGTGGGGTGGCCGGCAAACGGCATTTCATGGGCGGGGGTGAAGATCCGGACATGGGCGGTGTGCGCCGGGTCGGCCGGCGGCAGGACGAAGCTGGTTTCGGCGAAGCCGAACTCGGCGGCGATCGCCTGCATCGCGTCGGCCGACAGCCCCTCTGCTTCCAGCACGACGGCAAGCTGGTTGCCGGAGCGGCCACGGGGCGCCTCGGGCTCGACGAAAACGTCGACGATCTCGAAGCTCTGGCTCATGGCCGGCCCACCGGCCAGTTGTCGATGAGGCGGGTGCCGTCGAGCCGGGCAGCGACGAACAGCCTGGCGCCGGGCGCGAAGGTGGCGAGCGGTTGCAGCGTCGCCTCGTCGGCCAGCTCCAGATAGTCCGGCCTGAAGCCGGCCGAGCGGAGGCCGGCCAGCGCCGTCGCCAGGGTTTCCGAAACGTCCGCCCCGGCAGCGATCGCGCGTGCGGCGGCATCCAGCGTGCGCGGGAGCGCAGCGGCGACCACCCGCGCCTCGGGCGAGAGGAAGGCGTTGCGCGAGCTCATGGCGAGCCCGTCCGGCTCCCGTACCGTCGGGCAACCGAGAATCTCGACCGGAAGATCGAGGTCGGTGGCGAGCCGGCGGATGATGGCGAGCTGCTGCCAGTCCTTCTCGCCGAAGACCGCGACGTCGGGGAAGGCCATCAGCAGCAGCCTGGCGACGACGGTCGCGACACCGTCGAAATGGCCGGGCCGGTGCACGCCCTCCATCGGCGAGTCGAGGCCCTCCACGCACAGGCGGGTGGCGTAGCCGGGCGGATAGACGACCTCGACGGGCGGAGCGAACAGCAGGTCGCAGCCCGAGGCGCGAAGGACGGCTGCGTCCGCGACTTCCTGGCGGGGGTAGCGGTCGAAATCCTCGTTCGCGCCGAACTGCGCGGGATTGACGAAGATGGACGCGATCACGCGGCTCGCCCGTGTCCGGGCCTTTCGGACGAGGGCGAGATGGCCGGGGTGAAGCGCCCCCATGGTGGGCACCAGCGCGATGCGGTCGCCGGCGGCGCGAAAGGCCCGGATCCGCTGGCGCAGGGTGGGCACGTCGCGCACGATCTCCATGCCGTCTCCGTTCGATTGACGCCCGGGCACGCGCCCGCCAAGGATGGCCTGCCGGCCTTTCCGGCGGCGGCCTTCGCAAGCCGGGGGCGGCGCTGTCAATGCGGGCGGGCCGGGCGATTCGGGGAGGGGCTTCGTGGTGATGGGCCAGCGGCCGCATGTCATCGTGCTGGGGAACGAGAAGGGCGGTTCGGGAAAGTCGACCACGGCCGTGCACATCGCCATGGCGCTCATGACGGCCGGCAAGTCGGTCGCGGTGATCGACGGCGACCATCGCCAGCGCACCGTGGCGCGCTACATCGAGAACCGCGCATCCTGGGCCGGGCGGCACGGCCTGAACCTGCCGGCGCCCGCTGTCACCGTGCTGGACGATGCGGGTGCGGGCGACATCGACGGGCTGATCGCAAGCGGCGTCGATGCCCTGGTGATCGACACGCCGGGCCGGGATTCGGAGATCGGACGGGCCGCGATCGTTCGCGCCGACACGCTGGTGACCCCCATCAACGACAGTTTCGTCGATTTCGACCTGCTGGGACAGGTCGATCCGGACAGCTACCGCGTGACGAAGCCCAGCTTCTATGCCGAGCTGGTCTGGAAGGCGCGCCAGCAGCGTGCCCGCGCCGATGGCGGCACGGTGGACTGGGTGGTGCTCAGGAACCGTCTTTCCACGCTGGAAGCCCGCAACCGCAAGCGGGTGGGGGCCGCGCTCGACGAGCTGGCGCGGCGGATCGGATTCCGGCTGGTTCCGGGCCTGTCGGAGCGGGTCATTTACAGGGAGCTCTTCCCGCGCGGGCTCACGCTGCTCGATCTCGCGCAGATCGACGAGGCCTCGGTCAGCCATGTGGCGGCGCGCGCCGAGCTGCGCGAGCTGATCGCCGGGCTGAAGCTGCCGCTGGCCACCTCGTCAAGCGAGGCGGCGGCCTGATGGGGTTCCTCGCGCTGCTGGCGGTTGGTGTCGTCGGCTGGCTCTGGTGGCGCGGCCATCTCGGGGCGGATGCGGGCCGGAAGCTGGCGCTGGCGGGCGGAGCGGGCCTCGCGCTGTGGCTGATGGCGCGCGGCCAGTGGGTGCCCGGGCTTGCCATCGGCGCGGCCACGCTGGGCCTCGGCCTTGCCGGTCAGCTCCGCCGCAAGGAGTCGATCCGGCCGATGGACGAGATCGAGGCGCGGCAGGTGCTGGGTGTGCCGATGGATGCCGGGCCCGACGAGATCCTGGCCGCGCACCGCCGACGCATCGCCGAGGTGCATCCCGATCGCGGCGGCAGCGCAGAGGATGCGCAGCGGCTGAACGCCGCGCGCGACCGGCTGCTGGGCGCGCTTCGCGACCGCGACGCTTGACCCGCGCCAGCGCGGCGGCGCATCCCCACACGCCATCCGCGCCGACGCTGAAAGGTCCGAGCTTGAAGTCCCACCGGTTCCACCCGACCTCGCTTCGCGAATATGACATCCGCGGCATCATCGGCGAGACGCTGGGCGAGGCCGATGCGCATGCGATCGGGCGCGGCTTCGGCACGGTCGTCCGCCGGGCCGGCGGCCGCCGCGTGACCGTCGGCTTCGACGGGCGGCTCAGCTCGCCGAAGCTCGAGGTGGCGCTGGTCGACGGGCTGACGGCGGCCGGGTGCGAGGCGATCCGCATCGGTCTGGGGCCCACGGGCATGCTCTACTGGTCGGTGCCGGCGCTGGAAGCCGATGGCGGGGTGATGATCACCGGCAGCCACAATCCGCCCGACTACAATGGCTTCAAGATGACGCTGGCCGACCGGCCCTTCTATGGCGATGACATCCGCGCGCTGGGCGAGACGGCCGCCAGGGGCGACTGGGACTCGGGCGACGGCAGCGCGCGGTGCGAGTCGGTGCTTGATCGCTATGTCGAGCGGTTGGTGGAGGGCTTTTCGGGGCCGTCGCTGCGCATCGGCTGGGACGCCGGCAATGGCGCCACGGGGGCGGCGCTCGAGAAGCTGGTCGCGCGGCTGCCCGGCGAGCACCATACGCTGTTCACCGAGATCGACGGCCGGTTCCCGAACCACCATCCCGACCCGACGGTGCCGGCCAATCTCGCCGATCTCCGCCAGCTCGTCGCCGAACTGGGCCTCGATCTCGGGATCGCCTTCGATGGCGACGGGGACCGGATCGGTGCCATCGACGGCAAGGGCCGGATCGTCTGGGGCGACCAGCTGCTGGCGATCCTGGCCGAGCCGGTGCTGAAGGAGCTGCCCGGAAGCCCGATCATCGCCGATGTGAAGGCAAGCCAGGCGCTCTATGACCGGATCGCCGAACTGGGCGGCAAGCCGGTGATGTGGAAGACGGGCCACAGTCTCATCAAGGCGCGGATGAAGGCCCTTGGGGCGCCGCTCGCCGGCGAGATGAGCGGCCACATCTTCTTCGCCCACCGGTGGTACGGCTTCGACGATGCGCTCTATGCTGCCGTGCGCCTCATCGAGGCGCTGGGTGCCCCCGGGCGGTCGCTTGCCGAGCTGCGCGACGCCATGCCCGACATGGTGAACACGCCCGAGCTGCGCTTTGCCTGCGACGAGGCACGCAAGTTCGAGGTGGTGGCCGAAGTGCAGGCGCGGCTGAAGGCCGAGGGCGCCGACGTGATCGACATCGACGGCGCGCGGGTGAACACGCCCGATGGGTGGTGGTTGCTCAGGGCCTCGAACACGCAGGACGTGCTGGTGGCACGCGCCGAGGCGCGGGACGAGGCGGCGCTGGCCAGGCTGGTCGAGGCGATCGACGGGCAGCTGGCGGCCTCGGGCATCGCGCGGGGCACGGCTGCCCACTGACCGATCCGGTTTGCTGCACCGCAACACGGGGCTTGAAAACAGGCGCCCGACTTGTTATTGTGCGTTGCAGCATAAACCGGAAAAACTGTCTGAAGCCGGAGTCGTCGCTGATGTCCACCGAGAAGAAGGCCAGCCGCGTGCGTGGCCGCACCGCCCCGGCGCTGGTCGCCGTGCCCACCCCCCAGATGAAGGAAATGACCGTGAACCAGGAAACCGTGATGAAGTCGCTGGAAGGCGTCGTGCCTGCCATGGAGAAGGCAACCGCCGACGTCGTTGCCCAGACGCAGGCCGCGCAGGAGCAGCTGAGCGAGAAGATGCGCGAGATGATGGAGAAGAGCATGAAGTCGATGACCGAGATGACCGAATTCGCCAAGGGCAACATCGAGGCGATGATCGAAAGCGCCAGGGCGGCTGCCACCGGTGCCGAGACGATCACGACGCATTTCGTCGAGACGTCGAAGACGGCGATGGAGGAAGCCCAGGCCGCCTTCAAGGCGATGACGGCTGCCAAGTCGCCCAACGAGCTGATGCTGGCCCAGAACGACTTCGCCAAGGCGCAGTTCGACAAGGCGGTCTCCAGCTGGAGCCACATGTCGGAAACCTGGCTGAAGGTTGCCGGCGATGTCGTCCAGCCGATTTCGAGCCGCATGTCGGTGGCCGCCGAAACGGTGAAGAAGAGCGTCGCGCTCTGAACCGGGCGGTTCGCTGAAAAGGGCCTGGCAGCGATGCTGCCGGGCCCTTTTTCCTGGCCGGCCGGTCAGTCCGCCAGGAAACGGTGGTAGGCCGGTGTCGTGAGGAAATCCGGCAGCTCCCGCGCCATCACCAGATCCGACAGGATGGTCGCGGCCTCGCGATACCTGCCGGTCTCGAAGAAATTGTCGCCGACAGCCGCCTGCCAGACGGCAAGCTGCCTGTGGATTTCGCCGTTGATGAGGGCGCCCGTCACCGGGGTGCCATCCTCGAGCGCGACTCCATGGTGGCGCCACTGCCACAGCTGTGCCCGGCTGATCTCTGCGGTGGCGGCATCCTCCATCATGTTGTGCAGCGGAACCGCGCCCTGGCCGCGCAGCCAGGCGGCAATATAGCCGATCGCGACATTGACGTTCATGGCAAGTCCGGCCGCTGTCCGGGTGCCGTCGCTGGGCGTGGTGAGGTCGGCGGCCGTCGCGCTGCCGGGCGGGATCCGGTCGAGCTGGTTCGGGCCCTTCATCTGCGCGTCGAACACCGCCATGGCCACCGGCACCAGCCCGGGGTGGGCGACCCATGTGCCGTCATGGCCGAGCTTCGCTTCCCGCTCCTTGTCGGCGCGCACGGCCGCGAACGCCGCCTCGTTCTTTGCCGGATCGTCCTTCACGGGAATGAAGGCCGACATGCCGCCCATCGCATGCGCGCCGCGGCGGTGGCAGGTGCGAACGACATGGGCGGCATAGTTGGCCATGAAGGGAACCGCCATCGTCACCTGCGCCCGATCCGGTAGCACTTTCGCAGGATCATGCGCCAGGCACTTGATATAGCTGAAGATATAGTCCCAGCGGCCGCAGTTGAGCGCGACGACATGATCGCGAAGCTCATAGAGGATCTCGTCGGCCATGAAGGCGGCCGGCAGCGTCTCGATCAGCACGGTCGCCTTGATGGTGCCCAGTGGCAGGCCCAGGATCGACTGGGCGGTCACGAACACATTGTTCCACAGCCGCGCTTCCAGATAATGCTCGAGCTTGGGCAGGTAGAAATAGGGGCCGGTGCCCTTCGCGATCAGCGCGTGCGCGTTGTGAAAGAGATAGAGGCCGAAATCGACCAGCGCACCGGCGACCGGCTCGCCGTCCACTTCCAGATGCGCCTCAGGCAGGTGCCAGCCGCGCGGCCGGCAGATGAGGACGGCCGTCTGCTCGTTGAGGCGATAGGACTTGCCCTTGTCCTCGAGCGCGATGGTGCCGGCGACCGCGTCGCGCAGGTTGACCTGGCCGTCGACGATGTTCGCCCAGGTCGGCGAGGTCGCGTCCTCGAGGCAGGCCATGAAGCATTTCGCGCCTGAATTCAGTGCGTTGATCACCATCTTGCGGTCGCAGGGGCCGGTGATCTCGACGCGGCGGTCCTGAAGGTCGGCAGGGGTGCCGGCGATCCGCCAGTCCCCGTCGCGAATGGCCGCGGTTTCGGGTGCGAAATCGATCGGATTGCCTTGCGACCACCATCTGCGGCGCTCGGTGCGCGCCTTCAGCAGTGACTGGCGGGTGGGTTCATACATGCGGTGGAGGTGGGCGATGAAGGCCAGCGCCGCGTCCGACAGAATCGATTCCTGACCGGGCGCGACGGCGCCCTTCACCCGTATGCCGGACATCATGTCGTGCTCTCTCCCTGCTGGCTCGTGTCGAAGCGATAGGGCTGGAGGCCCCGCGCATGGATGTCGATCCGGAGCGGCAGCCCGGCCGGCGGGGCCGAGCGCTGTCGGCAATCCGCCCGTCGGCAGCTGGCGCAGGCCGGCCCGATCGGGGTGGCGCCGAGCGCCGCCAGATCGAGGCCGCCCGCATAGACCAGGCTCCGCGCATGGTCGAGCGCGCAGGAGAGCGCGATGGCGAAGGCCGGGCGGCTGGCGCCCCAGGGCGTGATCTGCGGCCGAACGGTGCGCGCGATGGTGAACAGCCGCTCCCCGCCCTCGAGCGCGGCCACCTGGGTCAGGATCCGGCCCGGATGCTCGAAGGCGGCATGCAGGATCCACAGCGGGCAGCGGCCGCCCTCGCTGGCGAAGGGCAGGCGGCCGGCGGCGAAGCGCTTGGAGATCTGGCCGGCCCGGTCGGTCTTGAGCAGCATGAAGGGGATGCCGCGCGCGCCCGGTCGCTGAAGCGTCGTCAGGCGGTGCGCCACCTGCTCGAAGCCGGCCGAGAAGCGCGCCTGCAGAAGCTCCATGTCGTAGCCCAGCGATTCGGCCGCTGCGTGGAAACGGGCGTAGGGCATCATCAGCGCTGCCGCCCAGTAGCTGGCGAGATTGGTGGCGAGCAGCCGGGAAGCCGTCTGGTCGCCGTCGAGCCTCGATGCGGCGGCCGCCACCTCGGACTCGATGTCGGCCCGCGCCTCGAGGTCGGCGAGCTGCACGCACAGCTGGAAGGTGCGCGAGGCCCCGTCGAGCGTTTCCGACAGCAGCACCTGCCGGTTGTGCAAGTCGAAGCGGCGAAGCTGGCCCGGCATCACGTCCCAGGGCAGGACCCGCACATTGAGGCCATGGCGCACCCGGAGACGCTCGCGCACGGCCGCATCGAGCGCCTGGCCCGACAGGCGGAGCTCATCGGCGAGTCGTTCGGCGTGCGAATCGAGGTCGGCGAAATGATTGCCGCGGTCGAGCAGGTGGGCGCGCACCCGGGCGAGCGGGGAAGGGGCGCTGCCCGCAGCGCCGGCAGGGCCGGCCGCCTCGACGGCTTCGCGGCGGGCAGCAGCGAGGCGGACGAGCGCGGCGGCGATGTCCGGGTAGGTCTGGGCGAAGTCGCGGATGTCGGCACGGCCCGCCGACGTGCCGGCAAGCGCCAGGGCGGCTGCCACATCCTCGGCGTGCTGGTCGGCTTCGGCCGAGGTGAACTGGCGGATGTCGATGTCATAGACATCGGTCAGCTTCAGCAGCACGGCGGCCGTCAGCGGCCGCTGGTTGCGCTCGATGAGGTTCAGATAGGAGACCGAAAGGCCGAGGTCGCCCGCCATCCGGCTCTGGGTGAGGCCAAGCCCCTGCCGCAGCCGGCGCACGCGGCCGCCTGCAAAGAGCTTCCGCTCCGCCGGGGCCGGGTTGGTCAAATTATCCACAGAATGACGGCCAAATTTGTAAAAACATTGACACTGACACTCGAATCTCAGGGGAAGGGCTTGTGAATTCCTTGACTGTCCCGGCTGTGAAGGTCAACCCGCAGGCTTGAAACTTGTAAAACACCTGTCAATGATCCGGAAAGGCTTCACATGAGCACGCCCAGCTTCGAGCAACTCGTCGGCGCCCCCGAGGGCCGGTTCGACGGGATCGAGCGACCCTATACGCCGGCCGACGTGATGCGCCTGCGCGGGTCGGTTGCGATCGAGCATACGCTCGCCCGACGGGGAGCCGAGAGGCTGTGGTCGCTGCTCAGGTCGGAGCCCTATATCAACGCGCTGGGCGCGGTGACGGGCAACCAGGCCATGCAGCAGGTTCGCGCCGGGCTGAAGGCCATCTACCTGTCGGGCTGGCAGGTGGCGGCCGACGCCAACACGGCGGGCGCCATGTATCCCGACCAGTCGCTCTATCCGGCCAATGCCGGGCCCGAGCTGGCACGGCGGATCAACCGGGCGCTGCAGCGCGCCGACCAGATCGAGCACAGCGAGGGGGGCGTGCAGCGCGACTGGTTCGCGCCCATCGTCGCCGATGCCGAAGCCGGTTTCGGCGGGCCCCTGAACTGCTTCGAGATCATGAAGGCCTATATCGAGGCCGGTGCGGCCGGCGTGCACTACGAGGATCAGCTCGCCTCGGAAAAGAAGTGCGGCCACCTGGGGGGCAAGGTGCTGATCCCGACGCAGGCGCACATCCGCAACCTGGACGCCGCGCGCCTGGCGGCCGACGTGATGGGCGTGCCCACCATCATCTGCGCGCGCACCGATGCCGAATCGGCCATGCTGATGACAAGCGACATCGACGAGCGCGACCACGACTTCCTGACCGGCGAGCGCACGCCCGAGGGCTTCTTCCGCCTGAAGCCGGGAACGGGGGTCGATCATTGCATCAAGCGCGGTCTCGCCTTTGCGGCGCATGCCGACCTGCTGTGGTGGGAAACCTCGCACCCGAACCTCGACGATGCCAGGCGCTTCGCCGAGGCCATCCGCAACCAGTTCCCCGACAAGATGCTGGCCTACAACTGTTCCCCGAGCTTCAACTGGGAGAAGAATCTCGACAAGGCGACGATCGCGAAGTTCCAGCGCGAGCTCGGCGCGATGGGCTACAAGTTCCAGTTCGTGACGCTGGCCGGCTTCCACAGCCTGAACCATGGCATGTACGAGCTGGCGCTTGGCTATCGCGATCGTGGCATGGCCGCCTATTCCGAGCTGCAGCAGGCCGAGTTCGCTTCGGAGGCGAAGGGCTATACGGCCACCCGCCACCAGCGCGAAGTGGGCACCGGCTACTTCGATGCCGTGGCCGAGGCGATCTCGGGCGGCCAGTCCTCGACGACGGCGCTGAAGGAATCGACCGAGGCGGCGCAGTTCCAGACGGCGGCCTGACGAACGGCTTCCGCCGCGGACTTCACAAGGGGTGAAGAGCCGCCCGCGCCGGACAGGGGTGCGGGCGGCTTTTCCTTGCGGGCCGTCGCAGCCTGCCCTAGGATTCACGGAATGTTCACCTTCCTTCTCGCCCCCGTCCATGCCCGGCTCGAGCGCCTGTGGCTCGTCGGCTGTGGGGCGATGGGCGGGGCGTTGCTGACCCGCTGGCTCGCCGCCGGCCTGCCCGTCGAGCGCATCACCGTGGTCGACCCCGCGCCGGGCGGCCTGCCGGACGGGTTTGCGGGCCGGGTCGTGCCCGATGCGCTGGCGGCCTTTGCCGAAAGCCCCGATCCCGCAACCGTGGTGCTGGGCGTGAAGCCGCAGGCGCTCGGAGCGCTGGCGCCGGGCCTCGGGCGTCTGCTGGGGCCCGGGCCGCTCATCCTCTCGATGCTGGCCGGAATCCCGACGGCGACGCTTGCCGGGCATTTTCCGGGCTCGCCCATCGTGCGGATGATGCCCAACCTGCCGGCCAGGGTGGGCGAGGGTGTCACGGCCTGGTTCGCGCGCCACGCCTCGGCCGACGATCTGGCGGCCGCCAGCTGGCTGATGGCAGCGGCCGGGACGGTGCATGCCCTTGCCGACGAGACGATGTTTGATGCCGTCACGGCGCTGTCGGGCTCCGGCCCGGCCTATCTCTTCCGCTTCATCGAGGCGCTGGGTGCGGCCGGTGCCGCGGCCGGCCTGCCGCCCGAGCTGGCGGAGAGGCTGGCGCTGGAGACGGTTGCCGGCGCGGCTGTGCTGGCGCGTGGCGCCGATGCGCCGCCGGCCGAGCTTCGGCGGCAGGTGACGAGCCCCGGCGGCACGACCGAGGCCGGCCTTGCAGTGCTCGACGGTGCCGATGCGCTGGCAGCGCTGATGGAGGGCGCGGTGCGCGCGGCCGCGCGGTGCTCGGCCGAGCTGTCGGTGCCGGGAGCCCCGCCAGCCGACCAGCCGCTGGCCGCGATCCGCAAGGTGGCCGGCGGCTGAGGATGGGCGCGATCGGCCGGCAGGAGGCGGTGAAGGCCTGGATGCGGGCCATCGGCGAGCGGGGCTGGCACGATGCAACGGCCCGCGACGCGGCCGCCGGGGCGCCGGACATCGCCGCGGCCGATCTGGTCGAGGCGCTGGGCGACAAGCTCGATGCGCTGGCGGCGCTTGCCGATCAGGCCGCGGCCCGTGCGGCCCAGGTGGCGGCTTCGGCCGAGCCCACGCGCGATGCCCTGTTCGACGGGATCATGGCGGGGCTCGACGTGGTTCAGCCGCACCGGGCAGCGCTGCTGGCGATCCGCGCGGCGCGCGATCCCGGCGTGGCGCTGCTTCTGGCCGGCCGCGCGGGGCCGGCCGTGCGGCGGCTGGCGGCGGCTGCCGGCATGGGGACGACCCGGCTGGCCGACCAGGCGCGGCTGGCGGTGCTGACGGCGATCATCGGCCGGGTGGCTGCGATCTGGTTCGACGATGACAGTCCCGACATGGCCGCGACCATGGCCGGACTCGACCGGCTGCTGGCCCGTGCCGAACGGGCAGCGACCGAAGGGCCGAGCTTCGACCTTCTCGGCCTGCCGGGCTTCAGCCGGCTGCTCGCTCGAGTCCGGCCGGGCGGCGGGCCGCCCGATCCAGCTCGTCCACCAGCGCCCGCTCGGCCGGGGGAATGAGGCCGGACAGCACGGCCCAGAAGCCGCTGACGGCCTGCTGACCGGCGGCCTGGTAGGCCGATGCCATGCGGGCGCGGATCGCCTCGAACAGCTGGGCTTCCAGGGCTGCCCCCTCGGCCGTCAGCGACAGCAGGCGCTGCCGCCGGTCGAACGTGCCGATCTGCTGGGCGACCAGCCCGCGTGCGACGAGGTCGGCGAGCACGCGCGACAGCGACTGCTTGGTGATCGCGAGCAGACGAAGCAGGTCGGAGACGGCGAGGCCGGGCTGGCGGGCGATGAAATAGAGCGCCCGGTGATGCGCCCGGCCCAGGCCCTGCGATGTCAGCAGGGCGTCCGCCTCGCGGATCATGCTGGCATAGCCGAAATAGATGAGCTCGATTCCGCGCCGGATCTCGGCCTCGCGCAGGAACAGCGGCGAGGCGCGCGAGAGCCCCGGATCGGTGGCGAGCGGCGGGACGGATGCGTCAACCATGTTGACCAATTTTGCCGCAACATGATAGCGGCCGCAAGGCCTGAGGGGTCGGCAAGGCGGAGAGGGACGATGGCGGAACCGGGCTATGACGATCGCGACGGCCAGATCTGGCTCGACGGTCGGCTGGTGCCATGGCGCGATGCCAGCGTGCATGTGCTCACCCACGCCATGCACTATGCCAGCGCCGTGTTCGAGGGACAGCGCGCCTACAATGGCGAGGTCTATGCCCTGTCCGAGCACAGCGAGCGGCTGATCCGCTCGGCCGAGCTGCTGGGCTTCACCATTCCCTGGTCGCGCGAGGCGATCGACCAGGCCTGCCGCGAGACGCTGGCCGCCTCGGGCCTGAAGGACGCCTATATGCGGCCCATCGCCTGGCGGGGCAGCGAGCAGATGGGGGTGGCCGCGCCGCGGTCGAAGATCCACCTCGCGGTCGCCTGCTGGGAATGGCCGCCCTATTTCGGCACCGAGGCGCTGGCCAGGGGCCTGAAGCTCGACATCGCCAGCTGGCGGCGGCCGGCCCCCTACACGGCGCCGACGGCCTCGAAGGCGGCCGGGCTCTACATGATCTGCACGATGTCGAAGCATCGCGCCGCCGATCGCGGCTTTGACGACGCGCTCATGCTCGACTGGCGCGGGCAGGTTGCCGAAGCGACCGGCGCCAACATCTTCTTCGTGCGCGATGGCGCGCTGCACACGCCAACGCCTGACTGCTTCCTCGATGGGATCACCCGCCGGTCGGTCATCCGCCTGGCCCGGCGACGGGGCATCGAGGTGATCGAGCGGGCCATCTGGCCGGAGGAACTGGAGGGGTTCGAGCAATGCTTCCTGACCGGCAGTGCGGCCGAGGTCACCCCGGTCGGCTCGATCGGTCCGTGGCGATTCGAGGTGGGCGATCTCGCCCGGCAGATGATGACCGACTATGCCGCGCTGGTCCGGGGGACGCTCCCCAACAGCTGACCCGGCGCAGCCGTGCTTTTCCTGCTGCACTGCGGCGAATTGAGCATTAACCACGACGAACCTGCCGAACTGGCTCAAACCGCGTCTTTTTTTTGTCGCAGTTGCCGGCTAGGGCTTGGGTACCATGAATAATAACAGGTGCGTGCCGGCTTCAGGGAGCCGCTCACCGGAATGCGAAAGACGAGCATGACGATGACCGTTTCCTCGAGGCTCGCCTCGCCCGGACGTGCGCCTTCGCGTCCGCGCGGGCGCTCGGCCCTCATCCTGCTTGGTCTTGTGTGCCTGTTCCTGGTCGTGCCCGCCATGCGAGGTATCGGCCTGACGAAAGCGGGTCAGCCGGTGCCCGAGCCGGCCATGGCCGCAGCCGATGCGGCCGCGCGCGCGGCCGTCGCCGACCATGTTGCGCGCCCCTGATTGATCGTCGGACTGCCGCGCCCGGTTGACCGGCGCGACGGCGATTCCTAAACCGTCGGCCGGATGTCGTGCGCATGCCCCTGCAGCTGATGCCGTCAGCAGCGCCCGCCGGCGTCGGCGTCCGCCCGCTATCTGTCATGCTGCCTGTCATGCTGCTTCTCGTGCTGGCGGCCGCCCCGGTTGCCGGGCAGGCGATCGACCCCCGAGTCCTGCAGCAGGTCCAGCAGCAGCTGGGTGGCGGCGCGGCCCAGCCTCCGCAGACCGGGGCGCCGACGGCGCGCGACATCGGCCGCGAACAGCTTGTGCCCGGTGCGCGACTCGACACGCCCGAGGAGCAGGAGCTTCGCCGGGCCGAGGCGCGCATGGCCTTGCAGGCGCTGTACGAGCCTTCGCCGATCGAGCGCGACTATCGCCGGCGCCTGGGTGACCTTCGTCTTCGCCAGTTCGGCTATGACTTCTTCCAGTCGGCCCCGGCACCGACCGGCGTGCGGACCGGCGCCATCGGCGACGACTATGTGCTGGGCATCGGCGACGAACTGCAGGTGACGTTCCGGGGGGCGACGAACCGCAGCCAGACCGTTCGGGTCGATCGCGATGGCCGGATCGTGATCGGCGAGCTGCGCCCGATCCAGGCCGCGGGCCGGACGCTGGGCAGTGTCCGTGCCGACATCGCCGCCGAAACCCGGCAGACCCTGCTCGCGACCGACGTGACCGCGAGCGTGGGCGAAGTGCGTGCCATCAGCGTGTTCGTCGGCGGCGAAGTCGAGCGGCCGGGGCAGTTCGCGCTCACCTCGCTGGCCGACATCGGGACAGCGATCGCCCAGGCGGGCGGCGTGCGACGGTCCGGCTCGCTCCGGCAGGTCCGGGTCGTGCGGGCCGGCGGCGGAACCGTCACGGTGGACCTCTATGGCCTGCTGGGAATCGGTGCGCCGCCCGCCATCCGCCTGCGCGACGGCGATCGGGTGATCGTGCCGGTGATCGGGCCGACGGTGGCGGTGACCGGCGCGGTTGCAAGGCCGGGCATCTACGAGCTGCGCGGGCCGGGCACCGTGGGTGCCGTCGTCGCCTTCGCCGGTGGCGCGATCCGCCAGCGCGGTGCCGACATCGTGATCAGCCGGATCGGTGCGGACGGGCGCGAAAGCTTCCAGCGGGGTGCCACGGCCTCGGCCCCGGTGCTGGGCGGTGATGCCGTGCAGGTGCTGGGCGGGTCGGCCGGCGGCGCGATCGGCCGGGTGCAGCTGCTGGGCCATGTGGACAATCCCGGCCCGCGGCCGCTGGTCGCGGCCGGCACGGTGCGCGAGCTGGTCGGCTCGGCCGACGATCTCCGGCCGGACAGCTACCAGGTGGCGGCCGTCCTGCTCAGGCGCGACCCCGCAACGGGTGCGCGTGCCTTCGAGCTGGTGAACCTGGCGCGCGAGCTTCGTGAACCCGGATCGACGGTGCTTCGTTCCGAGGATCGGCTGTTCGTCTTCTCGCGTGCCGACATCGACTTCATGAACAGCGCCGCGGTTCGCCAGGTGGTGCTGGGTCAGCGCAGCCCGCTGCCGCAGTGCCAGTCGCTGCAGCGGCTGTCGGCGCTGGTGAAGGATACCGAGACGGGGCGGTTCAGCCCGGTGACGCGTGGCGGTTTCGTGGTGGTGGAACGGACCGGGGCGCGGATCGGCGATGTCGGCGCCGCGCTGACCCAGGGCTCGCGCGCGGCCGTCGACACGCTGACCGAGCGGCGCGACGACCGACAGGTGCAGTCCGAAGCCGACCGGCAGGAAACCGAACGCCGCCGGGCGCTCGGCCTGGAGCAGCGCCACGACCCGGCCTGTGCCGCGGTGTTCGAGGAAGAGCCGGAACTGTTGCCCGTCCTTCTGGAGCACAGCGTGTCGGTGGGGGGTGCCGTTCGGCGCCCGGGGGCCTATCCGGTGGGCGGGCTGGTGCCGGCACGCGACCTGGCGGCCGTGGCCGACGGGCTCGTTTCCGGCGCCCGCGATCTTGCGATCGAGATCATCCGGGCGCTGCCCGCACCGCCCGAGCGCGTGCCGGTCGATCCCGCCGGCAGCGCGCTGGCGCTGACGCTGGTGGGGCCGGGGGACGATCTTCGCTTCAACGCGCAGCAACCGAACCTCGCTTCTTCTGCCGTGCTGCTGTCGGGCGAAGTGGGGCGCCCGGGCCTCTACACCATCCGCCGCGGCGAGCGTCTCTCTGAGCTGCTTGCCCGGGCCGGCGGCCTGACGGGCGAAGCCTATGCCTTCGGCACCGTCTTCACCCGCCGGAGCGTGAAGGAAGCGCAGGAGGAGGGCTTCCGGCGCACTGCGCGCGAACTCAACAACAGCCTGCTGGCAATCGCCGCCCGCTCGACGGAGCGCAGCTCGGACGGGCTTGCCGGCGCGGCCGCGCTGATCCAGACGCTGGCCGGGGCAGAGGCGCCCGGGCGGATGGTGGTGGAAGCCGACCCGCGCGTGCTTGAGCTTCGCCCCGATCTCGATACCGTGCTGGAGCCCGGCGACAGCATCTTCGTTCCCAAGCGGCCCAACTTCGTGCTGGCGCTCGGCGATGTGAACAATCCTGGTGCGCTGCAGTTCGTGGCCGGCAAGGCAGCGGGCGCCTATGTGATGGAAGCCGGCGGCACGCTGTCGACCGCCGACCGGGGCCGTGCCTTCATGGTGCTGCCCAACGGGTCTGCGCAGCCGGTCCGGCTGGGCGGCTGGGGCGGCGGCGGTGGCGCCGTGCCGCCACCCGGCACCACCATCATCGTCCCCAAGAACATCGATCCGCTCTATCGACTGACCGTGTTCCGCGACATCACGACGATCGTTGCCCAACTGGCGACATCGGTTGCGACCGTCGCGGTTCTCGCGACGCGCTGATGCTGGCGCTTTCGCTGCTGTTCGCGGGCCTCGGCGCCGGCATCGCACTGCTGGTGGGCCTGAACGCGATGCCGATCGGCCGCCGTCTTGGCCTGCTGGATTTTCCCGACCCCGGCGGCGGCCGCAAGCTGCACGCCGATGTCACGCCGCTGGTCGGCGGGCTGGCGCTGGTCGGTGCGACACTGGCCGGTGCGGCGCTGCTGTGGGCGCTGTCCCCGCCGGAGCCGGCGCGCGACGTGCTGCTGTGGTTCATGGCGACCGTCTTTGGAACCTGTCTCGTCGGGCTGGCCGACGACCGCTTCGGCCTGACCGCGCCGACCCGCCTGCTCGCCGCCTCGGCGCTGCTGCTGGCCGCGATCGCGCAGGTGCCGGAGTTCGCGATCACCTTCCTGCGCTTTTCGGGGCAGATGCAGCTGATCCTGCTGGAAGGTCTTGTCGGGATCGGCTTCTCGCTGCTGTGCTTCGTGGGCCTGCTGAACGCGGTCAACATGGCCGACGGCAAGAACGGCCTGGTGATCGGGCAGGCGCTGCTGTGGTCGGCCATTCTCTATCCGCGCCTGCCCGAGCCGGCGCGATTCCTGGTGCTGGCGGTCGGCGGGGCGCTGGCCGTGCTGCTGCTCTTCAACCTCAGGGGCCGGCTGTTCCTGGGCGACGGCGGCAGCTACGGGCTTTCGGCCATCTTCGGACTGCTCGCCATCTACGCCTGGAACCAGGGGTTCGACCGGATGCGGGCCGATGACATGGCCCTGATCTTTGCGGTGCCGGTGTTCGATACGCTGCGGCTGATCGTCCACCGGCTGGCCAGGCGGAAGAGCCCCTTTACCCCCGGGCGCGACCATCTCCACCATTATCTCTACGCCCGCTGGGGCTGGCCGCGGCCGCTGCCCTGGGTGCTGGCGCTGGTCGCGGTTCCGAACATGGGCGCGCTGCTCATGCCCGGCACTGCCTGGATCTGGCTTCTGGTCACGCTGGCCGGCTATCTCGTCCTGCTGTGGGCGGCGACCGCCGACCTGAAGCCGCGCGCAGCGGCCTGACCGGGCACAGGCGGGCCGGGCCGGCCGGGGGACTTGCCGCGGGCAGCGGCTTTGGCTATCTCGCGCGCCTCCGGCGCCGTGCGCCGGCTTCCCGGCATTGGGGTGTAGCCAAGCGGTAAGGCAGCGGTTTTTGGTACCGCCATTCCCAGGTTCGAATCCTGGCACCCCAGCCACCGGGACATTTCGCGGCCGCGCGCGTTGACAGTCCGCCCCGCGCGCCCGAAGTCTTGGGCTGCATGCCCGCCGCGCCGACCCTTGCCGACATCCGGATCGCCCATGCGCGCATCGCCCCGCACCTCAGGCGCACGCCGATCCTGACCTCCCGGTCGATCGACGCGCTGGTCGGCGCGCGGCTCTTCTTCAAGTGCGAGCCCTTGCAGGCGACCGGCAGCTTCAAGGCGCGCGGCGCGTTCAACGCCGTCCTCGCCCTGCCCGACGAGGTGGCCGCGCGCGGGGTTGCCACCCACAGCAGCGGCAATCACGCCGCCGCGCTGGCCCGCGCGGCGGCCGTCCGCGGCATTCCCGCCCGGGTGGTGATGCCGCAGACGGCCGCCGCCCCGAAGGTGCAGGCCGTGCAGGCCGAGGGCGCCGTGATCCACTTCTGCGACGCCACGCTTGCGGCGCGCGAGGCAGCGGTTGCGGCGATCGTCGCCGAGACCGGGGCGCGGCTGGTGCCCCCGTTCGACGATCCGCTGGTGATCGCGGGCCAGGGCACGGCCGCCATCGAACTGATCGAGGATGCGCCCGGCCCGCTCGATGCCATCATCTGCCCGGTCGGCGGCGGCGGCCTGCTGGGGGGCACCGCGCTTGCAACGCGGGCGCTGCTGCCGGCCGCCCGCGTGCTGGCAGCCGAGCCGGAACGGGCCGACGATGCCGCGCGCGGCCTTGCTACCGGGGTTCGCCAGCCGCAGGTGCTGCCGGTGGCGACCATTGCCGACGGGCTGACGACGGCGATGAGCGACCTGACCTTCGGGCTGATGCGCACGCATGTGGACAGCGTGGTGACGGTGAGCGAGGCGGCCATCGTCGAGGCCATGCGCCTTGTCTGGAGCCGCCTCAAGATCCTGATCGAGCCGAGCTGCGCGGTGCCGGTCGCTGCCCTTCTGGACGGGCGGCTCGACGTGCGCGGCCAGACGGTGGGGGTGATCCTGACTGGCGGCAATGTCGATCTCGACCGGCTGCCATGGGTGCGGTGAACCGCCGGCTCGACCGCGCCGAGGCGGTCTGGACGCTGACGGAAAGCGCCAACGAGCCCTGGTTCAACCTCGTCAACCGCTATGTGTTCGCGCCCTATTTCGCCGGCACGCTGGCGGCTGCAGCCGGGCCGGGGGTGGGGGCGAGCCTGTGGGGCTATGCGCTGGGGGCGGCCGGCCTTGCCATCGCCGTGCTGGCCCCGGTCATCGGTTCGATCGCCGATTCGGGGTCGCGCCTGAAGCCCTGGCTGGCGGTCGTCTCGGCAATCGCCTTCCTGGCGGCGTCGAGCCTCTGGTTCGCGGCACCGGGCGCGCCGTTGCTTCCGATCCTGCTGGCGGTGTTCCTCGCAACGGTCGCGGTCGAGTTCATGAGCCAGTTCGTGAACGCCCTGCTGCCCTCTGCTGCCAGCCGGCCCGGCCGGATGGGCCTGCTGTCGGGGATCGCCTTTGGCCTCAGCCAGCTGGCCGGGATCTGCGTGCTGCTGATCATCCTGCTGCTCTCGCGGATGGACGGCGGTTTCCTGGCGGACGTGCCAAACGGTGTCGATCGCATGGCCGGCCCGATCGCTGCCGCCGGCGTTCTCGTCTTCCTCACCCCCTTCCTGCTGCTCGGCCGCGATCGCGAACCGGGGCCTCCCGCCTCGGTCAGGAAGGGGCTTCATGATCTGGTGGCCACGCTCAGGGAAGCCTGGGCCGACCGGCCGGTGCGCCTGTTCCTGATCGCCCGGATGGTCGCGGCCGACGGGATGACCGTGGTGTTCGCCTTCGGCGCGGTGCTCGCCGCTGCCACCTTCGGCTGGCAGGCGGGCACGCTTGCCATCTTCGGGCTGGGGATCAGCCTGTTCGGGGCGATCGGCGGGTTCCTGGCCGGCTGGCTCGATTCGCGCATCGGATCACGCGCCGTGGTGATTGCCGGGCTCTTCCTGCTGTCGATGGGGACGGCATCGATCCTGTTCGGCGACGAGACGCGGCTGCTGGGCTTCGAGACCGGCCGGCCGCTCGGCGCGCCGCTTTCCACGCCACAGGAATTCGGCTTTCTGGCCGCCGGCATGGTGATTGCCGCGGGCGCTGCCTTCGCGATTGCCGGCATGCGGACCTTCATGGCGCAGCTCGCCCCGCCTGCGAAGCTGGCGGCCTATTTCGGCCTCTATGCGTTCGTCGGCAAGGCCACGGCCTTCGTGGGGCCGCTTATCGTCGGGCTGATCGCGGCCCAGACGGGTTCGGTGCGCGGCGGGATCGGGGTGGCGCTCGGCTTTCTGCTGCTGGGCCTCCTGCTGTTTCTGGTCATCCGCTCCCCAAAAGCGCGGCTGGCCTGAACCGGCCCGGCGCCGGATAGGGGAGAGGGAGGAGCGCCCCCATGGATTTCGACCTGCCCGCCGACCTTCTTGCCTATCTCGACGAGCTGGATGCCTTCATCGAGGCCGAGATCCGGCCGCTGGAGCAGGCCGACGACAATATCCGCTTCTTCGATCATCGCCGGGAGTGGGCGCGGACCGACTTCGACAATGGCGGGCTGCCGAGGAAGGAGTGGGAGGATCTGCTGCGCGAGGCGAGGCGACGTGCCGACAGGGCCGGCCATTACCGCTTCGCCATGCCGAAGGCCCATGGCGGCCGGGATGGCTCCAACCTGTGGATGGCCGTGATCCGCGAGCATCTGGCGGCCAAGGGGCTCGGCCTGCACAACGATCTCCAGAACGAGCATTCGATCGTCGGCAACAACCCCTTCGTTCTGATGTTCAGGGATTTCGGGACGCCGGCCCAGCAGGCCGAGTTCATCGACGGCATGCTGGAGGGGCGGCGCATCATCACCTTCGGCCTCACCGAGCCGGACCATGGATCTGACGCGACGCACATGGAGACACGCGCCGTGGCCGAGGTGCGCGACGGCGTGCCCGGCTGGCGTATCGATGGCGAGAAGATGTGGACGACGGGGATGCATGTGGCGACCCACTGCGCCCTGTTCGCGCGAACGTCGGGCACGGATGGCGATGCGGCGGGAATCAGCTGCTTTCTGGTTCCGGCCGACGCGCCCGGCGTGAAGATCGAGGAGTATCTGTGGACCTTCAACATGCCCACCGATCATCCGCGCGTCAGCTTCACCGGCGTCTGGGTGGCGGACGAGGCGCTGTTCGGGCCGCTGGGCGGCGGCCTCGCGCTGGCCCAGCATTTCGTCCACGAGAACCGCATCCGGCAGGCGGCCAGCTCGCTGGGGGCGGCGAGCTACTGCATCGCCGAGGCCGTCGCCTATGCGCGGGTGCGCAAGCCGTTCGGGCGGCCGCTGGCCGAGAACCAGGCGATCCAGTTTCCGCTCGTCGAGCTTTCCACCCAGTGCGAGATGCTTCGCCTGCTGATCCGCAGGACCGCCTGGGACATGGACCGGCTGTCGAAGCCGGAGGTCGAGAAGAAGCTGTCGGACAAGGTGTCCATGTGCAACTACTGGGCGAACAGGCTGGTGTGCGAGGCGGCCGACCGGGCGATGCAGGTGCATGGCGGCATCGGCTATTCGCGGCACAAGCCGTTCGAGCATATCTACCGGCACCACCGCCGCTACCGGATCACCGAGGGATCCGAGGAGATCCAGATGCGCAAGGTGGCGGCCTGGCTGTTCGGCTACGCCGGGCCAAACCGGGTGCGACGGCCTTCAGGCGGGACGGGCTGAACCGTCAGTCGAGCCAGGCCCAGGGGCGCAACCGGCGATCGCGCGCCTGCCAGTCGGCGATGGCGGCGCGGTGCCGAAGGCTGAGGTCGATGGGGTCGAGGCCCTGCATCAGCATCGCGCGCGCGTCGGGCGGCAGGGTGAAGGGGTGACCGCCTGCCGTCATGGTCTCGAGATCGACGGTGACCGTCTGCCCGAGGGCTGCGATCGTCTGCGCCGGCAGCACGACGGGCACGATCCCGTTGCGGACCGCATTGCCGAAGAAGATGGGGTTGAAGCCGGGCGCGATCACCGAGCGGATGCCCCATTCGGCGAGTGCCCAGGCGGCATGTTCGCGGCTTGAGCCGCAGCCGAAATTGGCGCCGGCGAGCAGGATCTTCGCCTTGTCGAACGGCGGCCGGTTCAGGATGAAGGCCGGGTCGGGATCACGCGTGCCGGGCCGGTAGCGACGGTTGGCGAACAGCCCGTCGGCCAGCCCTGTCTTGCCGGTGCCTCGTATTTCCCGGCTCGGGATAATGATGTCGGTATCGATATTGTCTTCGATCATCGGCGCTGCGACAGCTGTCAGGCGGACGATGGGGTCAGGCACGGGCCAGGTCCCGCGGGTCGGCGATGACGCCGGCAATCGCGCTGGCCGCAACCGTCTCGGGGCTGGCGATGTGGGTGCGTGCGCCGGGGCCCTGCCGGCTTTCGAAATTGCGGTTGGTCGAGCTGATCACCCGCTCCCCGGCACCGAAGCTCTCGCCGCCGGCGTAGAAGCAGAGCGAGCAGCCCGGCTCGCGCCATTCGAAGCCGGCGTTGCGGAACAGGGTGTCGAGCCCCCTGGCCTCGGCCGCGCGTTTCACCGCCTGGCTTCCGGGAACCACCAGCGCGCGCACGTTCGGCGCGACCCTGCGCCCCACAACGAGCGACGCTGCGCGTTCGAGATCGGACAGGCGGCTGTTGGTGCAGCTGCCGATGAAGGCGCCATCGATCGGCAGGCCGATGAGCGGCTGGCCGGGGACGAGGCCCATGTAGGCGCGCGCGCGATCGCCCGACGGGTCGGCCGGCACCGGTGCACCGAGCGGAACGCTCTGCGCCGGGCTGGTGCCCCAGCTGACCATGGGGGCGACATCGGCGGCATCGAGCGCGATGTCCTGGTCGAAGCGGGCGTTCGGGTCCGATCGGAGCGCGCGCCAGGCGGGCAAAGCGACCGACAGGTCGGACGGCGCGTAGCGGCGGCCTTCCAGGAAGGCGAGGGTCACATCGTCCGGTGCGATGAGGGCGGAGAAGGCACCGAACTCGGTCGCCATGTTGGCGAGCGTGAAGCGCGCGTCCATCGGCAGGGCCTCGACGGCGTCGCCGGCGAATTCGACGACATGCCCGCGCGCGCCGGCAGCGCCATGGGTTGCGATCAGGTGAAGTGCGAGGTCCTTTGCCGTCACGCCCGGTGCCAGCCGACCGGCGATGGTCACGCGCATCGAGCGAGGCCGCTGCACCCGGAGCGTGCCGGTCGCCAGCGCATGTTCGGCTTCCGACGAGCCGATCCCCCAGGCGAGCGCCCCCACGGCGCCCTGCGTTCCCGTGTGGCTGTCGGGTGCGACGAGGGTGAGGCCGGGCAGGACGATCCCGAGTTCCGGGCCGATCACATGGGTGATGCCCTGGTCGGGGTCGGTCACGTCGAACAGGGTGAGGCCGGCTTCAAGGGCGGCCGCGCGCGTTTCCAGGATGAAGGCCGTTCCGCCGGGCATCTCGGTCGTGTCGCCGCGGCCCGGCTTCGTCGAGACGATATGGTCCATCACGGCGAAGACATGGGCCGGGTTCACGATGGAGCGACCGGCCGCCTTCAGGCTTTTCAGCGCGGCAGCGCCGGTTCGTTCGTGCAGCATCACCCGGTCGATGGCGACAAGGAACGCACCGTCGCCCAGATCGGCGACGACATGGGCGTCGAACAGCTTGTCGAACAGGCTGGGCATCGAGGGATGCCTAGCCCGAAGGCGGCGGCCTGTCAGCCGGGGGCGGCGGCGTGAAGATCTCCCCGAGATCGCGAACTAGGCGCCGCATGGCCAGCACGAGCCCGGCCGCTGCCAGCAGCAGCAGCGCAACCAGCGCAAGCGCGATCCACGGATTGGCGAGCGCCAGCAGCAGGGCGCCCGTCGTCGCCACATCCTCGGCCGAGGAGACGACGACGTTCGAGACGGGCTCGGGGCTCAGGTTGACGGCGGCCCGGGCCGAGGCCTTGGCGCCGTGCGACAGCAGCGCCGAGCCGCCACCCATGAGCAGCGTGACCACCTGCCAGACCGGTTCGCCGGGATCGACGATGGCCAGCGCCAGCAGCGCGCCGCCGGCCGGTCGGACGAGGCCGTGGATGCTGTCCCAGGCGCTGTCCACCCAGGCGACCTTGTCGGCGAGGAACTCGGCGATGGCGCCAAGTGCTGCAATGGCAAGCACCCAGGGGCTGCCCAGCACCGACAGGGTCGCAAGCTGTTCGGGCAGGGGGAGGATCTCGAAGCGCATCGCAAGCCCCGCCACGAGAACGGCCGCGTAGAGCCGCCAGCCGGCCAGCAGGCTGAAGCTCATGGCCATCGCGATCAGTTCGGCTGCACCCATCCCGCCTCCCCCCCGATGGCCGAACCTGCGCGCCCGCGGGCGGGTGCGCAAGCGCCGCGATTGAGCTTGGCCGCCCTTCGCCCTATGCCCGGCAGCCGTGAACGCGCCTCCTCCCCTGCCGCCCGTCGCGCCCGAGGCGCAAGACCGCCCGACCCGACGCCTGTCGAGCCTCGCGCTGCTGTGGACCTACGGGCGGCGCTATCCGTCGCAGGTTGCCGGCGCGCTGGTCGCCCTGGTCGTGGCTGCGGCTGCAACCCTGTCGATCCCGCAGGGTTTCAAGCTGGTGGTGGACGAGGGCTTCGGCGCCGGCGCCGGGGCCGACATCGCCCCCTATTTTCTGGCGCTGCTGGGAATCGTGCTGGTGCTGGGCCTAGCGACCGCCGTGCGCTTCTATTTCGTGAGCTGGCTGGGCGAGCGGATCGTCGCCGACCTGAGGCAGGATGTGCAGGGGCACCTTCTTGGCCTTGATCCCGGCTTCTTCGAGCTGAACCGGCCGTCCGAGATCGCCTCGCGCCTGACCGCCGACACGGGCATCATCGAGCAGGTCGTCGCCTCCTCGGCCTCGATCGCGCTCAGGAACCTGTTCATGGGCGTGGGCGGGGTTGCCTATCTCTTCTGGCTCAGCCCGAAACTGACGGCGCTCATCCTCGTCGTGATTCCGCTCGTCATCCTGCCCATCGTCTTCATGGGGCGCCATGTTCGCGACCTGTCGCGGCGCGCGCAGGACCGGGTGGCCGACGTCGGCTCGCTGGTCGCCGAGGTGCTGCGCGCCATCAAGGTGGTGCAGGCGTTCGGAGCGGAGCGGCGGGAGGCCGCGCGCTTCGGTGACGCGGCCGAAGCCGCCTTTGCAGCCGCGCTGCGGCGGATCCGGGTTCGATCGGCGATGACGGGGCTTGTCATCATCCTGGTGTTCGGAGCGATGACCCTGGTGCTGTGGGAAGGCGCGCGCGACGTGATCGAGGGGCGGCTGTCGGGCGGGACGATCACGGCCTTCGTGCTTGCCTCGGTGATCGTGGCCGGTGCGTTCGGCGCCCTGACCGAAGTCTATGGGGATTTCATGCGCGCGGCCGGAGCCTCGCAGCGGATGGCCGAGCTGCTGGCCGTGCAGCCGACGATTCGGGCGCCGGCGCGGCCGATACCCCTGCCCGTGCCGGCCGAGGGGCGTCTTGCGTTCGAGCAGGTGACCTTCCGCTACCCCAGCCGGCCCGACCTGCCGGCAATCCGGGACTTCGATCTGGCCGTCGCGCCGGGCGAACGGGTCGCGATCGTGGGGCCGTCGGGCGCCGGCAAGTCGACCCTGATGCAGCTCGTCCAGCGCTTCTACGATCCGGAATCGGGCACCATCCGGCTCGACGGCGTGGACCTGCGCGACGCCGATCCCGCCGAGCTGCGCGCGCGGATCGCCGTGGTGCCGCAGGAGGCGGTGGTCTTCATGGGGACGGCTCGATCCAACATCGTCTATGGCCGGCCGCAGGCGAGCGAAGGCGAGATCTGGGCGGCGGCCGAGGCCGCGAATGCCGCCGATTTTCTCCGCGCGCTGCCGGAGGGGCTGGAGACCGACCTGGGCGAGGGCGGGGCGCGGCTGTCGGGCGGTCAGCGCCAGCGGATCGCGATCGCCCGCGCGCTGCTCAAGGACGCGCCGATCCTGCTGCTGGACGAGGCGACCTCGGCGCTGGACGCCGAGAGCGAGGCCGCCGTGCAGCAGGCGCTGGAACGGCTGATGCAGGGGCGCACCAGCCTGGTCATCGCCCACCGGCTGGCGACCGTGCGCGATGCCGACCGGATCGTGGTGATGGACGAGGGCCGGATCGTCGAGATCGGCAGCCATGCCGACCTGATGGCGCGCGATGGCCTTTATGGACGGCTGGCGCGGCTGCAGTTCGAGGGCTGAGCGGCAGGGCGCCCACGCGGCGCCCTGCCGCCGACAGCTTCAGGCGATGACGCCCTGGCGACGCTGACGCCGTGCGGCGTGACCCACCAGGCCGAAGCCGGCGATCATCAGCGCCCAGGTGGCGGGCTCGGGAATGGCTGGCGTTCCGACCGAGCGCGAGTTGAGCGCCGCGACCACCGACGTCGAGGCAACGGTGCCCGAGGCCACGAACTCCAGCCGAAGCGACGAGACCAGACCACCGGCCGCGATACCGAAATCCGACAGGTCGAAGGCGGCTGCCAGCAGATCGAATCCGCCGGCAAGGAACCCGGTCGCGACGGGCGTGTAGGTGTTGGTGATACCGTTGATCGTGACCCGCCACGGGTCCGGCACGCCAAGCTCGAACAGGACGATGTCGTTTCCGACCCCGTTGAAAGCAACATTGTCGACGAATTCGAGTTCCAGGAACGCGCCGCTCGAAAAGCTGAAGGCGAAGGTTGCGGGATTGGCGTCGGTCAGAACGCTCTCGAGCGTTCCGCCCACAACCGTGAACGAACCCCCGGACGCGACCAGGCGATCCGCGAAGGCATCATCATCGAAGGTGAAGCCGCCAATCGAAACACTGGCGGCGGCCGGTGCAGCCAGAACGACGGCAGCCGAAAGCAGGAATGGTCTCAGCATGTTGATGTCCCCCACATACCTTGCACGACGAACGACAGTCCGACCAGGCCCTGCCCGCCTTGGGTGCGACGATCAGGGGCGGCAGCCACTGCCATTTTTACATGCAGGCAAGGCTCATGCCAATTGAGGAGAAAGAAAATTTCCCATGACTTTCAGCATGTTATGGCGTCAGGTGACTTCAAGCGGGACGTCCATCTGTAAAGAAAGCCGACGGAAAGCGGGCTGAACAGAAGGAAGAGGCGCGGAAGCTTCCGCTTCCGCGCCCCCCTCGACGGTCAGTTTGCGGTCAGGCGTAGGCTTCGTTGCCCACGAAGCCCATCTTGCGGATCCCGGCCTGCTGGGCCAGCGCCATGACCCGGTTCACCACCTCGTAGCGGGCGAGCTGATCCGGGCGGAGACGAAGCTCGGGCTGGCTTTCCGCCGGCTGGATGGCGCCGACCTGCCGCAGATAGATCTCGAGCTGCTCCAGCGAGACTTCCTGGTCGTTCCAGTAGATGGTGTTCAGGAAGTCGATGTTGATCTGGTTGAAGTCGGGCTTGATGTCGGTGGGCAGGTTGGTCGGCGGCGGCAGATCCAGCTTCACGGCGTGCGTCTGGATCGGGATGGTGATGATGAACATGATGATGAGGACGAGGAGGACGTCGATCAGCGGCACGACGTTCATGTCGCGCTTCGGCTCGTCCGACCCCTTCATCTCTGCAGCGGAAATACCCATGCGTTCTGTTCCTTGACCCTGGCCTCAGCGCGTGACCACACTCATATCCGGTTCCGAAATGAAGCCGATCTTCTGGTAGCCGGCGCGCTGCATGGCGAAGATCGCCCCGCCGATGCAGCGATATTCGGTGTCGGCGTCGCCCCGGATGTGGACCTCCGGCAGCTCGATCGCGGCACCCGCGGCCTTCTGCCGTTCGACCTCGGAGATCAGATAGGCGGCGCCCCTCTCGCGAAGCTGGTCGGTCGATTCCATCCGCGTCAGCCCCCAGAAGATGTCGCAGTTGCGATCGACGGACAGGGGCACATTCTCCGGCTTGGTGGTGGTCGGGATGTTCGTCACCTTTGGCAGTTCCACCGGCACGGTCTGGATGACGACCGGCACGGTGATCAGGAAGATGATGAGAAGCACGAGCATGATGTCGATCAACGGAACCGTGTTGATCTCGTCCATCAGGGCGCCTTCTTCCTGTTCGCCGACCTGGATACCCATCGAATGTGTCCCTTCGTCCCGTCAGGCGCTTACTTGACCGCAGGCTTGACGGTGGCGGCGGCCGGCGCGGCCGGAGCCGGCCGGGCAACGCGGGCACCCGACATGAGATAGCCGTGCACGTCCGCAGCGAAGGTGTTGACCTTCTCCATGATCTTCTTGTTGCGGTTTGCGAGATAGTTGTAGCCGAGCACGGCCGGCACAGCGACGGCAAGACCGATCCCGGTCATGATGAGCGCTTCACCGACGGGCCCGGCGACCTTGTCGATCGAGGCCTGGCCGGCGATGCCGATGTTGATGAGCGCGCGGTAGATGCCGATCACGGTGCCGAGCAGGCCGATGAAGGGCGCCGTCGCGCCGACCGAGGCGAGAACCACGAGGCCCTGGTTCAGCTTGGAGCTGATGAGGCTGGCCGAGCGGTTCAGCGTCATGGTCACCCACTCATGCTGGTCGATCTGGTCGGTGAGCCGCCCTTCATGGTGGTCGAAGGCGCGAAGGCCGTCATCGGCGAGCTGGCGGAAAGCCGAATTCTTGTCGAGCTTGGCGGCGCCCTCCTTCAGGCTGGAGGCCGTCCACACCTTCTTCTCGATGTCCTCGGCATCCTTCATCACCCTGCGCTGCTCGAACCACTTGGTGAAGATGATGAACCAGCTCCAGATGGACATCAGCACCATGACGCCGAAGATGAACTGGGCAACGATGCCCCCCTGTTCGAGTGCGGCGGCGAGGCCGTACGGATTCTCGGTCGTGACGTCAGCCATTGTGTTTCCCTCTGCCGAAAAGTCTGTTGTTGGAACGGATTGCAAAAAAGGCCGGGTTCAGCCCCGGCCCTCCTGGAGTTGCCAGCGATAGTTGCGGGTGATGGTGGCTTCCACCGGCTGGCCGTTCTCGGTCGCGGGCCGGAAGCGCCAGCGACGCTGGGCGATCTGGCAGGCGCGCTCGTCGAGACGGTTGAAGCCGCTCGAGCGCACGACCTCGCAGGTCCGCACCCGCCCATCGGTCCCCACGACCACGCGCACGCCGGTTATCCCTTCCTCGCCAGCCCGCCGCGAAGCGTCGGGATAATCCTCTTCGGAAACCGCGAATGTCCGTGCGATCGGCTGCGGCGGGGTGGGGGCGATCGCCGGCGGCGCGGGCGGCGGGGCCGGCGGCGCGGGCGGCGAGATCGTGACCGGGGCCGTCTGCTGCACCTGCTGCTGGGCGGTGATGGTGGGCGGCGGCGGCGCTGCCTGTTCGATCACGACGTCGGGCGGCGGGACATAGGGCGGGATGTCCTCGAGCTGCGGCGGTGGCGGGGGGGCTTCCTCCGGCGGTGGTGCGGGCTCCTCGATGTTCACCGTCTCCAGCGGGCCCGTGATCACCTGGACCGCCTTGATCGCAAGACCGGTGATCATCGCGTAGCCCAACAGGACGTGAAGGATGGCGACCGCGATGATCGCATACCAGGTCTGCTTGCTCAGACCTTCCTGCTCAAGATACGACATAGCTAGCCTGCCACTCCCTCAAGCTTCGGACTGTCGGCCCGGGCGGCGCAGTGCACACCCTTGCAGACTGTCCGTCAATCCCGTCCCGGCTGTGTCCCGACAACCGGGCCCGTTCCCAGTCACCCAGACGACCCACGAGCCGCCCCCGCGGCCCAATGCATCCGATTCGGTTGCCCCTCTACCGGCACTTGTCGTCCGGCCGCAACCGCCATGATGACGCGTTGCCGCAGTCCGGCCTGTCCGCGCATGCCGGGATCTGGCCTCGACATCGCCCAGCCTCCCCCTTCCGGCCGCCACGGAAGTTCGTGTAGGCGAGCGGTGTGACAGGAAGATGCCATCGCACCGGATCGCCCTGGGCCGCCTGTGCTGCTGCCGCGCTGCTGGCGGTCCTGCCTGCAGCGCCGCTGCCGGCGCAGGCGCCGGCCGCGCCGGCCCCCGCGAGCCAGTCGGCGCCGCTGTCCTGGACGGACTGGGCCGATCTGGCGCTTGCCGCCCCGGTGGTGCTCATCGCCGACGTCCGCCGCGCCGGGCGGCTGGGTCGGCGCGCTGCGCCCGACGTACCGGCGGGCCAGGTGCGCGCGCTGGTCGAGGCCGACCTGCGCGCCGTGCTGAAGGCGCCCGGCGTGCTGCCTGCCGCTGCCGCCTGGGTCTGGCAGGGGGCTGCCGACGCGCGCGGCCGGCCCCCGATTGCCCGTGGCGCGCGCCTTCTGGTGTTCGCGCAGCCGCTGTCGGGCGGCCGGGATCCCGCGACCCAGCCGCTGGCGCTGATCGCCGGCCATGCCCAGCAGCCCTGGACGCCCCAAGCCGAGGCCGTCGTCCGCTCGATCCTGACCGAAGCGCTCGATCCCCGTCTGGCCCGGCTTGCCGTCACCGGCGTGCAGGACGCCTTCCGGACGGAGGGGGACGTGCCGGGCCAGTCCGAAAGCCAGTTCTTCGTGGCGACCGGCGATGGCCGCCCGATCACGCTGGTGGTGCGGCGCGCGCCGGGCGAGGCGGCGCAGGTTCTGGCCGCAACCGGCGATCTGGTCGGCCGCGCCGAGCCGATCCGGCCGCGAACGCTGAGCTGGCGGGCGCTGGCCTGCGGGCTGCCGGCGCGCCTGCCGCTGCATCTGGACGGCCGTCCGGAGCTGGCCCGGGACTATGCGCTGGTGGTCTCGAGCCTGGGTGCCTGCGGGCGGACGCGGCCGTCGGCCTAGACGCTGGACAGCATCACGCCGACCGAGGCGGCGTCCGGATAGACATCGGGCTTGCGCAGCCGAACCGTGAGCGAGAGCACGCCCGGCTTGTCGGCGATCATGTCGAAGATTTCCTGCGCCAGCGTTTCCTGAAGGTTGAAGCGGCGGTCGCGAACCAGCGCCAGGATGCCGGTGCGGATGAAGTCATAGTTCCACGAGGCCTCGCGCGTGTCGGCCTGCGGCCAGTGGGCGAGGTCGAGCCCGACCTCGACCGACACAAGCAGCCTTTGCGGCGTGCCGACCTCGAAATCGTGGAAGCCGATGTCGGCATCGACCGCGAGGTCCTCCAGATGGATTCGGTGGACGGCGGGCCGCAGGCGCGGTGCCTGGCCTTCTGTGACCAGGCCTTCTGTGAGCGGAATCACGGTCATGGCCGGACCATATAGGCGACATCACGGGGAAGCGCGAGGAAGCGCTGGCCCGAGTCGATGGTGAGGGTCTGGCCTGTCACGGTCGGAGTCGAGACGAGGTAGCGCAGCGCCGAGACGAGGTGGCCGACCTCCACGCCGCGCGCGAGCGGGTTCAGGACATGGGCTGCCTCGAAATTGGCACGGCTCTGCGGGCCGGAGACGAGCGTGACGGCCGGGGCGATCGCGTTCACCCGGATCCGCGGGGCAAGCGAGCGGGCGGCCAGTTCGGTGACGCCGGCCAGCCCGATCTTGCTGACCGTGTAGCTGAAGAAATCCGGATTGAGCGCCGCGAGCTTGGCGTCGAGGAGGTTGACGACGAGGCCGCCGGCGCCATCCGGCAGCTGGCGCGCGAAGGCGCGGATGAGGCGGGCGGGAGCCTCCAGGTTGACGGCCATGTGTCGCGCCCAGCGGTCGCCGGCGAAGTCATCGAGGCGATCCTCTTCGAACAGCGAGGCATTGTTGACGAGAAGCGTCAGCGGGCCGGGCGACAGGCCCGGCAGCGCCTCGGCGTCTGCCATGTCGGCGAGGTCGGCCGCGACGACCAGGGGGGCGTGGGCGGCGCCGGCCATGAGCCCGGCCGCCAGCGCCTCGGCCTCGGCGCGCGACCGGTTGCAGTGGATGAGCACCCGCCAGCCATCGGCCACGAGCGCCTGGACGAACGCGGCCCCCACGCGCCTTGCGCCGCCGGTCACCAGCGCAGTGGGTGGATGGCCGGGCGGGATCAGCTCGGAGGGAACGGTCATGACCGCGCTCCTTAGGCGCGCGCGCGTTGCGTGGGAAAGAGCATCGCGGCTATCGGGGACGCAATGTCGCTCCCGCCACGCCTTGCCCGGACGGACGCCGCCCAGTCGGACGCCCCGAAGCCGGCAACCACCAGCCCCGCCGACGATGCAGCCGATATCGGCATCATTCCGGCCCAGGCCGAGCAGCTGACTCGCGACCTGTTCCAGTGGTTCCGCGACGACAGCGTCGGCGTGCTGGCCGGAATCGCGCTGGGTGTCGGCATCTACTTCCTGTTCGTCTTCGTGCGCGGCTTCGCCCGGCGGCGGTTTCGGCAGGCCGAGTTCGGAAGCTGGAACTGGGTGCTGCTGAAGGTCGTGTCGAAGACCCGCAGCTTCTTCCTGGTGCCGATGGCCGCCAAGCTGGTGGCCTTCCTGTTGCCGACGCCGCCGTCGTGGCTCTCGCTCATCACCTTCATCTTCACCATCGCCGCCGCGATCCAGGGGGCCTTCTGGGTTCGCGCCTTCCTGATCTCGCTGGTGGAGCGAAGGGCATCGGTGAGCGACTCGGCCGAGGCCGGCACCATCGGTTCGGCGGTCGGCATCCTGACCGTCATCATCAATGTCCTTGTCTGGACGGTGGCCGCCATCATCCTGCTGGACAATCTGGGGGTGAATGTGACGGGCCTGGTCGCGGGCCTCGGCATCGGCGGCATCGCCATCGGCCTTGCGGCGCAGGGCATCTTCTCGGACCTGTTCGCGGCGCTGTCGATCCTGCTCGACCGGCCCTTTGCCAAGGGCGACTGGATCCAGGTGGGCGGTCCGCAGGGGGTGGTCGGCCAGGTGGAGCATATCGGGCTGAAGACCACCCGCCTGCGCGCGCTGTCGGGCGAGATGGTCGTGCTGTCGAACGCCAATCTCCTCAACCAGCAGATCAACAACCTTGCCGATTTCCGCCAGCGCCGGGTCGTCCTGATGGTGGACGTGATCTATCAGACCGATCCCGACATCCTCGACAGCCTGCCCGGCGAGTTCCGAGCCATCGTCGATTCGCAGCCCCTGTGCCGGTTCGACCGGGCCAACATCGTGCAGTTCGCCCCCAGCGCCATCCAGTACGAGCTGGTGTTCATCGTCCAGGACCCGGGCCTGGAACCGATGCTGGAGGCACGCCACAAGGTGGCGATCGGGATCGTCCGCCGCTTCCGCGAGCTTGGCGTGGAGTTCGCCTTTCCGGCGCAGGTCAGCTATCTGGCCGGCGCGGATGGCCGGATCGTCGAGCCGCATCCCGAGGAGGGGCAGCCGGTGCGGCCGGCACGGCCGGCGCACCTGGGCGGCCGGAAGCCGGCGCGCGGCTGACGGGGCTCGGCCGCTTGCAAGGCGCCGCAGCCCGGGTCTAGGGCGGGGTCGGTCACGGGGAGACGGGGATGGCGACGATGCTGCCGCTTGGCGACTATCTGGCGAGGAAGGGCGAAGCGCTCGGCACGTCGGACTGGATCGAGGTGACGCAGGACCGGATCGACCGTTTCGCCGACGTGACCGGCGATCACCAGTTCATCCACGTGAACCCCGAGCTTGCCCGCCAGACACCGTTCGGCACCACCATCGCGCATGGCTACCTCACCCTGTCGCTGCTGTCGCGCATGGCCTATGACGTGTTGCCGGGGATCGAGGGCACGCGGATGGGCGTGAACTACGGGCTGAACTCGGTCCGCTTCCTGGCCCCCGTCAGGTCCGGCAAGCGGGTGCGCGGGCACTTCAGGATGAAGGACGCATCCGAACGGTCGCCCGGGGTCATCCAGACGGTGACCGAGGTGACGGTCGAGATCGAGGGCGAGGACAAGCCGGCGCTGGCCGCCGAATGGGTGACGCTCGCCTATCTGTGAGCGCGCGACCGGCAAACCGACATCAATGGCCGGCATCGTCGGCCCAAGGAGGGAGAAGCTCATGCGTGACGCCGTCATCGTTTCCACCGCCCGCACGCCCATCGGCAAGGCCCATCGCGGCGCCTTCAACGCCACGCTGACGCCGACGCTGGCAAGCCATGCCCTGAAGGCCGCCGTCAGCCGCGCGAAGCTCGATGGGCCGGAGATCGACGATGTGATCATGGGCTGCGTGCTGACGCAGGGCTCGGGCGCGCCCAACATCGGCCGCCTCGCCCTGCTCCGGGCCGGGCTGCCGGTGACGGTCGCCGGCCAGACGATCGACCGGCAATGTTCCTCGGGCCTGATGGCGATCGCGACGGCGGCCAAGCAGATCCTGGTCGATGGCATGGACATCGTCGTCGGCGCAGGCGTCGATTCCATCTCGACGGTCCAGAACGAGAAGTTCCGGGTCGAGCCCGATCTGGAGCTCGTCGCCATGCACAACGCCATCTACATGCCGATGATCGACACCGCCGAGGTGGTGGCGAAGCGCTATGGAATCAGCCGCGAGCGACAGGATGCGTATGCGCTGATGTCCCAGCAGCGAACGGCGGCCGCCCAGCAGGCCGGCCGGTTCGACGACGAGATCGTGCCGGTGACGGCGACGATGAAGCTGGTGAACAAGGAGACCAGGGAGGTCAGCGAGCATCAGGTCACGCTGACGAAGGACGAGGGCAACCGGCCCGAGACGACACTGGAGGGGCTTGCGGGCCTGCAGCCGGTGCGCGGGCCGGGGATGAACATCACCGCCGGCAATGCGAGCCAGCTGTCCGACGGGGCGTCGGCCGCGGTGCTGATGGAAGCGAAGGAAGCGACCCGTCGCGGCCTTGCCCCGCTCGGCCGCTATGTCGGCATGGCGGTGGCCGGTCTCGAGCCCGACGAGATGGGAATCGGGCCCATCCACGCCGTGCCCAGGCTGCTGGCGAAGAACGGCCTGAAGATGGACGACATCGGCCTGTGGGAACTTAACGAGGCGTTCGCGGTTCAGGTTCTGCACTGCGCCGATGTGCTGGGCATTCCGATGGAGCGGCTGAACGTCGATGGCGGGGCCATCTCGATCGGGCACCCCTTCGGCATGTCGGGCGCGCGGCTTGTCGGCCATGCGCTGATCGAGGGGAAGCGGCGCGGTGTCCGCCATGTCGTCGTCACCATGTGCGTCGGCGGCGGCATGGGCGCGGCCGGGCTGTTCGAGGTGCTGTAGGGCCGGTCGGGGGGTTGGAAGCCGTGCCCCGGCACCCTAGCTAGGATGTGAGGGGAAGGCAGCCCGCAGGTCGGGCGTCAGACGGCAAGGAGACCATCATGGCAGCGAGCAACAGGACCATCACAGATCTTGCCGACGATGTCGTCGGCAAGGCGAAACCCAAGGCGGGCAAGGTGAAGGCGGACGCCGACGACCTCATCGTCGAGGCGAAGGAAGACATCGTCGAGGTGGGCCGCAAGGCGGGCAGCAGCGCGAAGGGCGCGGCCGCATCCGGCAAGGAGATGGCGGCCAATGCGGTGCACGGGCTTGCCGACGCCGCCCGGCAGATGGCCGAGAAGCTGGATGACGGCAAGGCGGACAGCAGCAATGCCAAGGCGGCGGAGTTCGCCCGGAAGGCCGCCGACGGCATGGATCGCTTCTCGGCCAGGCTGAAGCAGAAGGAGCTGGACGAGATCGCCGATGACGCGCGCTCGGTCGTGCGCGAGAATCCGGCGATCGCCGTGGGCGCGGCGGCCATCATCGGCTTCGCGCTCGCCCGGTTCCTGAAGAGCAGCGGTGGCCGCGACGCCTGAGGCCGCGGGGATCGACGCCGGGGCCGAGGCGCCCCGGCGTACGATCCTCGGCACCTGGACGGAGGTCATCGCGGATGCCGGCGGCATCCTGAGGGCCGAGGCGGCGCTCGCACGCCTGGAAACGGCGGACAATCTGAAGGGCGCTGGCCGCAATGCCCTCAAGATGGGCGCGGGGCTGCTGCTGCTGACGATCGCCGTCATCTTCCTGGCGGTCGGCGCGGTGGTGGCGCTTGCTGCCGTCATCGGGCTCGGCTGGGCGCTGCTGGCGGTCGCGCTGGTCAATGCGGCGGCCGGGGCTCTGCTGCTCTGGCAGGGGCAGGCCGGCCTCGCGCGGGTCAGCCTTCTGCCCGAGCGCACCATGGCCCGGCTGACGGGTGACCTGGAGCGGCTCGGCGGGCGGGCCGACCGGCGCAGGGAGGCCGGGGGCCCGGCGGAGGTGGTGCACGATGAAGCGGCCTGAGGATCTTCCGGCACTGCCGCTGGCCGAGCAGCTGGAGGCCGAGGTCGACCTCCGCCGCGACCGGCTCGCCGGCAATCTCGGTGAACTGTCCGAGCGGATGCAGCCGGCGAACCTCCTTGCCGAGCTCAAGGACATGGCATGGAGACGGGTGGATCGAATGACCGACGAACTGATGGGCATGGCCGAGGATTTCGTGCACGACACCGCCGACTTCGTCCGCGGACACCGGCTGGGCGTTGCCGGCGCAGCGCTGACCGCGCTGGCCGCCGGCGGACTGATCTGGTGGGCAACACAGCGCAAGCGGCCCGTTCCCGTCTATGCCGCCTATGACAGAGAGGATCCCGACATGATGACCGACGATCGCGAACCCCTGGCCGAGAAGGCCACCCACAGCTGGGACAAGGTGAAGTCCGAGGCACGGCACATCGGCGACAAGGCGAGCGAGACCTATTACGCCGCCCGTTCGAAGGCCAGCGAGCTTGCCGAGGAAGCGCGCGAGCGGGCAGCGCATGCCGCCGACGTGGCCCGCGAGCGGGCGCTGGAGGCCGCCGATGCCGCGCGCGACGCCGCCGAGAAGGCGCGCGCGGCTGCCGGCGAGGCGGGTCGCTGGGCCCGTCGCCAGCCGGCCGAGCATCCGGCAACGGTGGTGCTGGTCGCGCTGGCGGCCGGGGTGCTGATCGGGGCGCTGCTGCCCTCGGGCCGGAACAACCGGGCCTGAGCGCGGTTCAGGCTGAAGTCAGGGCGGCCCCGGCATCGCGTCGGGGCCGAACCATCCCCCTGTCTTTCAACGGCTGACTTTCAACGAGAGTGTCATGCATCGCACCCGCCGCCTTCTTCTTGCGTTCCTGATCCTGCTCGCCAGCCCGGTGGCCGTGCTGCCGGCCGCTGCCCAGGCACAAGCGGCCACTCCGGCGCAGCAGCAGGCGGCCGGCGCCTTTGTCTCGGGCCTTGCGGACCAGGCCTTTGCCGTGCTTCGCGACCGGTCGATCAGCCGCGAGCAGGCGCGCGGCCGTTTCCGCGAGCTGCTGCGCGCCAATTTCGCCATCGAGGAAACCGGCCTCAGGCTGATCCGACGCTATCGCGCGCCGAACAGCCCGGTGCAGCTGACACCGCAGCAGGTCGCTGCCTATCGTGCGGCGCTGCCGGATTTCCTCGTCAACACCTATTCCGACCGGCTGTATGATTTCGCGACCTCGCAGGTGACGGTCATTCGAACCGCGCCGCGCGGCACCCGCGGCGATGTCGACGTGATCACGCGGATCACCGACCCGAAGGGTGGCCGCCCCATCGAGGCGATCTGGCATGTGACCACCGCAAGCGGCCGGCCGCTGATCGCCAACATCGTCGTCAACGGGGTCAATGTCGCCCTGACGCAGGAAGCCGACTTCACCGCCTACATCGACCGCAACGGCTTCGACGCGCTGGTGGACTTCATGCGCCGCCGCACCTAACCGGATGGCCATGACACAGGCCGGGGTCGATCTTGCCGGGGCTGCCTTCGTCCATGCGTCGGCCGCCATCTATGGCCGGGTGACGGCGCACCAGGGAAGTTCCATCTGGTGCAATGCCGTCATCCGCTCGGAAGCCGCCCATGTCGAGATCGGCGCCTTCACGAACATCCAGGATTTCGTGATGATCCACACCGATCCGGGCCGGCCGGTCGTGATCGGGTCGCACTGTTCGATCACCCATCACGCCACCATCCATGGCAGCACCATCGGCAACAATGTGCTGATCGGGATCAACGCCACCGTCTATGGCGGGGCGGTGATCGGCGACAATTCGATCGTGGGCCAGCATGCCTATGTGAAGGATGGCACCGTCGTGCCGCCCAATTCGATCGTCGTCGGCAGCCCGGCGAAGGTGATCCGGACGATGGACAACTGGGTCGCGAACCGGCTGAATGCCCTGTTCTATCACAGGAATGCCCTGGCCTATGCGGCCGGCGACCATCGCGCCTGGGATGGCCCCGGGTTCGACGACTGGCTGAAGGAAACGCTCGCCCGCTTGACCGAGGAGCATGCCCGGCTACAGCGCGCGACATGAGCAAGCTTCACCTCGTGTTCGGCGGCCGGGTCAAGGATCCGCGCGGCCTCGAGTTCGTCGATCCCGATTCCCTGCACGTCGTCGGCATCTATCCCGACTATGCCGCGGCCGAGGCCGCCTGGCGGGCCGAAGCCCAGCGGACGGTCGACGATGCCGAGATGAAATATGTCGTCGTCCACCTGCACCGGCTGCTGGAGCCGGACATGATGGGGCAGGACAAGCCGGCCGGCTGAGGCGTCAGCGCCCCTTCCAGACAGGCGCGCGCTTTTCGAGGAAGGCGACCGGGCCTTCCCTTGCATCCTCGGAACTGAAGACCAGCGCGGACGTGCGGCGGCTCTGCTGCCACAGTTCGGTTTCGGGATGGTCGAAGCTGGCGCGCGCGACCTTCAGCGATTCGCGCACCGACAGCGGCGCGTTGACGGCGATCGCCTGCGCGAGCGCCAGCGCCTCGGCCATCACCCGGTCGGCCGGCACGCAGCGGTTGACGAGTCCCAGCGCATGGGCGCGCGGGGCGTCGAGCGGGTCGCCGGTCGCGATCAGCTCGAAGGCGATCGAGGCGGGCAGGCGGCGCGTGAGGCGGAACACGCCGCCGGCGCCGGCGAACAGGCCACGCTTCACTTCGGGCAGGCCGAAGCGGGCGGTTTCGGCCGCGACGATCATGTCGCACGACAGGGCAAGTTCGCAGCCGCCGGCCAGTGCCGGGGCGTTGACGGCGGCGATCCAGGGCTTCTCGCGCCGGGCGGTCGCAAGACCGCCGAAGCCGCCATCGGGCGTGGACAGCGTGTGGCCCCGGCCCTTCGAGATCTCCGACAGATCGGCACCGGCCGAAAAGGCGCCATCCGAGGTGGAACCGAGAATCACGACCCGCACCTCGGGGTCGCTCTCGGTCGCCTTCACGATCCAGTCCATCGCGCTTGCCACATCGCCGTTGACGGCGTTGCGCTTGTCTGGCCGGTTCAGGCGGACGAGGCCGACATGGCCCTCGACCACCTCGTAGAGCACCTCGCGGCCAACGCTTTCGGGCTTGTCGGTCATCTCGTTGGTCTCCCGTCGGACTGGGGGGGTTGAACGCGGGTCGCCGGCCGGGCTTCGCGGCGGTCCCCGGGCAATGGCCTGGTCATCGCTCAGGCCGCGCTTCGCCAGTGGCAGTGAAAGCCGCCGGGAATGCGCGCGGGCATGTGCACCCGTGCAACCGGCCCGGCCGCGACGTTGCGGGCATCGGTGATGGCAAGAAAGCTTTCGTTCGCATGGCTGTCCCACACCAGGTTCAGAAGCCAGCCCGCGCCCTCCGCGCTGCCCGAGGCGACGAACACCGGCTCGCCGCAGTAGGCACCGTCGCCGAAGCCGTATTCGTCGCGGGTTCCGCGTTCGACGTCGATGGCCGCGATCGAATCGAATCCATCGACCCGGCCGGCCGTGGGCCGCGCCGTTCCGTTCACGAAGGCGCGGGCATAGCGCCGGCCCTGCGCGCGGTCGTCGATCCGGGGGAACTGGATGTCGAGCGAGTCGATGGGCTCGTCGCGGAAGTGGCCGTTGCGGCCGATCCGCCAGCGGCGAAGGGTGAAGCGGCTTTCCTCGGGGGTGGGCAGGCCGCCCTCGGCGTCGGGCATGAGCGGTGCACGGCGCGAGCCGGCCACGTCGATCACCACATCCTCGCCATCGTCGAAGCTGTTGGCGATGTGGAACATGAAGGCGGGGTCGGTCTCGATCCAGCGGATGTCGTGCCCGTCCGAGCCCTTGGCCATGATTCCGAACACCGACGGCCGATCTCCTTCCCAGGCGGCCATCGGCTTGCCCGACAGCGCGCGTTCCATCGAGATGACGACGGGCAGGCAGGGGAAGACGATGTGCCGTTCGGTGAGCGCGAAATCGTGCATCATCGAGGCATAGGGTTGTTCGACGAAGGCCATGTGCCGCGGCCGGCCGTCGGCCCCGATCACATTGTAGCGCACCGCCGTCGAGCCCGGCCCCCTGGCACAATAGCCGAAGGCGTGCATCGCGCCATCGGCCGGATCGGTCTTGGGGTGGGCGGTGAACGGGCCGGTCACGGTATCGTCGAACGTCTCGTAGCCGATGGTCTCGAGGCTGTCGGGGTCGATCGCGGTGGGCGGGCAGCCTTCCATCAGCGCAAACAGGCGCCCGGCGTGCGGCCAGACATGGGTGTTGGCGGTGTTGTATTCCATCGGGCTGACCGACGGGTCGTTGAAGCGGGGGTTGCCGAACACCCCGAACAGGCGGCGGCCGGCGGCGCGCTCCAGCTCATACTTGCGGGTTCGGACATGGCGGTTGCGCAACGATGCCCGCCCCCCCGACAGGCGGATGGCGTAGATCATCCCGTCGCCGTCGAAGACATGGTAGCGGTCACCGGGCCTGGGCGGGTGCACCGGGTCGGGGCCGTTGCGGTAGAAGCAGCCCTCCAGCCCGTCGGGGATCGCGCCCTCGATCACCAGGTCGGGCGCGTCCATCTCCGCGCCGAAGGGCCGGTAGAAGCCCTTGAGATAGGGATGGTCGGGAAAGGGCAGGGCCATGGCGCGTCCTTCGCGATGGGCGGTGTCAGAGGTCGCGGGCCCAGCGCATCGGCGCCGGGTCGAGCCGTTCGAGGACATAGAGGCTGCCATAGGGGCCGCGCACGAGCCGGAAACCGTCGTCGAGATAGGTGATGTCGGTGATGAGGGCGTCGACGCGCGCGCAATCGGCCGGCAGGCGCACAGGGGCTGCCGCCCCCGTCACGACCGCCTCGGACGTGCGGATGTCGAGCCGCGCATCATCCTCGGCCGCGTAGCTGCCGGCCACGACCAGCACGCCCGGCTGGCCACCGGAATCCAGGAAGTGGATCACATTGTCATAGAGGCCGGTCGCGGGGTCGATCTCGTTGTAGAGCTCGACGACCTCGACCGGCGTTGCCGGCAGGATGCCCAGACTGAGGCGGGCCAGCGTCGTCCGGCGGGCGAGTTCCAGATTGGAATAGAGCAGGCGCCAGCGGCCACGCAGCAGGCTGGCGGCGCGCGCCGGCTCCGCTGTCGGGTTCATGGCTTCGAGCTCGGTTGCGAGCGCGCGGATCCGGGCGGCCGCCGCACGATCGGCCGCGAATCCCACCTCGGTCTGCGCGCCGAGAGCGGCGAGGTCCTGCTTCAGGGCAGAGGCGTGGCGCATGCCCCATTGGCCCGAGCGGATGGCGACGCGTCAACCTGCCCGTCGGGTGAGGGTCAGGCGATTGTCAGCGCGATCTTGCCCACATGCCCGCCCGACTCCATGAGCCGGTGCGCCTCGTCGGCGCGCTCCAGCGGAAAGCTGCGGTCGAGGTGGGGCTTCAGCGTGCCATCGGCAAAGTGCGGCCAGACCCGTTCCCGGAGCGCCTCGGCAATGGCCCCCTTTTCGGCCACCGTGCGCGGCCGCAGCAGCGAACCCGTGACCATCAGCCGGCGGCGCATGACGAAGGCGATGTCGAGTTCCAGTCGGTTGCCCTTCTGGAAGGCGATGGAGACATGCCGGCCGCCCGGCTTCAGGCTGGCGAGATTGCGCGGGAAATACGCCCCGCCGACCATGTCGAGAACGATGTCCACGCCGTCGCCGCCCGTCAGCTCGCGCACCTTCGGTGCGAAATCGCCGTCATTGTAGTTGATGGCGTGCGTCGCCCCGAGCGCCCTTGCCGCCGCGCACTTCGAATCGGTGCCGCAGGTCACGATGATCTCGAGGCCCATCAGCCGCGCGTAATCGATGGCCGTCACGCCGATTCCCGAAGTGCCGCCATGCACCAGCAGCCGCTCGCCGGCCTTCGCGCCCGCGAGATCGTGCAGGTTCGCCCAGACGGTGAACCAGGTCTCGGGCAGGGTTGCCGCCTCGACGAAGCGCAGGCCCGGCGGCACCGGCAGGCACTGTGCCTCGGGCGCGGCGACATAGTCGGCATAGGCGCCGCCGGCGACAAGCGCCGTCACCGGGTCGCCGACCCTGAGGCGTGTCACGCCCTCGCCCAGCGCCACGATCTCGCCGGCGGCTTCCAGCCCCAGGATCGAGGGGGCGCCCGGCGGCATCGGGTAGAGCCCGAGGCGCTGCAGCACGTCCGGCCGGTTGACGCCGGCGGCATGCACGCGGATCAGCACCTCGCCGGGCCCGGGGGTGGGCACCGGCCGCTCGACGACGGCAAGAACGTCCGGGCCACCGGGGCCGGGCGGATCGATGGCGCGCATGCGGCCGGCGAGGGCATCGGACATGGCGGCCCGTTGCCCGCATGCGTCCGGCGGTGCAAGAGTAAGGGCAAGGAGGACGAGCCGATGGATGTCGAGGATCTTCTGTCGAAGCGGCCGGAAAGCCCGCTTGCGCTGCTGGTGCGCGAGGATCTCGACCGGCTGAGCCGCGACGAGCTGGAACAGCGCATCGCGATCCTGAAGGCCGAGATCGAACGCGCCGAAGGCCGGCTGGCGAGCGCCAGCGCCTTCCGGGCGGCGGCCGACAGCCTGTTCCGCGGCTGATGCCGCAGCCCGCGCGCCTGCCGGTGGCCGGGCTGATCGGCCGTCTGATGGCCCGTGACCTCGCGCTGATGGCCACGCGGCCGGGGGAGTGGCTGATGCCGCTCGTCTTCTTCCTGCTGGTCGCCATCCTGCTGCCCTTTGCCGTCGGGCCGGAGCCGGACCTGCTGGCGAGGCTTGCGCCCGGCATCCTGTGGGTCGGCGCGCTGCTGGCGAGCCTGATTCCGGTTGCAACCCTGTTCGCGCTGGACGCGGCCGACGGGACGCTCGACCAGCTGCTGGTGCGCGGAATCGCCACCGAGACGCTGGCGCTGGCGCGCATGCTGGCGCTGTGGCTGGGCTTCGGGGTGCCGCTGATGCTGGCGGCGCCGTTTGCGGGGCTGCTGCTCAACCTGCCGCCATCCATGCTGCCGGGCCTGCTCGCGGGGCTCGCGGCGGGAACGCTCGGGCTTTCGGCGCTGGCGATCGTGGCGGCCTCGGTCACGCTGGGCGCGCGCGGCGGCGCCGGGCTGGTGGCGCTGCTGGTGATCCCGCTTGCCATCCCCGTCCTGCTGTTCGGGAGCCGCCCGGCCGAGCCGGGGGCGCCGGGCCTGACGCTGGCGGCCGCGCTGCTGCTGGCCGCGCTGGCGCCATTTGCGGCCGGGGCCGCGCTGCGTGCGGCGCGAAGCTGATGCGGAAGGCGCCCGGATGCGGCGGCGTGCGGCACCGGGAAGGGCTGTCAGCCCGCATCATGTCATGCTAGGGCAGGGGCGTTCCGATGCCTGCACCTGACCTGCACGCCCTTGCCAACCCCTTGCGCTTCCAGCGCTTCGCCGTGGCCATCACGCCCTGGCTGCTGGCCCTGGGCCTGGGGTTCCTGGCGGTCGGCCTGTTCCGGGGGCTGTTCCTGGCGCCGCCGGACTATCTGCAGGGCGAGGTGGTTCGGATCCTGTATGTGCATGTGCCGGCCGCCTGGTTCGCGCTGGGCGGCTACCTCGGCATGGCGATCGCGGCCCTTTCGGCGCGCATCTGGCGACATCCGCTGGCCGATCTGTCGGTCCGGGCCATCGCGCCGGTGGGCGCCACCTTTGCGGCCATCTGCCTGCTGACGGGGTCGATCTGGGGCCGGCCCACCTGGGGGACCTGGTGGGTGTGGGATGGGCGGCTCACCTCCATGCTGGTGCTGTTCCTGCTGTATCTGGGGGTCGTCGCGCTCACCCACCTGCACGAGGACCGGGCGCGCGGCCTGAAGATGGCCGGGCTGCTGGCGATCGTCGGCACGGTCAACCTGCCGATCATCAAGTTCAGCGTGGAATGGTGGAACACCCTGCATCAGCCGGCCTCGATCCGCCTGTCGGGCAGCTCCATCCATCCCGACATGCTGACGCCGCTGATGCTCTCGGCGCTCGGGTTCCTGCTGCTTTTTGCGGCCATTGTGCTCGTGCGGATGCGCGCGCTGATCGCCGAACAGCGCCTCGAGATGCGCGCCGCCCGGCGCGCGGCACGGGCGGGCTGAGCGATGCCGCACCTGCCCTTCATCATCGCTGCCTATGCTGTCACGCTGGGCGGGCTCGGCGGGCTGCTGGTGCTCAGCCTCGTGCGGATGCGCCGGGCCGAGCGTGCGGTCTCGGGCGAGGGGCGCCCCTGATGGCGACGCTTGTCCGCCCCAAGCGCCAGCGGCTGGTGCTGGCCGTGGTTGCCGCCGTGGTGCTGGCGGTTGCCGGGATCGTGGCGGCGCTCGCCCTCCAGGATACGGCGGCCTACTTCAAGGTGCCCTCCGACCTTGCCGCCGATCCCGTGCCGGCCGGGCAGACGATCCGGCTGGGCGGACTGGTCAAGGCGGGTTCGGTCGGGCGTTCGGCCGACGGGCTGGTGCTGACCTTCACCGTCACCGACACGGCGGCCGACACGCCCGTCAGCTATCGCGGCCTTGTGCCGGACCTGTTTCGCGAGAACCAGGGGGTGATCGCAACCGGGGCCTTCCGCCCCGATGGCACCTTCGAGGCCAGGCAGCTGCTGGCCAAGCATGACGAGAACTACATGCCGCCCGAAGTGGCCAAGGCGCTGGAGCGGCAGGGCCACCCGCTGCCGCGTGCGGTGACGCCATGATCGCCGAGATCGGCCATTTCGCCCTCTGGCTGGCGGCGGCGGCCGCGCTGCTGCAGTTCGCGGCGCCGACGGTTGGCCTGTGGCGGCCGGACACCGGCCTTGCGCGGCTGGCCGAGCCGGCCGCGATCGCCCAGGCACTGTTCACGCTGCTGTCGTTCGGGGCGCTCACCTGGGCCTTCTGGGTGTCGGATTTCTCGGTCGCGCTGGTCGCGGCCAACAGCCACACGATGAAGCCGCCGATGTATCTGCTGACGGGCGTGTGGGCCAATCACGAAGGCTCGCTGCTGCTGTGGGTGCTGGTGATGGCGCTGGCCGGGGCGGCGGTCGCACTGGCGCCGGCCACGCTCGGGCGGCCGTTCCGGGCCCGCGTGCTGTCGGTGCAGGGGCTTGTCGCGCTCGGCTTCTTCGCCTTCCTGGTTCTTGCCTCCAACCCGTTCGAGCGGCTGCTGCCGGCGCCGACCGAGGGCCAGGGGCTGAACCCCCTGTTGCAGGATCCGGGCCTCGCCTTCCATCCGCCGCTTCTCTACATCGGCTATGTCGGGCTTTCGGTCGCCTTCGCCTTTGCCGTTGCGGGCATGCTGGAGAACAAGGTGGGGCCGGCCTGGGCCAGGGCGACCCGGCCCTGGGTGGCCGGCGCCTGGGCGTTCCTGACGCTCGGAATCGCGCTGGGCAGCTACTGGGCCTATTACGAGCTTGGCTGGGGCGGCTGGTGGTTCTGGGACCCGGTCGAGAATGCCGCGCTCATGCCCTGGCTTGCGGCAACCGCGCTCATCCATTCGATCGCCGTCGTCATGAAGCGCGATGCCCTGCGCGCCTGGACGCTGCTGCTGGCGGTCGCGGCCTTTTCGCTGTCGATGCTCGGCACCTTCATCGTCCGCTCGGGGCTGCTGACCTCGGTGCACGCCTTTGCCGTCGATCCCACGCGCGGCCTGTTCCTGATGGTGCTGATGGCGCTCTATATCGGCGGGGCGCTGACGATCTATGCGCTGGCGGCCGGGCGGGTATCGGAAGGACGGCAGTTCGCGCTGGTCAGCCGGGAATCGGCGCTGGTGGCGAACAACCTGCTGCTCTCGGCGATCCTGGGCGTCGTGTTCGTCGGCACGCTGTATCCCATGGCGCTGGAGGCCGTGGGCGGAGCCCAGATTTCGGTGGGACCGCCCTATTTCAACCGAACCACCGTGCCGATCCTGCTGATCATGGCGCTGCTGATGGGGATCGCGCCCTTCCTGGGCTGGCGGCGGAGCGCGACGGGGCATCTGGCCGCCGTGCTGATGCCGGCAGCCGTCGCGGCGACGGCCGTGGTCGTCGTCGCCACCTGGCTCCTGGGCGTGCGCGGGATCGGCGCGCTGCTGGGCTTCGGGGCGGCGGCGTGGCTCGGCGTCGCCAGCCTGTCGATCCTGGCGAAGCGCGGGCTCACGCTGAATGGCGCGGGCATGGCGCTCGCCCACCTGGGGGTTGCCGTCTCGATGCTGGGGGTGACGGCCTCGGGCGCGCTGGAGCGGGAGACGCTGGTCTCGCTGCGCGTGGGCGATGCCGTCGAGCTTGGCCCGTGGCGCGCCGAGCTTCGCGACGTCCGCCCCGTTGCAGGCCCCAACTGGACGGCGATCGAAGCCATCCTCGATGTGCGCCGCAACGGCGAGCCGGTGGCGGTGCTGCGTCCCAGCAGCCGCATGTTCGTGGCGCCGGGGCAGGAAACGACCGAGGCCGGCCGGGCCGGCTGGTGGCTGGGCGAGCTCTACGCCGTGCTCGGCAAGCCCGACGGCTTCGGCCGCTGGCAGGTGCATCTGTGGGTGAAGCCGCTCGTCACGCTCATCTGGTGGGGCTCGCTGCTGATGGCGCTGGGTGGTGTCGTGGCGCTTGGCGGCCGGGTGCGGGCAACGCGGCCGCGCAGGCGCCCCGAAGCCGCGGCCCCGATGCCCGTGCCGCAAGCTGCCTGACGGGTTCGCCGGATGCGTGCGAACCGCCTGGTCTGGCTGCTACCGCTTGCCCTGTTCGCCGGGCTCATCGCGCTGATGGCCGGCAATCTCGGCCGGCCGCAGCAGGCGATCGTGAAAAGCCACATGATCGGCAAGCCCGTGCCCGCGTTCGAGCTTGCCGGACACGGTGGCGGGCCGGGGCTGTCGGCTGCCGACCTGGCGGGGGGCGGGCCCGTGCTGGTCAACCTGTTCGCAAGCTGGTGCCTGCCCTGCGCGGTCGAGGCGCCGCAACTGGAGGCGCTTCGGGAACGCGGGGCGACGCTGCACGGGATCGCGGTGCGCGACACGCCCGAGAAGACGGCGGCCTTCCTGGCGCGGCACGGCAATCCCTTCACCCGGATCGGCGAGGATCCCGGCGGGCGGCTGATGCTGGCCTTCGGCGCCTCGGGCGTGCCGGAAACCTATGTGATCGACGGCCGGGGGATCATCCGCCACCAGCATCTGGGCGAGATCCGGCCCGAGCATGTGCCCGAGCTTCTGGCCGAGCTGGAGAAGGCGCGATGAGGGCGGTGTTCGCGGCCCTGCTGCTGCTGATGGCGACGCCGGCCGCGGCCGAGCCGGCGCCGGTCGCGGAAGTGCCGCTCGCCGATCCGTCGGACGAGGCACGCGCCAGGGCGCTGATGGCCGAGCTTCGCTGCCTGACCTGCCAGAACCAGTCGATCGCCGATTCGCCCTCGCCGCAGGCGCAGGCCATGCGGGTGGAAGTGCGCGAGCGGATCGCCGCCGGGGAGAAGCCGGAAGCCGTGCGTGCCTGGTTCGTCGAGCGCTATGGCGACTGGGTGAGCTTCGCGCCCCCCGCGCGTGGGGACACCGCCTTGCTGTGGGCAGCGCCGCTGCTGTTTCTGGCGCTTGGCGGGTTGCTGCTGGCCCGCCGGATCCGGCGATGAAGTGGGCTGTTCCAGCCAGTGTCCTGGCAGCGCTCGTGGTGGCGGCAGCCGGCTATGCCCTGACAGGCAGCCCGCGCGAGCCCTCCGTTCCGGCGCCGCCTCGCGTTGCTGACCAGCGGCTCGACCCCGAGGGCGAGCAGGCGAGCCGGGCGCTGCTTGAGAATTTCGGGGATGTTCGCGCCTGGCTGACCCTGTCGGACGCGCTGCTGAGGGCCGGGCGGACGGAAACCGCGGTCACCGCGCTCGAATCCGGGCTGGAGGCCAATCCGAAGAGCCCGGACCTCTGGGTGCAACTGGGAATCGCGCTGGTGGCGCACGCCAATGGTGAGGTCGTTCCGGCCGCGCGGCTCGCGTTCGACCGCGCCAGCCGGCTGGCGCCCGACCATCCCGCGCCGGCCTATTTCCTGGGCCTTGCCTGGCTCCAGTCGGCCGAGCCGGAGCGGGCTATGGAGGTGTGGCGCAGCCTGCTCGACCGCAGTGCCGCGGATGCGCCCTGGCGGCCGATGATCGAGCGCCAGCTTGCCGCAGCCGAGATGATGATGGCGATGGGGCTGGGGGATGGCCGGCTGCCGGCCGACCTGATGACCCGCCCGCCGTCGCCACAGCCGTCGCCGCAGCCGTCGCCACCGCCGCCCTCACAGCCGCCGTCACAGCCGCCGCCGCCACCGTCGCCCGCAGGCTGACCGGCGGGGCCCATTGCTGCACCGGCGAAATGCTGCTAGCGGCGCGCGCCACCGGGGTCCGAGCCCGGTCAGGCAGCACGAGGCCCGCGCCATGGCGCTTCTGGCGGGCACGGCATGAACGCCGGAGCCCAGACGACATCAGCAGGGCCCGACGGCCACTCGAAGGACGGCCTGCCCAGGCTGATGCTGGGCGCGCTCGGCGTGGTCTTCGGCGATATCGGCACCTCGCCGCTCTATGCCTTCCGGGAGACCTTCATCGGCCCGCATCCGCTGCCGGTCGACTCCTTCCACATTTTCGGGATCGTCAGCCTCGTCTTCTGGACGATGATGATGATCGTCACCGTGAAATATGTCGGGATCGTGCTTCGGGCCGACAATCGCGGCGAGGGCGGCACGATCGCGCTGCAGGCGCTGCTGATGCGGCATGGCCACGGCCGCCGCTGGGCACCGATCATCGTGGTGCTCGGCATTCTCGCGACTGCGCTGTTCTTCGGCGAAAGCATCATCACGCCGGCCATCTCGGTGCTGTCGGCGGTCGAGGGACTGACGGTCGTCGAGGCGAAGCTGCAGCCCCTCGTGCTGCCCGTCTCGATCGGGATCATCGTCGGCCTGTTCGTGATCCAGGCCTATGGCACGGCGCGGGTGGGGGCGCTGTTCGGGCCGATCACCCTTGTCTATTTCCTCGTCATCGCCACGCTTGGAATCCTCAGTGTCTCGGACAATCCGCAGATCCTGTACGCCCTGTCGCCGCACCATGCCGTCAACTTCTTCCGCACCGACGGGCTGCTTGCCTTCCTCGCGCTGTCGTCGGTGGTGCTGGCCGTCACGGGCGCCGAGGCGCTCTATGCCGACATGGGACATTTCGGCCGCAACCCGATCCGCCTGTCCTGGCTGTCGATCGTGATGCCGGCCCTGATGCTGAACTATCTGGGGCAGGGCGCGCTTCTGCTCGACGACCCGGAAGCCATCCGCAATCCCTTCTTCCTGCTGGCGCCCGAGGATCTTCGCCTGCCGCTGGTGTTCCTGGCGACGCTTGCCACCATCATCGCCTCGCAGGCGGTGATCTCCGGCGCCTTCTCGATCACTCGGCAGGCCGTCCAGCTCGGCTATCTGCCGCGCCTCAGGATCCTCCACACCTCGGCGCGCGCCGAGGGCCAGATCTATATCCCCTTCGTCAACTGGCTGCTGCTGGTGCTGGTGATCCTGCTGGTGCTCGGCTTCGAGACCTCGTCGAACCTGGCAGCCGCCTACGGGATTTCCGTCACGGGAACGATGCTCATCACGACCTGCATGATGGGCTTCCTCATCGTCCATGTCTGGCGCTGGCCGCGCTGGCCGGCTGCAGCCGTCATCGGCACCTTCCTCATCATCGACGGGGCCTATTTCACCGCCAATCTCACGAAGATTCCCGACGGCGGCTGGTTCCCGCTGCTGGTTGCCGTGGTGGTCTTCACCCTGCTGACCACCTGGGCGCGCGGGCGCTGGCTGATGCAGCAGCGGCTGACCGAATCCGCCATGCCGATGTCGGTGTTCATCAAGTCGGCCTCGCGCGCGGCGGTGCGGGTTCCGGGGACGGCGGTGTTCATGACCTCCTCGCCCGAAGGCGTGCCGCACGCGCTGCTCCACAACCTCAAGCACAACAAGGTGCTGCACGAGCGGATCCTGATCCTGACGGTCGTGATCGACGAGGTGCCCTGGGTCGATCTGGAGGACCGGGTCGAAGTGATCGATCTCGGCGAGAATTTCTACCGCATGATCCTGCGCTACGGCTTCATGCAGCAGCCCGACGTGCCGGCCGCGCTGAAGATGGTCGAGAATTGCGGGCCGCAGATCCGCATGATGGACACCAGCTTCTTCCTGGCCAGGCAGACGCTTCTGCCCTCGGAGCGTCCGGGCATGGCGATCTGGCGCGAGAAGCTGTTCGCCTGGATGCTGCGGAACGCCGAATCAGCGATGGAGTTCTTCCACCTGCCGACCAATCGGGTGGTGGAACTGGGCAGCCAGGTCGAGATCTGAGACAGATCGGGCCCGGGCCCACATGCAGAAAGGGCCGCGGTGTCGCCACCGCGGCCCTTCCCGGATTCGCCAGCCGTAAGGGCTTACTTCGCGATTTCGGCGGCCTTGTCCTTCACGGCGGCGGCAGCGGCTTCGACACTGCCGGCGGCAGCAGCCGTTGCGTCGGCAGCAGCAGCCGTCGCGCCGGCCGCAGCGTCGGTCGTGGCGGTCGCAGCCGTGTCGGCGGCGGCAGCAGCCGTGTCGGCCGCAGCGTCGGCCGTGGCGGCCGCCGCGTCAGCGGTCTGGTCGGCCGCAGCGGCGACGTCGGCAGCCGCATCGGCGGTCGTGTCGGCGGCTTTCTTTTCGCCGCAGGCGGCGACCAGCATGAGGCTCGCGACGGCGGCGAGCGGAAGAAGCTTGTTCATTCTGACCTCCTCATTGGACAGGATTGCCCAGTTGTTGCAGGCCATGGGGCGAGACCTTGCGGCCGCAAGCTCCGATCCCCGAACGCCCCGGTCAGGGGTGCCCGCAGCCGAAGCGTGCGCGCCATTGCAATAGCGTGACCACAAACGCAAGAGCTTTTGTTGACCGATTGCGTTGACAATCGGCGGGCAGTGCAGCGGCTGCGCCCGAAACTGGGGCGCCGTCCCTCTTGGCGGCGCCGGCCGAAGCGGGCAGGGGAGCAGGTCATGACCCGTGCATATTCCGCATCCGGCCCTCTTCGCCTTGGCACGCGCGGCTCGCCGCTGGCGCTTGCCCAGGCGCGAATGGCAGCCGAGGCGCTCGCCCGGACCGGCGGATCGGAACCGCCGGCCGTCGAGACGGTGGTGATCCAGACGACCGGCGACCGCGTGCAGGACAGGCCGCTCGCCGAGATCGGCGGCAAGGCGCTATGGACTCGCGAGCTGGACCGGGCGCTGCTGGCAGGCGAGGTGGACGCTGCCGTCCATTCCATGAAGGATGTGGAGACGAGGCTCGCACCCGGGCTGGTGCTGGCGGCCGTGCTGCCGCGCGCCGACGTGCGGGACCGGCTGATCGGTGCCGACTCGATCGCCGCCCTGCCGGGGGGGGCGAAGGTCGGCACGTCGAGCCCGCGCCGCGCCGCGCAGCTGAGGCACCGCCGGCCCGACGTGGAGCCGGTGCTCCTTCGTGGCAATGTCGAGACCCGGCTGAGGGCCGTTGCCGAGGGGCGGGTCGTGGCCACCTTTCTGGCGGCGGCCGGGCTCGAGCGGCTGGGGATCGACGAGGGCAGGCCACTTGCGCTGGACGACTGGCTTCCGGCGGCCTCGCAGGGGGTCGTCGGCATCACCTGTCGGGCCGATGACATCCGCGTGCGGGACAGGCTGGCGCTGTTCGACCACGCGCCGACGCACCTGTGCCTGCGGGCCGAGCGGGCGCTCCTCGACCGCCTGGGGGGAAGCTGCCACACGGCGGTGGCCGTGCTCGCCACGGCCGTCTGCCGCGACCGGGCCGGCTCGGCGTTCAGCCACCTCCACCTCAGGGCCGAGCTGCTCTGCCCGGACGGCACCGACAGCATCCGCGACCGGCTCGACGGGCCGCCGGACGCGCCCGAGGCGCTGGGCCATGCCCTTGCCGACCGCCTGCTTGCGCGGGCGACTCCGGCCATCCTCGCCTCTCTCGGGCGGGTCGCGGCGCCCCTGCCCGAACCGCCACGGGCGTGAAGCCCGTCCTCCTCGTCACCCGCCCGCCCGAGGCCGCCCGGCGGACGGCCGCCGCCGCCCGGCGGGCCGGCTTTGCAGCCTGGTCGGCGCCGCTGCTGCGCGCCGAGCCGCTGGCCTGGGCCGTGCCCGACGATCGGCCCGACGCCCTGCTGTTCACGAGTGCGGTGGCGCCGGCCCTCGTCATGGCCTCGGCACCCGGGCTTCGCGCCATCCCTGTCTGGGCGGTGGGGCCGGCGACGGCGCGGGCAGCGCGGCGGGCCGGTTTCGACGTGGCCGGGGTGGGAGCAGAAGACGGCACGGCCATCGTGGCCGCCGCCGCCGCGGCTGGGGTGCGAACCCTGCTGCATCCGGGCGGTGCCGACCGGGCCGCGATCGAGGTGCCCGCCACCGTGCGGATCGACCACCGGCCCGTCTATGCGATGGCACTTGCCGAGTCGCTGCCGGGCCGGGTGATCGCGGCGCTGGCCGACGGCCGGATCTTCGCCACCCTGCTGTTCTCGGCGCGCACCGCAGCGCATCTGGCGAGCCTCGTGGCGGGCGCGGGCCTGGTGCGCGGCAAGCTGCGGATCGTCGCCCTGAGCGAGGCGGTGCTGGCGGCAGCCGGGACGGGCTGGCGGGCCCATGCCATCGCGGCCAGGCCGGTGGAATCGGAAGCCTTGGCGGCGGCGCGCCGCTTGTGGCAAGGCGGGGGCCGAGGCGTCGCCGATGAATGATCCCGATCATGATTACCGGTCGCGCGGGGCCGACGCAGCGGCACGGCCGGACCGGCGGCGCGCCCGATGGCCGCTGCTGATCCTCGTCCTGCTGCTGATCGCCGGCCTCGTCATCGGGCTTGCCGCCTGGCTGGCTCCCGCCACGCGGGCCCGCCTCGTCGGCATGGTGGTGCCGGCACCCACGGACGCGCCTGCGGGCGCGGCCGGCATCGGAACCCCGGACGAGCTTCGGGACCGGATCGCGGCACTGGAAGCGGCGCTTGCCCGCCAGCCGGACGCGGCGCCTGACCGCCAGCCGGACGCGCCGCTGCCGCCCATCAACAGCCCGGATGCGATGTTGCAGGCCAATGCCGGCCAGCCGCTCGAAGCGCGGATCGCGGCGCTGGAAGCACAGACGGCGGCCTTGCGCGCCGCCGAGGCGGCGAGCGCGATCCGGCTCGATCAGCTCGCGAACGGCCTGGCGGCCGCATCCGGGGCGGCTGCCGATTCGAACCGCCAGATGATGGATCTGCTGCTGCTGGCCGTCGCCCGGCGCCATGTCGAGCAGGGGCGCCCCTTCGGCCGGCTGGCGGACGTGATCGCCACCCGCTTCCGCGGCACCGATGCAGCCGCCGTCGATGCGATGGTCGCCTGGGGGGCGGCCCCGCAGACTCGCGGGCTGCTCGCGGCGCGGCTCGATGCGCTGTCGCTGAAGGTCGGGGCGGAGGCGCCGGTGGCGACGGGAACGGGTTTCTGGAGCCGGCTCCGGGCGCAGCTGTCGAGCCTCGTGACGGTCCGGGAGCGCGACGCTGCTTCAGCGCCCGACCCCGTGACACTGGCTGCCGCCCGGGATGCCTTGGACTCGGGCGATATCGCACTGGCAGCCGCCAGGGTCGAGCAGCTCCCGCCGGGACCCGGCCGGGATGCCTGGCTTGCCGATGCCGCCCTGCTGCTGACGGCCGAGCGTGCGCTCGACCGTCTGGAAACACAGCTTCTGGCCGATATCGCCGCCCGCGAGGCGGCTTCCCTGCCGGCCTCGGCACCTGCGGGCTGATCCGCAACCAGTTCCTCATCTGAGCGAGGCCCATGATGCGCATTGCCATGATCGGTTCGGGCTATGTCGGCCTGGTGTCGGGCGCCTGCTTTGCCGACTTCGGCCACCAGGTGACCTGTGTCGATACCGATGCCGGCAAGATCGCGCGGCTAAACGCCGGCCGGATGCCCATCTACGAGCCCGGCCTCGAGGAGCTGGTCGCCCGCAATGTCGAGGCCGGCCGGCTGGCCTTCACGACCGAACTCGCCGAAGGGATGGCCGGCGCCGAGGCGGTTTTCATCGCGGTTGGCACGCCGTCGCGCCGCGGCGACGGCCATGCCGACCTCAGCTATGTGCAGGCCGCTGCCCGCGACATAGCATCCAATCTCAAGGGCTTCACCGTCGTCGTCACCAAGTCGACCGTGCCGGTCGGCACCGGGGACGACGTGGAGCGGATCATCCGCGAGGCAAACCCCGAAGCCGATGTCGCGGTCGCCTCCAATCCCGAGTTCCTGCGCGAGGGGGCAGCGATCGCCGACTTCAAGCGCCCCGACCGGATCGTCATCGGCGTGGAGGACGAGCGCGCCCGGCGCGTTCTGGAGGAAGTCTATCGGCCGCTCTATCTCAACCAGGCGCCGCTGCTGGTGACGGGCCGGCGGACGGCCGAGCTGACGAAATATGCGGCCAACGCCTTTCTCGCCACCAAGATCACCTTCATCAACGAGATGGCCGATCTGGCGGAGAAGGTGGGCGCCAATGTGCAGGATGTCGCGCGCGGCATCGGGCTCGACAATCGCATCGGGCCCAAGTTCCTGAACGCCGGCCCGGGCTATGGCGGCAGCTGCTTTCCCAAGGACACGCTGGCCCTGGTGAAGACCGCGCAGGATCATGACGCGCCCACGCGGATCGTCGAGACGGTCGTGCAGGTGAACGACCAGCGCAAGCGCGCGATGGGCCGCAAGGTGATCGCCGCCATGGGCGGCGATGTGCGCGACCGAACCGTGGGCGTGCTCGGCCTCACCTTCAAGCCCAACACCGACGACATGCGCGACAGCCCGGCGATCGCCATCATCCAGACCCTGCAGGATGCGGGGGCCCGGATCGTCGCCTATGATCCCGAAGGCGTGGAGCAGGCGAAGCAGCTGCTGTCCGGGGTGACCTATGCGCCCGACCCCTATGCGGCGCTCGACGGGGCCGACGCGATGGTGCTGGTGACCGAGTGGGATGCCTTCCGCGCGCTGGACCTGGCGCGCGTGAAGTCCCTGCTCAGGCAGCCGGTCGTCGTCGATCTCAGGAATGTGTATCGGCCGGACGAGATGGCCCGGCACGGCCTGGCCTACACCGGAATCGGCCGCTGAGGGGATCGTGGCCCCGCTGTTGCCACCCCCCGGCCCCACCAGTATAGCCGCCGCTCTGCCTCGCGCTCGGAGTCGTGGGTGAGTGGCTGAAACCAGCAGTTTGCTAAACTGCCGTACTGGGTAACCGGTACCGAGGGTTCGAATCCCTCCGACTCCGCCAGAACCAAGCAAAGCAGTCATTTGTGCGGGGCGGTCCCCAAGGGGGGTCGGCGTCGGCTCCGATCGGGGCAGCAGTTGTCGCCTTGGTGCTGCCAAAGGACCGGAGGGCTCTGTTGACGGCGAAGCCGCATGTGCGTCGCAGCGGCTGGCGCCAGGGGGACGACCGGCTGGCCAACAAGTTCTGGCGAGCGGCAATCCGTGTCAGAAGCTCCCCAGCAGCGTTCCCAGGGTGATCAGCACGATCAACGCGATGATCGGGACAATCACGGCGACGACGGCGATGTCGAGATAGGCCTCGCGGTGTGTCAGGCCGCAGATTGCCAGAAGCGTGATGACGGCACCATTGTGGGGCAATGCGTCGAGCCCGCCGGTTGCCACGGCAGTCACCCGGTGCATCAGGTCGGGCGAGACGCCTGCGGCCTGGGCCATCTCCAGATAGACGTCGCCAAGCGTCGTGAGCGCGATGCTCATGCCTCCGGATGCCGAGCCGGTCATCCCGGCCAGAAGGTTGACCGAGATCGCCAGCGAGATCAGGGGATTGTCGCCGCCGATCCCGATCACCGAATCCCGGATCAGGGCGAAGGCCGACAGCGAGGCGATGACGGAGCCGAACCCGACCAGGCTCGCGGTGTTGAAGATCGGCAGCAGTGAGGCGTGGGAGCCGGCATCCAGCGAGGCCGTCAGGCTGGCTAGGCGCGACCAGTTCACGGCGATCATCAGCATGATCGAGATGACCAGCGCGGCGATGATGGACCAGATGCCGCGCACCGAATCGATGGTCGTCGCGCCATATTCGGGCGCGGCAAGATAGTCGGTATCCATGGCGGGGATGACGAGGGTGGTAAAGGCGAGGTTGATGGCGATCACCGTGACGAGCGGCAGTACTGCCAGCATGAGGGGCGGCGACGCGGCCGGTCGCGCCTTGGCCGGGAGCTCGGCGATGTCGAAGCCTTCGCCCGCGGCCCGTTCGCGCAAGGCCGTAGCGGCGAGCGGTGCTGCGTCCGGGTGATCGCCATAGCCTTCGGAGGTGGCCCGCGCCCGTCGCTCCAGCCACAGCTGGCCAAGCACAAACATGATCAAAGCGGTCAGGATTCCGAGCCCCGGCGCGGCAAACGGCGACGTGCCGAAATAGGGCATCGGGATCGCGTTCTGGATCGCCGGCGTGCCGGGCAGCGCGGTCATCGTGAAGGTGAATGCGCCAAGCGCGATGGTGCCCGGTATCAGCCGCTTGGGGAGATTGGCGCGGCGAAAGACTGCTGCTGCGATCGGAAACACGGCGAACGCGACGACGAACAGCGACACCCCGCCATAGGTCATCGCCGCGCAGGACAGCACCACGGCGAGGATGGCGCGGTCGCTGCCAAGCCTGCGGATCGTCGCATTGGCCAGAACCTCGGCACTGCCGGTGTCCTCCATCAGCTTGCCGAAGATGGCGCCGAGCAGGAAGACCGGGAAGTACTGGACGATGAAATCGCCCGTCGCCACCATGAAGATCTGGGTATAGCTGGCAAGCAGCGGCCGTTCGAACGAGGCGAGCACGGCGAGCATGGCAAGGGCCGGTGCCAGGACCAGCAAGGTGACGCCACGGTAGGCGAGATACATGAGCCCGCCGAGCGCAGCAACGACGACCAGGATGCCATACATCTTGCGACTACTCCGCTGACCGGTTGGTGCTCGACTTGTTGGCCCCCTGTGTCGGCTGCAGCGAGTCGACGAACAGCGCGTCGAGGTCGAACGTGGAGCGCACACCGATCCCGTCATAATTCGCCTCGAGCCATTGGTGCGCCCAGGCCCGGCCGCGCTGTTTCAGGTGGCTGAGGAAGGTCCATTCGGCGTTGAGCTTGCTGGAGGCGTCCAGGTCCTGCAGTTCCTCATCGGCATGGATCAGATGGACCCGCATGTCGCGGTAGCGCTGTGTCTCAATATGTTCCGCCTCAATAAGCTTGTGCAGCAGATGTATCGCCCGAAGGTCCTTTATGAGGCTGGAATTGAAGCTGATCTCATTGACCCGGTTGAGGATCTCGCGCCCGGTTCGCGGCAGTGCGCGCCGGATCATCGGATTGATCTGAACGATGACCATGTCGCGGCAGTCGGTTTCGTCGACGAGGGGATGAAGCGCCGGATTGCCGATATAGCCGCCATCCCAGTAGGCTTCACCGTCGATCTCCACCGCCTGGAACAGCGACGGCAGGCAGGCCGAGGCCATGATCGTTTCGACCGACAGATGCGGCTGGGTGAAGACGCGCGCCTGGCCGGTGCGCACATTGGTGGCGGTGACAAAGATCTTCGGCACCGGGCAGGCATTGACCCGACTGAAGTCGACCGTGCTGGCAACCAGGTCACGCAGCGGATTGATATCGAGCGGATTGAGCTGATAGGGCGAGAACAGCCGCGTGAGGTTGTCGAAGAACAGGTAGCCGGGCGACCTGTCGAGGTTGAAGTTGCCTGTGAACCGGTTCCACCAGCTGCGCTGCAGCGGCGAAAAGCGCGCTGCATCGCCCACCGCCTGCCAGAAGGTGGCGAGCGCCTTGCGCGCGCCCTCGCGCCCGCCTTGATGAAATCCCTGTGCCAGCACCACGGCATTCATTGCCCCGGCGCTGGTCCCGCTGATGCCGGAGATCTCCAGCCGTTCGTCTTCCAGGATGCGGTCGAGCACGCCCCAGGTCAGCGCGCCATGGGACCCGCCGCCCTGGAGCGCCAGGTCGATCGTCTTGCGGGGCTGCTGCTGGACCATGTCGCTCTCCACACATGACGTGCCGCATGAACGTCGGCGCGAGGGTTGATTCCACTGTCACACATCAGGATCCGGAGGATCCGGCGTCGCGTGCGGGCCAGCTTATCGGCAACGACTCCGTCCGAAGTCCCCTAGGGTCCAGACCCAGTCGGTCTCTTGATTCTCGTCAAGTCTGCTGCGTGAGGGGGTCTCCCGTTGACGAGGAGGCTCCGGGGGATGGTGCGATCTCTTGTTCTGGCTGCCGGATAACGCCTGGGCGGCGGTTGCGCCACACCTGCCACAGAACCAGCCCGGGGCGCAGGAACCGCAGGCGGCCGATCTCCGGGATCGTCTTCGTGATCCGCAACGGCCTGCGCTGGCGGGACGCGCCGGCGGCCTGTGGCCCGCACAAGATGATCTGCAACCGCTTGGCTACGCCGCCCTTCCACACCCGCCACGACCGCTGCGCGCACGCCTTCTTCCCAGCCATCTGCATCGCAGCAACCGTCATCTTCTGGCTCAGGCAATGCGCCCTGAGCGGGGTGCGGATCTGCGCTTCAGCGCAGAGGATCATCCCGAAAGTACAGCAGCCCAAGCTCGGACTCTTGAGAAGACTGTCAGCGAAAGTGAAGCGCGCCTCAATGTTCAAGCTCTCGAACGATCGTGTCTCGTAGCCGGGCAGCAGCGGGGCTCAGCTCAGGCGCTTCGATCAGCGCCATCTCCGTGTCCTTCAGGTCGGGAAGTCCAGAAGCTTCATCGTGGAGAATGGCGAGATCCGTTGGAACCATCTCCTTGGGCAGCACGGTGATGCCGAGGCCCGCACGAACGGCTGCGTGCGTACCGGCCAGGGAGCCGCACGTATAGGCGACACGCCAAAGACGCCCCATCGTGTCGAGCGAATCGGTTGCCCGCTTGCGGTAGACGCACGGCCGCGGCGAGACGATGAGCGGAAGCGGGCCCTCTGTCTCTGCGATCTGCCGGTCGGCGGCGACCCAGACCAGCGGTTCCCGCCACACGCGGATGCCGCCCATCGCGCCTGAGGGCTCCCGTTTGACAAGCGCGATGTCGAGACCGCCGGCTTGGAAGCGCTCGAACACCTCGAGCGTCAACTCGCACGTCACTTCCAGGGCAACCCGGGGATGGGCGCGCGCGAACTTGGCCAGCACGCTCGGCAGGTGGCTGGTCGCGAAGTCCTCTGGCGCTCCGAGGCGAACGACGCCGGAAAGTTCGCGCTCGGTAAAGCGCCCGACCAACTCGTCGTTGAGGCGCAACAGGCGCCGGGCGTGGTCCAGCAGCAACTCTCCCTCGCTTGTCAGCGACAGGTGTCGGGGGGTCCGTTCGAGCAGCTTTGCCCCGAGGCTGTCCTCCAAACGCTTTATTTGCAACGAGATGGCCGACTGGCCGCGCCGCAGCCGCTCGGCGGCCCGCGAGAACCCCCCGCATTCCACAACGGTCACGAAAGCGCGCAAGAGGTCGGGATGAATAGACATGCATGCATCCAGGATATCATTGATGATTGCAATCTTAGATCTGAGAACAGTCAATTTCAACAATTTATCCCTGGCCCCTATCCTGCCTTCGTTCGGAGACGCACTAGCCAGGAGGATCGATGATGAGCACTCGGCTCATGCAGGAAGGCCTTACCGACTTGGAGAACCTGTCCGGGAGGCATGGCGCCGTTCCGGTCACAGTCGCCTTCGGTGACGGCATCGGGCCGGAGATCATGAAAGCCAGCCTCAAGGTCCTGGTTCGGGCCGGCGCGAACATCGCCATCGAACCGATCGGTATCGGAGAGCGCCTCTATCTTTCAGGCAACACCTCCGGGATCGGAGCGGAAGCCTGGGATAGCCTGCGGCGCACCAGGGTCTTCTACAAGGCGCCGATCACGACGCCGCAGGGCGGCGGGTACAAGAGCCTCAACGTGACGGTGCGCAAGTCCCTCGGCCTGTTCGCAAACGTCCGACCCTGCGTCGCCTATCATCCCTTTATCGCGACCAAGCATCCCGGCATGGATGTGGTCATCATTCGCGAGAATGAGGAAGATCTGTATGCGGGCATCGAGCATCGGCAGACCGATCAGGTCTACCAGTGCCTGAAGCTGATCTCGCGGCCGGGTTGCGAGAAGATCGTCCGGTACGCTTTCGAATACGCGCGCGCACACGGCCGCCGGAAGGTCACCTGCTTCACAAAAGACAACATCATGAAGATGACCGACGGCCTGTTTCACACGGTCTTCGACGAAATCGCCGCTGACTATCCCGACATCGAGAACGAGCACTGGATCGTCGATATCGGCGCAGCGAAACTGGCGGATACGCCGCAGGACTTCGACGTGATCGTTATGCCCAATCTCTATGGCGATATTCTGAGCGATGTAGCCGCCCAGATCGCAGGCTCCGTCGGCCTCGCGCCGTCGGCCAACATCGGCGAGCAATGCGCCATGTTTGAAGCGATCCACGGCAGCGCACCGCGGCGAGCCGGCCAGGATGTGGCCAACCCCTCCGGCCTTCTCTTAGCCGGTGTCATGATGCTGGCGCATATCGGCCAGCCCGAGGTCGCCAGGCGCGTGCACAATGCCTGGCTCAGGACGGTCGAGGACGGCATTCATACCTATGATGTTTTCAAGGAAGGCGTATCCAGGCAGAAGGTCGGCACAGCCGCCTTTGCCGAGGCCGTGATCGAGCGGCTTGACCATATGCCGAAGACGTTGCGCAGTGTCGCGCATGACACTGCGTCAAAGCCTTTCGCCGTGCCGCGGGCCCGGCCAACGAAGCCGGCGAAGAAGGAATTGGTTGGGATCGACGTCTTCGTCCATGCAACCAAGCCCGTGGACGAACTCGCCCGCGATATGCAGGCGGCGGCCAACGAATTGTTTGCGCTCACCATGATTACAAATCGGGGCGTCAAGGTCTGGCCGGACGGTCTGGCCGAGACCTTCTGCACCGACCATTGGCGCTGTCGCTATCTCGCGCGGCCGCGCAAACAGTTCAACAAGGCGATGATCGTGGAACTGCTGAAGAATCTTACCTACACAGGTGTCGATTTCATCAAGACTGAGAATCTTTACACCTTTGATGGGGAGCCAGGTTTTTCACTTGGTCAGGGTCAATGAAGAATCCGCCCCAGGCTCAGGGCCCATTAAATTGCCTGCGTAAGCACCAAGCGGCTGATTCAATGCCAGCGTCTTGGAGGTGCTGCCTCGCGGCCACCATCGCCTTCCGGGGCTGCAAAGGGGCCGGGGGTCACCGAGGACGCTGAAGCCACATTCGCAGAGCAGCGGCGGCTGGCGGACTGGAAAGGAGCCCGTTCAAAGCCGCACGGTTGTCGCAAACCCGAACGGCCGCTGCGGCCAGTGCCGACCCCCGCGGAGGGCTTCGCCCGTGCGCGACGAAAAACTGGCGGTGGGAGAGAGCTTGCGGACGAACTCTCTCGTCGAAGGGCATCTAAGCAGGCAGTGAGCCTGCGAAAAGTTGCGGGCGGCAATTGCGGAAAGGCAATCGCAAGAGGCCTATGCGGCCTCCTTCCGATGCACCCTCTGCTTCAGAACTGAGAGGCCGGACGGATCCCTGTCTAGCAGCAGCAGGGCACTCATCACCGCATGACTGACAACCACGTCACCGCTCTCGTACTTCTGGAAGGCGTTGGGCCCGCCCCCGATCAGGCGGCCAGCATCCTTCTGGGTGAGATGCAGGCGCTTCCTGATCCGACGCACCGCCTCGGGATCGAGCAAGCCCTCCACCTGGGCCTTGAGCCGGTTCAGAGCCCGATCGGAAATCTTCATGTCGTCACCGGTGTGAATGCTCTCGTCGCTTGCATCACAATACCAGCCGGGCATGTCGAAGGTGGACTCGTGCCCCTTGTAGGTGATGGTCATCGGCCGAACGTCGCGGAACATCGGCTGGCCCGTTTCCGGGCAGGTGGGGTTAGTCATTGCCCTTCTCCTTGAACGACAGAAGCAAAAACTCGGTCACGGCATCGGCCGTGAACTTGACGTACAAAGCCCCCTGTTCCGAGGGAACGTGGTAGACATCCTGCCAGACCCGATGATCGGCAAAGGATGTCATGGACTTATAAAAATGGCGTCGCTCGATCGTCTGGATGGTTGCAACGATCTCGTTTCGGCCAAAACCAAGCGAAGCCGCTCCTCTCAGAGCGGAACCTGTGACATTGAGCTTCTCGACCGTTGAGAAAACGGCTTTGACCGCTTCAATGTCATAGGTCGGCTTTCGCTTCTCGGTCATTGCCCTTGTTAACACCACTGTGGTGTTTTTTCAAGAGGGCCGATTCCGTCAGCCCGCCGGCGGTCACGCACGTCTAAGTCGGCCGGCTTGCCACATAGAATCCGCGCCGATGGCGGCCCAGATATCGTATCAGCCCTCTGTCCTTCAGGCTGGCAATGTCGCGTTTCGCGGTGCGGCTACTGACCTGCCAGTGCACGACAATGTCTTCAAACGTGCATCGGTCGCCCTGCGCGACTCGCGCCAGCAGCCACTCCTGACGCTCGTTCAGCGGCAAATAAATGGTGACATGGATGTCACCATTAATGTCACCATTCGTGTCACCATTAACGCCGTTGAAGAGGCCCAATTGCGCTCCCGATCCTGACCCGGCCGGGCCGTGCGCGAAAGACGCAGCCGTGCCATTCGGGAGTGCCTCTGCCGGTGCCATTGATGAATCCATATCAGCCAGGAACTGCCGAACCAGCTCGCGAACAGCCGGAGACTTCATGCAAAGTCTCATTAGAAAATAACCGCTTGGACCGGAAACCCCGCTCACCCAGTTCTTCACGCTGCGTTCGCTGGCGCCAGTACAGCGCATGATGGTTTTCACCGTCCGGTGGGTCTCATCATGCTCGCGGCGCAAGGCGTCCGCGATCAATTCCGCATAGTCCTTCGCAGACTTTGCCAGCCCATTCCATGGGTGCAACATTCTGCCCTTTTTCGGCAACATCCTCCGCTCCTTCCACCGCTACATTCACGTGCGAGCGGAACGGTAGGCAGAGGTGCTCTTCGGACTGCAGTTGGTGGATGCCCTGGACTGCTGCAGCGGCTGAACCGGAAAGGGCAACGCTTGAAGGATTGGCAGAAAGAAAAGGACCAACCCCACCATGACCCGACAGTCCGCGTCGTGCGGGCCGCCGAATACGTCCGAATGTCCACCGATCACCAGAAATACTCGACCGAGAACCAGGCCGATGCGATCCGCCATTATGCGTCCTCGCGGGGCATCGAGATCGTCAGCACCTATGCTGACGACGGCAAAAGCGGCCTGTCGATCGACGGGCGTGCTTCGCTTCAGCGCCTGATCGCTGACGTCGAATCCGGCGCTGCCGATTTCGAGATGATCCTGGTCTACGATGTCAGCCGGTGGGGCCGCTTCCAGGACGCCGACGAAAGCGCCTATTACGAATACATCTGCCGCCGAGCCGGGATCCAGATCGCCTATTGCGCCGAACAGTTCGAGAATGACGGCTCACCGATGAGCACCATGTTCAAGGGCTTCAAGCGGGCCATGGCTGGCGAATACAGCAGAGAGCTCTCGGTCAAGGTTTTCGCCGGCCAGGGGCGGCTCATCGAGAAAGGCTACCGCCAGGGCGGCCCCGCCGGCTTCGGCCTGCGCAGGACGCTGATCGATGAACGCGGCGCGACCAAGGCGGTGCTCGGACGCGGGGAGCAAAAGAGCCTGCAGACCGACCGCGTGATCCTGACACCCGGGCCGGACGAGGAAATTGCCGTCGTGCAGGAGGTCTACCGAGCCTTCGTCCATGATGGGCAGACCGAGCGCGAGATCGCCGAGGCACTCAACGCCCGCGGCATTCTCACCGATCTTGAACGCCCATGGACGCGCGGCACCGTCCACCAGCTCCTGATCAACGAGAAGTATGTCGGCGACAATGTCTGGAACCGCCGCTCGTTCAAGCTGAAAAAGAAGCGGGTCCGCAACGCCCCGGACATGTGGATCCGGTCACAGGGCGCATTCGAGGGGATCGTCGAACGGGAACTGTTCGAGGCGGCCCATTCGATCATCACGGCGCGCTCGTTCCGCCTGTCCGACGAGGAGATGCTGGAAGCGCTTCGGGGTCTCTACGCCAGCAAGGGCCTGCTGTCCGGCATCATCATCGACGAATGCGACGGTTTGCCGTCGAGCAGCGCGTACAGTTCCCGGTTCGGCAGCCTCCTGCGTGCCTACAGCCTGGTCGGGTTCACCCCGGACCGGGACTACCGCTACGTTGCGATCAATCGGGACCTGCGCAAGCTGCATCCCGATGTCCTGCGGCAAGTGCTCGACGGTTTGCGCGAACAGGGCAGCGAAGCCTGGCAGGATCTCGAGACCGACCGGGTGATCGTCAACGGCGAATTCAGCCTGTCGGTCGTCATCGCCAGGTGCCAGACCACGTCGACTGGGCTGCTGCGCTGGAAGCTGCGGTTCGATACCTCGGTCATGCCCGACATCACCATCGTCGTGCGCATGGACACTGACAACCGGGCACCGCTCGATTTCTACCTGTTCCCCCGCCTCGATGTCGCGTCCGACCGGGTGCGATTGGCCGAAGACAATGGCCTCAGTCTCGACGCCTACCGCTTCGATACCCTCGACTACCTCTATGACATCGCCGCCCCAGTGCGCATCGCGGAGGCCGCCTGATGAGGGAATCACGCCCCCAGCAGATCGAAATGATCCCGATATCACGGATCACCGTGCTCAACCCGCGTTCGCGCAACAAGCGTCAGCACCGGGAGATCGTGAACAACATCGAGGCGATCGGCCTCAAGCGCCCCATTACCGTCAGCAGGCGCCAAGGGCCCGGCGGCCCCCGGTACGACCTGGTATGCGGGCAAGGACGCCTCGAGGCCTTTCAGATGCTCGGGCAGACGGAGATCCCGGCCGTTGTGATCGAGGCGGCCGAGGACGAATGCCTGGTCATGAGCTTGGTCGAGAATATTGCCCGCCGGGTGCAGCGCCCCATCGACGTCATGCGCGAGATCGGTGAGCTCCGGAAGCGCGGGTACAGTGAGGCGGACATCGCGCGGAAGATCGGTGTCCATAACTCGTGGGTCAGCATGGTGGTGTCGTTGCTCGAACGCGGCGAGGAACGGCTGTTGGCCGCGGTCGAAACCGGCCTGATCCCCGTCACCATGGCCATCGAGGTCGCTCGCGCCGAAACCGAGGAAGCCCAGAACCTGCTGCTGGAGGCTTACGAGACCGGTAAGCTGAAGGGAAAGAAGCTCGCCTCCGTCCGCCGCCTGCTCGATCATCGCCTTCGCAGCCGCAGTAAGGGCATCGGCTCCAGCCGCATGGGACCTCGCGCGGGCAATCGCCGCATCACGGCAAACGACCTGCTGCAGGTCTATCAACGCGAGGCGGAGAAACAGCGCATCCTTGTCAAGAAGTCGGATTTTACCCAGACGCGCCTGCTGTTCGTTGTCGAGGCGATCAAGGACCTCCTTGGCGACGAAGGGTTCGTCACCCTGCTGCGGGCCGAGGGGTTGGAAACCATGCCGCGCGCCCTCGCGATCAAGATCGCCGGAGGCCGTGATGGCTGACTGGCAACCCGAACACCCAATCGAACCGGGAGGCGATCCGCTCGTTCATCTGGCCTTCGAGCGCCAGACCATCACGATTGCGATATCGGCTCTCGTCCCTCTGAAATCACTTCGCGAGGGCGTGCGCGAGAGCAAGAAATACGCCCAGATCGTCAGTTCCATCGAAGCGATCGGACTGGTCGAAGCGCCGGTCGTCATCGCCGACACCCAGCATCCCGGGCAGTATTTCCTGCTGGATGGCCATCTGCGCATTGAGGCCCTGAAACAGCTCGGGACCGAGACCGTCGCTTGCCTGGTTGCAACGGACGACGAGACCTACACATACAACAAGCGGGTCAACCGCCTGCCGCCTGTGCAGGAGCATCGCATGATTGCGAGGGCCGTAGAGCGAGGGGTGGCTCCGGCCGTTATCGCCGAGGCCTTGGGGCTGGAGGTCGGGTCGGTGCACCGCAAGTTTCGTCTGCTGGACGGAATCTGTCCGGAAGCGGTGGACATTCTCAAAGACACTACCTGCCCGATGAACGTGTTCGAGGTGCTACGTCGCATGTCGACGATGCGCCAGATTGAGGCCGCCGACCTCATGGTTGGGCAAAACAACTTCTCCCTGATGTTTGCGAAGGCCCTCCTGGCTGCAACGCCAGATGATCAGCTCGTCAAACAGTCGAGGAAGGGCCGCAAGGGTGACGCGAATGGCCCGACCACCCAGCAGATTGCCCGTATGGAGCGCGAACTGGCGGCGCTGCAGAACCAGGTGAAATCGGTCGAGGACAGCTACGGCATCGAAAACCTGCATCTCACGGTAGCCCGGGGCTACATCGCCAAGTTGCTGGGTAACGCCCTGATTGTACGATGGCTCTCTCAGAACCGACACGAATACCTCGGCGAATTCCAGCGCATTGCCGAGATCGAAACGATCGCGCCAGTGACACCGCCCGCACTGGGGCAGGAATGAAAATGATGGGGACCCGGACCCGATAAGCGCGGGGACCATGGGAGAAGCCGCACTATGGGGCGGATCGAGCATGGTGGTGGGAATGGCGGCGAACCCGCATGAAGCCCACTAGGCCGGCCGTCATATGGACCGGCTGCATGCCGCAGTGTCGTGCATGTCAAGCAAGGGCGTGTCGGCATATCCGGGACTGTCGGCACGCCCAACCGCCCAAGGCGATCTCGCCTTCTATCGCAGCCCCGCCAGAAAACTGGTAGCGGTCAGTTCGAGATGCGCCTCGAGCGGAGGACGCAGCATATAGGCATGCGGCACACGGGCAAAGCTCCAGACCCGAATGAGATGCCATTCGTCACGGCGAGCACTGGCGACGGCCAGTTCATTTCGGGAAATATGGAAAGGGGTGCGCTCCCATCCATTGGTCGTCTTGACCTCGATCAGGCGTTCACGACCGTCAGGTTCGAAGCTGGAAATGTCGAATCCGTAGCCGTCGCCATCCTGAACCGACGTCCAACGTACCCTGTCCGCCAGATCGTCCCGACCAGCCAATTGCAGTGCCTGCCTTTCGCTGTGCAGGACGAGTTCTTCACCAGCCTTTCCGAGAGCTCGGTTGCGTGCGTCGCGCTCGGCGACATCGAACTTCCGCCCCATCGCTGCAATGAATTCAGGATCGACAGGAGATGGTTCGTTGCGCTGGGTCGGCGGTGGACCGAACTGCAGGAGTGGCGCATTTTGCGATACGGTCCGCGATGGTCGATTGGATGGCGCCAGCCAATCCGGATGGGCGTCGAGCCATCGAAGGACCCCGTCCACCAGCGCATTCTGGAAATTGGCGGCCGGTTTGTAACCGGTGATCCACGGTTGCCCGAGGCCGAGCATCACGGCGCTGATGTTCTGGTGCTTGAATTCGATTGAGCCACGACTGCGAGGGATGAGTTCTTGCAGCGCGCGATTGCGTTCAGCCTTGTTGAAAGGACGCCCCTCAATCTCCGCGCCGAGCATGGCGAAGTAGTCGGCTACGATCAGATCGATTTCTGTTTCGCTCCAGGCTTCAGACATCAAGCGATGGTAATCGGCTCAACGGGCTTTGACCAGGCAGGACCTGTCCATGCATAAGAGCCCAGCGGAAACAAGCCGGTTGCTGCCTACGATATTCCCAGTTAGATAATTTGAGGGTCAACTTTCTGTGCGGGTCAATTAACTGATTCGTATCTGCGCGGTTGATAGGGGAACGGGGGGCGCTTGAACCGATGAACTTCAAGCCTGGTGAACGAGTGCGCCTTAAGCGCGATCCTTCCGCAGTGGGGGTCGTTACGGACACGCCCCCTCAAGAGATGACGGGTCGCCTCATGATAGAGGTGGAATTTCCCACTGGTCGCGCCCGCCGCCCAGCCGGCCAGCTGGAACGCGTGGAGGCAGAAGTCGACGCGCTCGAGGATCTTCGCAATGGCAAGCTTTCCTCACCGATTGATCTGCGGCGTACGATCAATCACCTGAGAATGACCGGCAAGCTGGCAGACATGATCTACGCTATGGGTGCCACCAACACCCAGTTTCATGCCTATCAGTTCAAACCCCTGTTGAAGCTGCTCAACGCTCCGGCGCGAGGGCTTTTGATTGCGGACGAAGTCGGTCTGGGTAAGACCATTGAAGCAGGACTGATCTGGACTGAACTGGTTGCCCGCTTCGACGCTCGGCGGCTGCTGGTGGTCTGTCCCAAGCCCCTCGTGGAAAAATGGCGGGCTGAGCTGCGCTCAAAGTTCAACGTGGAAGCCAAGGCGTGCAATGCGGCGGAGCTGATGGATCTGCTGCGCGATGATGCCGAGCGCAAGCAGGGCTTCGCCGCAATCGCATCACTTTCGTCGCTGCGGCCTCCAGCGAAATGGAATGACGATGTGGAGCCTGACCAGTCCGCGAGGGGGCAACTGGCTCGCTACCTGGCCGATGAACGAGATGATGAGCTATTCGACCTGGTGATCTTCGATGAAGCCCACCACATGCGCAATGCCGATACCGCCAATCATAAACTCGGACAGCTGGTCACCGAGGCTGCAGACTATAGCCTTTTGCTATCCGCCACCCCCATTAATCTGCGCTCGAACGACCTGCGGGTGCTGCTGAAACTGCTTGATCCGGACACGTTTGAAAACGAATGGCAGTTTGCAATCCTGCAGGATGAAAACGCGCCTCTGGTCGCTGCCTGCGAAGCAGCCCGAAATCCGGGTGTCCCCATCGCCTCAGTGGCAAAATTGATAGATGAGCTGCCGCCTGGGCGGATTCTCAAAACCGGGGGGCGTCTCAAGCGGCTTCGCGCTGAACTGAAGTCTGGCGTAGAAGATACCCCTGAAACCAGGGTGCGTTTGGCCGCCCGGCTAGAGGAGATGTCCCTGCTTGGTTCGATTGTGAACCGAACACGACGCCGGGATGTGGCTGAGTTCAAGGTCGAGCGGCGGCCCAAGACCATTCCTTGGGAAATGTCAGCGGACGAACGCAAATTCTATGATCGAATTACGCATGCGATCGAGCGTTACGCCTACGACCGGGATCTCAATGAACGGTTCCTGCTGGCTCAGACACAGCGTCTTCTGGCGTCCAGCCTGGCGTCGGCTTATCGCCATTGGGGAGAGAAGACCGGCAATCTTTCGCTGGATGAAGAGGACGACGACGCGCCGAAATCGGTTCCAGGTCCGCTTGTCAGTGCTCTTGGCGAAATCTGCAATGACCGCACGGTCCTTGCAGAGCTGGAACGGAACGATACCAAGTTCGAGAGGCTGAGCGCTGCGATCAAAGACCTCAAGTCTGCAGATGGCGACCAGAAGCTCATTGTATTTTCAAGCTTCAGGCGCGTCATCAGCTATCTCAAGGGGCGATTGGAATCCCAGGGGATTAATGTCGTGGAGCTCCACGGCGGGATCAAAGAGGACCGCCAGCAGACCGTTGAACGGTTCGCGGATGCGCCTGGCGGCACCGTGCTCCTGACCTCAGAAGTCGGCGGCGAAGGTCTTGACCTGCAATTCTGCCGCATCGTGCTCAATTGGGATCTGCCCTGGAATCCCATGAAAGTTGAACAGCGGATCGGCCGCGTCGATCGTATTGGTCAGCAGTCCGAATCCGTGGACATCATCAATCTTATTGCCAGCAATACCATCGAGGAGATCGTCTATGATCGCCTCTATCAGCGCCTCGACATCATTCGATACGCCCTAGGCGATTTCGAGCCGATTCTGGGCGAGATCGTCAAGGATCTCGACATCATCCTGTCTGACCCCACGCTGAGTCTCGCTGAGCGAGCAGCAGAGATCGACCGCGCGACCCAAGCGGCCGAAGCCCGCAAGCAGCAGGCGGATCAACTGGAGCGTGAGGCGCCTGGGCTCATCGCCCACGGAGAAAACATCCTCAACCGCATCAAGGAGGCCAACGCACCTCACAAAATGCTCTCGAGCAGCGACCTTCGGGACTACATCGTCAGCACGCTCGTGGAGAATTTCCCCGACACCAGATTTGATCGAGTGCCGGGCGCGTCGGTGGAAATCTATGAAGCGCGTCTGTCCTCGCGCGCACAGGCAGAATTCGCACGGTTTCTGGACAGTTCGGCCAAGCGTTACCCGACGCGCTTCAGAAGAGATGCTGGATCTGGTGTCCGTGTCGTATTCGGCAGCAATCCAGACCCGGGCCGCTTTCGCGCGATCGATACCGTACCCATGACACACCCGTTGGCACGGTTTGCATCCGAGATCCGCCAACGCCGCCTCGCTGGTCTCGCCATTCGGCCTGTGACATCGCTTAAGATTTCCCGACAGGAAGCCGGCGGTCTGAAGCAGGGGCGATACGCAGTCGCGGTCGAACGCTGGTCGATCGATGGCCTCGTTCCCGTCGACAAGCTGTTTTATCTCGCATCAGAAATCCGGACTGGCGAGGTTGTCGGACCTGACGAAGCCGAAAAGCTGCTCATTCAGGCCCTGACCTCTGATCCCAGCCTCTCGGCACTTGCTCCCGAGGAACTGAACAGCGCGATCGATGCTGTCGAAAACAGGATCATCCCGCTCATTGCCAATGCTCGGGACGATTTCGAGAATGCTGAGGCCGCTCGGCATTATGACCAGATCGAAACCCAAATTGCACTGGTCCAGGAACACCGGGAACGAAAACGCACCGACATGAAATCCCGGATTCTCGATCTGGAACTGTCAGGCGGCGATGTCCAACAGAAGGACAAGAAACTGCGATCTGAGGTGGTCCCGGAAAGCTGGACAGGGTGTTAAGCTATTCCTGATCTGAAGGAC